>Ga0335081_10001873_pt1 | contig 33256 bp, 38 predicted proteins | sample Lox_Sample_35_FD_206713 | JGI IMG/M metagenome (GOLD analysis project Ga0335081, IMG submission 206713) | Soil microbial communities from Loxahatchee National Wildlife Refuge, Florida, United States - Lox_Sample_3.5 | ecosystem: Environmental > Terrestrial > Soil > Wetlands | place: USA...
CACCGTTTGGTGAGCGCCGTTGTCAATCAAGGGTCGGGTTGTTTTCACTGCAAAAACCACCAAACCCCACGGCCTCACCAAACGTCAACTGAATCGTTCCGGCTAAGGTCGGAGCGATTCCAGCAGCTTCTTGATTTCTGTCAGCTTGCCTTCGGGCTTTGGGGAGGTCAGGCGCGGGAACTTGCCGGCGAGTTGGAAGAGAACACCGCGCTGCGAAAGCATGATTTTGTCTTCCCGGGTTTCGACCGTGTCCACGTTGACAACGCCGGCCAGGATCTTCACCTCGGCACATTGTAGGAGCAATTTGATTTCGCGCGGCAATGGGCCGTAGCGATCTCGGAATTCGGCCTGTAAGGCTTTCACGTCGGCGACCTCGGAAACCTGCGCGATCTTGCGGTAGGCTTCGATGCGGAGGCGGGAGTCGGTGATGTAGCTGCTGGGAATGCGGGCGAGAGTGTTGGTGGCGCGAGCGTCCCGCTTGCGATCCACTCGGTTTAGAGACGGAGCGACAGCCGCAACCGGGACGGTTGCGCCACCAGACAGAGTCGGTTCAAGCGAAGTCAAGAAATCCAACTTTAGCGCGACCTGTGGACGGCGTTTGGGCTTCTCGCCCTTCAATCGGGCGATGCTTTCCTTGAGCAATTGACAATACAGGTCGAAGCCGATGGCGGTGATGTGTCCGCTTTGTTCCGCGCCAAGGATGCTACCCGCGCCGCGAATTTCCAAATCGCGCATGGCGATCTTGAATCCGCTGCCGAGCGATGAGTATTGCTTGATCGCGCTGATGCGTTTCCGCGCGGCTTGGACGAGTTGTATGTGGCGCGGCACGAGAATGTACGCGTAGGCCTGATGTTTCCATCGTCCCACCCGACCGCGAAGCTGGTAGAGATCGGCGAGGCCGAATCGGTCGGCCTGGTCGATGATGATGGTGTTCGCATTTGGAATATCGAGTCCGCTCTCAATGATCGTCGTGCACACCAACACGTCGATCTGTCCGGCGACGAACCGGTGCATCACGTTTTCCAGTTCGTGCTCGCTCATTTGGCCGTGGCCGACATCGATGCGAATCGGTGACTGGCGGCTCGTGATTGGTGATTGGTGACTGGACTCGGAATTTGTCCGGTCACGGATCACAGATCTCCGATCACTATTCTCCATCAGCTTCCGCAGCCGCTCCGCAACCGCGTCAATGCTTTGCACACGATTGTGGAGAAAGTACACCTGGCCGCCCCGGTTGATTTCGCGTTGAATGGCCGTTTTGATGAGGCGTTCGTCGTAAGGCGTGATGATGGTCTCGACTGGCAACCGGTCGTGCGGTGGCGTTTCGATGGTGCTCATGTCGCGCGCGCCGGTCAGCGACAAATACAACGTCCGCGGGATCGGCGTAGCGGTGAGCGTCAGCACATCCACCAGTTTGCGCAGTTGCTTGAACCGTTCCTTGTGCAATACGCCGAAGCGTTGCTCTTCGTCAATGACCACGAGACTAAGATCCTTGAACGAAATGTCACTGCTCAAAAGGCGATGTGTGCCAATGACGATATCGACGCCGCCTTCGCGTAGCAGCTTGACGACCTTTTTCTGTTCCCGCGGCGTGCGAAACCGCGACAACATTTCAATCGTGATCGGAAACCCGGCCATTCGTTCGCGGAACGTGTTCCAGTGTTGTTCGGCCAGCACCGTGGTCGGACACAGCACGGCGACTTGCAAGCCGTCCATGACTGCTTTGAACGCCGCGCGAATGGCGACCTCGGTCTTGCCGTAGCCGACGTCGCCGCAGATGAGACGATCCATCGGTTTGCGGGATTCCATGTCGGCCTTCATTTCCTCAATGGCAGTATCTTGGTCGGGTGTCTCATCGTAGGGAAACGCCGCCTCGAACTCGCGTTGCCAAGGCGTATCGGCTGCGAATGCATGGCCTTCGAGGGATTCACGCGCCGCCTGGATTTCGAGCAATTCGCTCGCAAGATCCATGATTGCGCGTTCGGCAGTGAACTTCCGACGCTGCCAGAGCGAGCCGCCGAGTTCGTGGAGCTTCGGGATACGTTTGCCAGCGCCGAGATATTTGCTCACCAGATGCGCTTGCTCGACCGGCACGTACAGCCGCGCTTCGTTGGCGTATTCGATCGCGAGGACCTCCTGCTTCTGAATTTGCTGGATAGGTTCCGCGCCGATCTGCGGCTTCGGCTCGCCAACGCTCACCTCGATTGTTTTGAGTCCGAGATATTTCCCGATGCCATGCTGGACGTGGACGACAAAATCGCCTTCCTGCAGTTCCGTCCAGTCAGCCGGTTGTGCCATTTGATGAAACTTGCGACGTGGCCGGATGAGTTTGTACCGGCCAAAGATTTCGGAGTCGGTGACGACCGCGAGTTTCCCATCGGGCCACAGGAAACCGCGTGAGAGCGTTGAGCGTTGAGCGTTGAGCGTTGGGGAAAAGGATTTGAATTGTTCACGCCAGAGTTCTTCGAATCGCTGACGTTCGCCTTCGTTGCTACATAGGACGTGGAGCGAGTAGCCATCGGTGGCCCAGCGCTGGATTTGGTCGAAGAATGCGCGGCGCATCTGCTCGGCGACTTCCGGCTCGGGCGCACGCGAGTCGAGCGGACGAAATGCATCGAGGGAGGCGAGGCGGAGGTTGACGGCATCGTCGGAGCTGAAATCAATCGCCTCGGAAAGGAAAACCTGATGCAGATTTGAAGCGAGAATTTTCTCCCACGGTTCGAAGAACGAATCTTTATCGGGGATTTGGCGGGCGTAAGCACCTGCGGCTTCTGCCAGTCGTTCGGGTTCGATGAAAACCAGCAATGTCTCTGGTGGCAAAAGTTCGAGCAGCGAAGCAGTCTGCTCGGGAGCGTGTTTCAACAACCCAAGCTCGCCGGCGGGCGTGACATGGATCGTATCAAGTTTGTCGCGGGACTGCTGCGTGATGGAGTCGAATGTGCGGATCGATCCGATTTCGTCGCCGTCAAACTCGACACGGATCGGCTGGTCTCGGTCGAGCGGGAAGAAGTCCACAATGCCGCCCCGGTGCGCCATGTCGCCGCGGTCATTGACTTGATATTCGGGATGATAACCAAGCTCGACGAGTCGATCAATCAGGTCTTGGAGATCGAGTCGTTGGCCGAGCGTGAGAGGCAGTCGAAGCGCGGAGAGAGACGACGTGGAAAACGTCCGCTGCATGAGCGATTGAGCGGAAGTGACGATAGCGAAATCTCTGTTGTAGCGGCGGTCTATGACCGCCGATTTGTCATCGGAAGGATGACGGCGCTCACAGAGCGCCGCTGCAGTCTTCAGCCGGTCCGCAATAATATCCACATGGGGCAGAACGTTCTCATGCGGCAAGGTTTCCCACGCAGGATAGAAGAGCGTGTCTGGCAGAAACGCTTGCACGTCGTTGAAGAGGGCTTCCTGGGTTTTGAGATCCTCGGCGACGACGAGGATTGGCCGCTTGGAGATTTGAGAGAGCAAAGCGACTACGAACGGTTTGCCGGCATCAGCCACAGAATTCAGGCGCAAAAAATCCCCTGCATCGAGTCTCCGCTTGATAGGGGGTATCAACGGAGACCTCAGCGCGACTTCGAACAACCCTTGTTCTGTCAACTTGTCCGTTACTGTAACATGCTTGCTTTCAAAATTGAAATTTGAGATTTCCATTGCCCATGAAGTACGAGCGCTTCGAGCAACTCCCGGTCTGGCAGGCGGGAATGACGTTGGCTGAACGCTCGTTCAAGCTGACCGCCGACCGCGCGTTCAACTATCAAGGCGACCTCCGCAGTCAATTGCAGCGCGCGGCGTTGTCAGTCTCGAACAACGTGGCGGAGGGCTTTGAGCGAGGGACAACACAAGAGTTGCTGACGTTTCTCTACATTGCTCGCGGGTCTGCTGGCGAGGTGCGGTCGATGTTGTGCTTGCTGGAACGCCTCGACCATTTCGCCCATTTGAAACCTGAGATTTCAAATCTCAAATCCCTCGCGGAGTCCATCTCTCGTCAACTCCGCTCTTGGGCCGATTCCCTTCAGAACTCTCCCATCACCGGCCAGCGCTATCTCACCGTGAAGACCCAACGAGCCGCGGAGCAGAAGAAGCGAGCCGACGCCTTCCTCGAAAAGCTGAAGGCAGCGCAAGGAAGGCATAACCCGCCAAACTGAGATTAACAGCAGCCCGCAACCACCGGGCACAGTGCATGGCTGACGCCGTACCAGCTGTGTCACGGATGTTCCGTAATGACCGGGTCGGGGACGTGATTCACGACCGGTGGGACCGTCCTCAGGTAAGCGTAAATCGCTTTCAAATCTTCATCAGTCAGATTGGCATAATCCTGCCACGGCATCGGCGGCAGAATCGGACGCGATTTGCCAAAGTGTTTGCCGGTGCGGATCGCATTGACGAACATCTGTTCGGTCCAAATGCCGAGACCGGTGTTCTCATCGGGAGTCAGATTCGGGGCGTAACTAATTCCCCACGGCCCGGACCACGCGGTCAGGGGCACGCACACGACCCTCCACGGCCCGGACGGCAGAGTTGGCGGCGGAGGCAGCTTGGCCTCTTCGGGATGACCGGACAGCATGCGCGTCATGTCCGGTTCAGAGCCGTTCTGCCCCAGTTTCATTGGTGTATGACAATCGTTGCAGCCAAGGATAGCAACCAGACACTTGCCCCGCTGAACGCAGGAGGATTCCGTCATCGGCCCGGAGAAAGTACGGGTAGCGCAACTGACGATCAGGGTGGCCGCGCCGATGCCTGACAGCGAGAGAACGAGCAAGGTCAATCGTTTCATGAGTTTCTTGTGCGTCACGGGGGGTAGAGTGATTCACAGATTCAGCCGCTTCACATTCTCCAGCACGTGGTCGGCGGACTTCTTGAGCTGGGCAAGCTCTTCGGCGGTCAGCTTCAACTCGACGATTTTCTCGACGCCGGTCTTGCCGAGCACAGCGGGGACACCTACAAACATGTCTTTGATGCCGTACTGCCCGGTGCACCACGCAGCGCATGGCAGCACACGCTTTTCATCATTCAAGATCGGACGCACCATGGCTACCACGGAAGCGGACGGCGCATAGAACGCCGAGCCGGTTTTCAGTAGGCCGACGATTTCCGCACCTCCCTTGCGGGTCCGTTCCACCAGCACTTCGATGCGCTCCTTGGGAAGCAAGTCGTCCAGTTTCACACCGGCGACCCTGGCATAACGCACGAGCGGCACCATGTCGTCGCCGTGGCCACCAAGCACCATCGCTTCGACATCGCGCGAGGACACGCCCAGTTCCATGCCCACAAAGCAGCGGAAGCGCGAGCTGTCGAGCACACCGGCCATGCCCATCACGCGGTTCTTGGGAAAACCGAGTTTGACACCCGCCAGATAGGTCATCACGTCCACCGGATTGCTGACGACGATGACGACGGAATTGGGCGCGTGTTTGCGGATCGCCTCACAAACGCTACTGACAATGCCGGCATTGGTTTTCAGCAAGTCGTCGCGACTCATGCCCGGTTTGCGTGCGATGCCGCTGGTAATGACGACCACATCGCTGTCCGCGCAGTCGGCCGGATCATTGGAGCCACGCACTTTGCTGTCGAAGCTTTCGAGGCAGGCGGACTCCATCATATCGAGCGCCTTGCCTTGCGGCATGCCCTCGATGATATCGATCATGACCACGTCGGCCAGTTGCTTTTCAACGATGCGCCGCACCGTTGAGCCACCGACAAACCCGGCGCCAAAGACAGTCACCTTCAGTTTCATAAAATACCTCGCAAATGTGGTTGTTTGGGTATCGCCAACGGCAACCGTTATTGAAAAAAACCGCTCCGATGTCGAGCCTGAATTTGGATGGCTGATCCGAATTGTCAAGGCATGCAGGGCGTTGACGCTGTGAGGACGTTATGATACCATTTTGGCCAGAAAGTTGCCTCCTACCTGAGGTGCTCATGAGGAATGCCTTAAACGAGAGCGTACTGGTTCTCAACCGGCTTTGGCAGGCGATCAATGTCTGCACGGTCGAGCGCGCGTTCACGCTGTTGTACATGGGCCATGCTGAAGTAGTCGTCGAGGACGGCGGCAACTTCCAGACGTTCGATTTCCACGAATGGCGCGAGTTTTCGCAGGGTCACCACGGTGAGGACGTCGTCCACACCGTGTCGTTCAAGATTCGCATTCCGCGGGTGATCCTGTTGCTGTTCTTCGACCGGCTCCCGCACAAGGAAGTGAAGTTCACGCGCCACAACATTTTCGAGCGCGACCGCAACTGCTGCCAGTATTGCGGTAAACGGTTCGACCGCCGCGAACTCAATCTCGACCACGTCATCCCGCGTGACCGGGGCGGCACGACCACGTGGGAGAACATCGTTTGCGCCTGCATCCCGTGCAACACGCGCAAGGCGAACCGCACGCCGACCGAGGCCGGCATGCACCTCATCAAGAAGCCGAAGCGTCCGAAGTGGCGTCCATTCGTCAACGTCACCATTGCGTCCGTCGCCCACGATAGCTGGAAACATTTCCTCGATTTGGCGTACTGGAACGTCGAACTGGGCGAAGACGTGGAGTAGAGTGGTGCCGCGAATGTTTGCCACGTTTCAAATCGCGGCCCCCTGCACAATCGCTAGTACAGCGGCTAGGCTTCCCGGAATCGGAAACGACAAAGATAAGCTGGGCCTTCCGTCCCCTCTCTGAGCAATGTCCCCGCTTTCATACTTGGTTTTGGTCGCTTTTATCATTCTATCCGTTTCCCTATATTTGTTAGATTTGCAGCAAATTGCGGCTGTAACTTTCTTCCTCGGTCTGTTGTCTCCGTTACTCAGTAAAATTCCGAAATCCGACATCGATATTCGATTGGAGAGAGTGAACAGAAGTACACACAAGGTCGTTGTTGAGAACATCGGTGGCGCAAGAGCGAAGGCTATTGCTTATGGAAACGAAGCCTAATTCGACGGCAGCCTTGACGCAACCCCAAAACGGTCGGAGCACTTCGTTGGGATACACCCTCCCGCTTTGACACCCCCTGCGTTCGGCGAAGGTGATTGCGGGTGGGTTCAAGACGTGGTAATCTGCAGCCTGTGACAACCAAGCAAAAGGTCCTCGAAGCGGTCCGAGGTTTGCCGGATGACGCGACTTTTGAAGACGCCATGCAGCGCTTACTGTTTCTGGCGAAGATCGATCGCGGGCTACAGCAGGCGGATGCTGGTCAGACCGTTCCTCACACTCAGGTGAAGGAGAAGATGGCCAAGTGGCTGAAGTAAGGTGGACGCTTCAGGCGGCCGACGATCTAGAAGCGATTACAGACTTCATCGCGCAGGACTCTCCTCACTACGCCAGCTTGTTTGCCATCGACGTGTTTGCTGCTGTTGAGCGGTTGGAGAAGTTTCCAGAGTCGGGACGGGTTGTTCCTGAAAAGAACGACCCAAACGTTCGCGAGATTATTCTTGGCAATTACCGGATTGTGTACCGGCTCCGTAAAGACATGATGGAATTGTTGACCATTCACCATGGCGCCAAATTGCTTGATCCGGCACGTCTCGCGTAAGTTACTGTGGTCGCCCTTCCGCTTTGACACCCCTTCCGTTCGGCGATAGAATTCTGGTTGTGCTCGGGAAACTCGATCAACTCACAACTCTGTTGCGCACATGCGGTCGGACACTGGTCGCGTATTCCGGCGGCGTGGACAGCGTGTTTCTGGCGAAGGTTGCACACGATGCACTCGGCGACAACGTGTTATCAGTGATTGCGGATTCGCCGAGTCTCCCACGGCGCGAGTTGAGTGAGGCGTTGGTGATTGCGGAGCAGTTCGGGTTTCCGGTGCGCGTGATCGAGACGCAGGAGATGGCCGACGCGAATTACACCGCCAATCCATCGAACCGTTGCTACTTCTGCAAGAGCGAGTTGTTTGATGAATTGACGAAGATCGCGAAGACTGAAGGTTGGCAGACCATTGTTTATGGAGAGAACGCGAGCGATGTGGGCGATTACCGACCGGGCGCAGTTGCGGCCAAGGAATATCAGGTCCGCGCGCCGTTGAAGGAAGTGGGACTGACGAAGCACGAGATTCGCGAGCTTTCGCAGGAGTTGGGATTACCGACCGCGGACAAACCGCAGATGGCGTGCTTGTCCTCGAGGATTCCGTACGGTGAGCCGGTTACGGAAGAAGCATTGCGGATGATTGAAGCGGCGGAAAACGTGTTGCGTGACGCGGGGTTTTATGATGTGCGGGTGAGACACCACATGATGGAAAACTCGAAATTCGAAGCTCGAAATTCGAATGGAGGAAGTCGAAGTACGAAACTGTTTTTGGCGCGGATAGAAGTCGGGGTTGATGAAGTGGAGAGATTACTTCATCAGGGAACCCGTGAGGCGGTGACGCAGTCGTTGAAGAGAATTGGCTACGCCTATGTGACGTTGGATTTGCAGGGATACCGGCGCGGCAGCACGAACGAAGTGTTGATGAAAGCGAAGGAGAACTGAGCAATGAAGCGCAGAATGATGGGGGCGACGGCCGCCCTTTTTGCCGCAGGTGTTATGCTTTCCGGTTGTGGACGCGAAACCGAGAAAAAGCTGGAGATGACGCAGCAGCAATTGACCGAGGCCACCAACGAACTTGCCACGGCGCATGCGGAAGCGGCACAGGTGAAAACCCAAATGCAGCAGAAGGTGAGCGAGTTGCAGCAGACGATTTTAACGTTGAGTGGGGAGAAAGCTGACTCGGAGAAACAGATCTTATCCCTGCAATCGCAGTTGGAAAACGCCCAGCGCGAGTTCCAGGAAAAATACGCGCAGCAACAGACCAAGGTGAGCGCCCTCGAGCAGGAGAAGCAAGCGCTGACCAGTCGAATCGAAGAGGTCAGCAAGGAGTTGGCAGACTTGGAGAAAACGCACGCCACAACCGTGGCGCACTTGCAGGCGATGCGTGAGGAATACGTGAAGTTGACGGACGCGAACGCCGCTTTGGAGGCAAAAATGCACGATTTGAAGGGGCTCAAGGAGCAGATTAACCTCGTGAAGCGGGAGCTGCACGAGAAGAAGGTGGCTGAGTGGAAGCGTATCGACCGCGCCGAGTGGGCCATGGGCAATCACGGTTACTTGATGCGGAATGGTTCGTGGATGGTGGCTCGCGTACCTGGTAAGTACCCGCTGAATCAGGAGCTGCATTACGGGAATGACTGATAAACCGCAGAGACTGCGGATCGCTGGGCGTGATTTCAGTTCCCGTCTCATCATGGGTACAGGAAAGTTTGCCTCCGGCGCGACCATGGCGGCGGCCTTGGAAGCCAGTGGCGCCGAGTTGGTGACGGTTGCCTTGCGACGTGCGGACCTGTCGGGTCAAGGCGACAAGTTTGCCAACATCCTTACGTTTATCGACACCAAGCGGTATCTGTTGCTGCCGAACACCAGCGGCGCACGCGATGCCGAGGAAGCCTGTCGACTGGCCCGGCTGGGGCGCGAACCCACAAGCTCGACGTGGCTGAAACTGGAGATTCATCCGGATCCACGTTACCTCCTACCAGACCCCGTCGAAACACTGAAGGCGGCCGAGGTTTTGGTCAAAGAAGGGTTCACCGTGCTGCCGTACATCCACGCGGATCCCGTCTTGGCGAAGCGCCTTGAAGACGTCGGCTGCGCGACGGTGATGCCACTCGGTTCGCCAATTGGCAGCGCACGCGGAATCGAAACGCGCTGCAGTATTGAGATTATCATCGAGCAGGCCAGCGTCCCCGTCGTCGTGGACGCCGGATTGGGTGCCCCCTCACATGCTGCTGAAGCAATGGAAATGGGAGCGGATGCTGTGTTGGTCAATACCGCGGTGGCAGTTGCTGCCGACCCGGTACGCATGGCAATCGCATTCAAGGCAGCCGTCGAAGCGGGCCGCGCCGCGTATGAAATTGGGTTGGCTCCGAAGAGGAAAGAGGCCGAGGCCACGAGTCCGCTTACGGGATTTCTCGATGAAACTCGATGAATTCGAGATCGCGGAACTGACGAGCTTCTCGCTGAAGGCTACGGCCACGGATGTAGAAGCGATCCTCGATCGTGCTCCGGCCGGTCACATGTCGTTAGCCGATTTTGCGGCCCTGCTCTCGCCGAGTGCCGCGCAGCCGCGCTACCTGGAAGGCATGGCACAACAGGCACGCGGATTGACGATGCAACATTTCGGCCGGGTGGTCCGATTCTTCGCGCCCCTGTATCTCAGCAACGAGTGCATCAATATCTGCAAGTACTGCGGGTTCTCGCGCGATAATCCGATTTTGCGCGTGACTCTGACACTCGATCAGGTGGGGGCAGAAGCGAACTTTTTGCGCGAGCAGGGATTCCGTCACATTCTGCTGGTGGCAGGCGAACACCCGCACTTCGTCTCGGAAAATTATCTCCGCGATTGCGTGACACGATTGCATCCGAATTGGCCCAGCATCTCGTTGGAAGTCGGACCTTTGGAAGTTGAACAGTACGTCCCGATTGTGCAAGGAGGAGCCGAGGGCCTGGTTGTTTATCAGGAAACATACGACCGCGGCGTTTACGATGCCATGCATGTGAGCGGACCCAAGAAGGATTTCGATTGGCGTCTTGAAACAGCGGAACGGGCGTATGAAGCGGGGTTCAAACGTTTGGGAATCGGCGCATTGCTGGGTTTGGCCCCGTGGCGGAATGACGCCATCGCCTTGGCGGCGCATACGACGTATTTGTTGAAGAAATGTTGGAAATCCCAATTGACCATCAGCGTCCCGCGATTGCGGCCGGCGGCGGGCGAATTCCAGCCCATGGTGAATGTGACCGATCGTGAGCTGGTGCAATTCGTTTGCGCGCTACGGCTGGCGTTTCCCGAGGTGGGGATCGTACTGAGCACGCGTGAATCACCCAAGCTGCGCGACAACTTGGTGCCTCTGGGCATCACGTTGATGAGCGCCGGGAGTCACACGGAACCGGGCGGTTATACAGGGCAGGGAAAGGACGAATTGCACGTTACCAAGAGCGGGCGCCCCGTCAAGGCGCCGTTGTCCGTAATCGAATCGGAAGGCGAACACGCAACGGTGCAATTTGAGATCGCCGACAATCGTTCGCCTGCGGAGGTGGCGAAGCGGCTCGATCAGATGGGATACGAGCCGGTTTGGAAGGATTGGGAAGGAGCCCTCAATGAAGTCTGAACGGGCTTCCATCAGGGCGAACGGACTGCGACAAGAGGTGGATCTTCCGTGCTCGGTAGCTGATTTTTTGGCAAGTTATGGTTGGAAGACGACTCAGGTGGTGGTAGAGCGCAATGGTGATGTACTGAGCCGCGCGGAATTGGGCAACGTCATGCTCAGTGATGGGGATCGATTGGAAATCATTGTGCCGGTAGCGGGCGGCTAAACGAGTTGAGCCTAACGGTTATCAAAATCTTCGCCGCGCACTTCCCGGACTTCATACCAAAGCACAGATGTAATCCCCTGTGCGCGAAGTAGATCCTTCTTTGCCAAACGTAGTACGGGACGTTTGTTTTGCCAGAACTCGTCGCTGGTCGTTTCCAGCAAGGCTTTGTTGATCCTGAGACTAACTATCTCCAATATGCCGAGTTCGGAGGAATGACGTTCCCCCCATTTTACTTCGTCCGACAGGGTTTTCAGATCGCTTTGCCCTTGCTTGGTAACCAGGTCCAAGATTTCCGGCCAGAGGAAATAGGGAGTGTCTAGGCTCTCTAATCGTTTCATCGAAAGCAGGATACGGCTGAAGTTCCAGTCCTTATCCGCGTAGGATTTCAGGGTCGAATTGATCTTGGTAACCAGTTGCTCCATAGCATGTTGGTCGAAGGGCGGTGTGATCGTGCTCATAGGTGAGTCATAGCAACTAAAATTCTAGTTGCAATCCCTACTAGTAGACTTATACTCTTTTGGCGTAATTAAGAATTTGTAGATTCAGGAGTTTGCACGTTCTTCAGAGGGGTTCCCCACCCCCACCTCCTTGGCGTGCAACTCCTGAATCTCGTTTTTATATCCTTTCGGTTCGACATGATTCGAGACCAGCTTTCAGGCTTGCGTTTGTCTTATCATTTATCTAAAACCTCAAGGAGATTAGTGCAAGGTTGGCGATTCTCAATATCGAATTGTCTTTTGCGAGGCGAGCATGGGGACAACTTTTAGCGACATCACCAAGACGATTGGACGAACCCCGCTGGTTCGACTGAACCACATCACTGCAGGCCTCGACGCCACGATTGCGGTCAAATGTGAGTTCTTCAACCCCGCCAGTTCGGTCAAAGACCGGATTGGCGTGGCCATGATTGAAGCGGCGGAGCGCGAGGGGGAAATTGACAAGGGCTCCTTAATTGTCGAACCCACATCCGGCAATACAGGCATCGCCCTCGCCTTTGTCTGTGCCGCCAAGCGGTACCGACTCATTTTGACAATGCCCGATACGATGAGCGCCGAGCGCCGGGTGTTGCTGCGAATGCTCGGGGCGGAATTGATCCTTACGCCGGGCGCGGAAGGCATGCCGGGAGCGATTCGCAAGGCCGAACAACTACTCAAGGAAAACAAGAACGCGTTCATGCCCCAGCAGTTCAATAACCCGGCGAATCCGGAGATTCACCGCCGCACGACGGCCGTGGAGATTTGGGAAGACACGAATGGGCGCGCGGATGCCATCGTTGCTGGCGTGGGCACGGGCGGCACGATCACCGGTGTCGGCGAGGTTCTCAAAGCCAAAAAGCCCGGCTTTAAAGTCGTAGCTGTCGAGCCAGTGGATTCGCCCGTGATCAGCGGAGGAAAACCGGGACCGCACAAAATTCAGGGTATTGGCGCCGGCTTCATTCCCAAGAACCTCAATACCGCCATCCTCGATGACGTTATCAAGGTCGGCAATGAAGATGCCTTTGTCATGGCGCGACGCCTTGCGAAGGAAGAAGGCATCCTTGCCGGAATTTCTTCAGGCGCAAACGTTTGGGCGGCAATCCAATACGCTCGACGTCCCGAGAATAAAGGGAAACTCATCATCACCATCGCCCCCTCCACGGGTGAACGCTACCTGAGCACTCCGTTGGCGGCAGAAGCCCGCGCAGAAGTCAGCAAGAATCCGTAAGTCTTGGTGATGAAGACCGCTCTCCTTTTTGCCGGGCAGGGTAGTCAGACTGTCGGCATGGGACGAGATCTTTGCGAGAAGTACGAAGTTGCCCGCCGACTCTTTGCGGATGCCAACAAGGTGCTGGGGTTTGACCTGCAGAAGATTTGCTTTGAAGGTCCGCCGGACGTCCTCACAAAAACCGATAACGCGCAGCCGGGCATTTTTGTGACGAGCCTCGTGTGCTGGGCGGTATTGCGTGAGCGCATTCCAATGCTGAAATTTGAGGCGACGGCTGGTTTGTCTTTGGGTGAGTTTACCGCGTTGACCGCCGCGGACGCTGTTGGCTTTGACGACGGATTGCGGATGGTGCAGGCGCGCGGGCGTTTCATGCAAGAAGCTTGCGATTCGACTCGAGGCGGTATGGCCTCCATTCTGGGGCTTGACGAATCCATTTTGGCAGAGGTCTGTCGCGAGACCGAGGTGGACGTTGCCAATATCAATTCTCCCGGCCAGATTGTGATCTCGGGAGACCGGGACAAGATTGCCAAGGCGGTGGAATTAGCCAAAGCGCGCGGTGCAAAGCGTGCCATTCCGCTGGTTGTCGCGGGCGCCTACCATTCGCGGTTGATGGAAAGCGCCAAGGTCAAAGTTGCCGCCGCACTTGGGGATTTGGCGATACGTGAACCCAAAGTGCCAGTGGTCTCCAACGTTACGGCGCGCCCAGCCGCAAGCGTCGGCGAGATCAAAGAACTTCTCATTCGTCAGGTGACGTCTTCAGTGCGATGGAGCGAATCGATGCAATGGCTGGTGACGCAGGGGTTCACGCGGTTTATCGAACTCGGACCCGGCAACGTACTGAGCGGCCTGATGAAACGGATCGACAAGGACCTCGAGATCCTTTCCGTCAGCGATTGCGCGACGCTCGACGCGACATTGGCGCGAATTGCGTCAACCGACCGCAATAACGCGCCAAGTCGCAGCGAAGCGAGTCGTTAGGACCCGTTGCCCGGCGGTTTGGTCAGTACGAACCCCAATCAATACCTACGCCAGACAGAGCGGTCTTCGTTGAGGCCGCGATCTTAACCTGGCTTGTGCCGACGCCGCTGGTGAAGTCATAGCTGGCACCGAGCAAGTCGGTATTTTGCCATGCTCCCTTCAGGTACGTGGCGGCGCTGGTCGTAATGATGGCGTTTCCGTCAACCTGGCCGGTTTCAAGCGCCCACTGGTCAATGGCGGCGTCCATCTGACGCGCGTCATTGAGAATTCGGCGGCCTTGAGCTTGTTTGCGAGCTTTGACGAATCCCGGGATCGCGAGGGCAGCGAGCAGCCCGATGATGGCAACCACAATCATGATTTCAACTAGCGTGAAGCCCTCTTTCTGATTTCGAGCATTACGGAACATTTTGAATCACCTCTTTTCTCAAGACTGCATTCTTCATGCAGTGTCATGTTAGAGCATGGGTGGTACCGGTGGGGCCCCTGTCCCTGTCGGGCAGGGCTTGAGTATGGTGTAGGGCGAAACCCTACACGCGGTTACGCTGTTCTTCCCAGCGAACCGCCTCGCGGAGCAATTCGGTGGAGTTGGCGAGGTGGAGTTTGCTTTTAATACGGGCGCAGTAAGCTTGGACAGTCTTGATGCTAAGATGGAGTTCGTCTGCAATTTGTTTGGTCTCCCGACCCAACCCGAGGCGTTGGAAGATTTCCAGCTCGCGGTCGCTCAGCGAGGCGACAGGCGACTCACTCGCGAGGATACGATCGCCGGCAAATCTGTTCGCGATCATTGCGGACGCGTGATCGCTCAGGTACAAATTGCCCCCAAGCACCTGACGCACGGCAGAGACGATCTTCTTGGCGGTCTCGCGTTTCATGATGTACCCGCGGGCGCCGGCGCGCAGGGCGCGCTCGACGTACAGCGATTCGTCGTGCATCGACAGCACGATCACTGCGACATCCGGATGCAGTTTCTTGAGATCCTTGATCAATTCCAAGCCCGAACCGCCAGCCAATGAGATGTCCACAATCGCCACATCCGGTTTCGTTGCGGCGACGCCGTCTCGGGCACGAGGCGCGTCCTCGGCTTCGCCGCAGACGGCGAGGTCACCCTGCTGGTTGATGAGGTGGGCCAACCACTCTCGCACCAGCGGATGATCGTCCACGACAAAAATGCGTTTCTGGCTCATGGCAACGTACAAGTGACAATCGTGCCGCCCCTATCAGCCCGACGCACAGAAAGGGCCCCGCCAATCATGTTGCTGCGGTGCGCCATGATTCGCAAGCCCATCCCCGAGCTCTCGGAGAGGGGATCCGGCAGTCCGACGCCGTCGTCCATGATCGACAGGATCGTGTGTGCGTCCGACCGAGAAAGTTTGAGGACCACGCGCTTTGCCCGGCCGTGTTTAACCGCATTGGTGATAGCTTCTTGGGCAATTCGATACAGGTGTGTCGCCGTGGTCACATCGTGAATTGGCACGGGCTGCTCGCATTCGAGACGGCAGTCCACTTTGAACTGCTCCGAGGCGTGGGCTACCAACTCACGCAGCGCGGCCATCAGCCCTTCCGCTTCCAATTCCACGGGGTACAGCCCTCGAGACAGGTTACGCGTAAGCGTGATGCCGTTTTCGACCAAGGCGACGATCTTGCCGGCGTCAGCCGCTTCCGGCAGAGAGCGGGCAGCAAGCCTTTCCTTCAGCACTTGGCCCGCCAACGCCGTGGCGGTGAAATGCTGGCAGACGCTGTCGTGCAAGTCCTGACCGATGCGCCGTTGCTCTCGTTCGCTTATCTTCAGCAACTCCTTCGTGAGCCGCTCCCGCTCCGCCATTTCCGCCGTCAACGCCGTTGTGCGCTGCCGCACGCGTTCTTCCAATTCCGCGTGCAGCGACCGCAAGCTCGCCAGCAACCAGACGACGATGAGAAAAAAGCTGAGGGCGATCATCGCATTCCAAATCGGCACGAGAGGGCTCCTGTAGTGCGCACCCGCCGTAAGGTCGGCGGTCAGCCAAATAACCGTGCTGATCACGGAGATCAAGATGCCAAATCCCGTCCCGACGAACCACACGGCCAGCGATACGGCGAGGAGATAGAACACCGAGAATGAGACCTCATACCCGGTCAGGTAATCGGCCAGGCCCACGAGCGTGACGATCGCGAACGTCAGGACGACCAGAAGTGGTCGTGACCGATTCACCCCGCGGGCGATCAATTGCGGCATGGTAGCTTAGACACCTGTCGCCCGAACTGGTTCACACGCTGATGCGCCGCAAAATGGGGGGCGATTTCTTGCCGCGATTGGTGTTGACAAGCGGGCGCGTGGCTGGCTAGGAAAGCCGCATGCAGAAACTTCTGGAGGACAAGGTGGCCGTGGTAACGGGGGCCGGACGGGGCATTGGTGAATCGATTGCGCGGCGGTTGGCGGGCGAAGGCGCAGCGATTGCCGTGTGTGACGTAATGCTCGAAAACGCGCAACAGGTGGCCTCGGATCTAGCCAAAGGCGGGACGAAAGCCAACGCCTATGCGGTGAACGTCACCGATAGCAAGCAGGTCAAGGAAGTCTGCGACAAGATCGTGGCCGATTTCAGTCGCGTAGATATTTTGGTGAACAACGCCGGCATCACGCGCGACGGTTTGTTGCTGCGGATGAGCGACGAAGATTGGGATGCGGTACTGGGGGTGAATCTCAAGGGCGCCTTCTTGTTCACCAGAGCGATTGGCCGTACCATGTTGCAGCAACGCAGTGGGGTGATCGTGAACATTGCATCCATTGTGGGCGTGATGGGCAATGCTGGGCAGGCGAATTACTCAGCTTCAAAAGCAGGCTTGATTGGATTCACGAAGACCGTGGCCAAGGAGTTGGCGTCGCGTGGGATTCGCGCCAATGCTGTGGCGCCGGGCTTTATCCAGACGCCGATGACCGATAAACTCAGCCCGGAAGCCCGGAAGGCGCAGACCGATTTCATCGCATTGAAACGCTTGGGATTGCCGCAAGATGTGGCAAATGTGGTACTGTTTTTGGCCAGTGACTTGTCCAGCTACGTTACCGGCCAGGTTATCAGCGTGGATGGCGGACTGGCCATGTGAGCGAGATTTGGCGCAAAGAGCCTTTGACAACACAGTACGTTTTCGCATAAACAGAAACGTTTTGAACCAGGAGGAAAACCAATGGCAGAGAAATCAGTAGCGGACCGCGTGAAGGAGATCATCGTCGAACAACTCGGTGTCAACCCCGATCAGGTCACGCCAGAGGCAAAGTTTATCGAAGATTTGGGGGCGGATTCCCTCGACACGGTGGAATTGGTGATGGCTTTTGAGGAAGAATTTGGCGCCGAGATTCCGGACGAAGATGCTGAGAAATTGCAGACGGTCGGCGACGTCATCAAGTATATTGAAGAGCGCGGCGAGAAATAACACGAAGAATCACGCCCTGCGCCTCGCCATTGGCCGGGCGCATGAAACGGGCATCGGATGTGGGGCGTAAAGGAAGATTGGCAACTTTATGCCCCGCTTTTTTCTAGATAATCAATCATGAGCGAAAGACGCGTTGTCATCACCGGCATGGGGGTGCTTACTCCGCTGGGCTGTGACCTGGAGATGTTCTGGAAGAATCTCCTGGCCGGCAAAAGCGGGATCGCGCCGGTAACGAGGTTCGACACGACGAATTTCGATTCAAAAATCGGCGGCGAGGTCAAAGACTTCAAAGCCGAGGACTTCATGCCGATCAAGGAAACCCGCCGCACCGATCGTTTCACGCAATACGCCGTGGGCGCTGCAAAGAAAGCGCTGGCGGATTCGGGTATTGAAATTTCCAAGACGGATCCGAATCGCGTGGGCGTTCTCATCGGCTCCGGCATTGGCGGCATGGAAACCATCGAGGAACAATCTGCGATCCTGCTCAAGAAGGGGCCGGGTCGCGTCTCGCCGTTCATGATCCCGATGCTCATCATCAACATGGCCAGCGGTTATGTTTCCATGTTGCTCGGTGCGAAGGGACCAAATCTTGCCGTGGTTTCCGCTTGCGCCACCGCCACGCACGCGCTGGGGGAGGCGGCGCGGGCGATCGTGCACAACGACGCCGACGTGATGATTGCTGGTGGCAGCGAAGCCGCCATTACCCAATTCGGTTACGCAGGCTTCTGCGCCATGAAGGCCATGAGCACCCGTAACCACGAACCCGAACGCGCCAGCCGTCCCTTCGATGCCGAGCGAGATGGCTTCGTGATGGGCGATGGCGCGGGGGTCTGCATTCTCGAATCGCTCGAACATGCGCGGAAACGTCACGCGAAGATTTATTGCGAAGTTGTCGGCTACGGCATCACCGGGGACGCCTATCACATGAGCGCGCCAGCCCCGGAAGGCGAAGGAGCGGCGCGGTCAATGACAATGGCGTTACGCCACGCCAAGCTGAACCCGGAGCAAATTGACTATATCAACGCTCACGGCACTGCGACACCGGTCGGTGACAAATGCGAGACGCAGGCGATCAAGACTACCTTCGGAGAGCACGCGAAGAAACTGGCGGTTAGCTCCACCAAATCCATGACGGGTCATCTGCTGGGCGCCGCCGGTGGGGTTGAGACCGCCGTTTGCGCTCTGGCAATTCGCGACGGGATCGTTCCGCCAACCATCAATTACGAGAATCCTGATCCCGATTGTGACCTCGACTACGTTCCGAATCGGGCCCGCGAAATGAAAGTTGTCGCTTGCGTCAACAATTCCCTGGGTTTCGGCGGCCACAACGCCACTCTGATTGTCAAACGTCTGGAATAGATTCGGCTTGCAACCCGGCGTCCGCTCCTGTAGATTCCCGCGCTCTGATTCATGAAAGCGAAGATTCATCCGGAATACGTCGATGCAGTGATTCACTGCGCGTGCGGTAATATCATCAAGACCCGCTCGACCCGCAAGGACATGCGTATTGGCATCTGCTCCAAATGCCACCCGTTCTTCACGGGACAGCAGAAATTTGTCGATACCGCAGGCCGGGTCGAACGTTTCCAAAAGCGCTACGCCAAGAAGTCGAACTAGCTGATTTCTCCCTTGTCCGGTGGCGCAAGCGTCCCGCTTGTGGCTGTTCGCTGCTCCACTGACGACCGCAACCGAGACGGTCGCGCTACCAAAACTCAAAATGAATACTCTTCCCAACATCGACAAATTCCGCAAACGCGCCGTCGAGCTTGAGACCGAACTCGCCAATCCAGCGGTCTATGCCGATCAGCGCCGCGCCGGCGATCTGGCCCGCGAACTCCAGCGGCTGAAGAAGCTGTTTGGCGATTACGAGGCCTGTGAAGCTGTGCAAAAACAGATCGCGGAGAACAAGGAATTGGCGGCGTCGGAGGACGCCGAAATAGCGGCACTGGCCCAAGGTGAGATCGACGATCTTCAGCGGAAACTGGATAAGCTCCAGCATGACGTTCAACTTGGACTTGTTCCACCCGACCCAAACGATTCACGGAATACCATTATTGAGATTCGCGCCGGGGCGGGCGGCGAGGAAGCCGCGTTGTTCGCGGCGGACTTGTTTCGGATGTACAGTCGCTACGCCGACGCGCAAGGCTGGAAGGTCGAAGTGATGGATACCAGCCCCAGCGAACGCGGCGGATTCAAGGAAATCGTGTTCTCCGTGCAGGGCCAGGACATCTATAAAAAGATGCGCTATGAAAGCGGCGTCCATCGCGTCCAGCGCGTGCCCGAAACTGAGGCACAGGGCCGGATTCACACCAGCACAGCCAGCGTTGCGGTCTTGCCCGAGGCCGAAGAAGTGGACGTGCAACTCAAACCAGAGGATTTGGAGATCACCGTCTGCCGCGCCAGCGGACCCGGCGGCCAGGGCGTGAATACCACGGATTCCGCCGTGCAGATTCATCACAAACCGAGCGGCTTGATTGTCCGCTGCGCCGATGAACGGTCACAATTGAAGAACAAGAACAAGGCGTTGCGTGTACTGCGTTCCCGTCTGCTTGCTCACAAACAGCAAGAAGAACAGGCCAAAATGACCGCCACACGCCGCAGTCAGATCGGCACCGCCGACCGTTCGGAAAAGATCCGCACCTACAATTTCCCGCAAAATCGCGTCACCGATCACCGCATCAACCTCACCATCCAAAACCTTCCGGCCATCATGGAAGGCGATTTGAATGATCTCATCGATGCCCTGATGAGCGATGATCTCAAGAAACGGTTGGCCGAAAGCACTTCCTGACTTGTGGAGCGGCCACGTACGACGTGGTAAACGTTCTTGCCACGACCGCTTTCGGAATCATTGGCGCGTTGATTTCCCGGTGGGCTCGGCTCATACTCAATTTTCAGGATGAAGCCGGCCAGCGTCTTCGAGCACGAGCGCATCACTAGCCTGTCCGATGCCGAGAGGCACATCCTTGGCGGTTTGCGGGGGGCGGCGCGAGAGCCGATGTTTCAAGTCGGCTGGCGGGAAACGTGGGCAACTTCGTTTGTCGGCGTGATCCAGTTGCCCACCCGCACACTCCAAGTCCTGCCGAAAATGTACCGGGAGGAAGCGACGGCGGAACGCGAGGCCACGGCCAACCTGCTGTTCCTCCTGAGCTACACGCGCAAACTGGAGATCACCGAACCCGAAATAGCCCGGCTCACGGAGCAACGCTCGCCCTTCTCTGAAATCCTCTTTTGGGTTTTTGCCCACCGGCTCTGGGACGCCGTCCACCGCGAAGTCCTGCGCGGCTACGTGACCATTGAGGACCGGCTCGACGTGCTCAAAGGCCGCTGGCTCATGGCCGCCCAAGCCCGTCGCCCCGACGGCTGGCGACGCGACCAGTTCGATGTCGCCTACGACGAATTCACCGAGGACAACCTTCCCAACCGGCTCTTCAAGGCCACCGTCCATCGCCTCTCCCGCTGGTCGCAATGGACCGACACCCGCCGGCACCTGCCGCAACTCCGTGCCGTGTTTGCCGGCGTGGCCGATGTCACCCCGCAGCCGCACGATTTCGACCAAGCCGCCCAATGGATGCTCCGCCATCGTCGCCGCGCCAAAGAGGGCCACCTCTATCGTCCGCTGCTGAAACTGGCCCAGATGTTCTGGACCGGCACCGGCCCGCAACCCAGTCCCGGCCGCACCGAAACCTTCGCCTTCCTGTTCGACATGAACCAACTCTTCGAGGAATTCATCGCCGAGTTCATCCGCCGCGAACTGCGCGAGGTCTGGCAAGCGCGTGGCTGGACGTTCCACGCCCAAAGCGGCACCCGGCATCTCCTCTGCGACAAAACCGGCAACAACCGTTTCAAACTTGTCCCCGATATCCGCTTCGAGACCGCTACCGGCGAAACCGCGCTGATCGTGGACACGAAATACAAGCTGCTCGACCCGACCGCCGCCAAAGCCGGTATCGCCGAATCTGATGCCTACCAGATGTTCTGGACCGGCGCCGACACGCAAGCGTGACTTGACACGATGTGTGACGCTATCTAAAGTCGTCACATGGCAACCGTGACTAGAACAGAGAATAAGCCTGAGAGAGGCCAACAACTGCTCCGTATGACCGATCTCTCTGCTGGAGGTATCAGGAATCTGTCCGAAACATTCCGTCGCCTCTATTACCGGCTCTACTCGAATAGTTCAACAAGCCGGGCAGAACGGTTGGTTGAGAATCTGGCGACCATCCTACTGCTGAAGTTCAGCTTGGACAAGGCGCACGACCAAGAAGACTTGAAGCGATTCCTCATGGGGCAAGGCACAGGGGAAGGTCTTCTCAAGAAATACCTGCCTCGGCAACTCCCCAAGCGGACAGCCCTCAGTTTCTCTTTCAGCCTCTCAGATGATTCAGTTCGTGAGGCCATGACCGAGCTTCGACATCTCGATCTCTCGATTGCCCCCGCGCATGTTCTCGGTGAAGCATTCCAAGCACTCATCGGACCTCGTTTGCGTGGTGATAAGGGGCAATTCTTCACGCCAAAATCGTTGGTCAGAGCAATGGTCCGCATTGTTGCTCCCCAACCGAATGAATCCGTTTTGGATCCGGCGTGCGGTACCGGCGGGTTTCTGAGTGAGAGCCTCGTTTTTCAGGACGAAACCGTGATCGGTGATAGTCAAGTTCCAGGCCGTCTTGTCGGCATCGAGAAGGACCCGGACCTTGCCCGACTTGCAACCGCCCTGCTTTGCATTAGTACCGGCGGGCGCTCGGAACTTCTCAATGCAAACTCGCTTGATCCCGCTGAAGTCGTTGCTGCTGGGCTGAGCGCGGATTTCCGTTTCGATGTTGTGCTGACAAATCCGCCGTTTGGCAGTCGGATTCCCATTCAGGACAAGGCTATTCTCCGCAATTACGAATTGGCGCACAGTTGGATTTCCCTCAGCGAGAATAAATGGTCTATGACGCCGGTTTTGCTGAATGCACAAGACCCACAGATCTTGTTTATTGAACTGTGCGTTAAGATGCTGCGGCCGGGTGGCCGCATGGGAATTGTGCTTCCCGAAGGCGTTTTCGGAAACCGGCAAGAGGGCTATGTCTGGAGTTGGCTGCGCCAACAGGGACATATCACGGCCTTGCTCGATTGCCCACGAACGACGTTCCAACCGAGCACGGACACCAAGACGAATGTGCTCTTCTTCGAGAAGTCACCCTCTGACCGCGGTCCTGATGCAATTCAAGCGCCCAAAGTGGCAATTGGCGTGGCCTTGCGCTGTGGCCACGACAGGCGCGGACGGACGCACATGCCCGACGGCACACCTCACAACGACGATTTTGAACGGCTTGCCACGAGCTTCAACTCCAACGGTACACGAAACGGTCTCTGGAAAAGAGTCGCCCTTGAGAAAGCAAACTATCTAGTGCCGAGATACTATGTGCGCGACGACGCGTTCTCCGAAGCGGAGCGAGACATCATCAAGGGCGCGGAGTTGGCCTCCATTGGCGAACTGATTGACCGGGGTGTGCTAACCGTCAGAAAAGGACATGAAGTCGGGTCGCACGCTTATGGTTCAGGCGACATCCCTTTTGTGCGCACTTCCGACGTCAACAATCTGGAAATCTCCACAGACCCAACGAAGGCAGTCAGTGAAGAAGTTTACGAGGAGTATCGCGCCCAGCAGAAACTTACTCCCGGCGATATTCTGATGGTTGTCGATGGCCGTTACCGGATTGGCACGACGGCCATTTTGTCGGAGAACAACTATCGTTGCGTGGTTCAAAGCCATTTTCGGATCATCAGCATTCGGCAAAAAGACCAACTCACCCCCTATGAACTACTCTATGCGTTGAATCTGCCTTCGATTCGCATCCGTATCCGCGACCTGGTGTTCGTTCAATCTACGCTCGGCACACTTGGCGCGCGTTTGCTGGAGTTGCAGTTGCCGCTGCTACACGGCCCAGGTCCGTGGCGTGAGAGGGTTGACACTTTCGCGGAGCTTCTCCACAAGCGTGATGCCTTGCTCGCACAGATTCAAGAGATGACCGGGCCAGATGTCGAGTTGTGAGCAGAGGGTGCGTCTGCGGGCAAATTACGCTTTCTTACTCACGTTATACCCTTGGCGCGACAACGTGCCGGCCATCCATGTTTCGAATTCCTCAAGGGAGCGGTCGCCTTTGGTCGTATTGCAGAGGTGATGCACGAATGCAACGTTCCCGCGCACATGGCGTCGTTTTAGAGTCGGGTTTAGGTGGTCAGTATCAATTGCCGCTTTACTTTGCACGGCAAGATCAAATTCTGAGAACTCCAGCGGGAGCTTGCAGATTGGGCACGGAGCTGAATTCTGAACAGGCTTCCGGGGCAGCCACTGGGCAATCTCCGCCGGACATTCGGGTGCGCCCACCATTTCGTAAGCTTGAACCGTCAGTTCGGCCGCCACGACCAAGCATTCATCGTACGTTTGATGGTGGGCCGGGTAGAAAGCATCGCCAGCTTTGAGTGTCCAGCGAGGCTGCCGGTTGCGGCGTTTCTGGGTTCCGTCCTGTGCTTTTCCCCAAGAAGCACCACGGGTATTGAAAGAATCGCGGACAATTTTGTCGGCGACCTTCGGTCTCGCCTGTTCAAGGTGCAGCAAAAACGGCATGTCGGTGCACCGACCGGTATGTCCTTCTTCACGCAGGCAGCGACGGCGGACACCGCCTAAACCCTGTCCGTATTTCTTCCCGCAAGACTTCATCTGCGCTTGCTCGTTTCCTGCGAAGGACGCTGTTGGAGCAATGATTCCGCGCGCTCGACCAGCTCAGAGGCGGGGATTCCGAGTGCTCGTGCAATTGCGACGATGTTTTTTAGGCTGAGGTTTCGCTCACCCCGCTCAACGCTGCCAATGTATGTTCGATGCAAGCCGGCAAGGTCAGCGAGAACGTCTTGGGATACACCCAAACGTTCACGCTCCTGCCGAAGCGCTAGACCAAATGCACGCAGAAGTTTTGTGTCCTGATCCACACGCCCATTTCACCACAATGATGCCTATGTGGCGACAGACTCCGAGTAGCATCGTTTTGTTGGGGTGTTCAAGCGGTTGTGCCGGCGGGCGCAGCAAGCCCCGTCGCACACGTACGCGCTGGTGATTGACGAGATCAACCGGGGGAACATCTCGAAGGTGTTCGGCGAGTTGATCACGTTGATCGAGCCGGACAAGCGGTTGGGCGCGGCCAACGAGATCCAGGTGACGCTGCCTTATTCGGGTGAGGAGTTTGGCGTGCCGGCCAACCTGCTCATCATCGGCACGATGAACACGGCGGACCGGTCGATTGCGCTGCTGGACGTGGCGTTGCGGCGGCGGTTCACGTTTGTGGAGTTGATGCCGCAGCCGGAACTTCCGGGCGAAGTGGCCGGTGTGCCTCTGGGCAAGTTGTTGACGGCTCTCAACCGGAAGTTGGAGGCGTATCTCGACCGGGATCATCAGATCGGGCACAGCTACTTTATGGGGCTGAAGGACGTGGCCGACCTGCGTTTTGCGTGGGAGCACAGGGTTGGGCCGCTGTTGCAGGAGTATTTCTACGGCGACGGCGAGAAGCTGCTGAAGGTACTGGGCAAAGATTTCGTTTCAAAGGACACAATCGCTCTCGGCGACAGCGAAGAACCACGTGAACTTTATCGGCTGAAGAAGAAACAGCCTGACGACGATTTCGTCAGTGCGTTGAGGCGACTTACCGAGGCTGCGCAACAATAAGCCCAGAGATTCCTCGACAGGCTCGGAATGGCATGGTGTGGGGTCGCGATTGGAAATCGCTCCTACGAGACGGTCGCGCCTTTACGCTTCAACTCTTCAACGCTTTAGCGTATTCTCCACGATGCGTGTGAGAGGAGAACCTCATGCCAAAATCCAAGGAACCTAGAGGCCAGGCGGATTCGCCGGCCAAGAATGTACTGCAATTGAAGGTGACGCTCCGGGACATCTCCCCTCCCATCTGGCGGCGCGTAGTTGTGCCGGATAACTTCACGCTTGGTGATTTGCATTACGTTATCCAAGGCGCAATGGGCTGGGACAACTGCCATCTGCACGCGTTCCGCATGGGTGGGGTGGAGTACACGGGGACGATGCCCGACGGCCGCGTTGATTTCGGCTTTGGCCCGCCGACAAAACACGAAGATGATGTGCTCTTGGGCCAAATCATTTTGCGCAAAGGCCAGCGGTTCACCTATGAATACGACTTTGGGGACGGTTGGTTGCACGAAATTCTTGTGGAGAAAATCGAACCGGCAAGCCAAGCGTATCGAAAACCGGTTTGCCTGGCAGGCAAACGCGCTTGCCCACCCGAGGATTGCGGCGGAGCGCCCGGCTATGCCCACGTTTTGCACGTGCTACGGTCGGCAAAGACCTCTGAGGAACATGAATTCCGTGAATGGGTGGGCGATTATGACCCGGAGCAATTCGACGTTGCGTCTGTCAATCAACGACTCAGCGGGGCGTCGTGACCGCGTCCAAGCGTAACCGCCTCACGCCTTCATTTGCGCCGCCACATGCTCGATGATCTGGTGCGCCTTCTCGATGGCCTGTTCGGCCTCGGGCTTGGTAAACACTTCCGACGGTGTCAGGGCGGGAAGTCCGTTGGGATAGCGCGTCGGGATGTAAAGCTTGTCGAGATGTTTCGCGTGGTCGAGAAACGGCGTTAATTGGGAGCGAATATTCGGCAGCGGGAACTCTTGGATCAATTCCGCCAAACTGTGTCCCCACGGATCCAAGCCGTTGTGATACCACAGGGCTTTGATCGACTTTTCACCCGCCTGTTGCGCTTGAAAGGCCGCCCACTCGAAGGCGGATTGCGTCACGCTGCCGCGAGCGGCCCGCAAATCCGATTGTGCCTGCGACAACCAGCGTTTCGCTTCAGCTTGATGTTTTTCCAGACTCATACAAGACGATCCCTTCGCGGAGCGCCCGTTGGATAAATGGTCGATGAGAGATACTCTCCAACTCGGCCGGTGTGTACACCAAGGTCTCGACGCTGCCGCCCAACCGGTCGGACAACGGGAAAAGGTACCGATCCAATCGCTTCAAGAAGGGATCGGTGGTCTCCTCGATGAAGATTAAGTCTACGTCTGAATGCTTGGTCGCGGTTCCCCGCGCGTAGGAGCCGAACAAGATGGCCCGCTGCGATTTGTTACGGCGGGCCACGTCCACGACAGCGGCACGGATGGACTCCAACGCAATCACGGCGGCACTGTAACACGAAGAACGCAAAGTTTGCCAGATGAAATCAGGTCAGATATTCTCTCTTCCGTGCGCATTCTGGAGGTCATCAATAAGACCGCTCCCTTTTTTGAGAAGCGAGGAATCGAATCGCCACGACTGACCATCGAGCTTTTGCTGGCGCATCTGCTGAACAAGAAGCGGCTGGATCTGTACTTGGAATTCGAGCGCGAATTGGACGAGCCGACGTTGGAAAGGCTTCGCGAGATGGTGAAGCGACGAGCCGCGGGTGAACCACTTCAGTACATCACCGGAGAGACTGAATTCTGCGGCCTTAAGTTCTTCGTGGATAGGCGAGTACTAATACCCCGGCCGGAGACAGAATTGCTGGTGGAAGTCGTGCTCCAAAGGCTAGCACCGCAAGCGGACGCGACGGAGCGCGTCCCTCCAGTCTCCAGTCACCAATCACCAGTCACTGTCATTGACGTTGGCACCGGCAGCGGATGCATTGCCGTGACGTTGGCGAAGAAATTTTCGCACGCGGGCGGAGACGCCAGTGCCAGCATCTATGCGACCGACGTGAGCACGGACGCTCTAGAGGTCGCGCGAGCGAACGCGAAATTTCACAAAGTTGAAAAAAACATTCGCTTTTTCGAAAGCGATTTGCTAGAGCCTGTAGTCAACAGCTTGCAGGCGGACGCGATCGTATGCAATCCGCCCTATGTTGCAGATGGGGAACTGAAGAAGCTGCCCAAGGAGGTTAGAGACTTTGAGCCCGTGCAGGCACTCGTGGCGGGTGAGGATGGACTCAAGGTTATCCGACGCTTGGTGATGAGTGCCAAGCGTTTTTTGTCTCCCTCCGGATTCGTGGCGCTGGAAATCGGCGCGGGGCAGCGCACGGTTGTCGAGGAGTTGTTTGTCAAAAACGATTTTGAAGCCGTACAAGTCGTGAAGGATTTTCAGGGGCACGAACGCGTAATCGTGGCTGTGCCCAGGTCGGTGTAGTAGCGCCCGTTCCGGGCGCGTTGGGGAATGTCGCCAAGCCGGCGACTACTACAGCGACGGCAGAACAAGGAGGTCGTATGGAAAAGATTATCATCAGTGGGGGCAATCCGCTCCGCGGAAGCGTTCAAATCGGTGGCTCCAAAAACGCCGCCCTGCCAATTATCGCCGCCACGTTGCTAACCAGCGAGCCGTGCGTCATTCGCGGCGTGCCGAACCTCAGCGACATCCAATTCATGTGCGACATCTTGCGCTGGCTGAGCGTCAAGGTCACCCATCACAAAACCGAAGGCGTCGTCGAGGTGCGGGCGGGACATCCGCTCGGTGTCGCGCCCTACGAACTCGTCCGCAAAATGCGTGCTTCGGTTTGTCTCCTTGGTCCGCTGCTGGCGCGGTTGCACAACTGCAAAGTCTCGCTCCCCGGCGGCTGCGTCATCGGCGACCGGCCCATCGACCAGCACCTCAAGGGTCTCAAACGCCTCGGCGCGGATGTGCTCGTCGAGAATGGTTACGTCCACGCCCGCTGCACGGAGCTGACCGGCAACGACGTATTCATGGGGGGGCGGTTCGGTTCGACTGTGCTCGGTACAGCCAACGTCATGATGGCCGCCGTGCTGGCGAGCGGCACGACGTGGATTGAAGGCGCGGCGTGCGAGCCCGAGATCGAAGACCTGGCAAGTTTTCTCACCAAGATGGGTGCGAAGGTCAAGGGCGCCGGCAGTCACATTCTGGAGATTGAAGGCGTGGAAGAACTGCACGGCGCGGACCACACAATCATTCCCGATCGTATCGAGGCCGGAACGTTTATGACGGCGGCAGCGATTACCGGGGGCGACATTGAGATCAAAGGCGCGCGGGCCGAGCATCTTTGCGCCATCCGCGACAAGCTCGAGGAATCGGGTGTGACCGTCAATCGTACCAACGGCTCGATTCGCGTAACGGGCAACGGCGATCTCAAACCGGTCGACGTCATCACCATGCCTTACCCTGGTTTCCCGACAGACATGCAGGCGCAGATGAGCGCGGTCATGACGATCACACCTGGCATCAGCGTGATCACCGAGAAAGTGTTCCCGAATCGGTTCATGCACATCAGCGAAATGGCCCGGCTCGGGGCCGACGTTTCGCTGGAAGGCAACAGCGCCATCGTCAAGGGCGTTAAGAAACTCAGCGGCGCACCCGTGATGGCCAGCGATCTCCGGGCCAGTGCAGGGCTTGTACTTGCCGGCTTGGCTGCGGAAGGCGAAACGGAGGTCAACCGGATTTATCACGTTGACCGTGGTTATGAGCGCATCGACCACAAGCTGCGTCAGCTTGGAGCGAAGATTGAAAGAGTCGCTGAATGAAGAAGTTGTTGTGGATTCTGCCGCTCGCAGCCGTGGCGTATGGCACGTGGATGTACCTGCAAAAAGTTCAGCAGACCGCCGCGGCGAATCAGGGCCGTCTCAAATCCCCCAGCGAAAAAGCGCTGAAAGACATGGATAAAGAGTTGGGGAAGTAATCCGCTGCGTAGTAGCCCTGAATTGGGCGGCCCGATCATTCTGATGATGAATCGTCCGGTTTTTCAGCGGGCCGGTTGGCGGGAGCGAGTTGGGTGAACCTGCCGTCACATTGTATCTCCATGATGCCAGTCTTCAGGCCGTGCTTGGATGCGGATAACTCTGTTCGTGAAATCAAATCCCTTGAGCGTGCCGAGAACGTAAGCATCCTACAAAATAGCATGCGGTCGCACATCTTTGGGAGGGACGATGTCAATTTTAAGCAGAACGTCTTTCGCAATAAGTAGGTCAGCGTTCCCACTGGGCGCTGGCCCACCGTAGAATGCAACTCGTTTGCCGATATATCCCTCAATCCTCTGGGAGGCTCGGGACGTTTGTTGTTGGATAAGTTGCAACACGACTGCTCCATTCGTAACCGCAGCCTCTTCATGTGGGAAGGCCGACATTAAGAAGTCTGACGTCTTCTCTTGTGAGGAAGAGAAGGCTGCATTTGTCGTGCTTAAATACAAAACCTCAGACTCAGTCCCATGGAAAATCGTAATCGGAATTTTCTCACTCTCTCGGACATCATTGGTATCCGCAGCAAAGACAGAGGCGTAGGAGAGAAACAAGACGACAATTGTTTTCATGGCGCTCACCTGTCATCCGTGCTACTCCTCCGCAAGCCAAGAGCAAACCGAATCGATCCGCCGCCGTCCCCGCGATATTCACCGAACATATTAGCAACGCCGTCTGTCCAGCGGTCATGCCGCCTATAGCTTCCGTCTGTAATTTCCTTGCCCTTGCGCATTCCTGCACCGATATTGCGCACGGCGATTGACTCATGTTCGATTCACTTTCAGACAAGTTGCAGGGGATTTTCAAGAACCTGCGCGGGTACGGCAAGCTGACGGAGAAAAACGTCGCTGATGCCCTGCGCGAGGTTCGGCTGGCCCTTCTCGAAGCGGACGTTAACTACAAGGTCGCCAAGGATTTCATCGAACGCACCAAGCAGCGTGCGCTCGGTCAGGAAGTGCTCACCAGCGTCATGCCCGGCCAGCAGATTGTGAAGGTCGTGCATGACGAATTGGTGACGTTGATGGAGGGAGCAGATTCACAGGCGGAGACGCCTATGCTACCAATCCGGAATGGAAACTGGATGATGGTGGGGTTGCACGGGTCAGGAAAGACGACCACCTGCGGGAAGCTGGCGAAATGGCTGGCGAAGCAGGGACGCAAACCATTGCTCGTGGCGTGCGACGTGTATCGGCCCGCAGCGATCGACCAACTTGAAACGCTGGGCCGGCAATTGCAGATACCGGTGTTCTCGATGCGCGGAGAGAAGGACGTTTTGAAAATCTGTAAGCAGGCCGTTTCGCTCGCGCAGGCGCAGGACCGGAACGTCACGATTTTCGACACGGCCGGACGCCTGCACATCGACGAAGAGTTGGTGCAGCAACTGGTCCACATGAAAACGACCCTGACGCCTCAGGAAATCCTATTGGTAGCCGACTCGGCAACCGGGCAGGAAGCGGTGAATATTGCCGAACATTTCGACAAGGCACTGGAGATTACCGGCATCGTGTTGACGAAGCTCGACGGCGACGCCCGTGGCGGCGCGGCATTGTCGATGCGGGCGGTCACCGGCAAGCCGATCAAATTCGCTGGCACCGGCGAAAAGCCCGGCGATTTGGAGCCCTTCCAAGCAGAACGTATGGCCGGACGCATTCTCGGGATGGGCGACGTGGTGGGGCTTGTTGAGAAGGCGCAGGAGAGTTTTGATGCTCAAAAGGCGGAGGAATTACAGGCAAAAATCGCCGGCCAGACCTTGAATCTCGAGGATTTTCTCTCGCAATTGCAACAGCTCAAGAAGCTTGGGCCTTTGGAGAATCTGCTTGGCATGTTGCCGGGAATGGGTAAAATTCAGGATTTGAGCGTTGGCGAGTCGCAACTCAAACGGACCGAGGCGATCATCCAGTCGATGACGCCTATGGAACGTCGGCGTCCCGAGATTTTGAATGCGAGCCGACGGACCCGCGTCGCGCGCGGGAGTGGAACGAGCGTGACCGAGGTAAACGATTTGCTGAAGCAGTTCAACGGCATGAAGAAAATGATGAAAGAAATGGGCAAGATGCAAAAGGCGATGGCGCGCAAAGGCGTGTTGCCGAGAATGAGATTGTAGGAGCGATTTCCAATCGCGACGGGAAGGAGAACGAATTGTGCCAGTGAGGATTAGATTGCGTCGAGTGGGAACCAAGAACGTCCCGGCTTATCGTATTGTTGTGGCCGATGGGCGGAGCCCGCGCGACGGAAGGTTTATTGAGAATCTCGGGACATACGAGCCCCGAAAAGCGAATGATAATTTCAAAGTGGACCTGGAACGAGCGAAGCAATGGATTCATAAGGGGGCCCAACCCAGTGACACGGTGCGCAGCCTTTTGAAGAGAGCGGAAAAAACGTCCCCAGCGGCGTGAGATGTTGGAAGCGGGAGCGGACGACTCTGCGGGCGAGCGCGGGAACTGACGGCGAAACCAGATGGCGGACGGGGAGTGCAACATGATGAAAGAATTCGTCGAATACGTGGTCAAGGCGTTGGTCGATCATCCGGAGCAGGTGGATGTTCGGGAAGTGGACGGGGAACGCGTGGTGGTGTTCGAGTTGCGGCTCAACCAGACCGATGTGGGCAAGATCATTGGCAAGAGCGGACGTACGATTACGGCGATTCGCACGCTGTTGACCAGTGCTGCTGCCAAGCAGGGCAAACGCGCCATGCTGGAGATTATTGAGCCTGGCGGGCGTCGCCCGCAGGGCGAAGCTCCAGAAGCTGAAGCCCCGCCCGCGGACGAGACGTCTGCGTAGTCCTCTGGCTTTCGGGCAGGAAGTTCGCCATGGAAATTGACGTTCTGACGCTGTTCCCGCGCATCTTCGAGGGACCACTCGAGGAGAGTATCCTCAAACGTGGGCAGAACAAAGGCTTGGCCGCCATTCGCGTCCACAATCTCCGGGAGTTCACGCACGATAAACATCACGTGGTGGACGACAAACCCTACGGCGGCGGACCGGGCATGCTGATGAAACCGGAGCCGATTTTTGAGGCGGTAGAGAAGTTTCGACGGGGCGACTCCTGCGTGGTGTTGATGAACCCGCAGGGTGAGCCGCTGACGCAGAGTCGGGCGCGGAAGTTTTCGGAAGAAACGCACCTGATCATCATTTGCGGCCATTATGAAGGTGTGGACGAACGAGTGCGCGACGCGCTGGTTGACGAAGATGTGAGCATCGGCGATTACGTGTTGACGAACGGCGCGTTGGCCGCCGCGGTGTTTGTCGACGCTGTGGTGCGGCTTGTGCCGGGCGTCCTGGGCGATGAACAGAGCGCCGCCGACGATTCGTTTGCGGCGGGACTGCTCGAAGGTCCACAATACACGCGGCCACCGGAATTTCGCGGCCTGCGTGTGCCGGACGTGTTGTTGAGCGGCAACCACGAAGAAGTGGCGCGCTGGCGCAAAGAACAGGCCCGACACCGCACGCAACAGCGTCGGCCAGAATTATTGAAGTGACGCATGTATGTTTGCATTGCGTGCAACACCTTTGCGGAAAAGGTTTTGTAGGGCGCGAATGCCTGAAAGGTTTCGCGCCGCGGTGTTGGCTCACGTGATGGCGCGAAACCCGTCGCTTCGCTAGGGCATTCGCGCCCTACAATTTGATTGCGCACGAACGTGGTTTGGGATTTGAATGTGACGCGCGTTACGCGATAAACAGGAGAGCGGAGCAAGGCTATGAATGTGATTGAAAAGATTCAACAGGAACAGTTGCGGACGGACATTGTCCCTTTCAAAGTCGGGGATACAATCAAGGTGTTCTCCCGCATCAAAGAAGCGGATCGCGAACGCGTCCAGATGTTTTCCGGCATCGTCATCAACAAACAAGGCCGCGGAATCACCGAAACCTTTACGGTGCGGCGCATCAGCTATGGGGAAGGCGTCGAACGCGTGTTCCCATTGCACTCGCCCTTCATTCAAAGAATTGAAGTGGAACGCGCCGGCAACGTTCATCGTTCCAAGCTGTATTACCTCCGTAAACGGGTTGGCAAGACGGCCACCAAAGTCGAACAAGCCTGAGCGGCCGGCGCATGCCTTCGCTCCGTTACGAAAAGAAGGCGTACGAAAACGGGGCGAATCTTGTCGCAGGTATTGACGAAGCCGGACG
>Ga0335081_10001875_pt1 | contig 33245 bp, 36 predicted proteins | sample Lox_Sample_35_FD_206713 | JGI IMG/M metagenome (GOLD analysis project Ga0335081, IMG submission 206713) | Soil microbial communities from Loxahatchee National Wildlife Refuge, Florida, United States - Lox_Sample_3.5 | ecosystem: Environmental > Terrestrial > Soil > Wetlands | place: USA...
GGATTCGATGATCTGGATCGGCCGCTCGCTCGCCGCCGCCGCGCTGATCGCCCCGCCGCTCGACTGCATCACGGTCAGCGGCGCGGCGATGCCGCGCCGGCGAAGCTCATCCTGCAACCCGGCGAGGTAGCTGCGCACGAGCGGCAGCACGTAGGCGTTGACCACCGTCGTGCTCGTGCGCTCGTATTCGCGGATCTCGGGCAGGACTTCGCTCGAGATCGAGATCGGGATAGCGGCGTCGCGCTCGCGGACGAGGTCGCGCAACCCCCGCTCGTGCACGTCGCTGGCGTAGGCGTTCAGGAGGCAGATCGCGATCGCGTCGACGCGCTCGGCGAGAATCGCATCGATCACCCCTCGCGCGCCGTCGACGTCGAGCGGGCGCACGATCCGTCCCATGTCGTCGATCCGTTCGGCGACCTCGAACCGCAGCCGCCGAGGAACCAGCGGCGGCGGCTTGCGAAACCGGATGTCGTAGAGCACCGGCATGCGCAGGCGCCGTATCTCCAGCACGTCGCGAAAGCCCTCGGTGGTGATCAGCGCGACGCGGGCGCCCTTGCCTTCGAGGACGGCGTTGGTGGCGACCGTCGTGCCGTGAACGATCTGCGACACGCGCGAGCCGCGCAAGCCCTCGTCGGCGGCGCCGCTCTCCAGCCCGTCGACGATGCCGCGTGCGTAGTCGTCGGGCGTGGACAGGACCTTCGAGCGCATGACGCGCCCGCCCGGAGCGAGGAAGACCAGGTCGGTGAACGTCCCGCCGATGTCGATGCCGACGCGCGTGCCGTCGGTCATCGCCGCTGCGCGCCGAGTCGCACGCCGCCGGGCCGCCTCATCGCAGGCCCATCAGCTCGGCGACGTTGGCGCCCAGGATGCGCTCTTTCTCGCTCGCCGTGAGGAACTCGCAGTGCCTGCGCACGTAGTCCACGCACTGTCTGTAGGTGCAGAAGCGCTCGACGTTCGGCATGTCCGAGCCCCAGACCAGCTTCGAGGCGCCGAACGTGTCGCGCATGCCGCGGATGAGGGTCTGCGCTTCCGGGTACGGATAGTCCCAGACTCCGCCCCAGGTGATCGGGAACATCACCTCGATGAGCAGATTGTCGCGCTTGTAGACCGTCGCGATCTCCGGCGGGAAGTTCCAAGTTCCCGAGGCGCCGAAATGGGCGACCGGGGGCCCCATCACCAGCACGAAGCGGTGCGCCGGATGGCGCCTGAGCAGCACATCGAGCGCGCTCAGGTTCGCGACGTAGCCGGTGCGGTCGTAGGTCGGCGCCGAGGAGAGCTCGATGAACACCGGCAGCCGCCGAGCGACGACCTTCTGCCAGAACGGCTCGAAGGCCGGATGATCGACGTTGCGCGCGTAGCCGTGGCGCGCAAATTCCTGCGCGTAGTACACGCCCCTCAATCCCAGCGTGTCGACGGCGCGGTCGACTTCGGCCAGCGTCTCCGGCCGGTCGACGGTCGACTCGTCGACGTTGAGGAGTCCCGTGAACTTCCCCGGATGCTGGCGTTGCGCGAACGCGTTGTAGTCGTTCATCGCGCCGTAGCCGCCGCCGGCCTGGAGGACGCAGTGATCGACGCCGGCAGCGGTCATCTGCGCGAGCATCAGCTCGGGAGGGCAGACGAGCTCCTGCATCCCGACCGGCATGTACTGCACGTAGTAGTCCTCGCCTTCCCAGGTGAAGGCGAGCTGCCCGAAGCGGCCGACGCGGAAGTCGACCTCCGCCAGTCCCGCCCAGGTGTTGTCGTCGGGGCGGAAGAGCATCGTCGGCTTCACCTCCGCGCCGTCGCGGGCGCGAAACGCACGCGCCGCCGGCCGCGTCACCGTCTTCTGCAGGTATTTGAGGTGCACCGCCGCCGACGGGTGGCCGCATGCGCCGGCCCAGTGCTGGAAGACGTGAGCGTGGCAATCGATGATCATGCAATGTGGCTGCGCCGCCCGATAGCCCGGGTACTACCGGCTCGCTGCGGGCCTTCGCGCTCCCGGGCCGCTCGCCGCATTTTCAGCGGCGAAACGGCGCGCGCGTCACGAAGCAAGCTTCTCCATGTGGTGCTGGAACAGCCGCTCCATCTCGCCATTCACACTCATGAACACGGCGAAGAAGTCGAGGAAGTGCTTCCACTCGTAGTCGCCGTAGCGCACCGCCCACGTGTTCGGCCGCTTGTCGATGGGATGGTCCGGGTCCACGACGTGCGCCCAGGGGTTGCGCTTGGCGAAGAGCAGCACGTCGCTGTCGCCGCTCATCCACACGGTGGCCTTCTTGGTGCGCACGGGCTCGGCACCGAGCACGATCTGGCCGGTGGTCGTGATGAGCTTCGCCTTCGGCCACAGGATGGGAATGCGCGGCTCCTCGCTGCCTCCGGCCGTCACCGAGAAGGTCACGTCGGGATTGTTGAAGTCGGCGGCGGTCTTGAACTTGCCCGCGTTGTCCTTGTGCACGAGCAGGAGGCTTCCCTTCGACCACAGCGGCCCCACGTAGTCGACGACCATCGCCCGGGCCATCGTGTAGGTGAGCGACGAGCCGTAGAGATCGTAGTCGTCGCGACGCAAACCGACGGTCGCGTTCTGGAAGGTTACTTCCTTGTAGTCGACCTTGAGCTCCATCTCCTTGGCGAGCCGGTCGACAGCGTCCTTGTAGATGCCCCCGAGCTCGCCGGTCTTGGCGTCCTTGTAGAACCACGGGCCGGTCTGCGAGTAGCCGACGCGAATCACGCCTGCCTTGCGCACCTTGGCGAGCGTCGAATCCTCGCGGATGCCGGTCTCGAGGATCTGCGCCATCGCCTGCCGCGGTCCGGCCGTGCCTGCGGCGAGCAGACCCGCTCCGGCGCCGAGCAACGCGGCGCTCTTCAAGAAATTGCGCTTGCCGTCCTGCAGGTTGTCGTTCATGTGTGTCTCCTCCTCAGGTCATCGGCGCCCGCCGCGCGGGCACGACTCGTCTGTCGCTAGCTGCTCGCGCCGCGCGCCGCGATGGGCCACAGCGCCTCGACACGGCCGTTTCTCACCCCCACATACCAGTCGTGCAGGTTGACGGTGGGATCGCAGTGGCCGGGTATGAGCATGAGCTTATCGCCGAGGCGAAGCCGCTTCGACTCGGCGCCGAGCTTCACCTTGCTGTGCTCGTCGGCGATCCCGAGCACCTCGAGATCCGGACGCCCGTGCACCCACGGCATGCCTTTCTCCCCGCTGTACGACTTGAGCCCGGCGTCGAGGACCGCGCGCTCGGCGGTGGGCACGCTCATCACGCTCGCGAGCACGAACAGGCTGTGCTCGAAGTCGGCGTAGCGGCCGCCGTCGCGATCGCCGATCCTCGCGTACTCGACGTCCATGAACACGTAGGAGCCGACCTGGAGCTCGTTCCAGACGCCGCTCGCGCCCTCCAGCGCGTACGTGCCCGTGCCCGCGCCGCTCACGATGTCGCAGCGGACGCCATCGCGCTCGAGCGCTTCCAGCGTCGTCCGTACGCCCTGGGCGGCGCTCTCGATCGCCCGCTTTCGCTCGTCCCACGTCGGCAGGTGTTGGGCGGTGCCGTGGTACGCCTGCAGCCCGCGAAAGCGCAATCCCGGCGCGTTGGCGATGCGTTTCGCGAGCTCGCCGGCCGGCGCGCCCGGCGCGACGCCGCAGCGCTGCATCCCCACCTCGATCTCGACCATCGCGTCGAGCTCGACGCCGAAGTCGCGCGCCACGCGCGACGCCGCATCCACCTGCTCGGGGGCGTCGAAGCAAAGGCCGACGCGGCCATCGTAGGCGAGCGCAGCGAGACGGCGCAGCTTCGCCTCGCCGACGACCTCGTTGCTCACCAGCACGTCGCGCACGCCGCCTCCCACCAGCGCCTCCGCCTCGCCCACCTTCTGGCAGCACTGGCCGATCGCGCCGGCCGCGATCTGCCTCAACGCGATCGCGGGGCACTTGTGCGTTTTCGCGTGCGGGCGCAGCCGCACGCCGCGGGTGCGCGCGAACTCCGCCATCCTGCGGACGTTGCGCTCGAAGGCGTCGAGATCGATCACGAGCGCCGGCGTGTCGATCTCGTCGACCGCCGCGCCGATCTGCGCGGGGATACGGTACATGGGTGCCTTGCCAATCCGGCGGGAACTCGGAGATGATAAACCATTCCTTCGAACGAAGAAGCTTCCGCGTGCCGACCACTGCGCAAGGCGCCGCAGTCAATGCGGCAGACGCTCCGAACATCCGCGTCGTCGATCTCCACAAGCGCTTCGGCGCGCTCGAGGTGCTGCGCGGGGTCTCGTTCGAAGTGCACCGCGGCAACGTCCTCAGCATGATCGGCGCCAGCGGCTCGGGCAAGAGCACGCTGCTCAGGTGCATCAACCACCTCGAGACGCCGACCTCCGGCGACGTGCTCATCGAAGGCAGGTCGCTCGTCTACAGGGACGCCGACGGCAAGCGCGCGCCGCGCTCGCTCGCCGAGATCAATCGCATGCGCCGCGAGCTCGGCATGGTGTTCCAGCAGTTCAACCTCTGGCCGCACATGACGGCGCTCGGCAACGTGATCGAGGCCCCGATCCGCGTTCGGCGGATGGCGCGCAAGGAAGCGGTCGAGCTCGGGGAGGAATGCCTGCGGCGGGTCCACCTCGGCGAGAAGTCGCACGAGTACCCCGCGCGCCTGTCCGGCGGTCAGCAGCAGCGGGTTGCCATCGCGCGGGCGCTCGCGATGCAGCCCAAGGCGATGCTCTTCGACGAGCCCACCAGCTCGCTCGACCCCGAGCTCACCGAGGAGGTGCTCGGCGTGATGCGCGAGCTGGCGCGCGACGGCACGACGATGATCGTGGTCACGCACGAAATGGGCTTCGCCCGCGAGGTGTCCGATCGGGTGATGTTCCTGAACGACGGCCTGATCGAGGAGGAAGGCCCGCCGCAGCAGATCTTCGGCGCGGCACGATCGCCACGGCTGCGCCAGTTCATCTCGAAGTACCTGCATTAGCGCCGGCGTCCGCCGTAGGCCGCCGGTTTTTTCCACTCTCGCCCTAACGCCGATCCGAACGCCGAACCCCGTGTCCGACGCGCTCAGGCAGTCCCTCGACCTGTCGGTGTTCTGGGAGTATCGCGCCGTCCTGCTCCACGGGCTCGCGGTCAACTTCTACGTCTTCGCGGCCTCCGCGGTCGTCGCCCTCGGCATCGGGCTCGGAGCGGCGCTGCTGCGCGTGAGCCGGCTCGCGCCGGTGCGTTGGATCGGCACCGTGCACGTCGAGATCTTTCGCAACGCGCCCGAGTACATCATGGTGGTGTGGGTGCACTTCGTGCTGCCGCTGCTGTTGAGCCTGCTCCTCGCCCGGCGGCTCGAGTTCGACCCGTTCGTGTCCAGCGTCATCGCGCTCGGCTTCGTCTACAGCGGCTACTTCGCCGAGACGTTCCGGGCGGGGATCGAGGCGATCCCGAGGGCGCACATCGAGGCCGGCCGCGCCTGCGGGATGCCGGAGCGGCTGATCCTCTGGCGCATCGTGCTGCCGCAGGTCGTGCGGCGGATGCTGCCCGAATCGCTCAACCAGTTCATCTCGCTGTTCAAGGCGACGACGATCGTGTCGCTGATCGCCGTGCCCGATCTCATGTACCAGGTGACGATGGTGACGCAGCAGGAGATGCGGCCGCTGCCGCTCTACACCGGCGCGGCGCTGGTGTACTTCACGGTTATCTTCGCGGCGGGAACCCTGCTGCGCGCGCTCTCCGAGCGCTGGCGTAGCAAGATCTACGCGTGACGGGCGGAGCGCCGTGAGCAACTGGCACCGCCTCGTCTGGAACCAGCGCGATGCGCTGCTCGCCGGGCTCGGCGTCACGATCGAAGTCTGTGCGATCGCCTTCGCGTTCGCCGTCGTCGGCGGTCTCGTGCTGTGCCTGCTGCGCATGTACGTCAAGCCGCTGCGGCCCGTGGCCATAACGCTCATCGAGTTCTTCCGCGCCACGCCCATCCTCGTGCAGCTTCTCTGGGTGAACTACGTCTGGCCGTCGCTGTTCGGATTTCCCGACAGCTTCTTCGCCGCGGCATGGCTGGCCCTCGCATTGCAGTCGAGCGGCTATCTCGCCGAGACCTTCCGCGGCGGCATCGAGGCCGTCCCGCGCGGCCACCGCGAGGCCGCCTACTCGGTCGGCCTGTCGCCCTTCGCGACGTTCTGGCGCGTGACCGCGCCGCAGGTCGCGCTCGCCGCCGCGCCGTCGATCGTCAACCAGTTCACCGTGATCGTGAAGTCCTCGACCCTCGTCTCTGTGATCACCGTCCAGGACCTCATGTACCAGTCGCAGAAGATCGTCAACATCTGGTACGAGCCGATCGAGATCCTGACCGCGACCGCGGCGATCTACATCGTGGTCATATTCGCGGTGTCGATCGCCGGGAAGGCGCTCGCCGACTCGCTGCGCTCGCGCTATGGCATCGCGGCGGCGTAGAGCGCCTTGTGCAGGCGTTGCCGCAGCGGCTAACCTACGGCACCCCAACCGCAGGAGAACAGGGAGGAATGCCATCATGCAGCCGTCCGCGCCCCTTCACCGCCCGAATCCGGTATCGCAGGCGCTCGCCATCGCGGCCGTCCTAATCGCAGCCATGCTGCTCGCATCGCCGCCGGCCCTCGCCGACGCGACGGGATTTTTCGCGAGCGCCAAGCGCAGGCTCGACGTCGACGGCACGTACGCGTTCTGGGCGAAAAGCGCGGCGCCGGGTGGCGGCGAAGTGATCAAGGTGGCGGTGTCAAACGCGTACTTCACGGAAGGCTTCTTCGACGACTACTACGACCGCGAAAATGCGATCGACAAGGTGTTCGTCGACGACCAGGCGAAGGTGGTCTATTTCGAATTCGAGCCCGGCGGAAAGTATCACGGGCTGTCGTACTTCTTCGCCCCGGGCGAGAACTGCGGCTACTGCTTCGACTCCGCGGTGCAGTCCACCGTGCGCGTCACCGACGGCCATCTCAAGGGCAGGATCGCCTTCAAGCGCGCGGGCACGAATCCCGCCTTCGACATCGAGCTCGACACGCCGCTTCCCTCGAAGGACCGCGGCACCGCGCTGCCGTCCGGAGGCGGCGAGCCGGGGCGCGCGTACGTCGCGTTTCACAAGGCGCTCAACGCGGGCGACAGGAAAGGCACCTATGCGCTCCTCGACTCGAAGCACAAGGCGCTGTGGACAAAGTACGACAAGGAAGGCGTCGACGTGATGGGCCCCTACTGGAGCGACTTCCATTCCAAGATGAGCACGGTCTCCGTCACCGGCGGGTTCGTACGCGGCGACCACGCGGTGGTTCTCTTCGACGGCGGCAGCAAGTTGATCGAACATCTGCACGGCGAAGCGCTGATGCGGCGCGAGAACGACGTGTGGCTGCTGCGCGACGAGCTGGTGAGCGTGGGCAGGCGGTAGCGACGGCGAGAGCGTCAATCGGCGTGGATGTTGGCCTGCCTGGCCACCCGCGTCCAGCGCACGGTTTCGGCGTGCTGCAAGGCCGCGAATTCCGCCGGGGTGTTGCCCACCGGATCCGCGCCGAGGCCGGCGATCTTCTCGCGGACGTCGGGTTCGCGCAGAGCCTTCACGATCTCCCCGTGCAGGCGATCGACGATCGCCGCAGGCGTGCCGGCCGGCGCGACCAGGCCGTACCACGATGTGGCCTCGAACTCCGGGAAGCCCTGCTCGGCGATGGTCGGCAGGTCCGGCGCCGCGGAGATGCGCTTCGCCGTCGCGACGCCGAGCGCGACCACCTTGCCCGCGCGCCACTGCGGCAGCGCCGAGGAGCTCTGCGCGAAGAACATCTGCACGGTGCCCGCGAGCACCGCGTTGGTAGCGGGCGCCACGCCGTTGAATGGAATGTGCACGATGTCCACGCCGGCCATCCGCTTGAAGAGCTCGCCGGCCAGGTGCGGAATGCTGCCGTTCCCGGGCGACGCGTAGTTGAGCGATCCCGGCTTCGCCTTCGCCAGCGCCACCAGCTCGGCGACCGACTTCGCCGGAACCGACGGATGCACGATGAGCACGTTCGGAACCGTCGCCAGCACGGTGATCGGCGCGAAATCCTTGGCCGGATCGTACGCGAGATTCTTGTACAGCACCGGCTGGACCGTCAGGTTACCGACGGGAGCCAGCGTCAGCGTATAGCCGTCCGCTGCGGCGCGGGCGCCCTGCTCCATGCCGATGTTGCCGCCAGCGCCGGCCTTGTTCTCGGTGACGAACGGCTGGCCGAGCGACTGCGCGAGCTTGTCGCCGACGAGGCGCGCCAGCGCGTCCGCCGGACCGCCGGCCGGAAACGGAACGATGATCCGCACCGGATGATCCGGATACGCGCCTTGCGCCAGCGCCCCGGTCGCCGCCAGGGCAAGGGCTATGCACACCGCGATGGAGATCGATCTCATGGAAGCCCTCCGTCAGTCGAGCCGAGAATACCCGAGTGCGTCGACCGCGTGTGCACGCTCGGCGAGAACGTCGTAGTCATCGGCGGCCACGCGCGCGAATCCGGCCAGCGCCAGATCGACGAGAACGCCGTGCAGCGATTCGGCGCTGGCCGCATCGAGGAACGCCTCGACGAGACGCTCCCGCAGCGCGTCCGGGATCGCACTCGCCGCCACGAAGCACGGGATGGGCGCCTCTTCGGTGCGCGCGACGACGCGCAGGCGCGCGGCCGTCCCGGGCTCGTGCCGGCGAAGAAGCTCGTGCCAGTAGGCGTCGAGCGGACCGGCGTCGATCGAGCCGTCGAGAATCGCTCCGACAACGCTGCGCGGCGTAACGAGCGGACCGACGACCGTGCCGAAGAAGCGCCCTCCGCGCGCGAGCGCCCGGGCGGCGAAGTGACGCCGCGGCGCGTGATAGCCGCTCTGCGAATGCTCGGCGGTCCAGCCGAAGCACGCCCCGGCGAGATCGTCGTCGCGCTCTAAGCGCGAATCGGCGCGAACGACGATGTCGGTCCAGTAGACGGCCCGGCCGGCGAAGCGCCCCGGCGACGGTGCGGGCGCGGCGAGTGGCACGGGACGCGGTCCCTGTTTCCACGTCGCCAGCGGATAACCGCACATCGCTGCGGCGCCGAGATCGGCGCGTTGCCACAGCTCGTCAAGTCTCGCCGGCGTACGATGGTCGATCACCTCGAGTGCGATCCCGGCGCGCGCGGCGATCCAATCGAAGAGCTCGCGCCAGCGCCGAGCCGTCGTCGACTCGACGGCGTACATACGGGCATTGGCGACGAGCATTCGCGGGTCCGCGTCGCCGCTCGTTACCGGTAGCGAAGCGTCTGACCGATGCCCAGACGGCGTGCCTTGACGAGCATCGCCGCGCCGAGCGCGATGTCGGAAAGCGACAACCCGCGATGCCAGAAGAGGATCGTCTCGTCGTCGCGCTCGCGTCCGGGCTTGCGACCGGCGACGATCTCGCCCAGCTCCGCGTGGAGCACGCGCTCGGTGAGCTTGCCGGCGTCGACGTGCGCGCGCAGCGCGCCGAACTGGCCTGCCTTGCACTGGCCCCAGTCGTCGACGACGATCTTGTCCATGATGTCGGTGAGCGAGAGCTCGACCGCGCTCATCGTTCCGTAGGGCACGACCAGCGCCCCACGCGCGATCCACTCGGTCTTGAGCAGCGGCGCGGGCTCGGGGAGCCGCGAGGCTTCGACCACGATGTCGGCGCCGCGGACGCACGCTTCCCAGTCCGGGGCCTCGATCACGGCCTTGCCCAGGTCGCGCGCAAGGCGCTCGGCAAACGCGCGTCGCGATTCCGGGCGCCGCGAATGGATGCGGATCTCCTCGAAGGAGAACAGCCGATCGAGGAGCCGAACGTTCCAGTACGCCGTGCCGCGCGCCCCGATGTGCGCAAGCACGCGGCTCGCCTTCCGGGCGAGATGGCGCGCGCCGATCGCGGTCACCGCGCCCGTGCGCATGTCGGTCAAGCCGGCGGCGTCGATCACGGCGAGCGGTCGGCCCGTCGCCGGGTCGAACAGGTTGAGCAGCCCCATCTCCGAGGGCAGGCCGAGCGTGTAGTTGTCGACGTAATCGCCGACCACCTTGACGCCGGCCAGCCGAAGCGGCGCAACATAGCCGCGCAGCACGTTGAAGTGGCCGCGGATCGCGACGCCGTCTTCCGTTGGGCCGGGCGCAAGATGCACGCGCGGCTCGATCACCGTCCGGCCGTCGCCTTGCGCGCGAAGACTGCCCTCCACGGCTTTCAGGATCTCGTCGTCGGTCAGCGCCAGCGCCGCGATGTCGGGCGCGTTGAGATAGATAAGCGAAACGGTCCCGGCTACCTCTTCCATCGCGGCATAATAGCCGACGCCATGACGCGCGCCAGCTTGACCGCCCGTTACGGCGCGGTCGTCTCGCGGCTGCTCGAATCGTCGCCGCTGCGCAACCGCGCGTTCCGCCTTTTCTACTTCGGCTCGATCGGCGCGGCGGTCGGCTATACGATGCAGGCCACCATCGCCGCGTGGCTGATGGCGACCTTGACGCCGTCGGAGCTCATGGTGGCGCTGGTGCAGACTGCCAGCACGTCGCCGACGCTTCTGTTCGGCCTCATCGCCGGCACGCTTGCCGACATCATCGATCGGCGGCGCCTGATCCTCGTCACGCAGATCGGCCTGTTCGCCGCCACGCTGCTCCTGGGCGTGGCCACGCTGGCCGGGGCGGTCGGGCCGGCAGCGCTGCTCTTCCTGACCTTCGTCGTCGGCACGGGATTCACGTTCTATCTGCCGGCGCAGCAAGCCAGCATCAACGAGCTGGTGCCGCGAACGGAGCTGCCGCGCGCGGTCGCGTTAGGGGCGGCCGGATTCAACGTCGCCCGCGCCGTAGGCCCGGCATTCGCGGGCGCGCTCGCCGCGTGGCTGAGCTCCGGCAGCGCCCTGATCGCGAGCGCCCTGTTCTTCGTCGTGATGATCGTGGCGATGCGCAAGCACAAGATGCGCGATGTCGCTCTGCCCGGCGTGCCCGAACGGCTGCTGTCGGGCGTGATGAGCGGCGTGCGCTATGCACGGCACTCGCCGGCGATGCGCTCCTTCGTGGTGCGCAACCCGAGCTTCGCCGCTTGCGCGAGCTCGCTGTGGGCGCTGCTGCCGGTGATCGCCCGCGACGAGCTCGGCCTGGGCGCGGGCGGCTACGGCCTGCTCTCCGCCGGTTTCGGCAGCGGCGCCGTCGTCGGCGCGCTTTGGCTGCCCGGGCATCTGCAGCGCAGGACGCTGAACGCCATCACCTTGTCCGGCGTCGCGTTGTGGGCGGTCGCGCTGGTCCTTATCGCCGCGACCCGCTATACCTGGCTCGCGATGATCGGCGTCTTCGGTTGCGGGATGGCATGGGTTTTCGTCTTCGCCAGCCTCTCCGCCGGGACGCAGAGCTCGGCTCCCGCCTGGGTGCGCGCTCGCGCCGTCTCGATGAACCTGGTCGCGGTGCAGGCCAGCCTCGCGATCGGCAGCGCGGTGTGGGGCGCCGTCGCTTCGGCGGCCGGCGTGCGCATCGCGCTCGCGGTATCCGCGGGGGCGCTCGTCGTCCTGCACCTCCTCCTCCGGCGCATCGTCGTCGAGATGGGCAAGGAAGCCGACGTCATGCCCGGCGCTCGTCTGCCCGAGCTCACTATCAGCGGCGAGCCGATGCCCGACGACGGGCCCGTACTGATCCAGATCGAGTATCGGATCGATCCCTCGAACCGCAACGCATTCGTGCGAGCCATCAGGCGCGTCGGACCGACGCGCAGACGCAACGGCGCGACCAGCTGGCGGGTGTACCGGGATCTGGGCGAGGAGGACCGCTACGTCGAGCGCTACGTCATCGAGTCGTGGGCGGAATACGTTCGCCTGCGCTCCCGAATGACCATGGCGGACAGCCGAGCGCAGGAGGCCGTCGAGCGGCTGCAGCGGCCCGGCGTGCCGATCCGGGTATCGCGGCTCATCGGCGTCGATCTGGCGTCGGTCGAGGGCGGCGTCGAGAGTTACTCGCCCGTCGAATGACGGGAAGCCGTAGCGCGACGAACATTGCCCCGAGCAAGAGCAGAGCCGTCGACGGCTCGGGTGCGGTCCCTGCGAACGTGACGGTCGGCGCGGGCGTCAAATCGGTGGAGAACCGCCCGAACCGAGGCTGCGAAGAATCGATATTCACGACGAGCAGCGCGCCGCTGGCGTCCGCGCTTGGAACGGGTGTGCCGTCCGATTGCAGCAGCGACATCGAGAATTGATCGGGCGTACCACCCACGTCGACGTTGGGTCGAGAAAGAGAGGTCGAACGACAGCAGGCTGCCCGGCGTGAAGGTCGAGGCCAAGACGTTGAAAAATGCCGTGTCGTCGAGCGCCACCCCGGTCGTCAGGTCGCCGCTCGCTCCGCCCGTCGATAGAAGCGTATCCACGCTGCCTGCGCTGCCCCCTGCGCCGAAAGTGAAGTCCGTTAGCTCGACCAGGTTGTTGGCATCGCCGATGGCTTCGCCATCGGTTAGAACGAAGGCGAGCTCGAACGGCGCTTCGTCGCGCCCGCGTCCCCGGGACACGAGGCGGTCCGGAAAGCACCGCCGTAAAATATCGACCAGGCGACTCATCGAGAGGCAGTCATGAACATCGGCATCATCGGTTCCGGCGACGTGGGCCAAGTGCTCGCCAGCGGCTTTCTCAAGCATGGTCATCGAGTCACGATCGGCACGCGCGATCCCGCGAAGCTCGCGGGCTGGGCGAAGGCGAATCCGCAGGGCCGGGTGGCAAGCTTCGCGGAAGCGGCGAAGTTCGGCGAGGCGGTGGTGCTGGCGGTGAAAGGCGCCGTGGCGCCGGAGGCGCTCTCAGCGGCGGGCGTCGACGCGCTCGCCGGCAAGGTGGTGATCGATGCCACCAACCCCATCGGCGGCGGCCCGCAGAACGGGGTGCTCAAGTTCTTCACCAACCTCGACGAGTCGCTCATGGAGCGGCTGCAGAAACAATTTCCGAAGGCGAGGTTCGTCAAGGCATTCAACTCTGTCGGCAACGCTCGGATGGTGAACCCGGATTTCGGTGGCGTGAGGCCGACGATGTTCATCTGCGGCAACGACGCTGCGGCCAAGAAGACCGCTACGCAGATTCTCGATCAGTTCGGCTGGGAGACCGAGGACATGGGCGGCATGGAAGCGGCCCGGGCTATCGAGCCACTCTGCATGCTCTGGTGCATCCCGGGCTTCATCCGCAATCAGTGGACGCACGCGTTCAAGCTTCTCAAATAGGCGCGGGCCGCGGCAGTGAAGATCACCGAGCTCGAGGTCCATGTTCTCACCGCGCCGGACGAAGGCCGCCCGCATTGGGTCAGCCACTTCGTCGTGCCTCGCGCCAACGAGATTCTGGTCCGGCTGCGTACCGACGAGGGTCTCGACGGCATCGGCTTGGCAACGAGCTATACGCCCATCGAAGCGCCGATCAAAGCCTTCCGATCGGGGATCGCCGAATTGATCGTAGGCCAGGACGCCCTCGCGCCCGAGCGGATCTATCAGCGGTTATTCGCGCTGACCTCCCAACGCCTCGCCAGCGAAAAAGGCTGGTCCCGAGAAGCGATCGTGCGCATCGCGGCGGCGGTGGACATCGCGACCTGGGACGTCGTCGGCAAGGCGGCCGGATTGCCGCTTTACCGACTGTTCGGCGGCTATCGCAGCGAGGTGCCGTGCTACGTGACGTGCGCTTACTATCGGGAGGGCAAGGGGCTCTCCGAGCTTCGCGACGAGATCGAAATGCTGAAGGCGCAAGGCCACAGGGGATTCAAGGGAAAGGTCGGTGGCTTGCCGCTACCCGACGACGTCGAGCGGATGGCGGTGGTCCGGGAGGTCATCGGCGAGGACAGCGACCTGATGATCGACGTCAATCGCGCCTGGGACCTCGATACGGCGATCGAGGGTGCGCGGCTGCTCGAGCCGCTGCGCCCGCGATGGCTCGAAGAGCCCGTGCGATGGGCGGACGACCGGCGCGAATTGAAGCTTCTTGCCGTGCGCACCTGCATCCCTCTGTCGGCCGGCGAAAGCGAGCTGACGAGCTATGGCTGCCGCGCCTTGCTCGACGAGCATGCCATACGCATCCTGCAGTTCGACTGCACGATGATGGGGGGATTCACCGAAGGCCGGAAGCTCGCGGCGCTATGCGAGTTGAACCATGTTCAGGTGGCGCCTCACCACGATTGCTTCATCCATGGCCACATCGTCGCAGCCAGCCCGGCGGGATGCATCGTGGAGTCGTTCACCGATCCCGAGCGGGATCCCCTGCAGGCGGAGCTCTTCGAGAATCCGCCGAAGATCGCGGACGGCTGGATGACGCTCAACGAAGCGCCGGGGCTCGGCCTGACTCTATCGGATGCCGCTGTCCGGAAGTTCGGAACGCGCATTCTCTAGCTCCAGCCCGGCAGGCGGCCGCTGAATTCGACACGATCGTCGAGTCGAGCTTTTGTTGCGTCGCGCCGGCTGTTACAAACAACGCGGTCAGGGCGTGACTTTGAAGAAGAACGGATCGATCGAAGTCGGCACCGTCGCCCCGGCTAGATTCGTCAGCGTCTTGGTCGTGAAGTTGTGCTTGCGCTGGTAGGTGACGCCATTCGGGAAGTGCGTCAGATCGGGTTCGTTGCTTGCCGAGAAGATGCCGTAGTAGCCATGCCCGTGCGACGTCAAATACGCATAGTCGCCGAGGTACGGGTCGAACGCCTTGGCGGGTTTCGATGCCGGGTGACTGCTGAGCACGAGATCCGACCACGTCGATGGGGTCCCGGCGGTCGCCTGCCGGAAGTGCGTCACCCACTTGGCGCTCGCGCCCGTGCCGGTCAGTTGCTGGTAGAGCAGAGCAGGATCGCCCAGGTCGTTCACGGCGAGCGAGGGGTTGATGCCGAACGGCACCGTCAGCAGGTCCGCGGACCACGTCTGGCCGGAATCGGTCGAACGCCGGACGTGCAGCGTGAGCTTGCTGCCGACCTTGCCGGTGAATCCCAGGTAGACGACCGCGCTGTCGAGCGGGTTGACCGCTATCGTCAAGTCGCCCCCGAGACGCTGCTGGCCCTCCGATGCCTTGCCGTTTCGCCGGAACGGGAACTTGACGCCTTTCGCGACGAGCCGTCCGGGCAGGCCGTCACTGGGATCGACCAGATCGCGAAAGGGATTCGCCCCCGCCCCGCCCGAGTCATCGCGCACGACCACGACGTCGGCGGTGACGATGAGCGTATTGCCGGTCCAACTGCCCGATTGATTGCGCCAGCCGTAGAATGCCACGTAGGTGACGCCGCCGGGATGGCAGGCGGTGCGCACCTGCGGGCCGTTCTGGCCCGCGTTCGGGCGCGACTCCACGAAGGCCTGCTTGAATCCGCTCGTGGCTGTCGCTGCCGCGGCATTGAGCGAGTAGTCGACCGTGGATTGCGGCAGGTTGTCGCCGACGTAGACCCTATCCTTCGCGGCTGCGCCGCTGCCGCCGAGCGCGGCCTGGACGAACGGCTGGTCCGGGCCGATGCGATCGACCAGCACCTGCATCGGCGCAGGCGACTGGAAGTTCTTCGCCCGCAGGATGTTCAGTTGCGTGTCGTCGGGCGGCCCATCCATCCGCAGGATGCCCGCGTACAGGTTGCTCGATTTCGGCCCGAAGGCGACCGTGATGTCGAAGGTTATGTCGCCGCCGGGCACGATTGCGTTGAGCGTCCAGGTATTGCCGCCATCGGTCGAGACGAAGACCGGCGCGAGCGTGGACGCCGGCCCCATGGGGTTCGGCGTGAATGCCGTTCCGACGAGCTGCTGCGGATTGTTCGGATTGACGGCGAGCATCGGCTCGCTGTCCTGCTCGCTCTCTCCGCTGAGCGAGTTCGGAATCATGTCGACGAGCAGCAAAGTAGCGGCCATGTGCGATCTCCCTGACGACCGGGGCTAGGCCCGGCGCTTCGCGCGCGGCTTGCTGCCGCGCGTGCGCGCAGCGGGCTTCTTGCGCCTCCTGGCGGCCGCCACCGGCGAAACCTTGGCGGCCTTCGGGGCGCCCGCCGGGAACATCGCTTTTACGACTGCCGATTCGGACGATGGCTGAAAGTCGTTCGGGTCCAGTGCCGTATAGACGCCCGGTGCCGCGCCAACACGCTTGGCGGCCGCGGCCCTGGGTGCACCGGCTGCGCCCACACCCGCGCCGGCGTGAAGCAGCCACGTGCCCTTCTGGCCTTTCTTGAACTTCGGCGCGGATCGCCAGCGTACGTCGGTGCTCGAAGGGAAGCGCACGACGACTTGCTTTGGGGCGCGCCCCTTGTGCACCTGCGAGACCGAAATCACCGCGTCCTGCCAGAACGGCGCGTGCTCGCTGATGCGACCTTCCGGAACCGCCGCGCTACGCCTGCCTTTGGCGGCGACGGCGGCCGGCTGATGCGGCGACCGCACCGCCGATACCTGCCCTGATACGACCGCCTGCGCCACTTCGATCCGGTTGCGCAGCTTTTGCACCACGGGGCTTGCGCCTGCCAGCGCCGCGCGCGCCTCCTGCGCGATCAGCGGATCGTGGCCGAGCGATTGCACGGCCAGGTGGTCGCCGAAAACCAAGCCTTCGGCGAAGAACACGGCCTGCTCGCCGGCGCGCAGCGATTCGCCGGGCGCGAGCCGCACGGTGATCTCCTGACCGGCAAATCCGGCCATCGCGCGGGGGGCGTGCCGCACGTGATCGACTTGCACGACGACCGACCGGGCGTCGGCGGGCACCGCTTCGACGTTGGACGCCTTCAGGGATTTAACGGAGCCTTCGAATACGAACGGGGCTTCGGCCTTCGAGGCAGCCATGCTGTCCTCCTTATCTCTTACCTGCGCTTTTCCCGGCGCGCTTTGCCGCGTTGCAGATACAGAATGACGAGTCCGGCAATCGGTACCAGGAACAGCAGCAGCTCGAAAGCTCCGGAGCCACCATCAGGCGAAAACCCGAATATCTGCTCGATGAAATCCATTTCCTGACCCCCGTTAAGTTGCAGTGCTGCCCCGCAATCCCGCCAAAGGGCTCGGCATAAAGGCGCCAGGATGGAGGGGAGCAGCGCACCGATTGTGAGAATACCTCAGTTCCTACCTAGACAGGTTGAAACCCATGCGGGTCTTGCCGGAGTGCCCGGGCGGCCCGCCTTGGATACTCCCCGTGGTCCGCTCGACAGGGCTCGACGTCGCTACGAGCGACCTGCAAATCGACGGGGCGCTCGGGCTAAACTCCGCCTGGTACGCCGCCATCTTGCTGACACACTGAACGCTGACCGCCAATCGCACAGGAATCGTTGCTCACGGTCGAACCGATGCCATTGGCAAAGAGTCCCTCATTGATCAAGCACACCCACATTAACCTTTCGGACCTGCGTGGCTTGCAGCGGCTCGCCACCGACGCTACCGTGGGGATCGCCGACCTCGTCGAGACCATGCATCAGACGATCGTCCAAACGCCTGGCATCTTCGGTGAGCGCGCCAAGGGACGAACCAACGGCATCACGGGATTGGTGTACCGGAGCGTTCGCGGCATTACGCGGCTCGTGGGCGGCGGTGTCGACGTGCTACTCGCGCTGCTCGCGCCGCTGCTCTCGGACCGGCGGTCGTCACCGGAACGCGAAGCCATTCTTGCCGCGCTGAACGGCGCCCTCGGTGATTATCTGGTCTCGTCCGAAAATCCTCTCGCGATCGCAATGTGCCTGAGAAGGGACGGGATCCGCCTCGAAATCTCGAACGCCGCGTTAGCCGCTACGTTTCCGCAGCCTGGGCGTAACGTGCTCGTGCTCGCACACGGGTTGTGCATGAACGATCTGCAGTGGACGCGCGACGGTCACGATCACGGTGCAGCTCTTGCGCGTGACCTCGGCTACACGCCGGTCTACCTCCATTACAACACAGGCCGGCACATTTCCTCTAACGGCCGCGACTTCGCAAGCATCATGGAAGCGCTTGTGCGCGAGTGGCCGCACCCGCTCGATCAACTGGCTATCGTGGGCCACAGCATGGGAGGCCTGGTGGCGCGCAGCGCCTGTCACTATGCCTCGATCGCCGGACACACGTGGGTGAAGCGCCTCGACAAACTTATCTTTTTGGGCACCCCGCATCTCGGCGCGCCGCTGGAACGCGCCGGCACGCGGGTGGATTTCCTGATTGCGATCACTCCGTACACCGCGCCTTTCGCGCGGCTCGGCAAGACCCGCAGCGCTGGCATCAGGGATCTTGGTCAAGGGTATCTGCGCGATGAGGATTGGCAGGCGCAGAGGAGCGAGCGCGTCGCTCCCCTGACGCTGCCCGGCGGCATGCGCTGTTATGCGATCGCGGCCAGCAAGCAGGCAGGGTCGGGTTCTCGGGGCGCAAGACTACGCGGCGACGGGTTTGTTCCGGTGAGCAGTGCCTTGGGCATCAGGCTGCCCGAAGCGCAACAGTGGGTCGGATTCGGGATGGGACATTTCGATCTCCTCAACCGAGTCGAGGTCTACGAAAGGATCCGATGCTGGATTGGCGGCGATCGCGAGAGCGCACGTGAGGCACCCCCGGGCTAGATTGACGACGCGCGCCGCCGCTTCCGTGCGGTCTTCTTTGCCGCTGAGCCCGGGCGTGGCCGCGTGGCCTCCTTAACGGTCAGCAAGCCGCGTTTCCTTGCCGCAATCCTGATTGCCTTCAACGCGGTCCTGACCGACCTCTCGACCTCTGTTGCCGCGTCGCGGGCGGCCTGGGCGGCAATCTTTGCCTCGTGTACAGCGGACACGAGAATATCTTCCACGGCTTTGGCAAGCGCATCAGCGGCAACGCGCGTTTGGTTTGTTCCGGACCTCGCGACGTTTCGTACCGCCTTCCCCGCCGTTCGCGCGGCGGTCATCGGCTGAACCCTTCCTGCCTTCACAACTTCCTTTACCGCATTCCAAGCGTCCTTCGCCGCGGCTTCGGCGTCGCTCGCGCTGCCGCGCTTCCCAACCGACGGCGACTGCGCAATGGCTTGGGTGCCAGCCCTGCTTCGACCGGTGCTTCTTAGATTCTTCTTCGCGACCATGTCCTCACCTCCAATCATTCAAGACAACAAATGATGGCACCGCGTAGTTTCCCCGCATTGACGCGCGTCAACCAAAACGAGGTAAGAGGCCGGCGGCTTGACGAATACGTGTCCGCTCTGCGCCGTCCAAGCGCGACAAGCGAGTTCCTATCTATCCCGCAGCGGGATATTCGTATCCTCTGCCGTTCGCCCGGCCATGGCGCCAATCGCCCGCAAAGGACAAAACAATGTCAGTGCGTACCCAAGTCAGGACCGCGAGTGGGCGTGGCCGCCTCTTCGATAGCATGCTGGACACCGTGGGAGATACCCCGTGCATCCGCATCAACAACATCGGCTCGAAAGGCGTTCGCATGTACGTCAAGGCCGAGGCCTTCAATCCGGCGGCCTCGGTGAAGGACCGGCTCGCGCTCAACATCATCGAGGCGGCCGAACGCAAGGGCACCCTCAAACCCGGACAGGCGGGGGTCGAGGCGACCAGCGGAAACACCGGGATCGGCCTTGCCATGGTTTGCGCGCAAAAGGGCTATCCACTCGTCGTGACGATGGTCGACAGCTTCTCGATCGAGCGCCGCAAGCTCATGCGGTTGCTCGGGGCGAAGGTGATCCTGACGCCGCGCGCGCTCAAGGGCCTCGGCATGTATCAGAAGGCGGTCGAGTTCGCGAAGGCCAACGGATGGTTCCTGGCGCGGCAGTTCGAGACCGAGGCGAACGCCGAGATCCACGAATCGACGACGGGGCGCGAGATCGTGAGCGACTTCAAGGGCGAGCGCCTCGACTATTTCGTGACCGGCTATGGCACCGGCGGGACCGTGACGGGCGTGGCGCCCGCGCTGCGCCGCGAGCGCCCCGAGACGAAGATCATCCTGAGCGAGCCGGCAAACGCGCAGCTCGTCGGCAGCGGCTGACCCCAGGAATGCAGCGCCGATGGCTTGCCCGCGGCCAGCCATCCCGCGTTCGAGCCGCATCCGATCCAGGGCTGGACGCCGGATTTCATCCCGCGCGTGCTGCAGGAGGCGATCGACAAGGCCTACTACGACGAGCTCATTTCGATCGCGGGCGCGGAAGCCGTGAAGTGGGCCAAGGCGCTCGCGCAAAAGGAGGGGATCTTCACCGGCATTTCCGGCGGCGCGACCTTCAGCGTGGCGATGCGGATCACCGACAAGGCCGCGCCGGGCTCGGTCATCCTTGCCATGCTGCCGGACACCGGCGAACGCTACCTGACCGCGCCGCTGTTCGAGGGCATCCCGGAGGACATGGACGACGAGGAGCGCGCCATTTCGCGCTCGACACCGGGCTACCAGACGCCGTAGCGCACAGCGATGCCCCGCTTCCGGCTCAGTCGTGGCGGTACTGCTGGAGCAGCTCCGTCAGCAATCGCGAAGTTTCGGTCATGTGCTGCTCCAGAAGCTGGCTCACGGCCGCCGCATTGCGCACTCTGTAGGCAGCGAGGATCGCCCTGTGCTCATCCTGCGCCTGCTTGCGGTAGCCCGGCCCGGAGATCAGCACCCGGATGAAGCGATCGATTTGCGCGTCCAACGATTCGATCATCCCGAGGAGGCGCGGTCGGTCGGCGCGCTCGTAGAGAGCCGAGTGAAAGCGCCAGTTGAGCTTCATCCAGCGCGCGACATCCGCCGTGCGCTCCGATTCGCTCAGCGTGGCGTCGGCCCGATCGAAGATCGCGCGATCGGCTCGCGGCAGTGCCCAGCGCACGGCCTGAGTCTCAAGCACGCAGCGAATTTCCAGCAGTTCCTTCGCCTCGTCCGCGGACAGGCGACTTACGGTCGCGCCCCGGTTAGGGCGAATGGTCACCAAGCCTTGCGCCGCCAAGTGCCGCAGCGCTTCGCGCACCGGGATATGGCTGACCCCGAATTGTTGGGCGATCGCATCCTGGCGCAGCGGCTGCCCGGCCGCGATGTCGCCGGACAGAATCGCCGCGCGCAGAGCGCTCGCGATGGTGTCCGCCGCCGAAGAGCGGCTGGCTTCGGGGACCGATAGCATTGAGCCGATATATTATCGTTCAGGCGATATATTATCGTTTGCCAGCTGCGGCGGATCAGGATCGTGTTCTGCCGCTGCCTGAGAGATAGGGCGGCGCCGAGCCATCCCCGTAAGCGGTTGATAATTCTCTCGGCCGGTGCTCGTGGGCGCGCGGACCCATACAGCACCGCGGCCCGCCTGGTGGAACCCAACGGTGGGAAATAATATATGATGAACGTATCGCGGGAGGGCTTCCATTCCCCGCCGTCTCCTTCCGAAGAAAGGACAAACATGATCACAGCCATCGTTCGATACAGGCTCCCCGCGTCGATCGACTACAACGACTGCCTTGCGCATTTCGCCAAGATTGCACCCGGCTTCCGCGAGGCGAAGGGGCTCGTGAGCAAGCATTTCATCTGGAGCGAGAGCGGAATCGCGGGTGGCGTGTACCAATGGGAGACCCTCGAAGCCGCCAAGGCCTTCTACAGCGGCCCCTGGCGCAAGGGGATCGTCGAGCGATACGGAATGGAGCCGCACATCGAATATTTCACGGTGTTCGCGCTGACCGACAACACGAACGGCAAGGTCACGGTATTCGAGCAGCCGCGAAGCACGGAGGCCGAGCCAGCGAAGGCGACGGCAGACTGACTGCGAGCCGCATCGAACGAGCCACAGTCCCGAGGAGGACAAAGCATGGATCGGCGCCGATTTATCAAGAAGGCCGCTGTGGCGGCTGGGGTCACGACGGTTGCGGCGGCTGCGTTTCCGACCCCAGCAATCAGCCAAGGCAAGACCGAATGGCGCATGGTGACCGCGTGGCCGAAGGGTCTACCCGGACTGGGCACGGGCGCTGAACTGCTCGCCAACCGCATCACCACGATGTCGGGCGGCAGACTGTCGGTGCGCGTCTTCGCAGCGGGTGAGCTGGTGCCGGGCTTGCAGACGTTCGAAGCGGTCCAGGGCGGAACGGCGGAGATGGGCCACGACACGCCGGGATTCCACCTGGGGAAGAATCGCGCCTTCGCCTACTTCTTCGGCGCTCCGTTCGGAATGGCCTACGAGGAGCACGTCGCCTGGCTCTATCACGGCGGAGGGCAGGCGTTGTGGGACGAGCTCTCGGCTCAATTCGGCCTGAAGAGCTTCGCCGTCGGCAACATCGGCACGCCCTCCTTCGGCTGGTTCAAGAAGGAGCTCAAGAGCGTCGCAGACTTCAAGGGGCTCAAGATGCGCATGCCGGGCATAGGCACCGAGATGATCCGGCGCCTCGGGGCGGTGCCGACGCTGATGGCCCCCGGCGACCTGTTTCCGGCGCTGCAGGCGGGGACGCTCGACGCGACGGACTTCACTGGACCGGCCAACGACATGGCGCTCGGCTTTCAGCAGGTCTGCAAGTTCCTCTACTGGCCCTGCATCCAGAAGCCCGGCGCGATTCAGCAGGTGATCGTCAACAAGGCCAAGTTCGACAAGCTTCCGAAGGACCTCCAGGAGGTCGTCACCGTCGCCTGCGAAGCGGCGCACCAGGACATGCTGGCAGAGTACAACTGGATCAATGCGCAGGCGGTTAAGGCGCTCAAGGAACAGCATGCGGTGAAGTTCCTGACGCTGCCCCAGGACATCCTGGAAGCCCTGGGCAACGCCGCCGGCCAGATCCTGCTCGAGGAGCGCGACAAGCTCGATCCGCTAGGCAAGAAGATCTGGACCGCGTACTTCAACGCGCGCACCGACCTCATCGGGCTTTCGAACCCGGGAGATCGCGAGTTCTACAACGCGCGGACCCTGAACTTCAAATACCCGGCGTAGAACGCCGGTCGTGGGCGCGCCTCGGAGCAGTCTCTTCGCCGGCGTCGCGGACCGTCTCGATGCCCTGGCCACGGGCATCGGACGGGTGGTGGCCTATTTCACCGTCGCAACGGTGCTGATCTGCTTCCTCAACGTCTACCTCCGTTACGCGGTAGGCGTCGGCTTCGTGTGGCTCCAGGAATCGTACATCTGGACCCACGTCGCGGCGATCATGTTCGGATCCTCCTATGCTCTTTCGCAAGGCGCGTTCGTGCGCGTCGACCCGTTCTACAACCGCCTGAGCGAGCGCGGGAAGGCTTGGGTCGATCTGGCTGGGACCGTCGTTTTCCTAGGACCGTTCATGTGGATGATGGGCTCGTCTGGCTGGTCGTTCTTTCTGGCCTCCTGGAAGATGAGCGAGCGTTCGGCATATGAGTCCGGGCTCCCGGCCACGTACCTCCTCAAGGGCACGTTGTTGCTCTTCGTCGCCCTCGTCGCCTTGCAAGGCGTCGCCATCATCTGCCGCTGCCTGCTGACGCTGCTGCTTGGCCGTCGCAAACGCGCAGCGCCCTCGGTTTCCCCGGAATCGTTCTAGCCCGCCGCGGGAAAGCAGCCATGGAATCCCTCGCAACCGGCGAAATTCTCTCGGTCTGCCTTTTCTTCGCCCTGATCGCCGCGCTGATGCTCGGCTATCCCATCGCCTTCACGCTGCCGGGGGTGGCCTTCATTTTCGCGATCGTCGGCTGGGCACTGGGGGCATTCGACCTGAGCTATCTCGAGGCGCTGCCGCTGCGCTATTGGGGCATCGTGACCAACGAGGTGCTGATCGCGGTCCCGCTGTTCGTGTTCATGGGCGTGATGCTCGAGCGCTCGCGCCTGGCCGAGACTCTGCTGACAACGATGGGCGAGCTGTTCGGTTCCTTGCCTGGCGGTCTCGGCATTTCGACGATTGTGGTGGCGACGCTGCTCGCGGCCTCGACCGGCATCGTCGGAGCGACCGTCGTGACGATGGGATTGATCAGCCTGCCCGCCATGCTCAGGGCCCGCTACGACAAGCGGCTCGCATCCGGCCTCATCTGCGCCTCGGGAACGCTGTGCCAGCTGATTCCGCCGTCGACCATCCTCGTGTTCCTCGCGGTGATCCTGCAGAGCGCATACAGCGAAGCGCAGATGGCCAAGGGGAACTTCACGCCCGTGACCCTTTCGGTGGGCGACCTCTTCGCCGGAGCGTTCATTCCCGGGATCGTCCTTTCCGGCCTCTACATCGTCTGGGTCATCGGAAATGCGTTCCTGAAGCCGGGCTCCGCGCCCGCGCTGAAGAAGACTTCCGAGGGCAGGCGGGCGTTCGGCGGGCGCATCGTCGTCGCCTTGCTGCCGCCACTCATGCTCATCGTCGCAGTGCTGGGATCGATCCTGGCCGGTGTCGCGACACCCACCGAGGCGGCGTCCGTCGGCGCCATCGGCGCAGCGCTGCTGACCCTTGTCAAGCTTCTGGCCGAGCATTTTGCCAGGCGCCTCGCCCCCGAGGCCGTGCAGCGCGCGCTGTGTCGCTTCTGGCTCGCCTTCTTCGCCGTGACGGTGGTGCTCGCCGTCGTCACGGGGGCGCTGGGCGTGCTGACGCTCGCAGCGGTCTCGCTCGTGGCCGGCGTCGCGGCTGCCAGCGCGATACCCGGCGTGAGGCGGCAGTTTTTCGGCATCGTCGACGACGTCAGCCGCTCGACCCTCACCATCACAGCGATGGTGTTCGTCATCTTCATGGGCGCCAGCGTGTTCTCGGTGGTGTTCACGCGGCTCGGCGGCGCTCAGCTGGTTCACGACTCGCTGGCGTCGATGCCCGGAGGCGCCACGGGCGCGTTGTTCGTCGTGATGCTGGTGATGTTCATACTCGGTTGCTTTCTCGATCCGTTCGAGATCATCTTCGTCGTAGTACCGGTCGTCGGACCCGTGCTGTTCAAGATGGACGTGAACCCGATATGGTTCGCCATCATGATCGGCGTCAACCTGCAGACCAGCTATCTGACGCCGCCGTTCGGGTTTTCGCTCTTCTTTCTCAAGGGCGTGGCGCCGCCGGAGGTGACCACCGGGGACATCTATCGCGGCATCATCCCCTATGTGGGCATCCAGCTCGTCTGTCTGGCGATACTCTGGGTCTACCCGGCCCTTGCAACGTGGCTGCCGGCGGCGATCTACGGAAGGTGATCTCGAGCGCCGCGAACCCCGAAGATCTGCCATGGACGTCGGCTTCATCGTGCTGCCTCTTGCGAGCGCGAGCGGGCTTGCGCTGCTCGCATGGCGAGACAGCGCTGCCATGCCGCCGCTGCTGGCCTTCCATCTCGGTGCCGTCATGGCGATCGTCGTGACGTTGCCCTACGGGAAGTTCGTGCACGGCGCCTATCGCACCGCCGCCCGGCTCAAATGGAGAATCGAAAGGCGCTCACCCAACGCGCTCATGTTGCCCGAAGACTGACGGCGGCTACCCTATCGCCGTGCTCGAACGAAAATCGAGCCCGTCGCGCTCGATCCTACTCACCTGCGTCGTCGCGGACCATCTTCGCAACGCGCTCGGCCAGCATGAAGACCGGCACGTTGGTGTTGCTGCTGGTGATGAACGGGAACACCGCGGCGTCGACGACCCGCAGGCGCTCGACTCCCTTCACCCGGCACTGCGGGTCGACGACCGCATCCGGATCGTTCCCCATGCGGCACGTACCCGTCGGGTGCCAGCAGGTGTGGCCCGTTGCCTGCGCGTAACCAAGGAGATCCTCGTCGGTCGGCGCCGCGAATGCGGGGCGGATCTCCCCGGTAATGATCGCCTTGAGCGGCCCCGTCGAGGCGAGAGCCATCGTGTGGCGAAGGCCCGCGACGATCGCGAAGCGGTCCGCGGCCGTAGAGAGATAGTTCGGCCGGACGGAGAGGCGTTCGGCTGGATCCGCCGAGCGCAGGTGCACGCTTCCGCGCGACTTCGGATAGAGATCATATACGCCGATGTGGATCGACGAGCCGGGGTCGAGGCCGGCGCGCTCCGCCGGCGTGGCGCCGCTCGGGTCGGCAGCCGGGATCCGCTCCTTCGCGCTCAGCAATCCGATCTGCAGCCGGAGATTCGGCAGTTCCTGCCCGTCGTCGCTCCTCAGAAAGGCGGTGGCGGTCAGCGGTGGCTTGGCCAGCATGCCCTTGCGCGCAAGCACGAACTTCAGTCCCTCGCGTACCTGCGCCAGGCGGCTATTGAGAAAGTGGTTGACGGTTCCGTTCTCGGAAGTCGCATAGCAGATGCGCGGCATGAGGTGGTCCTGCAAGTTCTCGCCAACCTCGGCGCGGTCCGCGACGACGTCGATGCCAAGCGCCTCGAGGCGCCGCCGGGCACCGATGCCGGAGCGCTCGAGCAGCGTCGGCGAGCGCACCGCGCCGGCAGCGAGGATCACCTCGCGGCGCGCCACCACCTCCGTGTCTTCCGGGCCGTACAAGACGCCGGCCGCTACACGACCGCGGAACACGATCCGCTGCACCGTCGCGTTCGTCCGCACGGTCAGATTCGAGCGCTGCCGCGCGGGCCGCAAATAACCGGCCGCCGCGCTGCTGCGCAGACCGTTGCGCGTCGACAGCTGCAGATACGACGCCCCGTCGGGCAAGTCGTCGTTGTAGTCGGCGACGCGGCGATGGCCGGCCGTGTCACAGGCGCGCAGAAAAGCATCGGATACAGGGTCCGGCTCGACCCGCTCGACCCCGATCGGCCCGCCGACTCCGCGTCGCGGCGACGCGCTGAACCGGCAATCCTCCAGCGCGCGGAAATACGGCAGGCAGTGCGCAAAATCCCAGCCGGGACAGCCGATCGCCGCCATACGGTCGTACATCGCCGGGTGGCCGCGCACGAAGAGCATTGCATTCACCGCTGAGGAGCCGCCCAGGCAACGGCCTGCCGCCCAGTCGACCGGGCGCTCGCCGGTTCCCGGCGCGGCCTCGGTCGAGTCGTGCCAAACGCGGTCGGCAAAGTGCAACACCTTGCCGACCCCCAGCGGCAGCGCTTCCCACAGGCCCCCGCCTTCGCCACCGGACTCCAGCAGCAGCACCGTGACGTTCGCATCCTCGGAGAGACGCGCGGCAAGCGTGCATCCCGCGGTGCCGGCACCGACGACCACGTAGTCGTAAGCCGCCGCCGACACGGGTTTGGTTGCCGACCGGATCATGTTTTCGACGAAGTCTGCAAGGGAACAGATGCGTCTGCGGATCGACAGCGGCCCGCGGGTCGTCGGGCATCGTCGCGTATTACTCCGACGCCAATGGGCTTGCCATGGTCAAGGGAATCGTGCTGGGCAGCATGAGAACGAAGATCGCTGTCCCGGCGGCGACCACGCTCAGCAGGACCAGCAGGCTCGTAAAACCGTGGGCTTTGACGAGCGGACCAAGGAGATATACCGCAATCGAACTGATACTGAACGACACCGCAAAGCGGGCGCCCGACACGCGCGAACGCACCCTGTCGTCCACGTACCGAACGATCAGCGCATCGGTAAACGGAATTCCGCCGAACACGAGCGCCATGGTAAGGACCAACACCAGGTAAAACGTCCATCCGGTCAAGATCGACGCCAGGAAAAACAACGGCACCTGAAGGCCGACGATGCTCAGGTAGAGAAGCCTGACGGAAACACGATCGATCAATCTGCCGACCACCACCTGCATCATCGACGCGAAAGCATAGACGATCGCCAGCAGCACGCCCAACGTGGCCGGATCACTGATGAGGCCGCGTAGTCGCTCGGTGAGCAGCTCCCCGTTTCCATTGGTCGTGAAATTGAAGATCAGGCTGCTGGAGCTCGCGGTCAGAGTGACGACGACGAGGACTCTCGCGGCGAGCGCGCGCGGCAGTTCGAGCTGACTGGCCTCGCGTTTGGCGGGCCTCGTTTCCTCTGCCGGTACACGCAAGGCGAACAGCAGGCCGCAGACGCCGGCGATCACGCCAGGCACAACGAAGGCAAATCTCCACCCCGCATATTTTATCAAGAAGCCCGTCAATACCGCCGCAACAGCGATACCCAGATTGCCTGCCAAACCGTTCAGGCCGATGAGCGAGCCGGGACGTGCCGCTCCCTGGACCAGCATCGGAATACCGACGGGATGGTAGATCGAGGCGAAGGCGCCCATAACCGTCAACGCAATGGCCAGTTGCCAAGGACTTCGCGTCATGGCGATCAACAAGAGGGAGCCTGCCAATCCGAAAAAGTACACGAGCATCATTGCCCGGCGGCCCCAGAGATCGCCGAGGCGACCTGCCGGAAGCGCTCCGAGCCCGAATAAGCAGAACGCCCCCGCAGCGAGCGGCATGACGTCTTCCCATCGACCGATTCCGAAATCCGCTGCAATCGCGCCTACGCTCGATGCGAAAACCAGCAAGGCAAGATGGTCGAGCGCGTGGCCGACGTTCAGCAACAGCGCTGCTGCTCTAGTTGGCGATGACTGCATTGGAAAGGAACATCAGATAGGAAGACGGGGTACCCACTTCCAGGTGTCGGCCGCTATAGCATCACTTGCTGCGTCTTTGGCGTTATCTTGGCATGTCGTGGCGAAACTTGGTATCTATGTGTTCGCCTCCTCGAAATCGAATCCAAACTCGAGCGTAGGGCGCCCAATGCGCGCCAAATGTCCGCTTCGTCAGCGCCCGGTCGGAGCGTCGCTCAGGTGGCTCTCGCATGACGGGAAGCCATTTCTCCTCCTCAGTCCACATTCCGCCTGTGTGATGATGATCGGTGGCGTCGGCTGGATGGCCGGGCCCGCTTGCGTCGCCCCGACAAAGCGTCGAGTTGTACGAGCTCTGTCGACGTGGCGACTGGGCTGCGGCGATGGCGCGTCAAAGACCGCAATGGAAGCTCAATCAAGCCTTCGCCAAGTAACCTCGCGGCGTGCATCAAAAGGAGGGTTGCAGCTTGAAGGTTATGCGGTTGGCGATCCGTTGCTCCGCCACCGGCACGACCGCCCGAGCGTCGAGGGAAGTGCCGCACGCGCTCGCGATCGGGCGTTGTAGCCGGGCAGTCAGGGGCCCGTGGCGCCGGGATCCCGCTCAACCGGACCGCTCCGCCGGCTGCGCGAAGATAGATCTTAAGCAGTGTCCACTTGTTGCGACGATCGGTTGAATCCCCAGGCGACAGCCGGCATTGGAACGCAAGCGCAAGTGGGTTGCCAAAGGCGCTGCAGAAACACCCGTGGCCCGAAGCTTCCAGTCCACGACCCGAACCTCCTCGCGCCAAAGTCGCCGGCGCGCAACAATCCTTACACTCTGCTCGCCGGTGTCGAGGAAGGACCATCGACAATGGTGGCGGCCCGTATCGGGCTGTTCCGTCCTTGTGGGCAGAACGAGCCCTCGTCGAAACCACGAGCAACTCGCCGATGTTCGGTGGATTGAGCGATGGACGGAGGGTCTTTTGATAACGATTTGTGATGCCCGGCGCTCGAAGATTGGCAGCTGCTATCTCGCCAAGCCGCGTTGGATTGATGGGCCGTGAGGGGCTCGAACCTACGCCCAACGGATTAAGAGATTGATTCCATTGAATTTTACCGGTGCAGAGGCCCGCCCATCAATCGCCAAAGCGCGCCGAAGTGGTACGTTTTTGTCACACTGGTTCAGTTGCTGGTATGATTAATTCATACCGATCCACGTCCTCCTGCATTATGACTACCGCAGTCAAGAAAACCATCTCATTGCCTGCCGGTCTCGCGCGCGAGACGGAGGCACTGGCAAAAGCCGAGGGCAAGACCCTTAGCGCGGTCATCCAGGACGCGCTGCGGCAAGCCCGCGTCGGGCGCCGCGTGCAAGAGCTCCAAGGCATCCAGGGTTACTGGAGCCGCAAGGCGCGTGATCGAGGCATCCTCACCGAGAAGGACCTCGAGCGCTATCTGAACGAGTGAAGGTCGTCTTCGACACCAACATTCTGGTTTCGGCTTTGGCCTTCCCAGGCGGGCGCGGCGAGGAAGCTCTGCGGCGCATCGTGGAAGAGAAAGACGAGCTCCTGATTTCCAAGGCGATCGTAGACGAATTGCTCGGTGTTCTCGGGCACAAGTTCTCCCGCGATCCCGAAGAACTCGCACATGTCGCGGTGTTCCTATCGGGCCTCGCCGTCACTGTAAGTCCGCGCCGCCGACTGCGCGTGGTCAAGGATGAGCCGGACAACCGAATCCTAGAATGCGCGCTGACCGGCCGCGCCGAGGCTATCGTTACCGGCGATCAGGCACTGCTCGACCTTCGCCTATATCGCGGGGTTCGGATCATCGCCCTACGCGAGTACCTAGCCGCAACCTAATTGGCGGAGTGCTCGGTCAATCTCGACGGTGGCTTCAGACAAGGCGGGATCGCGTACTCGAACGATGCCTCCTCGCGCGGAGCCGATCGGGTTCTCCGGCGGAAGCTGTAACGAAATGCTGTCGGTCGAGAACGACCAGGTCCTGTTCTTGAAGCCGCTCGGCACGGGCTTGCACCGCTCGGCCGAGAAGAGGCTATCGACGGAAGCGGCCGCGGAGTATTACTGGGAGATGCTCATTTCTCGGCTCCAGTAGCAATTCGCGACCGGCAACCGAACGCCCAAAGCGTTGCGTAAGCTCTCCGAAAGAACAGAGAAACGGGTAAGCGGCCTCGTTCGGTCGCACCTCGGATTGCCGCGCTCCCCGGCGGGCGCGAGCACGGCGCCCGCGTTGTCGGGTACCGTCGCAGTGCGCTCGGTCGAAGGCCATTCAGGCTGGAAGATCGAGGGCGCGAACGTGGATTCGGCGCCGTAAAGATTGGATTCGACCCCCAGTGCGATCACCCCGCGGCACCGATCGGCAGCTCGCCGGCGAAGTGGCAGCGCACCCGGCGTCCTTCGATCTCCTTGAACGGCGGCGGCTCGCGATCGCAGATCTCCTGCCGATAGCGGCAGCGCGGGGCGAAGGCGCACCCCGACGGCAGGCCGATCGCGCTCGGGACCTCGCCCGAAAGCACGATGCGCCGCTTGCGGCTGCCGGCCGCGTCGGGATCGACGACCGGCATCGCGGAAAACAGGGCCTCCGTATACGGATGCATCGGCCGCTGGCGCAGGGCCGCGGCATCGGCAAGCTCGACGATGCGTCCGAGATACATTACCGAGATGCGATCGGCGATCTGCTGCACGAGCCCGAGATTGTGCGATATGAAAAGGTAGGCGATGCCGAGCTCGCGCTGCAGGCGCTTGAGCAGGTTGATCACCTGGGCCTGGACCGAGACGTCGAGGGCCGACACGGGCTCGTCGCAGATCAGCACCTGCGGCTCGACCGCAAGCGCCCGGGCGATGGCGACACGCTGGCGCTGTCCACCCGAGAGGTCGCGCGGTAGACGATCCAGGAACGCGGCGCCGAGTCCCACGCGACGGAGCAGCGCCTCGGCTCGCGCCCGCCGACCCTTTCGCTCGCCGATCGCATAGAGCCGCAGCGGATCGGCGATCGTCTTGGCGATCGTGCGCCGCGGGTTGAGGCTCGAATACGGGTCTTGGAAGACGATCTGCACGCGCTTATGCACGTCGCGCAGTCCGGGCCCGCGCAGATGCGTGATGTCGCGCCCGGCAATCAGAATCGTGCCGCGCGTCGCGGGCTCGAGGCGCATGATGCAGCGCGCGAGCGTGGACTTGCCGCAGCCCGATTCGCCCACCAGCGCGTGCGTCTCGCCTGTCCGGATGCTGAGCGAGACCCCCTCGAGGGCATGGACGATCTGCAGCCGCAGGCCGGCGCGGCCCGCCGAGTAGTGCTTGAACAGGTCGTGCACTTCGAGCACGGCGTCGGTCATCGCACGCTTTCTTCGGCGCGAATGCACGCTACCTTGCGTCCCGGCGCCAACTCCTCGAGTGGCGGGACGAGCACGCGGCATTTCGCCACGGCGCTGGGGCAGCGGGGCGCGAAGCTGCAGCCGACGCCCGAATGCGCCGCCGGCGCCGGCTCGGGAAGCTCCGCCAGATAGCCTTCCGCCGAGAGCTCGATGCGCGAGGCGTCGAGCAGCGCCGCGGTGTAAGGGTGAAGGGGCGCCGTGAACACCGAGCGCACCGGGCCCTCCTCCACCTTGCGACCGGCGTACATCACGACCACGCGGTCGGCGATCTCGGCGACCACGGCAAGATCATGCGTGATGAGCAGCAACGCCATGCCGAGGCGTTGCTTGAGCGAGGCGAGGAGGTCGAGCACCTGCGCCTGCACAGTAACGTCGAGCGCACTGGTCGGCTCGTCGGCGATCAGCAACTGCGGGTGGCACATGAGGGCGATGCCGATCATCGCCCGCTGCCGCATGCCGCCCGAGAGCTGGTGAGGATAGCGGGCGAAGATCCGCTGCGGCGTGGGCATGCCGACCAGGCCCAGCATCTCGATAGCCTGGCGCTCGGCGGCGGCCGATGACACCTTGCGGTGCCGCCGCAGCATCTCCACCATCTGCGTCCCGACCATCTGGATCGGATTGAGCGCCGCGAGAGGGTCCTGGAAAATCATCGCGACGTCGCGACCGCGCACGTCGCGAAGCTCGCCGTCGGGGAGCCGCGCGAGATCGCGGCCGGCGAACACGATCTCACCCGCGACGATCCGTCCCGGAGGATCGGGCAGCAGCCGAAGCAGCGCCAGCGCAGTCGTGCTCTTGCCCGAGCCGGATTCGCCGACAATCGCCACCGTTTCGCCGCGGCCGATTCCGAAGGCGAGATCGTCGACCGCCCGAACGGGCCCCTCGCTCGCGCGATATTCCACTGCGAGACCGCGCACCTCCAGCAAAGAGCTCATCGTCCTCTGAGCGCGGGATTGAGCGCGTCGTTCAGTCCCTCGCCCACGAGATTGATCGCCAGCACGGTCACCAGAATGGCGATCCCGGGCACGGCGATCATCCAGGGGGCGACGAACAGCGCCGTGCGCGCCACCCCAATCATGTAGCCCCAGGTGACCACGTTGGGATCGCTCAAGCCCAGGAACGACAGTCCCGATTCGGTGAGAATGGCCGTCGCGACGGTGAGAGACGCCACGACGACCACCGGCGGCAGCGCGTTCGGGAGGACCTGGAAGACGATGATCTCGAAGTCGCGCATCCCGAGCGCGCGGCACGCCTGGACGTAGAGCTGGCCGCGCTGGGCGATGAATTCCCCGCGCACAAGGCGCGCCATCGACGGCCAGGAGACGATGGCGATCGCCGTCGTGACGCTGGCCACGGTGGGCGAGAAGATGGCGACCAGGACCACCGCCAGGACGAACGACGGAATGGTGAGGAAGAATTCGGTCATGCGCATCAGCACATCGTCGATCACGCCGCCGTAGTAGCCGGCGAGCGCGCCGACGGCTATACCCAGCGTCGTGGCGGTGAGCGCCGAAATCACGCCGATCAGCAGCGATACGCCGGCGCCGTGCACGATGCCGGCGAGGATGTCGCGGCCGGATACGTCGGTGCCGAGCGGGAATTCGCCGAATGGCAGCGAATACGGCGCGCCGACCATGTCGAACGGGCTGGTCGCGTACACGAGCGGCCCGAGCACGGCGACGAGCACGACCACCGCCAGCACGACCGCGGCGCCGGCGGCGGCGTGATTGCGCCGGAACCGGCGCCAGAAATTGCCCAGCGCCTTCATTGGTGGACGATGCGTGGATCGAACAGGCCGTAG
>Ga0335081_10001876_pt1 | contig 33237 bp, 29 predicted proteins | sample Lox_Sample_35_FD_206713 | JGI IMG/M metagenome (GOLD analysis project Ga0335081, IMG submission 206713) | Soil microbial communities from Loxahatchee National Wildlife Refuge, Florida, United States - Lox_Sample_3.5 | ecosystem: Environmental > Terrestrial > Soil > Wetlands | place: USA...
CTCGGCGGCCGCGAACACATCGCTACCGAGCTGCCGTCCGAGTCCCATCTCGATCGTCAGGTCCTCCATCGCCTCCCGTCGGATCTCTCTCGACACATTTATCTCGAAAGGTTGCATGACGTTCGCGGCCGCGAGGCTCGTCAAGGCGACGACGGCGTCTTCCTTTGACAGGTGGTAGCTCCGGCTCGGCTCGGAAGCGACAGAGTGAGGGTCGGACAGGTCGGTCGCGAGGCTTGCAATCGCAGACGGCAGAGGCCGGCCGTCGTGAGCGTTGCGCTGCTTCACAAGATCAAACGTGTGCGCCTGCACCTGTCGCAGAGCGTTGGCGAAGCGTTCCCGCTGGTCGCCCTCGAGCTTCGTCTTCGTGAGGTAGGCGTACCGGAGCGCCATCAGCGCGATGGTCTCCGCGTAGTCCAGCGAGATGTCTACCCCTGGTCGACTACCGCGACTTCCCTCGACAACGACCCGTAGAGCGCGTAACCAATCGCAGTGGCCACAGCCTCGTTCCTCAGGTAGGTCACCGCGTCATGGACGTGGACGTCGACCTTGGTCTGTATCCGAGATCGATCATCCAGGGGAAGACCGACGAGATGCCGCGGTGAGTCGTCACGGGGTCGGCGGGGTTCCAGAAGTTCACCCACCACGCCAGATTCATGGGCGGTTCCCTCAAGATCCCGCGGAGTCCATCGACGTGGAACTTGGAGTTGGCCAACGGGCTCCCAATGGTCACCATGCCAGCAACCTCGACGTCCGTAGGCAGCCGGCGCACGAGGTCTGCGGCGATGACCGATCCCAGGCTGTGGCCGACGATGACGAGCCGTCCGGAGTCCGGGAGCTGTTCGATGATCCTTGCCAGGACGAACGCGCGAATGCGCCGGATTTGAGGTAGTTGTCCGCCTGATCGAACTTGGGCACATGCAGCGCCCCCTGCGCGACGGCATCACCGCCGAACCAACCCTTGCCGGGAACGTGCCGTCCCAGCCGGACCTCGATCGCTCCCTCCCGACGCTCGAAGTCTCGACGATTCCTCTCTGCCACCTCACCCGACGGCGCCTTGACGGTCAGCTCGGGCAGCGAAACGTTGTCGTCCGCCCCATGCAGAGCGTTCGGGTACTTCGGGGCGATCACCTCTGCCGCATCCAGATCGGGATACCCGAGCTCCGCCAATGCACCAGCGAGAGCACGCTTTCACCCGTCCTTCCAGTCACCGGCCCCAACGCCATGCAGGAACAGAAGGATCGGCTTGTCTGTCACCGGCGAGCTCCTTCGAGAAACCCCGGACCAATGTGGCCAAAACCTATCGCCGGAGGCCGACACAAGCAGACCGCATCGGACTGCTCCATCGCAATCTGGCCATTCGCGGCCACAACGCGCCTATGAGGGGTGAGGGCGGCCGGACCGGGAGCCGCGGTCGCGGCCGCCGCTGAGCACGCGGAAGCATAGCGTTGACAAGTGACTCGGGTCGGCGGGACGATCCGGTCCGGCAGACCGTCGCGTCAACATGAGCCGCGCCGCGATATCAGGCGCCGATGACCGAGATTGCCGGGCAAGGACATCAGGCAGTCTTCTCCGCAAGCCAGGCAAGCAACTGCCTCATCCAGGGCGGAGCACCGGGTCCTTCGGCTGCCGTCGCGGCGCCGGGGCGTGCTGCGGATGCTGCGCGCCACCGCAGCGGGGCGTACTGATCGTCCATGGCGGCCTGGGGCAGTTGCTGGAGCGCTGATATCTCCAGCTGCCGTACGCGGCCGCGGCTGACGCCGAGCTCGGCGGCGAGGCTGTCATAGGTCCGCCGTTGCGGGGCGAAGGTGCGGGAGGTGAGGATCAGCGTGCGCCGGTCGTCGGCCACCTCGCCGAGCAGGTGCCCGGCCAGCTCGGGGAGGCCGGCGCCGGCCGGCGCTGTGCCGGTCAGCGCCTGCAGGTCCAGCTGGCCGATGTGATCCCAGCCGCGGGCGACGTCGGGCGGCAGTCCGGTGATGCCGGGCGCGAGGGTGAGCAGGTCCGCGACGGTGCTGGCACCTCGCTCGGCCGCCGCCCACCGGGCCACCAGTTGCAGCGCCCTGGCCGCCTTCGCGGGCAGGGCGGGCAGGGCGGGCGGCGGCGGTGCGGGGCCCGGGTCGCGGCGCTCCCCGGCGGGCTCCGGATGTCCGGTGGCGCCATCGAGTCCGAGCTCGCTGAGGGCCCGCCGTACGGCGGCGATGAATTTCGGGCCGCTGTTGCGGAGCTCGAGCAGGCAGGCGTCCGGGGTGGCGGCGACTTCCTCGGCCCAGGCGAACCCTGCCCGGTCGAGCAGGTTGTAGAACCGCTGCTGGCCGGACAGCCGGTACAGGGGCGCGGCGAGCACGTGCAGGGCGGTGCGGCCGCCCGGGACCGGGTGCAGCTCCCAGCCCGGCGCCGCCCCGGCCGCGATCAGCTCCCGGAGCGCCTCGGCCATCGGCGTGCCGCCCGCCACGTGCAGCGACCGGTCCGGCCAGGCCCGGAAGACCAGCGCCCGCCCGAGCTGGGAGTTCCATCCCGCATGACAGGACAGGTGCCGGGAAAGGTCGCCGGTCACGGCCTGAAGGACCTGCTCGGGTGACTCGCCGATGCCATGGCTTTCCAGCTCGCCGGGCTGCCCGGGAAACCTCCGCGGTAGCGGGGGCTCACCCGCGCTGGCGTGGGCGGTGTCCCAGCCGGGCAGGGATGCCTGGTCTTTGTCCAGCACCGTGGTTACAGTCTCCCGCATCGCGGACGGGAGACGCCGCCAGTCTCCGGTCCTGGGCTCTGGCGTTCCGCTGCAAGCCGGCGGCAATCACCCATGCCTGCGACCGTAACGTGGTGGCGCACCCCTTGTAGCCACTCAGGTGCAAGTCCTGCCGCCGTTTGCTCAGGCCCCGAAGACCGGCTATCCCGGTTCTGCAGGCGTCGGGGGAGGCGGGGATCGCGGCCGGGGCACAACTGACCCGCTTCGTGGTCCAGATCAGCGGATTGGCGCTGAACGGCTGCTGGCAGGGCAGGCGGGCCGCGTTTAGCACTGCTGGCGGTGGCGCGGGCCGGCGGCCCTGGCGCTGTCTATGTACGCTTTCGTGCCAGGTGCTGGCATTCTTGTGCCGGATGGCGGCCGGCATCATGGCCGTACCGGGATCGTCGTGTGGGGTGGGTATGGGCGGGACCCTTGGCTACCGTGATGCGGTTGTGCTGCTGGGCATGGATCCTCCGGCGGTGGCTGCGCTGGACCGGGCGCTGGGTGGTGCCCTGTCGCTGGCGACCGGCGGGACCAGCGATACAGTGCTGAGTATCGTTGATGCGCAGGGCAGGATTGTCGGGCTGGGCCGCGATCTGGTCCGGGGGTTGCGTGACCGGCTGCGTGGCGTCCGGCGCGTGCAGCGCACCCGCCGGCTGGAGGCCGCGCACGTGGTCATCGTGGTCACGGCCTATTTCGAGGCGCTGGCGGAGGCGCGGCTGCCGTTTGCCGTGCGCGATCTGCGGCTGACGCGGCAGGAGCAGATGCGGCTCGCCGGCGGGTCCGGGCAGGTGCGGGGGTTTCTTGATGCGCTGCTGACGGCGGCGCCGCCGCGGCCTGCGGCGTATCTGCCGTATGAGCGTTTTCTCGGCGAGCTAGGGCAGTGGTACGCGCAGCTGTCGGCGCGGCTGGTTTTGTTTGCCTCGGGGCTGGCGGTGTGGGATGGCCTGGATGACACCAGCCGGGCGCAGGCGGAGCGGCTGCTCAGCGGGCCGGTGTGCGACCAGGCGGTCGGGCGGTTCGGGGAGCTGTATTCCCAGCTGGCGCGTGACATTCCGGAGTTCGGTTTCTGGTCTGGCCAGATCGAGCACCAGGCCACGCGGGCGGAGATCCGGCGGGCGCTGGCCGATGTGGAGTCCATGCTGTTGCTGATGTCGCCGGGCGGCCCGCCGGTGGATGCCGCGGCCGCGTTGGCCCGGGCGTACCGGGCGGCGTTGCCGCGGCCTATCCTGACCGAGGGTGAGGTGCCGGCGGGCATCTGCCTGCCGACACTGGATGAGGGTTACCTGAATCCTGATTTCCGTGTCCGCCCGGTGGTAGGCGGGGACTGGCCTGCTGATGAGGCGTGGTGGTCCGATGTCCCGGTCCGGTCCGATCTGACCGAGTACCTGGCCGCGGCGCTGACCTCACCGGAGGCCACGGCGGCGCCGCTGGTGGTGCTCGGCCAGCCGGGCGCTGGCAAGTCCGCGCTGACGAAGATCCTGGCAGCCCGGCTGCCCGCCGCCGATTTCCTGCCGGTCCGGGTGGTGCTGCGCGAGGCATCGGCCGAGGACGGCATCCAGGAGCAGATCGAGTACGCGATCCGGGCCGCGACCGGCGAGCACATGCCCTGGCCGCAGGTGGCCAGGGCAGCCAACGGGTCGCTGCCGGTGGTGCTGCTGGACGGGTTCGATGAGCTGCTGCAGGCCACCAGCGTGAGCCAGTCGGACTACCTGCTGAAGGTGGCCCGTTTCCAGCAGCGGGAGGCGGACCAGGACCGCCCGGTCGTGGTGCTGGTGACGAGCAGGACCGCGGTGGCCGACCGGGCCCGGTACCCCGAAGGCGCGGTCGCGCTGCTGCTCGAGCCGTTCCGCCCAGCCCAGGCACAAAGCTGGCTTGAGCAGTGGAACAGCCTCAACGAGGCCTACCTGGCGGCGCGTGGCCTGAGCCCGCTTCCGGCCGGCGTCGTGGCCCGCCACGAGCCGCTGGCCTGCCAGCCGCTGCTGCTGATGATGCTGGCCCTGTACGACGCCGACGCCAACGGCCTGCAGCGCGGAGACGCCGGCGCCGGCGGCGGGCAGCCGCTGGACGAGACGGCCCTGTATGAGAAGCTGCTGACGGCCTTCGCCGAGCGGGAAGTCGCCAAGACCGGCGCGGCGCTGCCCGGCCGGGAGGCCGTCCGGCAGGTCGAGCGGGAACTGCAGCAGCTGTCGCTGGTCGCGTTCGGGATCATCAACCGGCACCGGCAGTGGATCACCGAGGCCGAGCTGGAGGCCGACCTCGCCGCGCTGCTGGAAACACGCCCGGCCAGCAGGGATGATTTCAAGGCACCGCTGACCCAGGCCGATGTCGCGCTGGGCCGGTTCTTCTTCATCCAGCGGGCCCAGGCGGTGCGCGAGGGCACCCGGCTGCAGACCTATGAGTTCCTGCACGCCACCTTCGCCGAATACCTGGCCGCCCGGCTCGCCGTGCAGCTTGCCGCCGGCCTGCTGACCCACCAGGAAGCGCTCACCGTCGGCCCGGCCGTGATCCACGACGACCTGCTGTACGCCCTGCTGTCCTTCGCGCCGTTGTCCTCGCGGCAGCTCCTGCGCTTCGTCCGGGGAGAATGCGCCCGCCAGATCGCGGCCGCGGACCGGCACCGGCTGGCCGGGCTGCTCATCGCCGTGCTGACCGAGAGCACCTCCAGGACAGCGAGCCGGCACGCCGGCTACCAGCCCGGCACGCTGGCGATCTCGTCCCGGCACGGCATCTACAGCGCCAACCTGGTCCTGCTCATCCTGGTCCTGAGGCCAAGCGTGACCGCCAGCGAGCTGTTTCCCGGATCCGATGACCCGGCCGGGACGTGGAAACGCCGCACGCTGCTGTGGCGCTCGTCGCTGACCGAGGCCGAGTGGACCGACCTGGCACTGGCCATGGACATCCGGCACATCTGGGACGGCACCGCCCGTGATCTTGGGATCCGGCTCGCCGACGACCCGCCCGGGCCGCCCGAGCCCGTCGACCTGTACTGGCTGCAGGGATACCCGCCGGGCCACGAAGCCCGGCAGCACAGCACGTGGTACCGGGGGTACTGGCACCAGATCAATCATAAGATGGACGTGGCCGGAGGAACCAACGACTCCTTCATCCGGCATGCGCTGGAACCGGTATTCCGCTGGCTGGGCCCCGCCCTGACCAGTTTCGCCGGGACCGGCAGCGGCCCGGCGACCTCGGCAGCCTACGACCTGCTGAACGTCTGGCTGTCCAGCACGCTGTCCGGGCCCGAAGACCTCGCAGCCGCGTACGAGCACTTCGGCGTCTGGGCGGAAGGCCTGCCTCCCTGGGACGCGCAGACCCGGTCCCGCGTCCAGGCGCTCGTGCTGGACTGCCTGAGCCGCGACGCATCCAGGCTGCCTGCCGCCACCGTGAACCGGGTCCTCAGGGCAATCATCCCGCCCGGCCCGGGCGCAGAACCCGCGCACACCGCCGGGCCGCACATTCACCTCGTCCTGCACGCCGCCCTGGCAGCCCTGTCCGCCGGCCCGGACGCTGAGCAGCAGGCAGAGCTGATATCGATCACCGCCACGGCCGCCGAGGTGATGCGCCGCGATCCAGCCGCAACACTGCAGACCTGGATCACCCTCCATAACGCAGGCCTGCCCCATAGCACGGTGTTCGGTGACGACCCTGGAGAATTCCTCGGCGGATTCCCCTTCGCCGCCGTGACCGGCAGGTGGCCAGAGCTTGTCAGGCAGGCACAAGCGATCGCCGCCGCCCGGTACGGCATTTCGGTGCCCATATGACCTGGTACGGCCTGGCACCGGCCAGGGATCACCCGCGCAGCGCGTGCCGCCAGCTGCCGGAACCCGGGCCCGTAATCCCGTGATCCGCGCATGATCATGGCCGGCCGGCCTACCCTTGCTGACGTACCGGTGCGAGCCGCACACCACGCGTAGCTCGCATGGGGAGACGGAGGCGATCGTGGCCGAGGAAACCGCAGAGCTGATACCCCAGGCCGGCCCGAGGCTGGGCCCGGCCGAACGGCGGCTGCTCGCCGGCATGCCGCTGCACGCGATCACCTCCGTGTATGGCGAGGCCGGCCTGCGGGAGCGCCTGGTGACGGAGATCGCGCAGTTCCCCGCCGCCGATCGCGGCCGGGCCCAGGACGCGCTGGCGTCCCGGCTGCACGCCGGGGACCTGCGGCAGCGTGAACCCTACGCTAACCACCTATCAGTTACTTGGAATCATGCTGTTACGCCGTCATTCGCCATGAGCGCCGGATGTCAGACGACCCTGGCGGTCCTGGCCGGGCGGTTCGGCGGCCGCACCGCCGCCCTGGTCGCCGCGGTCACCAACCCCGGATGGGAGCCCGGCCGCGACGAGCACGAGCAGTACCGCGAGCACGTCCTGGCCAGCCTGGAAGCCAGCCCCTGGGCGCGGGTGATCAAAGCGTCAGACTTCACCGACAACGCCGTCGGCATCATCCACACCACCGGGCCGAAGCTGTCCAAGCTCGCCGGCAAGTACGGCCCGCTGGTGCCGCCCCTGCGCGAGCTCATCCTGCGCCCGGACACGCCGCTGGACGCCGACATCAAGGACATGATCGCCGCCCAGCTCGATGCCGCCCGGGGGCGGTTCGCCGCGATCGGGCATGGCAGCGACGGTGATAGCGAGGTCGGCCAGCCATCCGGCGCCTCCTAGCGGCCATCCGGGCGCCTGCCACCACCGGAAGCCGACTGCGCGAGACGGCCGACGGCACAGGGGCGTCGCCGGCTCAGGGCGTCAGGTCCCCGGTGATAACGGCGACGGTCTGGCCAGCACTGGCGTGCCGCCGATGCCGCGGGATCAGCAGATCTTGGGATGGACTCCTTGTGGACCTGTTTGACGGTCAGTCGATTCAGTAGGGTGGCTTGGTGGTGCCAGGCGAGGCTGGAAGTGCCGTCTGACCAGGTACTGCAAGGCTCAGCGTGGCTCAGTATGGCTGGGTGACGGTGGTCGTTGGCTCCCAGTTTGGCTACCTCGGTCATCCCACGAATTAATTGTCCCGTCCAGGTTCAGGCCGAACCGGCGGAGCTGTTTTGCTTCCTCATCCCGGCCTTGCTTAGCCAGCTGGTCGGCCAGCCGGGTGCCGGCATATTCGTCGCCGATGCTGACGCGGGCGCGTAGCGCGTCAAGGTCGCCGTGCTTGGCGAGCAGGTCAGCGAGCTTCCGTGCGGCATACCCGTCGCCGGTGTCGGCGCGGGCGCGCAGCTCGTCAAGGCGGCCATGCCTGGCCAGGAGATCGGCGAGCTGCCCGGCGGAAGTCCAGATGCCGACGTCAGCTCGCTCGCGCAGGATCTGTGCGAGCTTTTCAGGGTCGCCGCGTTCGGCTAGCAGCCTGGCCAGCCGGCGGGCGGCACACATGTCGCCGGCGTCGGCGCGGGCACGGAGCCCGTCGAGATCACCTCGTCCTGACAGCAGTTCGGCCAGCTGCCAGGCGGCATACCCGTCTCCTGCATCGGCCCGGGCACGTAGCCCGGCAAGGTCATCACGTTCCGCCAGCAGTTGGGCCAGCTGGCAGGCAGCGTCCCAATCGCCGGCCGCGGCACGCTGGATGAGGGCGGCTTCGCCCGGGTTATCGTGCCGGTCCAGCAGGTCGGCCAGCTGGCAGGCTGCGTCTTCGTCGCCGGTGCCCGCCCGGGCCCGCAGGATCTGGGCAGCCTCGTCGAGGTCGCCGTTACCGGCGAGCAGCCCGGCCAGCCGTATGGCGGCGTACCGGTCGCCGGTGTCGGCGCGGGCGCGTAGCGCGTCGAGGTCGCCGTGATCGGCCAGCAGGCCGGATAGTTGCTGGGCGCTTTCGTCATCAGCGTCGGCGCGGGCCCGCAGGATCTCGATAGCTTTGCCGAGGTCGCCGCGTCTGGCCAGCAGCCTTGCTAGCCGCTGGGCGCTTTCGTCATCAGTATCCGCTCGGCCGCCCAGAACCTGAATGGCACCGTCGAGGTCGGCGCCCGGACCGCCGTACCGATGGCGACGATCGTGGTCGCCCTGACCGCCCTGTCCCTGCTCGCCCTGGTCGTGCTCGCACGGCCACGGCCGTCCTGAACACCAGCAAGAGAGGAACCCGCCCATGCGTGCAGTCATGATGTACGGCCCCGGCGACGTCCGCGTCGAGGACCGGCCCGACCCGGCCATCCACAAGCGGACCGACGCCATCATCCGGCTCACCGCCACCTGCGTGTGCGGCTCGGACCTGTGGCCCTACCGCGGACAGGACCAGGTCGACGGGCCTGCTCCGATGGGACACGAGTACGCCGGCGTCGTGGAGGAGATCGGCTCCGAGGTCACCACCGTCAAGCCGGGCGACTTCGTCATCGGGTCGTTCTTCGCCTCCGACAACACCTGCGAGATCTGCCGGGCCGGCTATCAGAGCTCATGCATCCACCGTGAGCCCATCGGAGCGATCGGTACCCAGGCCGAGATGGCCCGCATCCCGCTCGCCGACGGCACCCTGGTCGCCACCCCAGGCACGCCCGACGCCGGCCTGGTCCCCTCCTTCCTGGCCGCCTCCGACGTGCTCGGCACCGGCTGGTTCGCCGCCGTGGCCGCCGGGGCCGGGCCCGGCAAGACCGTGGCCGTCGTCGGCGACGGCGCCGTCGGGCTCCTCGGCGTGCTCGCGGCCGCGCAGCTCGGCGCCGAGCGCATCATCGCATTGTCGCGCCACGAGCCTCGCCAGCAGCTCGCACTGCAATACGGCGCCACTGACATCGTCACCGAGCGCGGAGACCAAGGCGTCGCCCGGATCAAGGAACTGACCAACGGGTACGGCGCCCACAGCATCATCGAGGCCGTCGGCACCCAGGAATCGATGATGCAAGCCATCCGCTCCGCCCGTCCCGGCGGCCACGTCGGCTACGTCGGCGTCGCGCACGACGTCGCCCTTCCCGGCGACGAGCTGTTCTTCTCCGCCGTGCACCTCCACGGCGGCCCGGCACCGGTGCGCCGCTTCCTGCCCGAGCTGATCGACCTGATCTGGCAGCGCACGATCGACCCGGGCAAGGTCTTCGACCTGAAGCTTCCCCTGGACGACGCCGCCGCGGCGTACCAGGCCATGGACGAGCGCCGCGCGATCAAGGCACTGCTTCAGCCGTGAACCCGCCAGTCTCCCGGGTCGCCGACCTTGCCGCCGCTCCGAGCGCGATCACCCGTGACATCACGTGCTCAAGGAAAGAAGCGGCCAGTGGCCCACCCCGTGAAAGCCTTTGTCACAGTCGGCAGGCGATAACCATGGTGCACCAAGGCATCAGACGGCGGAGACGAAATCTGCGCACCCGCCCAAGACCGCCGCGAGCCGCGCTCCCGTTATACGCCGAAGGGCTTGGGTGATCTTCGATCACCCGTATAACGCCGCATATTTGCTGGCCGGGTAACGGCACCGGGCACGACGGTTGAATGCAGATCTTGCTGATCTGTACCGCTGCGGGCCCTGGCTGGCAGCGAGCCTGATCCCCGCAATTGGGCTGGGCGCGGGACTTTTCCCTGGCGCTGCCGCTGGCTGCTCAGCGGTCGATCATCTGCTGCATGGCTTCGGGGTAGCGGGCACCGACGACGGTGATCTCGGCGGCGGCGCCATTGATCGCGGCGAGATCGGCGGGAGTCAGCTGAACGTCCAGGCCGCCGAGGTTTTCCTCCAGCCGCTCCAGGCGGCGGGTGCCGGGGATGGGGACGATCCACGGCCGCTGGGCGAGCAGCCAGGCCAGCGCGACCTGCGCGGGCGTGGCTTTCTTGCCCTCGGCGATGCGGCCGAGCAGGTCCACCAGCGCCTGGTTGGCCGCGCGGGCCTCGGCAGTGAAGCGGGGAAGGGTGGCGCGGATGTCCCCCGTCCCGAACTCGGTGGCCCGGTCGATACGCCCGGTCAGGAAGCCCCGGCCGAGCGGGCTGAACGGCACCAGCCCGATGCCGAGTTCGGCCAGGACCCCGATGATCTGTTCCTCGGGCTCGCGCCAGAACAGCGAGTACTCGCTTTGCAGGGCCGTGACCGGGTACACCGCGTGCGCGCGGCGGATGGTGCGCGCGCCGGCCTCGGACAGGCCGAAGTGCCGCACCTTGCCCGCCGCAACGAGGTCCCCGACGGCGCCGGCCACGTCCTCGATCGGGACCTGCGGGTCGACGCGGTGCTGGTAGAGCAGGTCGATCCGGTCGGTGCCGAGTCGTCGCAGCGACCCGTCCACCGCCTGCCTGATGTGATCCGGGCGGCTGGACAGCCCGGTCTGGCGGCCCTGGCCGTCGAACGCGAACCCGAACTTGGTGGCGATGACGACCTGATCCCGGACCGGGGCGAGCGCCTCGCCGACCAGTTCCTCGTTGACGAACGGGCCGTAGACCTCGGCGGTGTCGAAGAACGTGACGCCCAGGTCGACCGCGGCCCGCAGCAGGCTGATCATCTGGCCGCGGTCGCCCGGGTTCGGGCCGAAGCTCTGGCTCATGCCCATGCAGCCGAACCCGAGGGCGGAAACCTCCAGGCCGCCGGAACCCAGGATGCGCTTGTCCATGTCGTTTCTCCTCGTGTGCTGGTGATCGTCAGGGGGTAATGACTAGGCCGCGGCCTTGAGCGCCTGTCCTGGTCATGAGCCAGTTCCGCGTGGTCATGTCGTTTCCCTGGCGGATGCGGGCGCGATCTCGTTGATGGCGGCGAGCGCGTTCAGGGTGCGGGGGTAGCCGGTGAACGGCAGCAGGACGGTGATGACACCGATCAGCGTCTGCCGGTCGTTGCCGACGTTGAGGCTGGCCGCCACGTGGCCCCTGACATGAGGGTCGCACCCGCCCAGGGACACGGGCGAAGGACACGTCCCGCTCGGTGCCGCCGGCCCGGATCCGGCCGGCGCCGCTGGCGGTGGCACGCCGGTACCAGGGGTTGCCCGGGCCGTAGGCGGATCGGACGTACAGGTCACCTCCGGCGCGGACCACCCACATCGTCACGTACGGGCGGAGGCTGCCGTCCGGGCGGCGGGATGCGAGCTGGAGCTCTTCCGCCGCGCCGATGCTCTGCAGTTCGCCCGGGGTCCAGGTGGTCATGCCGTTCGCTGCCGCCATCAGAGCGCTCCTATCCGGACCAGTGACTTGATGGCGCGCCGTTCGTCCATGGCCCGGTAGGCGTCGGCGATGTGGTCCAGGCCGGTCTCGTAGTCGAAGACCAGCCCGGGGTTGATGGCGCCGTCGAGGACGTCGCCGAGCAGCTCGGGGATGTAGATCCGGGCCGGGGCCGGGCCGCCCCGCCAGCCGGTGTTGCGGAAGAACGTCTCGGCGAACGGCGGCAGGCCGTGCGGCACGCCGACGATGCCCACGGTGGAACCGGGCCGGGCGAGGGCGAAGGCAGTCGCGATGGACTGCTCGGTACCGACGCATTCAAGCGCCGCGTCGGCGCCGATGCCGCCGGTGAGCTCCAGCACAGCCTGGGTGGCTTCCTCGCCGCGGGCAGCGATGATGTCCGTGGCGCCGAACTCACCGGCGATCTTCTGCCGGCTGTCGTGGCGGCTCAGCGCGATGATCCGCTCCGCACCGAGCCGCCGGGACGCCAGGACGGCGCACAGGCCGACGGCCCCGTCCCCGACCACCGCGACTGTGTCGCCCTTCTTCACCCCGGCGACGGCCGCCGCGTGATGCCCGGTCGACATCACATCGGACAGGGCCAGCAGCGACCGCAGCGTCTCGTCAGAGTGCCCTGATCCGGGTACCGGGACCAGGGTGCTGCCGGCCAGCGGGACGCGCACCGCCTCGCCCTGGCCGCCGTCGATCTCGCCGTTGCCGAAGTTACCGCCTGCCGGGCAGGAGATGGTCGACCCGTTCAGGCAATGCGGGCAGGACATGTCGCTGTAGATGAACGGGGCGACGACCAGGTCCCCCTCATGGACCTCCTGCACGTCGGCGCCGGCCTGCTCGACGACGCCGATGAACTCATGCCCGATCGACCCGGCCGCGTGCGGCGACTCGCCCCGGTAATACCACAGGTCCGACCCGCACACGCAGCCCAGCACCACCCGGACCACGGCGTCGGTCGGCTCCTGGATGACCGGATCGGGCCGCTCGCCCACCTCGACCACACCAGGTCCCTTGAATATCGCGGCTCTCATAGCTAAACGGCTCCTTGACCTCAGATGTCTTCATCGCCCCCGGCTCCCAGGCAACCACCGGCTGGCTCGCGCGGGGAGGGCCTGCCGTTCGGGGTACTGGCAGAACCCCCTTCCTCAGCCGACGGCGACCGTCAGGACGCTGAGCGTCCAGGTCTGCCCGGCGTGCTCAGCTGCCGTCCGGCGCCGGGGTGCCCTCCTCGAGGGTGGCGGCCCAGGAGGCGAGGACCTTGAGGGCGTCGTCGGAGGGAGTGCCGGGCTCGGCGGTGTAGGCCGAGATCCGCAGGCCGGAGTCGGCGGCCAGGTCGAGGGCTTCGAAGGTGAGGGTGAGGTCGCCGACCACGGGATGGCGGAACCGCTTGACGCCGGTGCGGTGGAAGCGGACGTTATGCGCGGCCCACCAGGTCCGGAAGTTCTCGCTGCGGGTGGACAGCTCGCCGATCAGATTCGACAGGCCCTTGTCGTGCGGGCTGCGCCCGGCCTCGGTGCGCAGCATGGCCACCACGTCCTGGGCCTGGCGTTCCCAGTCGGAGTAGAACTCGCGGGCGGCAGGGTCCAGGAACAGGAACCGGGCGTTGTTGGCCGGCCGGGCCGGGCTGGTCAGAACCGGGGCGAATAGTGCCGCGCCGAGCTGGTTGGCGGCCAGGATGTCCAGCCGGGCGTTGCGGACATAGGCCGGGGTGGTGGTCATCGAGTCCAGGATGCGCCGCACGCTCGGCCGTACCTGCTGCGGGGACGGGCGGCGCGGTGCCCGCGGCGCGGCCGGGGCGGCGCCGCGGGCGAGGTCGAACAGGTGGGCGCGCTCGGCCTCATCGAGGTGCAGGGCGCGGGCGATGCCTTCCAGTACGCTGTCGGACGCCCCGTGCGCCCGGCCGCGCTCCAGCCGGGTGTAGTAGTCGATACTGACCCCGGCCAGGAGCGCGACCTCTTCCCGGCGCAGCCCGGCCACGCGGCGGTTGCCGCCGTAGGCGGGCAGCCCGGCCTGCTCCGGAGTGATCCTCGCGCGGCGGGAGACCAGGAAATCGCGCATCTCATTCCCGTTGTCCATAACTTCAGGCTAAAGTCCGGCCGGCCAGGCTGGGGGGTCCTGTCAGTACCCCGACACGAGGCTCTCCCCACCCGTTTGCCGCTGGTTGGCTGGGTAGGGGCGCCGAGCGTCATCGGATCCTGTGCCAACGGCGCGGGCAGACGGACCACAAGGAAGGAGCAACCAGCATGGAATCCCTGCTGCCTGGGACGCAGCGGCGTCACGGTCAGCCTAACCGGGCTCGGCCATCCTAGCCTGCCGGTGCGCCTTGACGCGCTCGGGCAGGAACTTGTTGATGACCGCTGCCCGCCAGGTGGCACGGTCGCCGCCGATCACGTGGTCGCGCCCGGCCATCAGCGCCTCATAACCCTTACGGGCGACCAGTTCTCGGCTGTTCTTCCAGCTATTGTCCCCGAACCTGGTGTCACCCATCCCGGCGCGCTGGTGGAACTGGCTGTCGGTGGCCCCGGGCAGCAGCGCGGTCACGGTGACCCCGGTCCCGAGCAGCTCCTCCCGCAGGCTCTGCGCGAAGGAATACACGAACGCCCGGGTCGGCCCGTAGACGGTCTCATAAGGTGTCGGGGTGGTGGCGGACAGCGAGGAGGTGAACAAGATGCGCCCGTTCCTCGCGGCGACCATGCCCGGCACGATCCGCTTGGCCAGGTGCACCTGCGAGGTCGCGTTGATGGCGATCATCCGCAGTTCATCCTCCAGCGCGGTGTCGATGAAAGCCCCGCCGATCCCGATCCCCGCGTTCAGCGCGGCAGCCGCCAGCGGGCGGCCGGTGTCCCGCACCGCCTTCCAGACCGCTTCGACGCCGTCATAGGTGGCCAGATCAGACTTGACTGGCACCACGACGGCCCCGGTCTCCCGCAGCATGGCGGCCGCATCGTCAACCCGGTCACTGGAGCCCGCGATCACCAGGTCGAAGCCGTGCGCGGCGAATTGCCTGGCCAGCTCCAAGCCGATACCGGATGAGCCCCCGGTCACCAGCGCCAGCGGCCGGTCCGGGAGGCCAGGCTTGCTCGATGCCATGGCGGATGCTCCCTTGTGAGCTCATGCGCGGTTCATACTGCGCCGCCTGGAGGCAGAAGGGCCGCGACTGCCTGTGCGCGCAGACAGCGCCTAGCCGGCAAAGCTATCACCCGGTACGCAACCAATGCTTGACCGTGATGGCTCAGTGCGCGGCCTTGCCGCCTGATGTTGTTTGAAAGCGGAACTCCACGACGTCGCCGTCGCGCATGATGTAGTCCTTGCCTTCGATGCGGGCCTTGCCTGCGGCGCGGGCGGCGGGCAGCGAGCCGGCCGCGATCAGGTCGTCGTAGGAGACCACTTCGGCCTTGATGAAGCCGCGCTGGAAGTCGCTGTGGATCACGCCCGCCGCCTGCGGTGCCGTCGCGCCAGCCTTGATCGTCCAGGCCCGGGACTCCTTCGGGCCTGCGGTGAGGAAGGTCTGCAGGCCGAGGGCCCGGAACCCGGCCTGGGCCAGCTGGGCCAGGCCGGGCTCGCCCAGGCCGGCCTCGGCGAGCAGTTCGGCGGCCTCGTCCTCGGGCAGCTCGGTCAGGTCGGCTTCGGTCTTGGCGTCGAGGAAGACCGCCTCGGCGGGTTCGACCAGCGCGGACAGGCGCTGGCGCAGCCCGGTGTCACCGAGCTCGCCCACGTCGCAGTTGAACACGTAGAGGAACGGCTTGGCCGTCAGCAGCTGCAACTCGCGCAGCGCGGCCAGGTCGATGCCCGCCGCGGCGGCTCCGGCCCACAGGGTGACGCCGGTGAACAGGAGCTTCTCGGCGGCCTCCGCGGTCTGGGCCACCCGCGCCCGCTCGGCGTCCTTGGCGAACTTGGTCTCCTTGGCCAGCCGGGGCCGGGCTTTCTCCAGCGTCTGCAGGTCGGCCAGGATCAGCTCGTCGACCACCGTGGCTATGTCGCGCTCGGGCGATATTTCTCCGTCCACATGGGCGACGTCGGGGTCGGCGAACACTCGCACCACCTGGCAGATCGCGTCGGTCTCGCGGATATGGGCGAGGAACTGGTTGCCGAGCCCCTGGCCCTCCGAGGCGCCGCGGACCAGGCCTGCGATGTCGGTGAACCGCACGCTGGCCGGCACGATCCGGGCCGAATCATACAGCTTGGCCAGCTCGGCCAGCCGCGGGTCGGGGACGCCAACCACGCCGACATTCGGCTCGATGGTGGCGAACGCGTAGCTTGACGCGAGGGCCCCGGCTCGGGTCAGCGCGTTGAACAGGGTGGACTTGCCGACGTTGGGCAGGCCGACAATGCCGATGGACAGGCTCACCTGCGCGAGTTTAGCGGGGCGCGGGACCCGCACGGTCCGGGCGGGAGGCGGGAGGCGGGAGGCGGGAAGCAGGAGGCGGGACTAGAACTGGGCCTCGTACTGGGACGGGTCGATGCGCGCCTCGACGAGCAGCGGGCGGGTCCTGGCGGCGAAGCCCGCCAGGACCTTCTCCAGGCCGGGCACCGAATCGGCCCGCACGCCGTCGCAGTCCATCGCGCCGACCAGCGCGACCAGGTCCATCCCCGCCATCCGGGTGGCGGTCGGCGGGTAGCCCATCAGCTGCTGCTTCAGCTCGATCCGGTTCAGGCTGCCGTCGGCGAACACCACCACGGTGACCGGCGCGCCCAGCGCCGCGGCGATCCGCAGCTCGGTCGCGGCCATCGCGAACCCGCCGTCGCCGACCAGGGCGATCACCGGCCGTCCGCAGCGCCTTTCGGATCACCGTGTCCGCCGAGGCCGGGTCCAGGCGCAGCGCCAGCTTGGCGACCGGGGCGAACATCCGGTCGTGATCGACCACCTGGTGGGTGAAGAACTGCTCGCGGGAACTCTCGATCTGGCCGGAGACCGCCAGCACCGGCACCCGGTCCAGGGTCGCCGAGGCCACCCCGTTCAACACCGCCGTCGAGCCTGGTCCCAGGGTGGACAGGCACATCCCGGGCAGGCCGGTGGCCATCGCCGCCGCCTCGGCCATGAAGGCGGCTGTGCCCTCCCGCACCGCGGACACCACCTCGATGCCCCGGTGGCGCGCCGCCTCCATGAAGTCGATGACGGACTCGCCCGGATAGCCGAAGACGTGCCGCACGCCGGCCGCGTGCAGGTAGCCGGCCAACCGGGCCGCTGAGGACTCCGGAGCCGCCGGTGGTCCCGGGAAGGGCGGGGGTCCAGGCGGCGGAGAACCTTCGGCCGGAGCAGACGCGGGCAACTGGGCCATCGCCCCATTTTGCTCGCAGCGGAGCCGGGGCAGCCACCTGATCCGTTCGGCCGAATAAACAGGGACGCGGCGGGCCAGCCGGCTACGGCGGCGGCCGGAGCGGGACCGCGGGCCGCCCCGGAACGCTAAAGCCGGCCTTCGTGATCATAAATAGAGGTATTTACCGGCTCAATACAGAATTAATTTTCCGCGTTATCGTGAAATACGCAGGACTCGGGACTCCGGCTACCCGAGGGGGGAACATGTCGGATTTTCACGCGGCCTATCCGGACTACGCCACCACCGCGCGGCTGGACGAGCTGCGCGCCACGGAATACTCCTACCTCGACGCGGGCGGCCACACCTACCTCGACTACACCGGCGCCGGGCTGGCCGCGGACGCGCAGCTCCGGGCGCACGCCGGGCGGCTGCGCGGCCGGTGCTTCGGCAACCCGCACTCGGACAACCCGACCTCGAGCGCGTCCACCGAGCTGGTGGAGCAGGCCCGGGCGGCGGTACTCGAATACTTCGGCGCCGCGCCGGGCGAATACGCGGTCATCTTCACGCCGAACGCCACCGGCGCGTGCCGGCTGGTCGGCGAGGCGTACCAATTCGGGCCATTGTCCCGGTTCGTGCTCACCGCCGATAACCACAATTCCGTGAACGGCCTGCGAGAGTTCGCCCGGGCTCGCGGCGCCGCGACCAGGTACGTCCGGCTGTCCCCGGACGACCTGCGGGCCGCCGAGCCGGACGTGGCCGCGGCCCTCGGCCGGAGGGCCGGCTCGGGCGGCAGCCGGAGGGCCGACTCGGGCGGCGGGGGGCGGCGGCGCGGGCTGTTCGCCTACCCGGCGCAGAGCAACTTCAGTGGCGTGCAGCACCCGCTCGGCTGGGTGGACCTGGCCCAGGCGGCCGGCTACGACGTGCTGCTCGACGCGGCCGCCTTCGTCCCGGCCAACCGGCTCGACCTGGGCGCGGTCAAGCCCGAGTTCGTGGCGGTGAGCTTCTACAAGATGTTCGGCTACCCGACCGGGGTCGGCACCCTGCTGGCCCGGCGGGACGCGCTGGCCCGGCTGCGCCGCCCGTGGTTCTCCGGCGGGACCATCCTGGGCGCGAGCGTGCAGGGCGGCTGGCACCGGCTGCTCTACAACGAGAGCGGGTTCGAGGACGGCACGCTCAACTTCCTCGCCATCCCCGACGTCACCACCGGCCTGGCCTGGATCAGCGGCATCGGCATCGACCTGATCCACCGGCGGGTCAGCTGCCTGACCGGCTGGCTGCGCGACGGCCTGGCCGGGCTGAAGCACGGCAACGGCGCGCCGATGGCCCGGATCTACGGCCCGCGGGACACCAGGGCCCGCGGCGGCACCGTGGCGTTCAACTTCCTGGACCCCCGCGGCGCCGTGGTCGACGAGCGCGCCGTCGCGCGGGACGCCCGCGCGGCGGGCATCTCGCTGCGGACCGGCTGCTTCTGCAACCCGGGCGCGGGCGAGTCGGCGTTCCGGCTGACCCGGCGCGACCTGCGCGGCCCGTGGTGGCACGGCTCCGGGCGGCGGGACCTGCAGACCGTGGACGACTACCTGGAACGGACCGGCCTGCCGAGCGGCGGCGCCATCCGGGTCTCGTTCGGGCTGGCGTCCGATCTCGGCGATCTGGACCGCTTCCTTGATTTTGCCGAACGGACGTACCGTGACGCCGATCCGGACCGTTCGGGCCTGGCTCCGCGGTTGCACTGCTAGGCGCGTGCCTTGCGGTTTACGTCCCGTTTGCGTCGCGGGCGGGCGTGTCTTCGCCAGGTTCGCCACCTACGGTGAGATCATCGCGGCATATGGGTGCAGTCTTGTTGCTGGTCGGCCTGCTGCTCGGGATCGTCATCGGATACCTGTACGCCCGCAGCCGGTCCGCGGGCGCGGACGAGCGGGCGCGCGCCGCGGAAGAGAAAGCCGCGCTGATCGAGCGCGGCGCGGCCGAGCGGGCCGCGCTGGTGGAGGGCCAGCTCGCCGAGCGGTTCCAGGCCCTGTCCGCGCAGGCGCTGGACGCCAGCACCGCCCGGTTCCTCGAGGTCGCGGAGGGGCGGCTGCGGGCGGCGAACGCGACCGCGGCCGGTGAGCTCGAGAGCCGCCGCGCGGCGGTCGAGCACCTGGTCGGGCCGCTGCGGGAAACCCTGGCCCGGGTCGAGGAGCAGCTGCGGGAGTCCGACGAGGCCAGGACCCGCTCGCACGCCGCGCTGGCCGAGCAGGTCAGCATCGCCCGGCAGAGCTCGGAGCAGCTGCGCGCCCAGACGCAGGCGCTGGTCACCGCGCTGCGGCGGCCCGAGGCCCGGGGCCGCTGGGGGGAGCTGCAGCTGCACCGGGTGGTCGAGCTGGCCGGGATGAGCGCCCGCTGTGACTTCGACGAGCAGGTCGCGGTGGCCACGCCGGACGGCGCGCTGCGCCCGGACCTGGTGGTACGGCTGGCCGGCGGCAAGAACATCGTGGTGGACGCCAAGGTCTCGCTGGCCGCCTACCTGGAGGCGGCCGAAACCGACGACCAGGACGTGCGCGCGGCCCGGCTGGACGCGCACGCCCGGCACGTCCGGGAGCACGTGGACCGGCTGGCGGCCAAGGCCTACTGGGCAGCGCTGAGCCCGTCGCCGGAGTTCGTGATCCTGTTCATCCCCGGCGAGGCCTTCCTGGCCCCGGCGCTGGAGCGGGATCCCGGGCTGCTGGAGCACGCGCTCAGCCGCAAGGTGCACATCGCCACTCCCACCACGCTGGTCACGATGCTGCGCACCGCGCAGTACGCCTGGCAGCAGGCGGCGCTGGCCGAGAACGCCCGCGCCGTCTTCGACCTGGGCCGGCAGCTCTACGAGCGGATCGGGGGCCTGGGCGGCCACGTGGACCGGCTGGGCCGCGCGCTGGCCAAGGCGGTCTCCGCCTACAACCAGGCCGTCGGCTCGCTGGAGAGCCGGGTGCTGCCCAGCGCCCGGCGGCTGAACGAACTCGGCCTGGTCGACTCCGAACTCGTCGCGCCGACGCCGGTGGAGGAGACGACCAGGGCGCTGTCCGCCCCGGAACTGACCGACGGCGAGCCCGCCGAGCCCGCTGAGGTCAGCTTGATGCGGACCGCCCGATGACGCAGACCCAGGCCGCGGGCCGGAACGCGGGGACACGGGAGCCTCCGCCGCGTCTGGTGCTCCCGGGCTCGATCACGCTGACCGGGCGGGGCGCGGTCGTCGCGCTGTTCGCGGCCAGCTTCCTCGGCCTGCTGATCGCGGCCTGGACCGGCTGGGACACCTTCGCCGACGTGCTCTTCGTGATGACCTGCGGCGCGGTCACCTGCTACACGCGGGTCAGCGGGCTGCGCGCGCTGGTCGTGTGCCCGCCGCTGGCGTTCTTCACCGGAAGCGCGCTGGCCCAGGCGATCACCGCGCCCGACGCCTTCTCCGCCGCGGTGGGAATCCTGGTCACGCTGGCCACCTCGACGCTATGGCTGTTCACCGGCACGGCCCTGGTCGTGGTGATCGCGCTCGGCCGGGGCTACCGGCCCCGGATGCCTGCCCTGCGCGACCGGCTGCGCGACGCGGTCACCCTCAAGACGACGCGGCGGAAGTAGACCGCAGCTCGCGCGGCAGCGCGAACGACATGTGCTCCTCGACGGCCTCGACCTCTTCCACGCCGCCGAACCCGTGGCCGGCCAGCCGGGCCAGCACCGCGGTCACCAGTTCCTCCGGGACCGAGGCCCCGCTGGTCACGCCGACCGTGGTCACGCCGTCCAGCCAGCGCTCGTCGATCTCGCCGGCGTCGTCGACCAGGTAGGCGGCCGGGGCGCCGTAGTCCCTGGCCACCTCGACCAGCCGGACGGAGTTCGAGGAGTTCGGCGAGCCCACGACGATCACCAGGTCAGCCTCGGCGGCGATGACCTTGACCGCGGCCTGCCGGTTCTGGGTGGCGTAGCAGATGTCGTCGCTCGGCGGGTCGAGCAGCGCGGGGAAGCGCTCGCGGAGGGCGTTGACGGTCTCGATGGTCTCGTCCACCGACAGCGTGGTCTGCGACAGCCAGACCACCCTGGACGGGTCCCTGACCTCGACCTCGCCGACCGCGGCGGCGCCGTCCACCAGGCGGACCCGGGACGGGGCCTCGCCGGCCGTCCCCACCACCTCTTCGTGCCCTTCGTGGCCGACCAGCAAGATGTCGTAGTCCCTGGCCGCGAACCGCCGCGCCTCGTTGTGCACCTTGGTCACCAGCGGGCAGGTCGCGTCGATGGCGTGCAGCCCGCGGCGTTCGGCCTCGAGCCGGACCTCGGGGGCGATGCCGTGCGCGGAGAACACCACGACCGCGCCGGCCGGCACCTCGTCGACCTCCGCCACGAACACGGCGCCGCGCGCTTCGAGCGTGCTGACGACGTGGGTATTGTGTACGATCTGCCTGCGCACGTATACCGGGGGCCCGAATCTGTCCAGGGCCATCTCGACCGCTTGCACAGCCCGGTCAACCCCGGCGCAGTAGCCGCGAGGCTTGGCGAGCAGGACCCGTCGCTGGCTCGAAGACATGACCCCATGGTAGGTGAGCGGATCCTGGAGCCAGGCATGCATACCCCCGCCACGGTGCAAGTGTTGCGACACGCAGCCGGAGGCGCGAAGATAGCCCGTCAGGGAACACGCGCTGATGAAACAGCGATGCACCGGCGCCAGGAGATGCTCGGTAGCCTGCCTGGCCGCCTTGTGGTACCCCGTCCCCGAGGGAGAGTGTGAAATGCGCGTTCCGCAGGTCAGCGAACGCATAAAGGAAGCCCCAGCTCAGGCTCTGCGCGGCGTTTTCGCGGGCATCGGCCAGTTGCTGCTCATCACGGACAAGATCAGGAACAAGGCCCCCGCGGACCAGGACGTCCCGCGGGCGCGGGCGCCCGAGACCGCGGAAACGGTCACTGACACCACCGTCACCAGCCCGGCCGGCCAGCACGAGGAGACGGCGTCCGCCGCCGGGCCGGTCCCGGCTGAGCCGGCCGCCGCCAAGCCTGCCGCCGCAGCCGAGCCGGCCGCCGCCGCGGCCCCTGCCGAGGCGGCCCCCGTCGAGGCGGAGGCGGCTCCCGCCGAGGCGGCCCCTGCCGCCGCCAAGCCTGCCGCGGCGCGGCGGGCGCCCGCCAAGCCGCCCGCGGCCAAGCCCGCGACGACGAGGCCCCCGGCTAAGCCGGCCACCGCCAAGCCCGCGACGGCCAGGCGGGCGGCCGCCGCGGAGCCCGCGGCCACCGAGGCGCCCAAGCCGCCCAAGCCGCGGAGCACCAGGGACCTCGACAAGACCGGCAACGTTCGGGTGCTCGGCGACGAGGCGGCAGGCTCCGCTCTGGCCTCCGCGCCCGCGGCGGCCGCGCCCGCCGCGCCCGCCGCGGAATCCGCCCCGCCGCTGCCCAACTACGACGAGCTGTCCGTGGCGTCGCTGCGGGCAAGGCTGCGCAACCTCGACGTCGCACAGGTCAGGCAGCTGGCCGACTACGAGCGGGCGCACGCGGCCCGCGCCGACGTGCTGGCCATGTTCGAGCGCCGGATCGTCAAGCTGGAGGCCGAAGGTTAGTGGCCCTCGACACGTCGGCTGATTCACCCGTCCCCGTCCGCACGGTGCTGCAGCTGGTCGGCGGGTGGATCGGCCGGCTCGGCCGGGTCTGGGTGGAAGGGCAGATCGCCGAGCTCGCCGTGCGCGGCGGCACGGTGTTCCTGACCCTGCGCGACCCGGTCGCGGCCGTGTCGGTCCGGGTCATCTGCTCCCGGCCGGTGTTCGACGCGGCCGACCCGGCCCCCGCCGACGGGGCCCGGGTGGTCATCCTGGCCCGGCCGGACTTCAACGCCAACCGGGGCTCGTTCGCCCTGACCGCGCTGGAGATCCGGGCGGTCGGCGTCGGCGAGCTGCTCGCCCGGCTGGAAAGGCTGCGCCGCCAGCTGGCCTCTGAAGGGCTTTTCTCGCCCGAACGGAAACGGGTTCTGCCTTTCCTGCCAGGTGTCATCGGGCTGATCTGCGGGCGCGATTCCGCGGCTCAGCGGGATGTCCAGCAGAACGCCGGGCGGCGCTGGCCGGCCGTCAGGTTCCGCGTGGAGCAGACGGCGGTGCAGGGTCCCTACGCGGCGGCGGAGATCATCGACGCGCTGCGGCGGCTGGACGAGGACCCCGACGTCGACGTGATCGTGATCGCCCGCGGCGGCGGCTCCCTGGAGGACCTGCTGCCGTTCTCCGACGAGGCGCTGATCCGGGCGGTGGCGGCGTGCCGGACGCCGGTGGTGAGCGCGATCGGGCACGAGCAGGACACCCCGCTGCTTGACTACGTCGCCGACCTGCGCGCGTCCACGCCGACGGACGCGGCCAAGCGGGTGGTGCCCGACGTCGCCGAGCAGTTTGCGCTCATCACCCAGCTGCGCGACCGGGCCCGCCGCAGCGTGGCCGGCTGGCTCGACCGCGAGACGGCGTGGCTGGAGGCGATCAGGTCCCGGCCCGCGCTGGCCGACCCGGTGCGGGAGATCGAGCGCCAGGCCGAGCGGGTGGACGCGCTGCTGGCCCGGGCCAGGATGTCGCTGGACGCCAGTCTGGCCCGGGCCGGCGACGACGTGGCCCACACCCGGGCCCGGCTGCTGGCCCTGTCGCCCGCGTCCACGCTGCGCCGCGGCTACGCGATCGTGCAGCACGCCGACGACGGCGTGGTCCGCTCCGCGGCCGAGGTCAAGCCGGGTGAGACGCTGACCGTCCGGTTCGCCTCCGATCAGCTCACCGTGCGGGCCAGCGATGACACTGGCGACGGATAGGGTTGGCGGCGTGACAGACAGCGGTGGGAACGGGGGCGCCCGGGAGACGCTCTCGTATGAGCAGGCCAGGGACAAGCTGGCCGCGGTGGTCAAGCGCCTCGAGGCGGGCGGCCTGACCCTGGAGCAGTCACTCGAGCTGTGGGAACGCGGCGAACGGCTGGCCGCGGTGTGCGGCGAGTGGCTGGACGGCGCGCGGGCCCGGCTGGCCGCCGCCATGGCCAGGAGCGACGACGACGCCGGCCAGGCCGAAGCCGGGGGCGACGCCCCCTTCTGACCGGTTTGCCGCTTTCCTGACGGGGCACCTTGCCATCAGGCAACGGCGAGGTGGGCGATGAACCCAGTCGAGCGCACGATCCGGCGGGTGGACGCCACGCAGCAGCGGTACACGCCCACGGCCTTTGTCTTCGGGGTGGTGAAGAAGTTCGGGGACGACAACGGCGGCGCGCTGGTCTCCAACCTGGCGTATTCCGCTTTCGTGTCCTTGTTCCCGTTGCTGCTGATCCTGGTGACGATCCTCGGCCTCATCGCCTCGGCCGACCCGTCGTTCCGGGAAAGTGCCGTCAAGAACGCGGTGGCCGACCAGATCCCGCTGATCGGCAGCACGCTGACCGGCCAGGTGGGCGAGCTGCACCGGGCCAGCCTCATCGGGCTGATCGTGGGCCTGCTGTTCCTGATCTGGGGCGCGACCGGGCTGGCGCAGGCCGGCCTGTTCACCATGGCGCAGGTGTGGAACCTGCCCGGCCCGGCCCGGCCGGGCTACGTCCAGCGGCTGGGGCGGGCGATCTTGTTCCTCTGCCTGCTCGGTGGCGGCGTGATCGTCTCCACCGGGTTGTCCAGCCTCACCACCTACCTGCAGGGCCGGGGGTTCTGGTTCAAGCTGCTGATCGAGGTGGCCATCACCGCCTTCAGCGCCGGCCTGTACCTCGGCGCGTTCCGCGCGCTGACCCCGAAGGGCGTGCCGACCCGCAGCCTGCTGCCCGGAGCCGCCGTCGGCGGGGTCGCGTGGACGCTGCTGCAGCTCCTCGGCACGTGGCTGATCCACCACTTCCTGCACAGCGACTCGGTCTACGGCGTGTTCGCCACCGTGCTCGGACTGGTGGCCTGGATCTACCTGGCCCTGGAGGTCACCGTGTACTGCGCCGAGATCAACGTGGTGCTGGCGCGGCGGCTGTGGCCGCGGTCCATCGTCCAGCCGCCGCTCACCGAGGCCGACCGGCACGTGATGGCGCTGCAGGCGCTGCAGAACCAGCGGCGCCCCGAGCAGCACGTCGAGGTGACCTTCGACGACCGGGAGCCCGGCGCGAGCGAGCCGGTCTGGGCGCCGCGCACGCCGGACGAGGTGGCTCCGCCGGCGGTCCTCAGCGTTCCCGGGCCGCGCGGCGAGGCCGACTCAGCCGCCAGCCGCGACCGGGCGCAGTGAGGCGGCGAGCTCGCGCAGTTCGGCCCAGGTGGCGTTGCCGGTGACCACGACGGTGAAGCCCGCCGGGCTGGTGACGTACATCGACCGCTGTCCCCGGGCCGGGGTGGCGCTCAGGCTCCAGGCCTGCCCGTCGAGGACGGTGGGGGCAAGCGCCGTCCCGTCGTTGGTCATCCGGCGGACGAACCCCGCAGCGCTCGCGTTGGTCTCCTCCAGCGAGGCCAGCGAGCCGCCCGGGGTCATGAAGCCGAGCTGCCAGGTGACCGTGCCCGCGCCGTTGGCGCCGCCCACGGCCAGGCCGGAGCTGACCGGGGTCCAGGCGGCCGGCAGGCTCGCCGGGCCCACCGCCGGGTAGGGTGCCAGCCGGGCCAGCTTGGCCTGGTCGGCGCGGTAGCTGATGGCGACGGGCTCGGCGGCGTGCGGCACCGGGATCGCCACCACGGCGACCGCCGCGGCCACCAGGCAGCCCAGCCCGGCGAGGCCGCCACGCACCACCCTGCTCACAACTGCTCAGGGTAGCCCGGCCCGCGGGGTAGACAGGGAGGCCCCCGCCGTAGCTGCATAGGATCAACAGACGGCCAGCGGAAGGATCTATCAGCCATGACCGCGGAGCAGCAAGCCCACGCGCCAGCCATCCACGCCCCCGACCGTAACCTGGCTCTCGAGCTGACCCGGGTGACCGAGGCCGCCGCGATGGCCGCCGCCAGATGGGTGGGCCGGGGCGACAAGAACGGCGCGGACGGGGCCGCCGTGAACGCGATGCGGATGCTGATCAACTCGGTGTCGATGCGCGGCGTGGTGGTCATCGGGGAAGGCGAGAAGGATCACGCGCCGATGCTGTTCAACGGCGAGGAGGTCGGCGACGGCACCGGCCCGGCCTGCGACGTGGCGGTCGACCCGATCGACGGCACGCGGCTGTGCGCCAACGGCATGCCGAACGCGATCTCGGTGCTGGCGGTGGCGGACCGCGGCTCGATGTACGACCCGTCCGCCGTGTTCTACATGTCCAAGCTGGCCACCGGCCCGGCCGCGGCCGACACGGTGGACATCACCGCGCCCCCGGCCTTCAACGTGGCCGCCGTGGCCAAGGCCAAGGCATGCTCGCCGCAGGACGTCACCGTGGTCATCCTGGACCGGCCCCGGCACGAGGAACTGATCGCGCAGGTCCGCGAGACGGGCGCCCGGATCCACCTGATCACCGACGGCGACGTGGCCGGCGCGATCATGGCGGCCCGCGACGGCACCGGCATCGACCTGCTGCTCGGCATCGGCGGCACGCCCGAGGCGATCATCGCCGCCTGCGCGCTGAAGTGCCTGGGCGGGGTCATCCAGGGCCAGCTCGCCCCGCGCGACGAGGCCGAACGAGAGCGCGCCCTGGCCGCCGGGCACGACCTGGACCGCGTGCTCACCACCGACGACCTGGTGTCGTCGGACGACGTGTTCTTCGCCGCCACCGGGATCACCGACGGCGAGCTGATGGGCGGCGTCAGGTACCGGGCCGGCGGCGCCACCACGCATTCCCTGGTGATGCGGTCACGCTCTGGGACCATCCGCCGCATCCAGAGCGAGCACCAGCTCTGGAAGCTCCGCGCCTACTCCGCCGTCAATTTCGGCTGAACAGTGCTAGCCACGGGGGGATGACCCCCCTGGCACCCCCCAAAATCGGAAGCGGCGGCTCTTCGGCGGCGTGCGGACGGACAGCTCGCCGCCGAGCACCAGCGCCTTGACCTCGATCACCGGCGCGCCGGGCCCGGCAGGCTGCGGCGTGCTCCCGCGCTTGCGGCCCAGCACCATGTGGCCGCTCACGATCACCGACACCCCTTCGGGCACGATCAGGCGCAGCCGGCCGCCGAACACCGTCGCGTAGACCTGGACCCGGCTGGTCTGCAGGATCGCCTGCCTGAAGTCGACTTCGACCTCGCCGAACATGGCGGTCACGGTGAGATTCTCCGGTACCACCCAGCGGCCGTCGCGGCGGGCCGGGCCGAAGACTCCGGTGATCGTCCGGCCACCGTCCAGCCGCACCGGCTGAGCGGACGGCACGGCGAGGTCCGCGGTCAGCTCGGCGAGCTCGCCGAGGGTCCGGGCCGAGAACGCACGCTGGACTCGTTCGGCGTGCTCCTCCTGGGTGAGCCGCCCGTCGCTCATCGCCTCGCCGAGCATGGCCAGCACGCGGTCCCGGTCCGCATCGGACGCGCGCAAGTCGCGAGGCGACGGCCGTGGGCTCATTTCTCTATTATCGCTCCACTGTCGCGACTCGCCTCCGGGCCGCTCTATCTTCGCGACTCGCCTCCGGGGCGCTCTTGAGCCGGCTCCTTCCCTCGTCGCTCCTCCGTCGCTCCTCAGTCCAGTCGCCGGCGCGCCCCTTCGGCTCGCGCGGATACACCCTCGCCTCTGGTGCGCCTTGCTCAGGGGGCGTCTTGTCCTGGCCGGTGGGCATGTTGGGATCGGCTGTACGGACGGCGCTGGAACATGCTACCCATTGGTGCATGACAGACGGAGCGATAGAAGCGGTACTGGGGCGGACAAGCCAGGAAGACATTCGCCTGGTCCGCTTCCTGTACGCGGACCACGGCGGGATCATCCGCGGGAAGGCCGCGGGCACCGCGCGGCTCCGGGAACGCATGACGAGCGGCATCGGGCACACGGTGGCGATGATGGCGATGTCCATGCTGGATCAGCTGCAGCCCGTCGCCGGGATGGGCCCGGTCGGCGAGGTCCGGATCGTGCCCGACCCGGATACGTTCGTCGCGCTCCCCTACGCGCCGGGGGCCGGCGCGATGCTCGCCGATCTGGTCAAGCCGGACGGGTCACCGTGGGAGGCCTGCCCGCGGACGTTCCTCAAGCAGGCCATCGTCGATCTGGCCGGCGAGGGCTACGCGATGCAGGCCGCGTTCGAGCCCGAGTTCACGGTCGGCCACCGCGAAACCTCGCCCGCCGCGCCCACCATCCCGGACCGGCTCATCCCCATCGACGACAGCCTGTGCTACTCCGCCACCGGCTTCCACCAGGGGCACGAGTTCACCATGGAACTCGTCGCGGCGCTGGAGGCCCAGAACCTCGAGGTCGAGCACTACTATCCCGAACTCGGCCACGGCCAGCACGAGCTCTCCATCCGGCACGCCGACGCGCTGCGCGCCGCCGACAACCACGTGCTGTACCGGGAGACGGTCCGCGGCGTGGCGTTCCGGCACGGACTGTGGGCCAGCCTGGCGCCCAAGCCGATCCCCGACCAGGCCGGCAACGGCACCCACCTGCACGGCTCGCTCATCGAACTGCAGCCGGGCGGGCGCAACGCGTTCGCCGACCCCGCCGACCGCAACGGCCTGTCCCAGGTGGGCTACCACTTCATCGGCGGCCTGATGGCCCACCTGCCGGCCCTGGTCGGGCTGACCTGCGCCAGCGTGAACAGCTACCGCCGGCTCGCGCCGCAGATGTGGGCCAGCGCCTACACCTGCTACGGGATGGACAACCGCGAAGCCGCGGTCAGGATCTGCTCCCCGCTGCGCGGCGACGCGGGCAGCTCGGTCAACCTGGAGCTCAAGCCGTCCGACTCCAGCGCCAACCCGTACCTGGCGCTCGGCGCGTTCATCTACGCGGGCCTGGACGGCATCCGCGGCAAGCTCGACCCGGGCGAGGCCGTGAACGTCGACCCCGCCACCCTCACCGACGGCGAGCGGGCCGTCAGCGGCACCCACCGGCTGCCCGCCTCGCTCAACGCGGCCCTGGACGCGCTGGCCGCCGACGAGATGCTGATGGACCTGCTCGGGCCGCTGCGCAGCACGGCCTACCTGGCGGTGAAGCGCTCAGAAGCGGCCCACTTCGCCCACTCCACGGACCCCTACTACGAGTGCTTCCACCACTTCACCAAGATCTAGACGCCGGGCATCCTGACTGCAGTACTCCTCGCCACCGCCTGGGCCGCGCCGGAGGTCATGATCCTTGCGGAGTCGGTCTCGCATCGGTAAGCGCCTGGACTTCAGCGGAAACCTCAGCGGCCTCGGCCGCCCCGATCCGCTGGAAGATCTCCAGCGCCTGCCGCAGCCTGTCCTTCGCTTCTGCGGTGGGCCCGGCGGCCAGGGCGCACCGGCCCAGGCCGGCCAGCGCGTGGGCCTCGTCCCGGGAGCTGCCGATCTCGCGGGCCAGGTCCAGGGCCTGCTGATGGCATGACCTGGCCTGGCGCAGGTCACCGCGGGCCCGGTGCAGCGTCCCGGCCTCGTTGAGGGTCTCGGCCACCCCTAGCCGGTCGCCGATGTCCCGGTAGATGCCCAGCGCCTGCTCCAGGTCCCGGGCCGCGCCGGGATAGTCCCCGGTCAGCCGCCGCACGTCCCCCAGGACGTGGAGGGCGTTGGCCTGGGCGAGGCAGTCGGCCAGGTCGTGGGCGAGGCCCAGCTCCTCCTCCAGGGCCCGGGCCGCGGCCGGATAGTCCCCGTCCAGCAGGCGCACGAGCCCCAGGTAGCCGAGGGCGTTGGCCTGGCCAAGCCGGTCACCGAGGTGCTGGGCAGCGCGCACGGCGGTTTCATGGCGGGCGATGGCCTCGGCCCACGGGCCGTCCTGGTGCAGCAGGCCGGCCACGCCCGCCGTCAGCGCGATGATGCGGGCGTGCTGGCCGGTCCCTGTGACCTGGTCCAGGCAGGCGAGCAGGCTGGCGCGCTCGGCCCGGACCCACGTCAGGGCCTGCTCAAAGTCCGCCAGGACAGGAGCCGCGGCCGGCACCGGGCCGACCGCCGAGGCGAGGCGGGACTGGGAGGCCAGCCGGGCTTCGGCGAGCCCGGCGGTGTACTGGTAGTAGTCCAGCAGCCGGGCGGCGGCTTGGTCCCGGTCACGGTCCGGGTCCAGGCGCACGGCCAGGGCGTGGGCGTGCTCGCGGATCAGGTCGTGCATCCGGTACCGGCCCTGGGCCGGCTCGGCGATCAGGTACTGGTCGTACAGGGTCTCCAGGCCGCGGCGGGCGGTCCCCAGGCTCGTCCCGTCCACGGCGGCGGCGGCGTAGGCGTCGATGTCGATGTCGGTGCCGGGGTGCAGCCCGAGCCGGCGGAACAGCCGCTGCTGATCCGGGGCCAGCTCGTCATAGGACAGGTTGAACGCGGCGGCGACTGACAGGTTCTCGGTGGCCATCAGCTCCAGCCGGTCCACCGCCGCGGCCAGTTCGGCGGCCCGCCAGGACGCCGACCAGGCCGGGTGGTGGTGCAGCTGACGGGCCACCATCCCGATCGCCAGCGGCAGGTACCCGCACAGCCGGGTGAGCTCGGCCACCGCCGGGTCGGCCGGGCTCAGCCCGGCCCGGCCGGCCAGCCGGACCAGCAGCCCGGCCGCCTCCTCCGGCGGCAGGGTATCCAGGCTGATCGCGGTCGCGTCCTCCAGCGCGGACAGGTGGCGGCGGCTGGTGACCAGCACCAGGCTCCCGCCAGAACCTGGCAGCAGCGGCTGACCTGCTCGCTGCTGGCCGCGTCGTCGAGGATCAGCAGCAGTTGCCGCTCGGCCAGCCGGTCACGCCACAGCGCCATCCGCGCCGCGGTGTCCGGCGGGACCTGCGCGGCCGGGACCCCGGCGGTCAGCAGCAGGCTGGCCAGCGCGTCACCCGGGTCGACCGGCTGCTGCCCGGGGGTGTGCCCGTGCAGCGGCAAGAAGATCTGCCCGCCCGGGAACCGGCCCGCCAGCTTGTGCGCGGCGTGCACCGCCAGCGCCGTCTTGCCGACCCCGGCCATCCCGCCGATCGCGTGAATCCCCACCACCGCGCCCGCCCCCGCCGCCGCCAGCTGCTCCAGCTCCCGCTGCCGCCCGGTGAACGAGATCAGGTCGCGGGGCAGCGTGCGGGTCGCCGCCGCCACCACCCCGCCCGGCACCGTGCGCAGCGGCGGGAACTCCGCCGGCAGGCCCGCGGCACCGAGCTGGAAGATCCGCATCGGGCGGTCCAGGTCCTTCAGCCGGTGCACCCCCAGGTCCCGCAGCGCCGCCCCCGGCGGCAAAGCCGCGCGCACCAGCGCGGCCGACGCCTCCGACACCAGCACCTGGCCCCCGTGACCGGCCGCCGCCACCCGGGCGGCGCGATGCACATCCCGGCCCACCAGGCCCGTGACGGTCGCCGACGCCTGCCCGGTATGGATGCCCATCCGCACCCGCACCTGCTCCCCGCCCGGCCACCCGCACGCCTGGAGCGCGCGCTGCATGTCCAGCGCCGCCGCCGCGCACGCCTGGGGCGAGGAGAACACCGCGAAGAACGCATCCCCCTGGGTATCGACCTCCCGGCCGTCGTGAGCGGCCAGCCCCGACCGGATCAGCGCGTGGTGACCGGCCAGCAGCTGCGCGTAAAGACCTTCTCCCAGCCGATCAAGCAGGGCCGTGGAGCCCTCCATATCGGTAAAGAGGAACGTGAACGTCTCCACGGGCCCAGCGTAGGAGGCCCGGGTCCGCGTCGCACCAGGTCCCGCGGCCTTTTCTCCGCTGACTGGCTCGTGCCCGCGGTCGGCACGACCGGGGCGGTGACGGCCGGGGCGGCGCGGCCGTCACCGCGCGTGCCTCAGTCGTGGCGCAGGCCGGCCTGCTTCATCAGCGGCAGCACGTGCTCGCCGAAGTACTTCATCTCCTCGTTGTAGTCCAGGAAGCCCATGATCATGCCGTCCATTCCCGCCGCGTTGAGCCGGCCTAGCTCCTCGGTGACCTGCTCTGGCGTGCCGACCACGGGGTAGCCGGCCCGGGCCAGTTCCTGCGTGGTGAGCGCCTCGTCGGCGTTCGTCTCCATGTACTCGACCACCGGCTTGAGCCGGGATCGAGGCACGGCGTCCGCGGGGCGGACCAGCTCGCCGGTGTACGGGTTAGGCACCGCGGACAGCAGTTCGGTGAGCACGAACGTCTCCAGCTGCTCCCGGGCGATCGGCATCTCGGCCACGCCGCCCGGGCGGTCGAGCTCGCGGGCCAGGAACTCCACCGCCGACAGCAGGCTGCTGCCGCACGCCGTGGTCAGGTCGAAGCTGAAATCGAAATCGATTACGTCCTCGACGCGGTGGCCGACCAGGTCGGTCAGGTGAGATTCCAGCCGCCACCGCGGCACCTTGAGGATCAGCTGCTCGGCGTCGGCGGTCCACCGCACCGTGTTCAGCTGGTCCGGCAGCAGGACCAGGCCGCGACCCGAGCAGACCCACGAACTTCATCCAGCCTCCCCGGGACCGTCATGATCGTGTCGTTTCTACGCCCGCGAAACGGGGGTAGAAACGCATGCGCCCGGCCCGGTCAGTCGCCGCCGGAGGGCAGCGGGCCGCTGTGGTCGCCGGCCCGGAAGATGGTCGAGGCGGGCTTGGCGATGACGGACAGCGGCTTGGCCACGTCTTCCAGGGACTTGCCCTCGGCGTCGACGGCGAGGAACGCCGCCACCACGCCGCCGAGGATCATCGCCCCGGCGCCGAGCAGGTAGCCCCAGTACAGCGAGTTCGGGTCCTTGCCGTCGCCGATCAGGTGGCCGTACAGGTGCGAGCCCAGCGAGCCGAAGCACTGGGCGATGGCGAAGAACACCGCGATGGCCTTGGCCCGGACCTCCAGCGGGAAGATCTCGCTCACGGTGAGGTACCCGGCCGAGGCGCCGGCCGAGGCGAAGAAGAAGATCACCGACCAGCACAGCGTCTGGGTGACGGCGTTCAGCATGCCGGCCTTGAACAGCTGCGCGGTGATCACCAGCAGGATGCCGGAGACCAGGTAGGTGCCCGAGATCATCTTGCGGCGGCCGATGGTGTCGAACAGCCGACCGATGGTCAGCGGGCCGAGCAGGTTCCCGGCGGCGAAGGCCATGAAGTAGTAGGGGGTCTGGGTAACCGGGACGTGGAAGAAGAACTGCAGGACCAGCCCGTAGGTGAAGAAGATCGCGTTGTACAGGAACGACTGGGTGATCATCAGCGTCCCGCCGTAGATCGCCCGGGACGGGTAATGCACGAACAGCGAGCGCAGCAGGGCCAGGTAGCCGATGTTCTCGGTCGGCCGGATCTCCAGTTCCTTGCTCTGGTCCACCGGCGGGAGTCCGCCCTTGGTCGCGGAGACGTCCTGCTCGATCTCA
>Ga0335081_10001881_pt1 | contig 33204 bp, 32 predicted proteins | sample Lox_Sample_35_FD_206713 | JGI IMG/M metagenome (GOLD analysis project Ga0335081, IMG submission 206713) | Soil microbial communities from Loxahatchee National Wildlife Refuge, Florida, United States - Lox_Sample_3.5 | ecosystem: Environmental > Terrestrial > Soil > Wetlands | place: USA...
CGTGTCAGCGTAGTCGGTCGTCAGCGCGTGCCAGTCGGCGATGAAGAAGAAGCACTCGTAGTCGTTCTGCAAACCGACCCAGTTGCGCAGCGCGCCGACGTAGTTGCCCAGATGCAGTTTTCCGGTTGGACGCATGCCGCTCAGCACGCGGCCCTTCGATGTTTTGCCTTCGCTCATCGGAAACCCAGGAAGAGCGCCAGCAGCGCCTGGAAGAATGCCATGAACGGCGCAATCAGCGCGCCGACAATCGAGATGCCCAGCATCGGCAGAATAAACAGCACCACGATCAGTGCGCCATAGCCCATCCGGTCGTAGAGACGCAGCGCGTTGTAGGAAAGGAAGTGTCGGATGACGTGGCTGCCATCCAGCGGCGGCAGCGGGATCAGGTTGAAAACCGCCAGCACCACGTTGATCCACATGGCGTCGTAGAAGAGCTTGGCCATCGGCTCGGCCACGGCGGCGCCCCCGGCGTGGCTGCCCAACGGCGTATTCGAGCCATGCCAGATGATTGCCAGCACGATGACCGACACGAAGGCGGTCAGGAAGTTGCTAACCGGCCCGGCCACGGCAGTGAGAATATCGTCGCGCACCCGGTCCTTGAAGTTCCGCGGATCCACCGGGGTCGGCTTGGCCCAGCCGAACGGCGGAAATCCCAGCACAATAAGAACCAGGGGCATAATTATGGTGCCGAAGGGATCGATGTGCACGATCGGATTGAGCGAAATGCGCCCCAGCATCTTCGCCGTGGGATCGCCCAGCCGGTTGGCCATCCAGGCGTGCGCCGATTCGTGCACGCAGATCGCGAACAGCAGCACGATGATCTCGAAGAAGATGTCAACCGGGTTAACGTGGCCAAACATTCTATTTTGCTTTCGATACTATTATGGCAAAACGCGGCAGAGCGTTGAGCTCCGGCCGCCCCATTGCCGGAGCGGAGCGGAAAAACCGCGGGTGAAGCCCTGCCTCCGTCCACCGGGCGTCAAGGACCGGCTTAATGCCAGGTGTAACCCAGCATGAACTGCAGATTGGCGTTCAGCCCGGGATTGTGATTTCCCAGTGATGCGTTGGACAGGTGATATGCCTTTACCGAGACATCCCAGGAGTTGCGTTCTTTGCCGAAGATCTGCGCCCCGATCTCGGCTCCGCTGGTGAAGTTCACGTTGTAGGTGTCGCCCGGCGGCAGATTGTGCGTGCTGAACAGCACCCCGCCGACAACGGCGGCGTAGGGCGCAATCCTGCAGCCGCTGGTGAAGTTCCACTTGGCAACCAGCGGATCGATGCCACCCGCATACTGCCCGCCACGGATCCAGTACTCGTCCAGCGGAATGATATCGATCGCCATTTCGTACGTCCCGCGCAGGATCCCGGAACCGTGCTCGCCGGTCAGCACCCGTCCCAGGCGAAAACCCAGCACGAGGTTCTGGCCGCTGGGCGTGCTGTCGACGGAAGTGCCGCCGCCCGCGAATATGCCTTTGTTCCAGGCCGGATGACGAAGCGCGTCCACTGGACTAACGCTGGGAAGTTGGGCCGGCAGCGGCACACAGGCTGCGCAGCAGAACAGGAGGAGGAGTCTGGCTTTCTTCATTGCGTGTTGGGGGTAATGGCAAAACTTACCAGTTTGTCTGCAGCCGTGCAAATTGGCTGGTGACCGTCGGCATCGCCGCATTGCTGGTCACGCTGGGTCCCAGTGTGCGCTTGCCGCAGAGCTCGCGGACCATGGCCCTGAGCTGGTTGACCATAAGCCGTCCATCATCATGGCGACAGGTGTCATGAGGCGCACCGCGGCCCCGGCTTACGTGGTCACGCGCGAGACAGCGCACCAGGCTTTGGCGGCGTGCAGGTGCTTCTGCCGGGCGAGGAGGCGGGTTTGGGAATCGGCGGCGGAGCTCTGCATGATGGCCAGTTCCTGGCGCAGGCGAAGCAGATTGGCGCGGTAGCGGCCGAGTTCCTGGCGCACCTCCGAGTGCTGGCTCTGCTGCAGACGTCCATCCAGGAAATCGCCTACGGTCTCGAGGGTGCGCTCGATCTGCAACAGCGCCTCGACTTCCTCGTCGGTTCCCAGCACCGGTGCGCCGGAGAAGCGGGCGAAGAACCGCTCGAAGCGGGCATTGGCGCCCCGCAACAGCTCAAGATGGAGACGATCGTCTATGCGCTCCATTCGCTCTTTGAACCTCCATCGGCAATGGGGACCGGCTGCAGCAGGCGTTTTGCCTGCAACCAGCAGTCCCGCACCTCCGAGAGGTAGCGGATCTGCTGCCGCATCAGCTCGGGCGACCCTCTCATCTGCGCCTCCAGCAGCTTGGCCCGCACCAGGTTATAGAACCGCTCGAACTGCATCGCCGCGTTGCCGCCATGCTCGAAGTCCAGCGTGCCCTGCAACTGCTGCAACACCATCAGGGCATGGCCGATTTCGGCGGACCGGCTTTCGATGTCACTCTTCTGCATGGCAGCGAGGGCCCGCTGCATATCGCCGATCGCCGCATCGTAGAGAAGGATGACCAGCTCGAGCGGAGGGGCGCCGCGCGCCGTGCTGTCCCGGTAAATGCGCCTGACGTCTAGGATGGTGTTCATCCGCGCCTATCCCTGGTTGTTGCCGCTGCCGCTGGCGCCGGGCAGGCTGGCCAGCTGCGACGCAATCTCCTGCATCTCCAGCGGATACTGCTGCAGCAGGGCATTCAGGTTGCTGTATTGATCGGTCAGCTGCTGCTGCACCACCGCCATGTTGTCTTCGAAATCGCTGATCTGGTTGGTGAGGTCCTGGTTGGTCTGGTTCAACCCGCTGATATCGACGGCCACCGGCCCCAGCGTGGGATCGGTCAACTGCAGCATCTGCGTTCCGGCGCTTTGTCCCCAGCCCGCCGGCGAGGTGGACTGGAAGAAATTCTGCATGTCGGAAAAATCGCTGCTGAGCGCAGCGCTCAGGGTGGCGCTGTCGATCTGCAGCGTGCCATCGTCCTGCATCTCGATGCCCAGCGACTGCAGGTTCACATATGGGCCGAGACCGCTGACCTGGGTGGCGGCCATCTGCAGCAGGTCGCTTTGCAGGGGGCGCAGCATGCTGTCGCCCGCCAGCACTCCTTCATTTTGCGTGGTGGGATCGACGGTGAATTGCGCATTGATGGAGCCGATGACGGCGTTGTAGGCGTCGACGAAGTTCTGGATGGCCTGCGTCGCCTGGCTGGTATCTGGCTGCACGCTGATCAGCACGGGGGTATTGGGAGCGGCGGCGCCGAGGCTGAGCGTGACCCCGGCAATGGCGCCGGTAATGGTGTTCGTGCTGCTGTCAAAGGGAACGCCGTCGATGCTCAGTTGCGCGTCCACACCGGCGGAGCTGGTGAAGGCGGCCGCCGCACTGCTCACCGTAAGATTGCCGGCAGCGCCCGAAGTCTTGCTGAGCAGCACCAGTCGCGAGCCCTGGGAGTCGCTGACCACGCTGGCGGTCACGCCATAGCTTCCACTGTTGATGTACGAGGCGGCCTGCTGCAGGGTCGTGTCGCCAGAGGGGATGACAATGGTGTCGGTCTTGAGGGGATGGTTGGGGTCGCTGCCGTATTTCACGTCGATCTCGGCGCCCGCCAGCGACGTTCCCGAGGGGATGTAGCCGGAGTAGCTGCTGGAGGTCGTGGCCAGGTTCGTGACCGTGACCGAGTGGGTGCCGGCCGCGGCCGTCTGGTCGGCCGAGGCGGAGACCACAGCCGAGTCACTTGAGCCCGTGGTCTTCTGGCTGAAGGCGCCGTTGAAGTCCTTGAGGCTGTTCACGCTGTTATACAGCGTGGTGAGCTGGGTGCTGATGGCGGTCAGGGCACTCAGCTGCGAGCTGATGGTGGACTGCTCCTGCTGCATCTGGGTTTCCGGCTGCCTTTCTACCTGCATCAGTTCGCTGACGATGCTGTTGACGTCGATGCCGGAGGTCTTGCCGCTGAAGGCGTCGTTGACGTTGTTGACGATGTCGCCGAGGGTGCTGCCGTAAAGGCTGTTGCCGATTGAGCTCATGCTTCAGGCTCGGCTCCTTTCTCTGAAGGTGCGCGCCCGCTGTCTCCAGGAGCAAACCTGCGAGGAGAGAAGGGGGGCCCGAAAGCCCCACCTTCTCCCCCGTGCAACCCGGTCTCCGCCGGCCCCGGGCGGCCGTCCGGTCCGCGCCATTACTCGAGCAGCTTGAGCACGCTCTGCTGCATCTGGTTGGCCTGTGCCAGAGCGGAGATGCCGGTCTGGCTCAGGATCTGGTACTTGGTCAGATTGGCCACCGACTGCGTGATGTCGGCGGAACGGATGCCGTCCTCAGCAGACGACAGGTTCTGGGTCTGGTTGTTCATGACGTTGGTGGCCGCCTGCAGCCGGTTGATACCGGCGCCGATGGAGCCGCGCAGGGCCGCCACCTGGGCAATGGCGTTGTTGATGTCGGTCAGGGCGGTCTTGGCCGCGCCCGCCGTCTGCAGATTGTCGTTGGCGATGCTGATGCCGTTCATGTTGCTGCTGTCGAAGGTGGCCAGGGCAACGCCGATGGTGCTGCTGCCGGCAGTGGTGGAGTCGCTCAGGTACACGTCCATGGTGCTGGCGTTGGTGGTGTTGGCCACGGTATCGGCCGCGAGGTCGCCGTTGATCTTGATGGTGGAACCGCCGTCGGCCAGCGGATCGGTGGAATCGCCGCGGCCCTGGATGTCAGTGACCACCACGTTGCCGGTGTTGTCCAGGGTTGCGATCAGGCCCTTGCCCGAGCCATTGATGTCGGTGATCAGGTCGCCCACGGTGGTGTCGCCGGTGGAGGCGCCGTAGGTCACAGTGGTATAGGCGGGCACCGCCAGGGTGGTGTCCCAGTACTTGATCTTCATGTCGCCGGTGATGGCGCTGGACAGGCCTGCCGGGTTGGTGACCGCGGTGGTGACCTGGTTGTAGTTGGTGGAACCGCCGGCGAAGATCTGCGAGCCGTTGTAGGTGGTGTTGGAGCCGATGCGGTCGATTTCGGCCTTGATGGCGGTGAATTCGGCGTCCAGCGCCTGGCGCTGGGAGCCGTCGTTCACCGTGCCGTTGGCCGACTCTGTGGCCAGGGTCACGGCGCGGTTTAGCAGGGTGGTGACCTGCGACAGGGCGCCGTCGGCCACCTGCAGCTTGCCCACGCCTTCGTTGGCGTTCAGCGCCGACTGGGTCAGCGCCGTGACATTGGCGTGCAGCCCGTCAGCAATGGCCAGTCCGGCGGCGTCGTCGGCGCCGGAATTGATGCGCGACCCGGAAGACAGCTGTTCCAGCGTCTTCTGCAGGTTGGCCTGGGTGATTGACAACTGGTTCTGCGCGGCAAGGGATGGAATGTTGTTCAGAATACTGATTGCCATGGGACAGCTCCTCTCTCATGGTTCCACCTTGCCCGAACTCGACGAGAGTTCGTTCCCGCAGGTACGCTGCCGGGGTTCTGGTGACCGGCGGAACCGTTGCGTTCATCCACCCTATCGGCCAGCGGCAGATCAGCTTTAGTCGGAATGAGATGGCCCTTCCGCCAGATTCCCCGGCACGCCGCAGGCCAAGTGCGCTTAGAGCCGGTTAAGCACCGGCAGCCGCCCGCGGCCTTCGGCCTTCAAGCACCCGGCAACTTTTGCCGATGCTTTTCTCTGACTCAAGCCCCCGGCGGAGGAGTGCGCATGATCCGGCTCACCCGCCTGAACCATGCACGCCTGGCGCTCAACTGTGACCTCATCAAGTATGTCGAGGAGGCGCCCGATACTGTCATTACCCTGCTGAACGGCGAAAAGCTGGTGGTGCGCGAAACCACCGAAGAGGTCATCGAGCGGGTGCGCGACTTTCGCCGCTCGCTCCTCGCCGCCACCCCGGCTGCCGCCGGCGGGCCGCCCGCCGATCCTGCCGCCGCGCCGGGCACCACGTCAGAGGACGTTGAGCATGGATAAGAGCAGCTGGTTCGGACTGGTTCTCGGGCTGGGCGGCATCGTGGCCGGTCTGCTGCTGGAGGGCGGAAAGCTCTCCCAGATCCTGCAGCCAACGGCGGCCATCATCGTCTTTGGCGGTACCGTGGGCGCCGTCCTGCTGCAATTTCCCACCTCGGTTGTTGCCGCGGCCTTCCGCCGCCTGCTCCGGATGTTCTTCGAGCACCAGCCCACTCCCCAGTTGCTGGTGCAGCAGCTGGTCGGCTTTGCCAACAAGGCTCGCCACCACGGCATGATCTCCCTCGATGCCGACCTGCCCGACATCGACGATCCCTTCCTCCGCAAATCCCTGATGCTGGCGGTCGACGGCACCGAGCCGCAGGAGTTGCGCAAGATGATGCAGATGGAAATCGACAATCAGTCCGAGTATGAAGACAACATTCCCCGGGTATTCGAATCGGCGGGAGGCTTTGCCCCCACCATCGGCATCATCGGAGCGGTGCTGGGCCTCATCCAGGTCATGCAGCACCTGGACAACATCAACGAGGTGGGCAAGAGCATCGCCGTCGCCTTCGTGGCCACCGTCTACGGCGTGGGGTCGGCCAACCTGTTCTTCCTGCCCAGCGCCGGCAAGCTGCGCATGCGCATCCGCGAAGAGCAGATCATCCGCGAGATGACCCTGGAGGGCGTGGTCTCCATCCTCGAAGGCATGAACCCCCGCATGCTGGAGACCAAGCTGGTCGGCTTCCTGAAGGATGCCCCCCCGGCCGAAGAGCGGTCGCCGAAGGCAGGCCCGCAATGAGACGCCGCCGCTTCGGACCGCATGTCAGCCACGAGCGCTGGCTGATCTCCTACGCCGACTTTGTCACCCTGCTGTTCGCCTTCTTCGTCGTGCTCTATGCCTCGGCGCAGGTTGACCGCCAGCGGGCCGTGCGCCTCTCCGGCGCGATCAGCTCGGCCTTCCAGCAACTGGGTGTCTTTCCGGCGGGCAGCCGCGGTGCCGGCGATGATGATGTCACGCTCCCGCTCAGCACCCCCGGCGATGCAGGGCAGAATATTTCCCCGCCTGACACCCCCTATCCCCGGCAGGCGGCCGAGGCCAAAGCGCGCTTCGCCGCCATGCGCAACGAACTGGAGAAGGCCCTCGCCGCCGAAATCCGGCGCAACGAGGTCGCCCTGCACATGGAGCCTGAAGGCCTGGTCGTCAGCCTGCGTGAGGTCGGCTTCTTCGACAGCGGCTCGGCGACCATCAAGCCGGGCGCCGAAGATGCCTTTGGCCGCGTGGCCCTCATTCTGCGGGAGCACCCCTGCGCCCTGCGCATCGAAGGACACACCGACAACGTGCCCATTCACACCACCCAGTTCGCCTCCAACTGGGAGCTGTCCAACGCCCGTGCCACCGGTCTGGTCAAAACCCTCATTGAAAAATACGGTATCTCCGCCGACCGGCTGTCGGCTGCCGGATACGCCGAGTTTCATCCCGTGGCAAGCAACAGCAGCCCCAAGGGCCGTCAACTCAACCGCCGCGTGGATGTCGTCATACTCCGGAATGACTGAGCGGTGGCTGAGTCGCGCAACTTCGGGGCTTCCTCCGAACCCGTCCCCCGTTTGCGAAACCGCCTCCGCGGTCGCCTGATCGCGCGCATCCCGTTGGCCGCTGAACCCGATACCGTTGCCGCGCTCTGTCGCGAGCCGAATGTCGGTCCTGCGCCGGCCGGCATCAACTCCGGACACTCATCAGCGCCTCCGCTACCCGTGATAGCAGGATGCTTATGGTGAATGGCTTCTGGAGGTGAATCGCCGATGTCTTCCTGATCTGCTTCACAATGTTGCTGTCCGTGTAGCCTGACATGAACATGGTGATCAGGCCAGGGTTGGTGACCCGCAGTCGACGAGCCAGCTCGGCACCATTCATGCCGGGCATCACCACGTCGGTAAGCAGCAGATCGATCGCTCCTTCATGTCTGGCCACCAGCTGCAGCGCGTGCTTGGGGGTATCGGACGCCAGTACCCGGTAACCGGCGTCTTCCAGCACATCGCGCGTCACCTCCCGCACTCGCAACTCATCCTCCACCAGCAGAATGACGGGTGCATCAGTCGTTTGCCTGTCGCCTGTAAAGGCCAATGTCGTGGCATTCATGGTGTTGTCCACTCCCGCGCTGCACCTGCTTTGCGAACGCGGCATGGGGGGTGCAATCGCAACGCCAACCGGCATTGCCGCAGCCTCATGCATTAACTCAAAGTGCTTCAGGGATATACGAATGAAAGGCGAAAGTTGCTCGGGCCTTCCCGCTGGGCTCAAAACGGGATGCTTCCTGTTTTGGGGTTCCGCTTCGGGAGTGGGGTTCCCGATCCGACTGCCTCGCCCGCAGAGCAGGACATTTCACGCCGCTGCCGAACGGCGCAGAGGGTGAATACACGGTCAATCGTAGCGCCCCAAGCCGAAACCGTGAAGTCATGGAAAGACGAAGCGGGCGGAGGTTCGTCCGCCCGCGGCCTTGCTCGCCTTGTAGATCTTTTCCTGCCGACCGCGCTTCCTGGATCGGACTTACACCTGAGGAAACACGGCTTGGGATTCCTCCCCAGCTTCTCCGAACAATTCGCCGATCTGCGAGATCAGCGCGTCCGGACCTTCGCCTTTGTCAACCACGTGATCGATGCTGCCGGTCCCGTTCCGCGATCCGTAACCGTAAGAAGACAGCACCACCGTAATGAGCTCCGGACAAGCCTCCTTCACCTGCCGTCCCAGTTGCTCAAAGTCGATTCCGGGATCGCTGTTGTCCATAATCAGCATGTCGGGGCATTGATCTTCTGCCATGTGCTTTGCATCATCCACGGACGTAGTGGGCAGGACGATATATCCAAAGCGCTCCAGAAGCATGCGACGCACCTGCAGCACGTTGATGTCGTAACACAAACAGAGAATCGCTTTGCGGCGTGATTGCATGTACACTCCCGGATGCGCAGTAGTCATAACACCTCTGTCGCGAACGCGAGAACTGTGCATTTGGTCTCCTCGGCAGCGCACCCCGTCAGAAGTGCAACGTCCGTGCCAAAGCCCAAAAACAGAAAACAGGCAGCTTACAGCCAAGGTATGTTGCTGAATCGGGAAAGTTTTACCGCCATCAGGAAAGGCTGCCAGGGCGTCATTTTGCGCAATTCTGCTGCCGCCTCAGGGCCGCTTCGCTGCCAGGCTCCGGCAGGTAGGTCTAGAATTGGTTCTTTGGCTCCGGTTTCGTTCCACATTAACGGCCCATGCTGCCCTTCAAACTGGTCTATAGCGAGAACTACTATCTTCCCATCGGCGAGCATGTCTTCCCCGCCGGCAAGTTCCGCCTTATCCGTGAGCGCCTGTTGCAGGAGAATGTGGCCGAGGAGAACGACTTCATCGCGCCGCAGCCCGCCACCGAGGACGATGTTCTGCTGGTGCACTCGCCCCATTACGTGAGCAAGCTGATGGAAGGCAGCCTCAGCACGCGGGAGGAGCTGCAGATGGAGATTCCCTACTCGCCTGAGACCGTCGATGCCTTCCTGTTGCACACCGGCGGCTCCATCCTCGCGGCCGAACGCGCCTTGCAGGACGGCGTCGGCATCAACGTGGGCGGCGGCTTCCATCATGCTTTTCCCGAGCACGGCGAAGGCTTCTGCATGATCAACGATTTCGCCGTTGCCATTCGCGCCCTGCAGAAGCGCGGCCGCATCCGGCGTGCCATGACGGTCGATTGCGACGTTCACCAGGGCAACGGCACCGCATTCATCTTCGCCAATTCGGGAAACAGGACAAACAGGCCGCCTTCCCTGCCGGGACAGACCTCGACCGGTCCACGGGGCGCAAATACCAACCGCAGCGCGGAAGTTTTCACCATCTCCCTGCATCAGGAACACAACTATCCCTACTTCAAACCTCCGTCATCCATCGACGTCAGCCTGCGTGATGGCTGCAGCGACGCGGAGTATCTCTCGTGGCTGGAAACCGCGCTCAGCTCCGGGCTGGAACAGTTCCAGCCCGAACTGATCTGCTACGTGGCAGGCGCAGATCCCTTCCGTGAGGATCAGCTCGGCGGACTCGACCTTACGATTGCGGGACTGAAGCAGCGCGACGAGATGGTCTTCCGCGCTGCCCGCGAGCGCAACATTCCGGTCATGACGACCTTCGCCGGCGGATATGCGGTTCACATCGAGGACACCATCACCATTCACTGCAACACGGTGATAGCCGCGGCGGAGGTCGCTCGCCAGGCTCCCAGCAGGGCATTTCCGGGCTAACTCACCATCTCCTACAACTGGACTTCTTCGCGCAGCTTCTTTGCCAGTTTTTCAATCTTCTTCAGCCGCTCGGTAAGGTCTTTCGAAATCATGCCCTTGCTGACTTTCTCAATATCTCCGGGAATGGCGTCGCTGAGCTCCTTCAGATCATTTGCCTGCTGCAACATCAGCTTTGGGTCCGGCTTGGCGTAGGTGGCGGCGGGCAGGTGAGTCTCGTCCGTGAAGACGGTCGGGGGATTCTTGTGTCCGTGCTGGGCCGTGGACGGAACTATGACCAGCACTGTCAGGAATACCAGCGAAACGGTGCGGGAGCTAAGCATGCCACGTCCTCCCATGAATGCGGCGATTGTACCGCCGTGTCCCCCAGCAACTTGCAAAATCCTGGACACAAACGCGCCCATGATCGTCTCGCCGGGACAGTGTCTCCGCCTCCGAATGTAGGTTAGAATTGGCTCGCGGCTCTCTCTTTCGCGACGTGACGGGCAATCCATCCGCAAGGAGAGACTCCCGTGAACAACCAATTTTTTCTACGAGCCCAGCAGCAAGCGACGCAAAGGGTTCCCATCTGAAACCAGAGTGAAGCGCGGCTTCCGAGTGGTACACGGAGACAAAGAGCTCCGCGAGAGACTCGGCCGCAAGGATGTTTGTCCGTGCGGTTCAGGGCGGAGATTTCAGGAGTTGCTGCATGCTGACCGGCAGGTATGATGGAGCCAGCCGCAGCGATTACAAACGAAGAAGCGGGAGGGCGCGGCTCGCCCGTGCCCTTCGCTACCAGAAATTGAATTCAGTCATCATCGGATATCTGAATCATGTTTGAGAACCTCACAGAAAAACTCCAGCGCGCCTTCAAGAACCTGCGTGGACAGGGCACGCTGACGGAAGAAAACATCGGCGAAGCGCTGAAAGAAATCCGCATGGCGCTGCTGGAAGCCGACGTCAACTTCAGGGTGGTCAAGGAACTGGTCGACCACATCCGCGAGAAGGCCGTCGGCCAGGAGGTGATGACCGCGCTCTCTCCCGCCGAGCAGGTGGTCAAGATCGTTCGCGACGAGCTGATCAACATCCTCGGCAAAGACACCGCAAAGCTCAGGTTTGCCTCACAGCCGCCGACCGTGGTGCTGATGGCCGGCCTGCAAGGTTCCGGCAAGACGACGACCTCCGGCAAGCTGGCCCACTGGCTCAAGCAGGGTGGACATCGCCCGATGCTGGTTTCCGTGGACGTTTATCGTCCCGCCGCGCGCGAGCAGCTCAAGGTCGTCGCCAACGCCATTAAGGCAAATCTTTATGAAGGCACGGTCGAGGAGTCGAACACCGCCGCCGTCGAGCGCCTGGTGAAAGAGGCCCGCCGCGAGGCCATCAACAATGCCTGCGACGTGCTCATCGTTGACACCGCCGGCCGCCTCCACATTGACGAGCAGTTGATGGAGGAGATGCAGTCGCTGAAGAAGATCCTCAGCCCACAGGAAATCCTGTTCGTCGCCGACTCCATGACCGGCCAGGATGCGGTGCGCTCCGCCGACGAGTTCCACAAGAAGCTGACCCTCACCGGCGTCGTCCTCACCAAGATGGATGGTGACGCCCGTGGGGGCGCTGCGCTCTCCATCCGCAACGTCACCGGCCAGCCCATCAAGTTCATCGGTGTAGGCGAAAAGTACGACGCGCTCGAACCCTTCCATCCCGACCGCATCGTCGGCCGCATTCTTGGCATGGGCGACATCCTCTCGCTGATCGAGAAGGCCGAAGCGAAGCTCGACAAGGGAAAGTCGGAGGAGTTCGCCCGCAAGGCGCTCTCCAGCGACGGCTTCTCGCTGGAGGATTTCCGCGGCCAGTTACGCCAGGTGAAGAAGCTGGGATCGATTTCCAGCATCATGGGCCACATGCCTAAAATCGGACCGTTCGCCGGCATGCAGCAGGCCGCCGACAAAGTCGATGACAGCCAGCTCAATCGCGTTGAGGCCATCATCAACTCCATGACCGTCTATGAGCGCGAGCATCATGAGGTCATCAACGGCAGCCGCCGCAAACGCATCGCACGCGGCTCAGGGACTTCGGTGCAGGAAGTGAACCAGTTGCTGCGCCAGTACGCCCAGATGCGCAAGATGTTCAAGAGCATGGGCAAGCCCAGCTTCGCCCGCCGCCTCGCCGGAATGAAGATGCCGGGGATGTAGCCGTGGCCAGTTGTCAGCTGACGACAAGCGAGAATATCTCCTATGAGCATCATTCACGTTAATCATATCCAGTCAAGTTGCCGAGCGCGGTTTTCTTCCACGATCGACATGAGCGATGTAACCACTACAAACACTGACGAGAGAGAGGACAAGTTCCTGAGTCGTGCCCTTGCTGCATTTGCGATCGCAGCGACAGCCAAAGTTGATGACAGCATTGCGGCCCAATCGGTCGTAGACGAATTCCACGACGATGGGATTGATGCCTTTCTGTACGATGCCAATGAACATGTCGCCTATCTGGTGCAGTCTAAGTGGGTAAAGAATGGTAACGGCTCAATCGATCTGGGCTCTGCCCTCAAGTTCCAGCAAGGTGTCAACCACTTCCTTGAGAACAAAGTCTCATTGCTTGGACCGAAGATGCAGGCAAGGTCGGCTGACATTCAGGCCGTTCTGGATGATTCTCAAGCTACATTCGTTTTGATAATCGCGTATACGGGCAAACCACCGTTGGCCGCCGAGTTAATGAATCCGCTGAACCAGTGGTTGGCAGAGCTTAACGACGACGGAAGCCTCGTGAGCCTTCAGGTTCTCAAGCAAAAAGAGTTGCACGACATCGTTGAATTGAAGGCCATTGGGTCATCCGTCGATCTGACAGTAATGCTGCACGAATACGGTCAGGTGAAAGAGCCGTACAAGGCATACTACGGACAAGTCGCCGTGGCGGACATCGTTACCTGGGGAAAGTTTGGAGACCGCCTATACCATAAGAATATTCGAGGCTTCAAAGGCAGCACTGACGTGAACGTCGGAATTATCTCGACGGTGAAGGACGATCCAGACAACTTCTTCTATTTCAACAATGGCGTAACGCTGCTTTGTGGCGGTTTGGATAAAAAGCCACTCGGCGGAAAGTCGAAAGCGAGTGGTGTTTTCGATTGCAACGATGCCAGTGTAATCAATGGTGCACAGACGGTTGCTAGCATCATCTCTGCTTTTTCCTCGGCGGGTGCGAACGCTTCTACCGCTCGGGTCATGGTGAAATTGATTTCTCTAGAAAACTGCCCGCCTGATTTCTCGACTCACGTTACACGCGCTGCAAACACGCAGAACAAGATAGAAAATAGGGACTTCGCAGCCCTCGACCCTGAACAAGCCAGACTTCGCACGAAGCGTCGGCATTTAGCTTACGTTCGCAACCTAGTGGTCGAGTGAGACGAACTCGGGCCCGTGCCATGCGTTGCCTTCGCGGGTGTAGCCAGACTCCTCCAGTATCTCCTGCAACGTTCCCATCTCGGCGCTTGTTTCAAGGAACGCCTGCACCGCCTCGCGGATGTTCTTGCGCGCCTCCTCATCCGTCGCCCCGCAGCTTGAAACGTCCAATTCCGGAACATGAGCGACGTAGGTCGCGCCCTCCTTGAAGGTGTGAACCGTATACGGAATGCCATTCATCGATTCGTCTCCTGCGCTATGTTTCGCATCGTAATTCTATTACGTGGCTCTGTACATCGTTCAGCCCGGATGGCTGCGTGCCCCACCCTTCGGCTGCCGCTCAGGCGGGCTCCAAGCCTTGTCTGCCTGTATGGGCCTTCGTTGCATAGGATGCAATCAGCCAGAACATGAACTCGAACGTCTACGTGATCGCCGGCCCTTAACGGCTCGTCAAGACGACGTTTGCGCGCGAGTTTCTTCCTAACCAGGTCGATTGCAAGTACTTCATCACTGCCGACCTCATCGCTGCGGGATTCTCGCCGTTCTCGCCGGCGGCCCCTGCGACCAAATTGGACGATTAATGCTAGAGGAAATCGAAGGGCAAGCGCTGAGCGGAGAAGACCTCGGCTTCGAGGCTATGCCTTCCGGCGCTTTGGAAGGGCACGGCTTCAGCCGTGCCGTCCGTGCCACTAAACCCCGGGCTTTGGCCCCTGAGGGATGCTTTGCATCTGCGCAGCCCCGACGCCGCCTCACCGTGCCGCCTCGCGTAGCACCGATGCCCGCTCCTCCGGTTCAACCGCAACGCCATCCCGAAAGCTGACGTACTTCCCCGAGATCGCCGCCACCCGCTCTCCAGGAACGATGAATCCCACCAGGTTCAGCGGATCGGCGGCGGAAATTGTTATCGTCTCGCCACTCGCCGGGAAATTACGCATGGCGCGTAGCGACTCGACCGCCTCCGGCAAGGCGAACTGCTCGCCCAGGAACCCGCTGACGAAGCGTCCGCCACGCACTTCGCCGCGGTCCTCCAGCCGCCGCAGGGCGATCAACAGCTCGCGCCACTTCGGCAAATTCGACTCCCGCGCCAGCACTTCGCGAAAGACGACGCCATAACGCCGCAGCAGCATCCAGCAGGTCGCTTCGACCGCCTTGTTGCGGTCCGTGCCTTCGCCCGGATAGAGCAGCGACCAACGTCCCGGCGTATGCCGTGGCCGCGGTGCCTTCGCCGACCCCGGTCCCAGCCGGCGCTTCGGACTGATCAGCGAGCGCAGATTGTCGAAGCCGTCGGCGGTCACCATGCCCGCCGCAACCAGCTCCCACAGCGCAGTCTCGATCTCGGCCTTCAGCTTGCCCGTGCCACGCACGATATCGGCAAAGAACGAGGCGCCGCGACGCCGCAGAAATTCCAGCACCGCATGTGCTCCCGCGCTCAGCACGCGCTCGTAGCTCTGCTCATCCTCGCTCAAGCGAGGTTGCATCCAATCCGATTCTTCGCGCACAAAGAACGTGATGGGCGCAACGCTCGTTGGCACAACGCGACGGCGAATCGGGGTCCCCGGCGCGACCGTCGTTGTCGCGATGGGGTGACGGTCGTCGGCCGACCCGGGGCCCCCGACGCGCGCCGGGTTTGCGCGCGTCGGGGTAGAGGTTTCTTCCAGCGTCGCCGGATGCGGCGACAGCCGCCCCCAGCCCACCGCTCCCGTCAGGCAGAGCTGGTCGAGCGCCGCCGGATCGTAGTCGTTCACGCGCCGCGACAGGATCTGTTTCTCCCACGCATTGGCCGGAATTTCGAAGCCCTGCAACTGCCGGATCACCGCCAGCAGGCCGCGCTCGCCGCTTAGCTGCGACTGCGGCGCAATGTGCTGCCAGCGCAGCAGCCAGCGCATGAACCGCGCCGCCGTGACCGGCTCGACCTGCTTACGCAGCGTCGCCACCGTCAGGTGATGAATGCGAGCCAGCAGTCGCCGCTCACACCACTCAACGTTCTCGAGTTCAGGGTTTGCGGAAACGCTGGTCGGGGTCCCCAGCAAGTCCCGTTTTTGGACTTGCTGGGGGGCAAGTCCGGTGAAGTTCCCGCGCAGAATCGTTCCCGAAGCTTCCAGCCGCAGCAAAGCTTTCTCGACATCGCCGGCCGGCAACCCCAGAAGGTACGCCAGCCCACCCGCCGTAATCGGCCCCGAGTGCATCATCCAGCCATTCACCATCGCAAGCACCGCATCGTCGCGTGAGGTGTTGTTCGACGGCAGCTCGGGTGGTGTCACCTCGAACTGCGCTTCCGGGAAGATGAGCGCAAAGTCCTTCGCCCGCTCGGAGGCGACATAGTATCGGCGAAGGTCTTGCGGGTGCCCCACCCAAGCCGCTTTTGCTTGTGTGGCGGGGTTCGTCTGGGCCCGAACAGTCCCCCTTACCGCGCGCCAACCCTCCAGCAGCTCGCCAACAAAAGGCGTCCAGCTCTCTACCGCCTGCTGCCAATCGGGATCGGGAATCTCTTCCGGCAGTGCAACCAGCGTCTGCAACGTGTCATGCAGTTCATCGCTGTCGCGAACGTCGGGCCGGGCCTCCTCGCGCACCCGGGCAATCGCCTGCTGGTCGAGCTTGCCGATCTCGTTCAGCACCGCCTCCGGCAGCACCCGCCGCATCTGCACCGCGCGCGCCCGCCGCTCCTCCAGCGGGGCGTCGTCCAGATACGCATAGGGATTAGCGTTCAGGATTTCGTGCGAGAACTGCGATGGCACAGGCGTATCCACCGCGAGGCAGCGGATCGTGCCGCTGCGGATACCTTCCAGCACGCGCCGCAGTCCCTCGATATCCATCGCCTCGGTGAGGACATCCTTCATCACCTCCTGCACCAGCGGGTGATCGGGAATCTGGATGTCACCCACGATGTTCTCCTGGCATGCGGCCACGTCGGGAAACACCGACGCCAGCAGATCGTCGCTGCGGATGCGCTGGATCTGCGGCGGGACCTTCTTTCCGCCCTGGAAGCGCAGCAGCGCCAGCGAGCGGTTCGCGTCCCAGCGCCAGCGGGTGGCGAAGATAGGCGAGGCCAACGCCGCCTGCTCCAGAATTTCCTGGACCGTCTCCGTCTGCAGATAGTGAAAAACGTCGCTGAGTGGAAAGCTGTGCTGTTCGGCCAGCGCGATGTTCAGGCCGTTGTCGGTTGCGGCCGCCTGCAACTCAAAGTTGAAGGAGCGGCAGAAGCGCTTGCGCAGCGCCAGTCCCCAAGCCTTGTTGATACGCCCGCCGAACGGCGCGTGAATGACCAACTGCATCCCCCCGCCCTCGTCAAAAAAGCGCTCGGCAATGATGGTCTGCTGTGTGGGCACTTCGCCCAGCACCGCACGGCCCATGATGATGTATTCGATGACCTGCTCCGCAGCGGCATCGTCGAGTCCGCATTCCTGCTTCAGCCACGCGACCGCATTTTGCACCTCGGGACTGGATTCCAGGCCGCGCAGGCGAATGCGTGGTGCATCCTGGTAGAGCGGGCCTTCAGGCCCGCGTCCAGCAGCGGTTTGAACGGGTACGGCTTCAGCTGCGCCGTTACGGCCAGCTTTTGAATTGTCATCACGAGCGGCCTTCAGGCCGCGAGGGATCTGCTTTTCGACACGAGCACCAGACCCTGTGCCGCCGGCTGAAGCCGGCTTCGCAGAAAAAAGGGTGTCCCCTGACGCACGCCTGAAGACCTGCGCTTCCCCCGTGCCGGCTAAAGCCGGCGGAGAATCGAAAAGAGGCTGGCTGGACGCGGAGCTAAAGCTCCACTCTACCCTTTCGCCCTCACTCGACGCCGGCCTGAAGGCCCGCTGTACCTGAGCCTCTTCCGGGTTCATCGCCACCGGCAACGGCGCGGTGTTCGGCAGCCGCGCGCTGATGCATTCGCGCAACTCGGCCACGTGCAGCGAAAGCTCATCGGTCCGCGCCGGCGCTTCGCCGCGCCAGAACGGAATCGTGGGCGCCGCGCCATGCGCGTCTTCCACCACCAGCCGGCCAGAATTTGATTCCACCCGATGAATACGCCACGAGGTGTTGCCCAGCAGCATGATGTCGCCCGCGTTACTCTCGACCGCGAAGTCCTCGTCAACCGTGCCGACGACGATCTCTTCCGGCCTTGCCAGCACCGTAAACAGCGCGGTCTCCGGAATCGCCCCGCCGCTGGTGATAGCCGCCAGTCGCGCCCCGCGGCGCGCGCGCAGACGCCGGTTCGCCATATCGCGAAATAGATAAGCGCCATAGCGCCCACGCCGGGCGGCGATGCCCAACGACAGCATCTCCAGGATGCGGTCGTACTCCTCGCGGCGTAGTTCGCGGTACGGGTATGCGCGCCGCACGCACTCGAACAGCCCGTCCTCATCCCAATCCTCGCAACTGCACATGGCGACGATCTGCTGCGCCAGAATGTCCAGCGGCGCGAGCGGGATTTGCAGGCGATCCAGATCGCCCTGCCGGACAGCGCGAACCGTGGCGGCGCACTCCAGCAGGTCGTCGCGCGTGGTGACAAACAGACGGCCCTTCGAAACCGCTCCCCGCCAGTGACCCGCGCGACCTACGCGCTGCAGCGCCACCGCAATCGAGCGCGGCGAATTGATCTGGCAGACCAGGTCAACCGTGCCCACGTCAATCCCCAGCTCCAGCGATGCCGTCGCCACCAGCGCGCGAATCTCGCCGTTCTTCAGCTTGCGTTCTGCGGCCAGTCTCAGCTTGCGCGCCAGGCTGCCGTGATGCGCCGCCACCAGTTCCTCGCCCATGCGCTCGCCCAGATGCAGCGCCACCCGCTCGGCCAGCCGCCGCGTATTGACGAAGACCAGCGTCGAGCGATGCTGCAACGCCAGCTCAGCGATACGGTCGTAGATCTCGCCCCACATCTCGTTGCTGGCAACCGGACCAAGCTCGGAGCGCGGCACCTCCACCGCCAGATCGAGCTGCCGGCGATGACCAATGTTCACGATGGCAGGATCAGGGCGGCCGGCTCCGGTCAGGAAGTGCGCGACCTCTTCGATGGGTTTCTGCGTCGCCGACAATCCAATGCGCGTCGGGCAATCCGCCAGGAGCGCCAGCCGCTCCAGTGACAGCGCGAGGTGCGCGCCGCGCTTGTCGTCAGCCACGGCGTGAATCTCGTCCACGATGACGGTCCTGATGTGGCTCAGGATGGCGCGGCTGCTGTTGGCCGTCAGCAGGATGTACAGCGACTCGGGCGTGGTGACCAGGATATGCGGCGGACGCTTCAGCATCTCGCGCCGCTCTTTCATCAGCGTGTCGCCGGTGCGCACGGCGGTGCAAATCTCCGGCATCAGAAAGCCGCGCTGCCCGGCGAGTGCGAGAATTTCGCCCAGCGGCGCCTCCAGGTTCTTCTGGATGTCGTTGCCCAGCGCCTTCAGCGGCGAGACGTAGAGAACCTCGGTCGCATCGCGCAGCTCGCCAGCCAGCGCCTTGCGCACCAGCCGGTCAATGCAGATGAGGAAGGCTGCCAGCGTCTTGCCCGATCCGGTGGGAGCGGAGATGAGCGTGGTTCGCCCGGCGAGGATTTGCGGCCAGCCCTGCTCCTGCGGCTCCGTCGGCGTGGCAAAGCGGCCGACAAACCACTCGGCGACGAGCGGATGCGCCCAGGCAAGTGAAGCCGGAATTTCCCCCACAGGCATTCCGTAATTGTAACAGGTCTTCGCTAATTCTTCGCCTTAACGCGGTGATTGTTCTGCAAACTCGGAGAGTGGCCAGGAGGGCCGTCAAACGCGGCCGCGCAGATGGGAATCAAACTCCGCTCAGTCGCACGCTCTGAACTCCTGCTGCAAGGTGCGCTCGTCGATATCGACCGATTCGGCTACGGTGATGGAATACACGCCGGCGCAGTGCCTGAGCCACTGGCTGTAGCCTTCCTCAAAATCGGGTACCGGCGCGTCGTTCTTCAGGAGCCTGGTGACGCTGCGTTCGATCGCGTCTCGGGTGAAGGGCGCGTGCTGGACGACATTCGACACCACCGGACCGCTTGCACAGTTCTTCAGCCGCAAACCGTCGATTCGGATGTGGATCACCTCGCCAATTCGCGGGAGGCTGTCGATTTTCAGGATGGTGATTTTCGAACCCGCTTCGTCCTCGCGTGTCTTATACGCCCAAACCTGGCCGGGATGAAATTTCCTGTCCTCGGCCGGCTGCGGCTCCGGACACGAAGACGCATCCTGGGCCGGCGTATTTCCCGGCCGAATCAGCAAAAGCACGAAAAATGCGGAGCAGAGAAGCCTTCTGGAACTCATGGATACCTCTGCCGGGCGGGGTTACCATTTTATGCGGATTGCCCTCATTTTGGCCAAGCCCGGGTCCCCGACGAGCGCCGATTTTGCGCTGGTTGGGGTGGAAGAGCGAATCGCGAAATCCTGACCGCCGCGCTGCTGCTACACTTGCCCCATGTCCTCTGGGCGGGCCAGGAAGATCAGGCTGATGCTGTTCGATGTGGACGGCGTGATGACCGATGGCACGATTTTCTTCTTCCCCGCTCCCGGAGGAGGCGCCGGCCACGGCACCCACCAACATCGCGAGCAGATGGCCGACAGCGGCGGCTTCGGCATCGCCAGTCACGAAATCATCGAGGCCAAGGGCTTCAATGCCCATGATGGCACGGCATTTTCGCTGGCACGGCTGGGCGGGCTGAAGACCGGAATCATCACCAAACGCATCTCGGAAACCGTCGCCCTTCGCGCCCGCGATCTCAGGATCGAACACGTCTATCAGGGCCGGCAGGACAAGACAGCGGCGTTTTACGAGATTCTGGACAAGGAAGGCCTCCAGCCCGACCAGGTCTGTTACGTCGGCGACGATGTCATTGATCTGCCGGTGATGCGCCTATGCGGTCTTGCCATTGCCGTCAGGAACTCGCGCGAAGAGGTCATTCGCGAAGCCCATTATGTGACTCCGCACGAAGGTGGGAAGGGCGCTGTCCGCGATGCCATCGAGTACGTCCTGCGCGCGCAGGGTAGTCTGCAGCGAGTCATCGAGGACTACATCCAGTCGCGAAGCCAGAACCCGGCCGCAAACCTGCGGTGACTCCCCCACGCCGGCAGCTCACAATTCCCGGCAAAAAAAGAGCCCCTCCGACGGACAGGGGCGAGTTGCACATCGGAGGGGTAGCCGTTGTTACACGACTATTCTCAGGGTTGTTGCCCACCTAAACCCCTGTCACCGGAAGATGTTTCGCATGCCAGGAAACAGTTTCCGGAATTGGATACGGGCCTCCGGCGGCTGCTCGCCCGGGCGTTCCTGGCAATCTGAAGCCACGCCTTGGGTGGTGATGGCCGGACGCTCACCCCGGTATCTCGCGTGGGTGCGAATGGGCAGCATGACTTATTTCCCCGTCACCCTCGCGGCTCGATGAAATCTAATCTCGCTAAGAAGCAGCAGCTACTCGCCATCTTCCTCTGAGCCGCCCGCACCCGATGCGCGCCGGTTTTGAGCAGCACGTAAGCAACACGCGTCACACTGGGCGGCATCTCCTGTTGACACCAATGCTGCCTGGCGCCTGCAGGCAGAGGATGAGCGCCGCAATACTACTATGTCGCGTGATTTTTACAGACTCGGGAGCAATACGATGACTGGCCGCTGGCGAAAGACATGACCGGCTGCTGACCTGCTCCTCATGTCAGCTTGCCGTTTGAGGAGAAGGGGATGATAAATGTTGCCCTTGCCGACCACCTGCCAGTCTTCCGCACGGGCTTGGCCAGGCTGCTCGCCGCGGAAGACGATATCCGTATAGTCGCACAGGCGCAATCCACCGATCAGTTGCTGAACGCCGTCGAAAAATTGCGCCCGCATGTCGTAATCCTCTCATCCGGATTTCTTGATAACCCAAATGATATTCACCGCATTACCAACGCTGCAGGCCAGCGGCCGATCGCAATCCTCATGCTCTTCGAGGGCATGGAAGATGCCGCCGCATCCATTCCCCCGGGGTTGCGGGGTGTTCTCTCCCGTAAAGCCAGCGCCGCTACGCTAGTCGAAAGCGTGCGTTGCCTCGCCCAGGGCGGCTCTTACCTGCGGCCCCGGGCTACCGGCGCGGACGCCATCGATGTGGTTGGAGAGCGCGTGACCTCCGAACTTACGCGGCGCGAACTCAAGATCATTGCTGCCGTCGTGCAGGGCTACCGGAACCGCGAAATCGCTGCCCAGCTCGGTACCAGCGAGCAGATGATCAAGAACGCCATGCAGGTCATCTACGACAAGACCGGGGTGTCTGACCGGCTGGAGCTGGCGCTCTATGTCATCCACCACCAGGTGCTCGCCCGGGCCACGGTCACGGAGTCTCGGGTACGGCTTCCTGCGAATGCGCTGGCGAAGAAACCGCCGGTTGCCGAGATTGCCCACCACCGTTTCCCGAATGCGGAACGGGCGTCGGCGCCTGCCCACATTGGTGGCAGCGTCGCTGTCACCATTCTTGGTACCACCGTAATACGGCCGAATTGTGATAAGTAAGGGTATGTACAATGCGTAGCAGCAGTTTCGCTTCGCGAAACTCCGAGCGGGCAGATGCCGGGCGCCGGATGTCAGGTGTCTCTCTTACGCCAAAAGGTGACTTCGGTGTTTTTGGCGGCAGATTACCCTTGGCGGCAGGATGCCGGCTACTGCTACTATGAATCTTGCGGTGCTTCAAGGAGCGCCCACAACCAGTCGGACGAGCAAGACGTCTTCTCCGGCGACCCCGGGCGGTCCAAGTTCAGAGTTCAGGGTGTTTCATGTTAAAACGCTCCCCCTTCGCGGCCGTAGTCCTGCTGGCATTTTTCGCGTGTTTGGGCGCCCGGGCGGCTACCATCTCCAGCCATCCCTCCGTCACCCACAAGGCGCGCGCCAAGCCGGCGAAGCACATCACCGAGACCGTGTCGGCGCAGAAAAAAATGACGCGCATGCGGCACAGCAGCGCCACCGTGGCGCGCCGCAACCGTTCCAGCCATGTGGTCCGCTCGCGCAGGCATCGTTATTACGAGCGTTTTTATGCCAGCTCCTACGCCAATGATCAGGTGGAAGGCGATATCACCGCGGGCGAAGATCCGCTGGTCCGGGCCGCTGCCGTCGAGGCGCTGGGCAACATGAATGGCACCATCGTCGCCGTTGATCCGGATAGCGGACGCATCCTGGCCATGGTGAACCAGAAGCTGGCGTTATCGGCCGGCGCGCAGCCCTGCTCTACTATCAAGGTCGCCGTGGCGCTGGCCGCCCTCAGCGAGAACGTCATCACCAAAGACACCGAAGTTCCGCTGGGCCGCTACTGGAGGATGGATCTGACGACCGCTCTCGCCAAATCCAACAACGCCTACTTTGAGGCGGTGGGGCGCAAGCTGGGCTTCGAAAAGGTCAGCTACTACGCCCATCAGTTTGGACTGGGCGAGCTGGCCGGCTGGAACATGCCCAACGAACAGCTTGGCACTTTCCCGGACTCTGAGCTCGAGGCGAAGCTGGGCGGAGTCGGCAAGATGTGCTCGTTCGGCGAGAGCATCTCGCTGACGCCTCTGCAATTGGCCGCCCTGATGGGCGCTATCGCCAACGGGGGCACGCTCTACTATCTCCAGCATCCCAGCACCCCGGAGGAAGTGGCGGAGTTTACGCCGAAGGTCAAACGTTATCTGGACATCGGGCCGCTCATTCCCGAGATCACCGAAGGCATGTCGGGTGCTGTGGAATACGGTACCGCCCGCCTGCTGCGTACCAACTTCATCGAAGAGCCTATCCTCGGCAAGACCGGAACCTGCTCCAAGGACGGCACCCGCTTCGGCTGGTTCGGCTCATTCGCCAATACGCGCTATGGCCGGATCGTGACGGTGATTTTCCTGGAGGGAGGTCGGCCCACGTTTGGTCCCAAGGCAGCCGAGCTTGCCGGGATTATGTACCGCAACCTCTATGACCACGACTTCTTCGCGGTCAGGACTCCGGCAACGGCCGCCCAAGGCGCGGGAACCGTCTCTGTCGGCGCGCAGCAGTAGTCTCGGGAAATCAGTTCCGGGAGTTCTCATTCGCCGCCGGAAGAAGAAGTCATCTGGCGAACGGCGACCCCGATTGCGCCTGCAGCTTCTTCAGCGCGTCCTGATAGCGGTTCCTGGCGCTTTCATCCTGCGCCGTGCTCAGCTTCTCGTTCAGCCACTTCAGCATGGCCGCGCGCGAAGGATGCGGATAGGTGTTCTCCGCGTCGGCAATGCGCCACTCGCTATTTTCTAAGGTGACGGTGAACTCCACATCCTGCATCGCTCCCGGAGCTTCCGGTGCGTAGCCGCTCACGAGATCGTAGATTCCCAGCAGACGGTAGTGCACACTGACTGTGTATTTGCCGTGACTGGAAGCCGGTTCGTTGTCCACGACATAACGCGCGACCACGTCGATCTGGGGGTACTGGGGAGCCGACGTCCACCACACCAGCGGCTGAAATTTCGGCCAGCCCTGCGGGTCCAGGCGTGTGCCCTCGTACTCCAGCCGGCAGTATTTCGAGACCAGCTCGCGGATCTGTGCCGGCTGCATGTCCTCCTGAACATGCGGTACCGGCATGGGAAATTGCGCAGGCAGGTAGCTGGCTGTCGCAAAGAAAAACAGGACGGCCAGCAAAAAACGGCACATCGGCTGTACACTCCTGAACAGGATAGACGTAACTGTACACCCCAGTGGCATCGGAAGCGAAGCGCACGGCCTGATGGCTCACGCCGCAGGCGGGGGAGCTGCGGTTCCGCAGGCCCGGCCGCGAAACTTACGCCCGTGCTGTCTTCTCGTCGCTGAAAACCTGTCCGTCGCGGATGTGGATGACGCGGTGGGCGTATTCGGCGATATCGTGCTCGTGCGTCACGAGGACAATGGTATTGCCCTGCTCGTGCAGGCGGTCGAAGAGCGTCATGATCTCCAATCCCGTTTGCGAGTCGAGGTTGCCGGTGGGCTCGTCGGCGAGGATGATCGAGGGGTGGTTGACCAGGGCGCGGGCGATGGCGACACGCTGCCGCTGTCCGCCCGACAGTTCGTTAGGTTTATGGTGCATGCGCGATTCCATGCCCACTGAGGTCAGCACCTGCCTTGCGCGTTCCATGCGCTCCTCTGCTGGAAGGCCGGCATAGATCAGCGGCAGCTCCACATTGTGCAGCGACGTGGCCCGCGGCAGCAGATTGAAGGTCTGGAAGACGAAGCCGATTTCCTTGTTGCGGATTCGGGCCAGCTCGTCGTCATCCAGCTCGCTGACGAGCTGTCCATTCAGCCAGTAACTGCCCTTGCTGGGCGAGTCCAGACAGCCGATCAGGTTCATCAGCGTCGACTTGCCCGAACCCGACGGTCCCATGATGGCGACATATTCGTTGCGCTGGATGCGGAGGCTTACCCCGCGCAGCGCGTGCACCTGCTGCTCCGACCCCATGTCGTACGTCTTCCACAGGTCCTCGGTGCAGATGATGCAGCTGTCGGGTGCCGCTACCCCCTGGGGTTCGGGCAGGCTCGCCAGTTGCGTCGCCATCTCTTTTTTCTCCTCCGCTGGTCGCTGGTCCGGGTTGGTCATGGAATAAGGTGACTTGCCTCCCTGCCCTGCAGCCATTGTCCCGCGCGGTGTCGCTACGATTCTTCTTCTTCCTTCGGCTTGACTGAGTTGTCCACCTTCACGCTGGCGCCATTGCGCAATGTTCGCAGCACCTTGTAGCTGCCGGTAACGATTTCGTCCCCTTCCTTGAGCCCGCTCGTCACCTCGATGTCGGTGCTGCCGCTGATGCCGGTGATCACCGGTACGAAGACGGCATCCTTGCTGTTCCGCAGGACGAAGACCCCCTGCAATTCTTCCTTGGGATTTCCTGCCGGAATCGCCGCCTGCACCGACCCCTTGCGGTTCTTTTCCGGACTCAGGTCGCCCCGCTCGCGAATGGTCAGCGCCTGAATCGGAATGGCCAGGGCGCCGCTTCGTCTGGCGGTTGTGATGCGCGCCGTCGCCGACAGTCCGGGATGCAGGTTCGCCGGCGGGTCCTGAAGCGCTATGACCACCTTGAAGTCCTTGGCTTCCTGGCCGCTGGAAGTGGTCTGGGCGGTGGATACACCGGTCGAGCGCAGCAGCGCGTTGCCCCCAATCTCGGAGACAACTCCCCTGAACTTCTGCGTAGGCATGGCGTCAATGGACACTTCGGCCTTCTGCCCCAATTGCACGTTGACGACGTCGCTCTCGTCCACCTTCACTTCCGCCGTGATCACCGATGTATCGGCCACCGTCATCAGTGTGCTGCCGGGCGCGTTCTGGATACCGGGAACCACGGTCTCGCCCTCGCGCACCGGAAGATTGGTAATGACGCCATCGAACGGCGCGCGATACTCGGTCTTGCTCAGTACGTCGCTCACCCGTCGCAGGGTGGCGGCGTTCTGCCCGATGTGTACCTGAGCGGAATCCAGATTCGCCTTCGCCTGCGCCAGTTTCGCCCGCGCCTGCCCCAACTGCGCCGACGCAGTATCGAATGCCGCCTTTTTGGTGTCGTAGTCGGCCTTGGCGATGAGCTTCGCGTCGTACAGCGCCTTGCTGCGGTCATAGTCCAGCGTGGCGCGCTCGTTCTCCGCCTCCGCCTGCTTCAGGTCGGCTTTTGCCGTGTTCACTGCGGCCTGCGCCGCCACGGCATCCGTGCGCGAGGCACTCAGCATGGCGTCGGTGGCGGCAACATCGGCAGCCGACTGTATGTTGTCCAGCGTGACCAGCAGCTGCCCCTGTTTCACCCGATCTCCTTCCTTCACATAGAGACGGGTGATCTTGGCCTGCACGTTGGCGCCGATGTTCACATACACTTTGGGCTTTATTTCGCCCGACGCGGTTACGATCGCCGTCAGGTCTTCACGCACTACCTTGCCGGTCTGTACTTTCACGACCCCCTTGCGGCTCTGCTGCACCGTAAATCCCACAATGGCCAGCATGGCCACCACCACAGCAACGATCAGCGCGCTTTTCTTCCACTTCTTCATCGGACCTCGAACGGAACCAGCCTGGGGCACACCTCAGCTCCTGCACATGATACGAACTCGGACGGCCCAGGGTTCCTTTTGGGAGCAGGATTCGCCGCCATATTGGCGCTGGCAGGGGAGGCTCCGGTCACCTCGCCCATCGGGTGCGGGAATCGCTTGCTGGCTCTCCGGATACAACGATTATAGCTGTTCAGGGCAAGGGGAATGAAACATCCGTCGTCAATACCCCTTTTCCTTGTCCACAACCCACAATAGCGGCTCGCCTTTGAGAAAATGGCGCAGGTTCCGGGTGAACGTCTCGTAATGGCGCTCCCACATCTTCTCCGTCAGCCCGGCGATATGGGGCGTGATCAGCACATTGTCCATCTCCCACAAGGGCGACTCCGGCGAAAGCGGCTCCTCGGCGGTGACGTCCAGCGCCGCGCCCCCGAAGCTCCCCGCCTGTAGCGCCCGTATCAAAGCCTCTTCATCGATCAGTACGCCCCGCCCCACATTGATCAGGTACGCATCCGGCTTCAGACACGCCAGCCGCCGGGCATCCATCAGCCGGTATGTCGCGGGGGTCACCGGAACGGCCAGCACGACGAAGTCCGCCGCGCCCAGGGCCCGATCCAGCCCGTCCAGGCCGTACACCTGGTCCGCAGTTTCGCCTCCGCGCTGAGGATGCTCGCGGACTGCCGCGACGCGCATTCCGATACTCTTCGCCATCGCCGCCAGCGGTCTGCCGATCCCGCCCAGCCCGACGATGGTCATGGTCGCGCCGTTCAGCTCGCGCGGGCGCTTGCCCGCATGCCATAGCTCCTGCTGCGCCCAATGCCTCTGCTGCTGATAATGCACGCACTGCGGAATTCTCTTTGCCAGGGCAAACGCCAACGCCAAAGCGTGCTCGGCGACCACCGGACCATGCACGTCCCGAGCGTTGGTCACCACAATGTCACTGGCGCGCAACTCGTCACTCATCAGCGCGTGGACTGCGGTCGCCGTCGAGTGGATCCACTTCAGCTTTCTGGCGGCCCTGATCTGCTCGCCACGCAGCGACCACGAGATGGCGATATCGGCATCGGCGATCTCTTCGTTCAGCCGCTCGTAGTCGCGCAGAGGAACGACTTCGAGGTGGGGAAATTCCCGCCGCAGCTGCCCGGCGAACCACTGCGGCGCCTGCCAGAGTTCGAAACGGTGATGCAGGACGATGAGGAGTTTCATCGAAGAGGCAATCTGCGACCGGGACTCTGCATGCTGCGGGAAAGTGCAGGTATCGTCCGCCTTGAACTGGCCTTCAGCCGCGGCCCCAAACTGGAGCTGAACACCTCACTTGCGCTCAGCAGCGGGCAGGGTTGCCTCCTCCGCCAGCACCCGCAGGTCCTTACCCGTCATCTCCCGGGGCTGGGGAACGCCCAGCATTCCCAGCATCGTCGGCGCAATGTCCTGTAGCGCGCCATCAGGATGCAGCGTAAACCGACGTGCGTCTCCCCTGAATTCCGCTCCGGTGACGGCATGCTCGGTCGCCACGATGAAGGGCACGGGATTGGTGGTATGCGCCGTCTGCGGGCCGCCGGTTACCGGATCGATCATCTGCTCGGCGTTGCCGTGGTCCGCAGTAACGATCATCCCTCCTCCGTGCTGGCGCAGCGCCCGGTAAATCTGGCCAAGGCAGCCGTCGACCGTTTCCACGGCGGCAATGGTTGGCGGAATCTTGCCCGAGTGTCCCACCATATCGGCATTGGCGAAGTTCACCACCATCACGTCGAAAGTGTTATCCGCAATTGCCTTCACCACGGCATCGGCTATGCCCTGCGCCGACATCTCCGGCTTCAGGTCGTAGGTTGCAACCTTGGGCGAGGGCACCAGCACGCGGTCTTCGCCGGGGAAGGGCTTCTCCACGCCGCCATTGAAGAAGTAGGTTACGTGGGCATACTTCTCCGTTTCGGCCACCCGCAGGTTGCGCATCCCACGGTCAGCCATCACGTTGGCCAGGATGTTGGTCAGCGACTCCGGCGGCGACACCACCGGCAGCGTGAAATGCTTGTCGTACTGCGTCATGCACACGTAGGTGAGGTCCCGGGGGACGCGGTTGCGCGGCAGGATGCGGTCCAGATCGTCGGCGCCTTCCAGCTCGCGGCCATCCTGCGGAGTAAAGCGGCTGTTGCGGCACAGGCAACGCGTGATCTGCCGCGCCCGGTCGGCGCGGAAGTTGAAATTGATGCAGACGTCGGCGTCGCGAATGCTGCCCACAGCGTCGCCACGCTCGTCGCTCAGCACGAACGGCACGATGAACTCGTCGGTTATCCCGCGGTTATAGGAGTCCTTCACCCCCTGAACCGGGTCGCGCCAGCGGCCGCCTTCCGCATCGCCGTAAACCATCGCATCGAAGGCCTTCTTTTCGCGCTCCCAGCGGCGGTCGCGGTCCATGGCGTAATAGCGCCCGCTGACAGTGGCAATACTGCCCACGCCGTACTCCCGCATCTTCTGCTGCAACTGTTCGATGTAGCCGGCGCCGTTGGTCGGCAGGGTGTCGCGCCCGTCCATGAAGCAGTGCACGAAAACGCGCTCCACGCCGTTCATTCTTGCCATCTGCAGCAGCGCGTAAAGATGGTACTGGTGCGAGTGCACGCCGCCGTCGGAGACCAGTCCGAACAGGTGCAGACGCCGCTCGCCGGGGCGGGCCGCTGTCATGGCATGGACCAGGCTTGGATTGGAAAAAAACGTGCCCTTCTCGATCATGAGATCGATTTTGGTGATGTCCATGTACACCACGCGGCCGGCCCCGATGTTCAGGTGCCCGACCTCACTGTTGCCCATCTGTCCGGTCGGCAGCCCGACGTAGCGTCCGCTGGTGTGGATCAGCGTGTGGGGATACTCCACCAGCAGGCGGTCGTAATTCGGCTTGTGCGCCTGCGAAATGGCGTTGCTGTCCGACGGCGGCGCGTAGCCCCAGCCATCGAGGATGATGAGCACCAGCGGCTTGGGAGGAACAGGCATCGATCAGCAGTAACCAGTAGCAGCCAGCTGTTAGCATACACACTCCCCGAAATTTGAACATCGATTCCAGCGCTGGTGCAATGTTGTGGACGGTTCCGGTGACATTGTCCGGCAGCGAATCTCCCGGTTATACTACTGGTATGAAGACGGCAGTTTCCATTCCCGATGAAATCTTTCAGAAGGCAGAACGGTTCGCAAAACGGCGCAGGTGCTCGCGCAGCCGAATTTTCAGCGATGCCCTGCGGGAATACCTGACACGCCACTCGGGCGATGAGGTAACCGAGGCGGTAAACAGGGCCTGCCGGGAAATCGGCCAGGCACAAGATTCATTTTCCGCAGCGGCCGCTTACCGCGCGCTGGTGCGGACCGAGTGGTGATCTCGCAGGGCGAAGTCTGGTGGGCGGAGTTGGATGCACCGCGGGGCTCCGCTCCAGGCTTTCGCCGGCCCGTGGTAGTCATCCAGTCCGATGATCTGAATCATAGTCAGATAGCAACCGTTGTTTGCGTGCCGCTGACCAGCAATGTGAAATGGGCTTTGATGCCCGGGAACGTTCATCTCCCGGCACGCGTCACCGGGTTGCCAAAAAACTCCGTCGCCAATGTCTCCCAGATCGTTACCATTGACAAACGCCTCCTGACTGACCGTGCGGGCAAACTACCTGCCGCGAAACTGGATCTCATTTTTTCGGGAGTCGAGGTCGTGCTGGCCAGAAAAGTATAGCGGGAGTCGGCGGTCCCTCGGGGAATAGCTCATTTTGGGCTCCTTGATCGGCGAGCCGTCAGTCGGAACTTGCTGGCACCTACGCCCCCGCTTTCGCTGCCAGCGGGCCGTGATAGTTCAGTGCTTTCAGCCCCAAAAACCGTGCCGCCGGCCCCAGCTCTTCTTCAATCCGCAGCAACTGGTTGTACTTGGCAATTCGATCGGTGCGCGAGGCCGAGCCGGTCTTGATCTGCCCCACTCCGGTCGCGACCGCCAGATCGGCGATAAAGGTGTCTTCCGTCTCGCCTGAGCGGTGCGAGATCACTGCCGTGTAGCGGTTCTGGCGGGCCAGGTTGATGGCATCGAGCGTCTCGCTCACCGAGCCAATCTGATTGAGCTTGATGAGTATGGAATTGGCCACGCCGGCCGAGATGCCACGCTGAAAGATCTCGATGTTGGTGACGAAAATGTCGTCACCCACGAGCTGGATCTTGCCGCCAAGCTCGTCGGTCACCAGCTTCCAGCCGTCCCAGTCGTCTTCAGCGAAGCCGTCCTCCAGCGACACGACGGGGTACTGCCGCGCCCAATCGGCCCAGAACCTCACCATATCTTCGGCCGAGTGCTCGCTCCTGTCCAACTTTTTGAAGACATACTTTTTCTTCGCGCTGTCGTAAAACTCGCTGGCGGCCGGATCCAGCGCGATAGCGATCTGCTCGCCCGGCTTGTAGCCGGCCTGGGTAATGGCCTCGAGCACCACTTCAATGGCTTCCGTATTCGACTTCAGCGACGGCGCGAAGCCGCCCTCATCGCCCACGGCGGTGTTGTAGCCGCGCTTCTTCAGCACGCCCTTCAGCACATGGAAGGTCTCCACGCCCCAGCGCAGCGCCTCGGCGAATGACGTCGCGCCCACCGGCATCACCATGAATTCCTGAAAATCGACATTGTTGTCCGCGTGTGCGCCGCCGTTCAGGATGTTCATCATCGGCGTGGGCAGCAGTGCGGCTGTGAATCCGCCCAGGTACTGATACAGCTCGATGCCCAGGTGGTCGGCCATGGCGCGCGCCGCGGCCATCGAGACAGCGAGGATCGCGTTCGCGCCCAGCTTGCTCCTGGTCGGAGTGCCGTCAATCGCGAGCATGGCATTGTCCAGCTCGCGCTGGTCGCTCGCATCCATTCCTTCCAGTTCGGTCGCGATTACCTCGTTGATGTTGGCGACCGCCGTGAGCACGCCCTTTCCCCCGTAACGGCCTTTATCGCCGTCGCGCAGTTCCAGGGCCTCGTGCTCGCCGGTGGAGGCTCCGCTGGGAACCGCGGCCCTGCCGCGCGCCCCGCTCTCCAGAATGACATCGGCTTCTACCGTGGGGTTTCCGCGGGAATCCAGGATTTCCCGGCCAACGATCAGTTCGATTTCCGTCATATAAGTCCTGCGTCTCTCGCCCGTGAAGTTGCCTGCGCCTGGCGAGAGCCATGTGAAACCTGTCATTATACGGGAGCCGACTGGCCTTTCATCCGGTCTGGATTGGCGCTGGATGCCCACGGTTACCGGATGCGATCGGCCAGTTCGCCGCCCGGGAGCTCACATTAAATTTGTCGTCCAGGCAGAAATCGTTTGCGACCCTGCTGCCGGTTGGGTATTCTCTTTGCGTTGCGGTTCAGGTGCATCGGACCAGATGCAGCGCGGACGCCTGCCGTCCGGCGCTGCCACCGCCTGCCGGAGGTCAGCCATGTGGAAGCGAAAGGAAGAGGAACAGATAACCCCCGAGTTCAGCACCGCCGGCTCGCCTGTAGGTCCCGCCGTGCCTGCGCCGGCACGTCCCGCCGAGGCGGTACGTGGCGAAGGACTGCGCAGCGCCGAAGTCGCCACCATCGGCAAGTCGGTCGTGGTCAAGGGTGAGCTATCGGGTAGCGAAGATCTGATTCTGGACGGCGAAGTTGAGGGCTCGATCACGTTACGCGGCCAGACCCTTACCGTTGGCCCCAATGGTCGGGTCCGCGCCAACATTGAAGCCCGCAATGTGATTCTCCACGGGCGTGTGAACGGCAATATCAAGGCCGCCGAGCGCGTCGACCTGCGCAAGAGCGCCTCGTTGACCGGAGATATTGTGACCGCGCGCATCTCCATCGAAGACGGGGCTTTTTTCAAGGGCGGCATCGATATCCAGAAGCCGGAGCCGGCTGCCCGGGTCGAGCCCAAACCGCAGACCTCGGCCGCCTCTGCAACCGTGCCCCCGTCGCTTTCGGCCCAGGGAACCCTGCTCGAACCCAAGAAACTATAGCTCCCGGGGGCGCATTGCATGCTGCGCCCCATCGCCCCCTTTGGTGCCTTGCACATCATCCATACAAATCATTGCTGCCCGGGGACTCTGCTCATACAATGTGCGTTGTGCCCGGTATTCTCAGCAGGCTGTTCGGCGGTGCAGAGCGGCAAAGTGTCGGCGAAGCCCCCCTGCCCGGCCAGAAAGTCAGCCGCCGCTCCACCGGTTTTAATGAGTTCATTCGCTCGGTCTCGCGCGAAGACGGCCTGAAGATCCTCGACCTCGGCGCTACCTCCCCAGCCAACATCACCTTCATGACTGGCCTCGGCCACCGCTTTCATCAGGAAGATGTGCTGCACCTGGCTAGCGACAAATCGCTGATCATCCCCAATGGCGATGGCGGCACTACCGTGGACGTGGACCGCTTCCTGCGCGAAAATCTCTGCTTTAAGCGGGCGGAATTCGATGCGGTAATGTTCTGGGATCTCGCCGACTTTCTGCCCGAACCGCTGGTGAAGCCGCTGATCGAACGCATTCACGTCGCCATGAAGCCCGGCGGCATGATGCTGGCGTTCTTTCACACGAAGGATGCCGGGCCCGATGCGCCCTTTTACCGCTACAACATCGCCGCCAAAGATACCCTGGAACTCCAGCCCATTCGCGGATTCCGCCTGCAGCGCGTCTTCAACAGCCGGCACGTCGAAAATCTCTTCCGCGAGTACGCCTCCATCAAGTTCTTCCTCGGCCGCGATAACATTCGCGAAGTGCTGGTGGTGCGGTAGCCCGCTACTCGGCCATGTATCCGTGCGCGTCTGTGATATGCCATTCAG
>Ga0335081_10001882_pt1 | contig 33200 bp, 26 predicted proteins | sample Lox_Sample_35_FD_206713 | JGI IMG/M metagenome (GOLD analysis project Ga0335081, IMG submission 206713) | Soil microbial communities from Loxahatchee National Wildlife Refuge, Florida, United States - Lox_Sample_3.5 | ecosystem: Environmental > Terrestrial > Soil > Wetlands | place: USA...
CACACGTACTAACACTACACGCGCACTACCAGTAGGCGGGTTTTGGGATGCAGAATCACCACTTAAGTCCTTTGTTCTGAGGAGACGGAGACGATGCGGCAATCTAAATGTCCCAATACTGTAAATTGTCGCGCCTCATAAAGTTACCTGAAGGTCAGATGTGGATGATAATTCTTGATATCGTCTGACGTATCTGGATACGCTCAGGGTCATGAAGCAAAGAAAAAGTCGCCTCCTCAAAACGAAGAACCGAGAGAAGTATGCTGTCTGGATTGATAACGATGACCTAGATCGTCTCAGGGAATACCAGCAGACGGTTGGTGTGCCAGTGTCAGAGAGCGTCAGGCGTGCCATCAAGGCATACCTCAAGGTGCTGGTGATTCGTAAGCGGGCTTGAAGCGGGTCTTTCTCTGACCTGTCCTACCGGTCGAACCGTTCATCGCTAGGCTATCGGGACGCTCCTATAAATTGGGCGACCTCCGTGGGTGGTTTGAGTACATAGCTCTAACCACCCGAAACAACTCGACTCACTTGTGAGCTCGATCTGATGAGCGGAGTGATTGCCCAGATGGAGGAATTCAAAAAAACTGGGATCGAAGTCTCACGTTCACGGGTGTGCGGAGTTCTTGCGGTTGGCAGCAAAGAGATACTTGCTGAGAAGTTTGAGCTTACACCCCCAGCCTTTGTGGAAGCCTCGTTTAGAAAGAATAAGGTTAAGATAGTCCAGCCGAAGAACCTCTAACCCATAACGCAACCCACCGCTGGCCCGGCCCACACTTTCGTCATGTCCGACTGCCAGATCCGATTCGGCTCAGAGGCTTCCACGCGGCCCCACTCTTTCCGGCGGCGAGCCCGCAGGCGACGCGAGCGCATCAACCCGCGTTCGCGCATCACCCGCGGCACTCGCTTGCGATTCACCAACAGATTTTCTTTCCTCCGCAGCCACCACGTCACCCGCCGATAGCCATACGCAGGTTTTTGTCCGCACGCCACCACGATCCGTTCGTCGCAACTGCGGTCGGGTCGGCTGCCTCGAGGCTTCTTCCGGTAGTAAAGACTCGACGGGGCTGATGGCCAGCGTCGCCGCCACCAGCGTCGCCGTGTAGCCCTCGGTTACCATCTCTCGCGCCTGGGAATGGACCACGACACTTGCTTCACCGTCTCCTGCCGAAGGTGGAATACTCTCTTTTCACTCGCTTCCAGAGGACTCCGACGAATTTATGTCGTCGCTGTAACACAAAGTCTTCCATTTCTCTTCGTTTCGTCATTGCTTCTGAGAATTCCGCTTGCACATGCAGAATTGCATAGACGTCCGGTTATCTGCAGTCCGAATTATTAATGCTTGACATGTATTTCCCAATGTCTTACTCTTCCGCAAATTTGGCGGAAGGCAATCAAGTATGTACTTCCATTTCCTCGCAGGCTCCGCAGCGTTCCAGCGTCGCTTCGATACGGCACCGCGCGGCAGCGATTCTTGCAGAGCTAACTCAGATTTTAGGTAAGCCACTGGCTCGACCAGTGAGACCAGAAAAGGTTTGACCGTTCCGTTTGGGCATAACATCCCCCGTGGCTTGGTGAGAGCCAGAAAGAAGGAGGATGCTATGTCGGAAATGTATCGAAGGTTAGCGCATTCCAGTTGGGACTGTAAGTATCATGTGGCGTTTGTGCCCAAGCGACGGCGCAAGGTGCTGTTTGGCCAGGCACGACGCAAATTGGGAGAAGTATTCCACGCCTTGGCGCGGCAGAAGGAGTACCAGCTCATTGAGGGACACCTGCTGCCGGACCATGTGCACATGTGTATCGCGATTCCTCCGAAGTATCCGGTGGCCTCAGTGATCGGATTTCTGAAAGGGAAGAGCGCCATAGCGATGGCCCGCTTGTGTGGCAAAGAGCGGAATTTCACGGGCGAGCACTTCTGGGCCCGTGGATACGCAGTGTCCACAGTGGGCTTTGAGTTGGAGCAAGTGCGCAAATACATTCGCGAACAAGAGTCCGCGGATGGCACCAGCGGCAGCTTCTAAACTCATCCACGAAGGCGCGCCCTAGCGCGACGCCTCAACCAACGGGACAACCGCCTTTGAGGCGGCCCCACTCACCAAGCCACCCGCTCCGCGGGGGGTATCTGACTAAATAACGGGCAACGCTTTCGTCCGCCTAGGGACTGACAGAGTCTCACGTTAGGAATAAGGGATCGGTTGTCCATTGGATCCCGATCGTCGCCGACAGAACTTTTTCGACCGGTCATAGTGAGGCAGGGAAATGTATCGCGTCCTCGTCACCCAAGCCGGTGTGATGCCTGAGACAGAATTCATCCGGGAATCGCTCACCGCTGATGGTGAGCTTTCCTGTTCTTTCGTGTCTTGGCCGGAGCTCACCATCGCCGGCACCGACACATCGAATATTGAGCTGGTCGTTGTCCTCGCAAACGCGCCAGAAACGCAAGAGAAGATCCTTGGATGGGTGGTGAGCCAGGGAGCGGACGTGCCCGTGTTGGCCGCTCTGCCTTCTACAGCTAGGGAAGAGTGGCTGACAGTGGCCTCGCAGGGAGCGGATGATTTCATCGTCTTTCCGTTCAGCGCATCGGAATTGCGGCATCGTGTCGGCCGGCTCCTGCGGCAGCCGCAGCACGTTGTGGAAGGGGCCCGGCAGCAACTTCTCGAAGAGTTGGGTCTGACCAATTTGGTAGGACGCGATCCGGTCTTTCTGAGGGCCATTGGGCACTTGCCGCGCTTTGCCCGCAGTGATGCTCCCGTGTGCATTACGGGAGAAACGGGGACGGGCAAGGAGTTATGCGCTCGCGCGCTGCACTATCTCGGCCGGCGGCGAGGTTTTCCGTTCATCGGCGTTGATTGTGGGGCGCTGCCAGAGCCGCTCTTCGAGAATGAGATGTTCGGCCATGCGCGAGGAGCATTCACGGACGCACACCGGGATCACCGGGGCCTGGTGGCGATGGCCGAAGGCGGCACGCTCTTTTTGGACGAAATCGATTCTCTTTCGCTTTCGTCTCAGGCCAAGTTGCTACGCTTCCTGCAGGATCATAGCTTCCGGGCCCTGGGGGCGGATCGCTTTAATGCTGCCGATGTGCGAGTGGTGGTTGCTACAAATCGCGACCTGGAATCGATCGTCCGGGACCGGCAGTTCCGTCCGGATCTCTTTTTCCGGCTCAATATCTTACGCCTTTGCCTGCCGCCTCTTCGAGAGCGGCGAGGCGATGTGGAATTGCTCGCATACGCGGCCCTCAACGAGCACGCAGCCGCAGTTGACGGGGCCTCTCCGAGCTTCTCGTCCGCGGCGCTCAAGGCCTTGGCTTCGCACAATTGGCCGGGGAATGTGCGTGAACTTTACAACGTTGTGCAGCGCGCCGTCATTGCCGCCGACGGAGGGCGAATCTTGCCGGAGCATCTGGATTTGCCCGCGGACGAATGCTCTTCATCATGCGGGGCAGGCACCGGCTTTCGCGCGATGCGGGCCGCAGCCGTGGCGAACTTCGAGCGGCGGTACGTTGAGGAGCTTTTGCGAAAGCACAACGGGAATGTGACGCGCGCCGCGCGTGAAGCGCAGCAGGACCGCCGTGCGTTCGGGCGCTTCATCAAGAAATACAACATCAACCGTTGCTCGTTGAACACCTGAGCTGTTGTCCGCCGGGACAAAAACGTCCCACTTCCGCGACAAAGACAACCCACCTCTCCTTCCCGCTTGATCCCATTGACCATACTGGCTGCACCTCCGATCGGAGCTCCGATCCGAACGGGGCAAACTCATCCCACTTGCCATGCCGTGCGGAAGACTATGTTCAACGAAACACTGCAAAACACAGGTTCGGCGCCGTGGCACCGCGCGTGCATCCCTTCGCGACCCGAAGGATGCCTCGCACCCAATGACACACGACTCTTCGGATGCCGTGCCCGTGCGCAGTAAAGAAGTATTGGAGCACTTCCTTCAAAACCCGAAGCTGGTTCAAGAACTCGAGGACGTCGCCCGATGGCGAATGCCGCACGAACTGGCAAGCCTCACTTTCGATCATGTTCGCCGGGCCTTGCTTTGGCTGGTCGAAGAAGAGTTTTTGGTCAGGGAACTCGGGCCTGACCTCTCCACGCGATTCCGCCTAAACCAGGAACGCGAAGCCGACGCCTGGAAATTTGTGGCCGATCCAGACTGGCAACTCTATGGACACACAGATAAAGAAGAGATCCGGCGCAACCGGCTGATGATGCTGGCGAAGGCGTGGATCGACGCCACGCTGATTCGTCATCTCCGGGAAAATCCCGGGGATCCAGCGGATCAGCCGGGACTGACGAGAAGTCGCAAGACGGTCGAACTCCTGCTCTCCCGCCAAGCTGCTGCCAGCAACGAGGATGTGGATACCTCGCGGCGCAAGGCGGCGGAAGCAGGGCGAACCTTGTCCGACGCGTTACAAAGTGCGGACGACGATCCGCTCGCAACGCTCTATCACGAGCTACGACTGACGTTTCCAGAGTTGCAGGCCATCCTGTTGTGCCTGGCGCCGGAACTCGATGCGGACTACCAGATTGTTTACGGGGTGCTCAACGACGACATGAGTCGCCGAACCCCTACGCTGGGATTGGTTTGCAGCCTGTTGGGTGACTCTCTCAAGGTCCGGACAGCGCTAGCCGCTTCGGCGGGCCTCACGCGATGGCGGCTGATTGAGGCCGCCGGCCCTGTGTTGCCACACGGCGACGATCAAGCTCGTTTGGATGCGGGGATTGTTTCCTGGCTGCTCGGTTCACCGACAGCACTTTTCGCGGATGCGGCGGTTGCACAGACGATCCGGCTTGCACCATGGCCGGGGAGCACGTGGCTGGGAACGTATGCCGATCAAGACGCGGCAGAGATGCTGGCACAACGATTCAAACGCGCGGGCCACCACAAGCCACCGCGCCCATGGCTTGCGTTGTGCGGCGAAGATTCCGACGGATGGCGCGCCATTGTGGAGAAGGCTGCGGAAAAGGCCAACGTGGCCCTGGCGCGGATCGTCCCCGTGGTTTCAACATGCCAAGGCTTCGATTGGGAAGAAGTGTCGACGCGAATTGTCCGGGCGGTGTTGCTGCTTCGGGGCATTCCGATACTCGACCTTGCAGCAGTCAACGGAGAGGGAAGCGGCGAACTCAGCCGCCTCATGGTTCTGACAGAGCGACTCACTCTGGCCGATCGCCTTGGCATCGTAATTATCCGCGACCTGGAACGAATCGTCGGCTGCATTCCAGCCGAAGGTTACGATGTGGAACGCCGCTCGTCGCCGAGTAACAGAGTTTTGGCGGACGTTTACGTGGCTGCCATGTCCAAGGCCGGGTTGTATCTGAATGTTTCCGAGGCAAGCCGGATCGCGATGGCGTTTCCCTTGTCGTTGGATGGTATTCATCGTGCCGTTCGGTTGGCTTCCCTGACTACGTCGAGCGGCGAGAGCTTTGCGAAACAAGCAGCGGCTCTTGCGGCGGCTTGCCGCAAAGTTGCGTCACCGGATCTTCCCCGGTTCGCACGGCGTCTGGAGCCGGCCTTTGGCCTGGACGACGTTGTGCTGCCGCCCGATCGTCTCCTGCAACTCCGGGAAATCGTGGCCCACGTTAAGTTCGCCACTCACGTATTGAACACCTGGGGATTTAGCGGGCAATTGCCTTACGGGCGCGGCGTGGCAGCTCTTTTTTCGGGACCGAGCGGCACCGGAAAAACTATGGCTGCGCAGGCCATCGCGCGCGAACTCGGAACAGAAACATTTGTCATCGATCTTTCTCAAGTAGTCAGTAAATATATCGGCGAGACCGAGAAGTTCATCGATGCAACTTTTCGTGACGCGCAACGTGCCGGTGCGGTGCTCCAAATCGACGAGGCTGAGGCGCTGTTCGGGCGTCGAAGTGAAGTCAAAGACTCCCATGACAGATATGCTAATTTAGAAGTTGCTTATCTATTGCAGCGAATGGAAGCCTTCGATGGCGTTGCCATTCTAACCACCAATCTGCGCCAAAACGTCGACCAAGCTTTTCTGCGCCGCTTGCGATTCGTCATCGATTTTCCAAAGCCAGACGTGAACGCCAGGGAAAAAATCTGGCACCAGTGCCTCCCTAAGGACGCACCGGCAAACCGAATCAACTTCCGGTATCTCGCGCGTCGGCTGGAGCTAACCGGCGGCAACATCCGCCAGATCACTGTCCGAGCGGCCTTCTCCGCCGCAAGCGAAGCGTCAAAGACCATCGAAATGCGGCACATCGTAAATGCCACACGGTCCGAATTGGCAAAGCTCGGCATGGTGTCCGCCGAGCGGGAATTCGCTGAATGGGGAGCGGCGCACGTGGCTTGAGGCGGAACGATGGATTTCAACGCGATCAACACGGTGACGGCAGCTCTCAAGGCGCTACTTGAGACGTCGTTGGACCCAACCGGCACGACCCAGCACGTTTTCGTCGGACCGCTGGACGACACCGCGGGCGACAAACTCAACCTTCACCTTTTCCTTTATCGCGTCGCCGTCAACGCTGACTTGCGCTCGACCGACCACGTGGTGCCCGCCGCGGCGCCCAATCAGCCACCTACCATCTACCGCGGCAGCCTACCTCTGGATCTCTACTATCTGCTCACCGTTTCCACAAAAGGGTCGGCCGACGAGTTTGGCGACCTCACGATGCTCGGCCAGGCCATGCAGGTTTTGAACGACGCCCCGATTCTTTCCGGCGCGAGCGTGAAGAACGAAACGGCGCGTATCAGCCTCGACCCTGTCGGCAGCGAAGAAATGAGCCGCGTGTGGACGCTGTTTCCGACGGCGAACTACCGGACATCGGTCGTGTATCTGGTGTCGCCGGTTTGGATCGACCCTGCGCTTCCGACGTCTCCAAGGACACCGGTCGTCGAAGAACCGCATCTGGTCGGCACTTTGGGGAGCTAATGCCATACGAACAGCCAATCGTCAGGAAGATTTTGTCGCCCGACACCCCAAACCGCAAGGTTTTGGTGGCGCTCGAACTTTTTGATCCGCTTTCGCAGACGCTGGTGTCGAGCGAAGTGATCGTGACCGCCAATGGCCTGGGTCGGCCTATTGTGAGTTACTCGGGGCGATTTGTCTGGTTGGGCGAAGCAGACGCGTGGCCAAAGGAAATCTCTGTGCAGCCCGTCGGACTCCCCTTTGAAAACGCGGTTGTGCAGCCGCCTAAACCTCCGAATCTGCCAAATGCCACACCGGACCAGCGGCTTGTGCGCATCGTTTTGCGGCCGACGGCAGCGGCCGACTTTTCCGACGTCACCGCCACACTTGGGCGATTGTTCGAAAGTCTCACGGCCGGCGCCGCGCCCGTCGCCGGGGCCACTGCCCAACTGGCGTGGTTCGATAAGTCGACGAGCGCTTGGGTACCGTCGCCGGAGCAAAGCGGGACCACCAGTGCGAAGGGCGAATTTGCCGCGTTTCTGCGCCTGCAACCCACGATCGTGCAAGAACCGGACATGCAAGGCCGCTTCCTGAAAATCCGCGTGCAATTGACCCGGGGAAACAGCACGCGCGCGACTCCGGACAACTACGCATTCCTTCCGAGTCCAAATCCCCCGGGCCGCGTGGTCGAAGGCGCATTGCTAGCGAACGATTTGAAACTCGGGTGGACGGATCTACAGCCGGTTTAGTGATTTTCGAAAGGAGAAAACGATGGCATCGGACTATGAGATTCCCAAGGATTGTCGAACGGCGAAGGACGTCTTGCGAGAGATCAACGCCGAGATTGCGCGGTACACGGTCAAGAACCTGCCCGATGTGCAGCAGCAGCTCGACGCGTTTGTCAAAGCTCAGGACGGGCTGGTAACGGACTACAGATCGAAATTTCCCGACCTGCGCAGGACTTGGTGTGACCGCCAAAGGGATGTGGAGCGCTTGTGCGCCCACGTTCGCTGCGAGTTTCCTTTGAAAGACGAGAAGTGGCGCAAGGCCGTCGAGAAATGCATTTGTAAGCCGTTGCATGAACTGTGCTGCCTTCGGCAGCGCATCGCCAGGAGAAGGTACTGCTGCGCGGGTCCCCATGAACGTAAGCGGGACGAAGCGAAGGCGGCTTTCGACAAGGCCAATGCGCATCTGGGATGGATGACGACACTGGCCGACAGTCTCACCAAAGAACTGGCCGCCAATTTGGACCTTGTCGGCCAGATCAACGTCGTTCCTCCGGACCAGCGCCCCACGGTTCTCTATCTGTTTTTCAAACTGCGCCGCTCCCATGTCCACATGGCTCCTTACGACGCTTCCGATGAATGCCGGGAAGTCTGCTCCGAATTCGATCCCGACCGGCTCTGCTGCGAGGTCTTTGAGCGCCCGTGCCCCGAGGAAGAATGCAACTGCGCCCCCAAGGGCGAGTGGCCGCATGAGAACTGCACGCACGCGCCGAAGATGAACGCCCCCTGGCTGATGTCGCCCGACAGTTATGGCCACGCTTTGGATTGCGCCTGGGATGCCTATCTCAAGGCAAAGGAAGAATTGGCCGAGGCCGAAGCCGAACTGAAGAAGTACCCCGATGATCTCGCGTCACTGCAGGCGCAGTACGACGCGGACTATGCCGGAATCAAGGACAAGATTCTCAACTGCCTGCTGGGAATCAAGTATTCGACGGAGGACTGCTGCAGAGAACATGAACCCACGAAGGACTGCGACGACAAACGAGACTATGACCCGCGACGCGAGCACGACTCCAAGCGGGATTATGACTACCGGAAAGGCGGTTACTAGTCATGCCGCAATACCTGACTCCCGGAGTTTATATCGAAGAGATTGAGCGCGGGCCGCGCCCGATCGAAGGAGTTCCCACGAATATCGCCGCCTTCCTGGGCGACGCGGAACGCGGGACCACGACGCCACTTTTGGTGACCAGCTACACGGAATATAGGCGCTGGTTCGGAGACGTCTTCGGAGCAAATCGCGATCGTTACTTGCCTTACGCGGCCAACGGATTCTTCGAGAACGGAGGGACTCTATTGTACGTTTGCCGCCTCACCCGTGCCGATGCGGCATTAGCCTCCATCGACCTCGGCTCGTACACGCTTTCGGCTACCGGTGGAGGCCTTTGGGGCAACCGCATTTACATCGCTGTCGGTCCCAGCACCACTAACCAGCCGGACCCGAAGGACCCCACCAAGAGCGTCCCCGTCGGCTTCTGCGTGAAGCTTGCCTATTGGAGCGACGACATTGGCAACCAGGTTCCCTACGATCCTTTCAATCCGGATCCGACCGTCAGCCGCGGGAAAACACCGCGGGCAACGCTCATCGAGACCTTTGACGACCTGGTCGTGGATCCAGCTTCCTCGGACTACTGGCAAAAACGCTTGAACGGCAATTCCGCGCTCGGGGAATTGGCGCTCAAAGCAAGCGGGAAGCCGACCGACATTCCGACTACCAAAACCGGTTTGTTAACCGGTGGCACCGACGGCACAGGCCCCATTGATTCCACCGACTACATCGGCGATGTTGGCGGGAATCCACCCCGGGCCGAACCCCAGGGGTTGACTGCCCTCAACCTTGATCCCTATCGCGATGTCTCTCTGCTGTATGCCCCAGCACCCCTCGACGCCAAAAAAGTGGGCATGGCCATCATCAACCACTGCGAAATAAATCACTATCGCTTTGCCGTCATCGACTCGGACAGCGGCACGAACGACAGCGGAAAACTGAACCCTCGGATACTCTTCACCGACACGGCATATGCCGCTCTCTATTTTCCGTGGGTCTACATTTCTGACCCGCAAAATGGAGCGACCAAGCTGGTGCCCCCGGGCGGCTATGCGGTCGGGGTCATGGCGCGAACCGACAACGAACGCGGAGTCTTCAAAGCCCCGGCAAACGAAATTGCCCGCGGCGTGATTGACCTTGAGTTCAACATCGACGACAGCAAACAGGCAGTTCTGAACCCGCAAGGCTGCAACGTCATTCGTGATTTCCCGTCGCGCGGCATTCTCGTGTGGGGTGCGCGGACCATGTCCTCCAATACACTTTGGAAGTACATCTCCGTCCGCCGGCTGTTCATCTTTTTGGAACAGTCGATTTACGAGGGCACGCAATGGGTCGTTTTTGAACCGAACGACCAGCGCTTGTGGGCCCGCGTGAAGGACACCATCCGCCTGTTCCTACGCACGCAATGGCGGGAAGGCGCATTGTTCGGCGCCACAGAGGACGAGGCCTTCTTCATCACCTGCGACCGCACCACCATGACTCAGGATGACATCCTCAACGGCCGGCTCATTTGCGAAATCGGCATCGCTCCGGTCCGTCCGGCGGAATTTGTCATTTTCCGTATCTTCCAGCAAACGGCAGAGGCGCAACAGTAAAGGAGACCCCGAAACATGGCACGCAAAGATCCGCTCCGCAATTTTCGCTTCCGCCTGGAAATTGGCGGAATCACGCAAGGAAACTTCAGCGAAGTCACCGTCGGCGAAACCGTCACCGACGCGGTCGACTACCGTGAGGGCACCGATCCCTCGCACATGCGCAAACTCGACGGGCTCACCAAGTTCGGCAACGTCACTATGAAATGGGGCGTCACCGACTCCACCGAACTCCATGATTGGCACAAGGCCATCCTCGCCGGACAAATCCAGGCTAACCGCAAGCAGGTGGCCATCGTTGTTCAGGACGAAAGCGGCACCGACAAAGCTCGCTTTGTGGTCAGCGAAGCGTGGCCCACGAAATATCAACCCAGCGGCCTTAACGGCAAAGGCAACGAAATCTTTGTTGAACTGCTGGAACTCGTCAACGAAGGCATTGAACGCGTGCAGTAAAACCACGAGAGGAGCGAATCCGATGCACACACCACATGTTAGTTTCCAAACCGAAGTGGAATTCACGCTGCCCAAGGGATACTTGGATGCTCATGGCGTGCTTCATCGTCGGGGCGTGATGCGGCTGGCAACGGCGGCAGACGAAATTCTGCCGTTGCGGGATCCGCGGGTTCAGCAAAACCCCGCGTATCTCGCGATCATCGTGCTGGCGCGCGTCATCGTGAAGCTTGGCGATTTGCCTTCCCTTGACACAAAAACCATCGAAGGGCTTTTCGCTGCCGACCTGGACTACCTCCAGCGAACCTACGAGCGAATCAATGGAAACGCCGATGCCGCTCCCGTCCCGGAGCCTTCGGCGCTTCCCATGAATTTGGACATCGGCGGCAATGGCCGGGGGTTCCGTGCCGTGGGGGAAGCCTGAGGGCCTATCCGGAGCGCCAATTGCGCGAGGAAATGGCCTTCATCGCCTGTCACTTTCACTGGGGACCCAATGATTTGTTCAGCATGGAACACGCCGAACGCCGTGAGTGGTGCCGCGAGATTTCGCGCATCAATCAGATGCTCGACGGAACACCGGGTAACCCGTTCGAAAACATTTAGGAGCTGAACGTGGCCCCCAACGATCCATACCGGGGATTTCGCTTTCGCGTGGAGTTCGACCAAGTGCTGCACGGCGGCTTCAGCCGCGTGAAGGGATTGGCGCGCGAAACGAAGTTCGAATCGCGCCGCGAAGGCGGCCTGAACGATTTTGAACACAAGCTCGCAACGCAAACCGCCTACGGAAACCTGATTCTAGAGCGGGGGCTTGCTGATGAGTATCTCTGGTCCTGGCATGAAAGCGTCATCGAAGGAATCATTGAGCGCAAAACCATCACTGTGGCGCTGCACAACGAAGCCGACGAAGAAGTTTGGCGCTGGCTGATCGAACGCGCGTTTCCGGTGAAATGGAGCGGCACGGATCTGGACGCGGCAGCGACACAGGTTGTGGTGGAGAGCGTCGAGTTGGTCCACGAAGGGATTCGAAAAGGATGAAACCCCGGATTCGCATTCGTCCGCGGATTTGGCTGGCGCTTCCCAAGCCGCTTGCGCGCTTAGGCTGGATTCCTCTTTCACTTACCTTCCGCAAACAGCGCTTGCCGGAAAGGGTCCTGCCTGGGGCCGCGGGATCGCCCATCACTTTGTTCAGCATGCTGTCATTTTTGTCGCAGATCCATCATCACCAGGCAAACGAACAACGGCAGATCTTCGCGCGCTCGATTCAGCATCGTCATTTCTTCCTTAATCGAGTGGGAGCTCAGCGGACGGTGCCAACAAAAGGCTCGCGCCATCCGGAGGCGATCACTTTCCATGAACTTCGCCGCGAGCGCAGCATGGAGATGCTGCTGCACTATTGGACCTTGCGGGAGTCGCGGCAGTCGTTCACGGCCACACATCACGTCCGCGAAATTACGAAGCAACTGACGGACGGCCGTCCCCAACGGGTGTGGTTGGCGGAGCCTCCAGTTGCCGCGCCTGCGCAACGGCTGCTCGCAACGTCGGAGCTACTTCACTTGCGCCTCTTTGCCCCAGGCTCTCTATCCGCGTGGCAACCGGAAGCGCCCCGTGGAATCCGCAGACAAACACTGCAAGCGGCCGAGGAGGATCAGTTGACGCCGCGACATCGCAAGGCGGACTCTTCACCGGCTCCTGTTTCGACCGCCGCTTGGACGGCACCCTTGGTCCCGCAAGTTTGGCGGCAGCCGCAGCGAGCATTGCAAGACTCTTTGACCGCAGCAGGCCGTTTGCCCGCTACCGCGCAAACCATGCCAACGAATTCACTCATGCAGCACAAAGTCGATTTGGCGCCGCCGCCGTCCGTGCCCCCTGTGCTGCCGGGCAAAGTGGAAGGCCCGACCATGGAACGTATCGCGGAGGACGTGATGAAGAGAATTGAGCGCCATCTGCGCATCGAACGCGAGCGGAGAGGCCTATAAAGGGGGAATCTTGAAACTCGAGAAAGCCACCATCGACGTATTGGACGGATCGAACAGCGGCGACCGCTATACCGTGCTCTTCAATCCTTTCGAATACACCATCGAGCGTGGAAACGCCTACAAAGCGACAGCCATCCCGGGACTGAGCGGTCCGCTGCTGCAGTTCATCAATGGCGAAGCCGACGTGCTTTCGATGGAACTGTTTCTCGACGACTATACCGATGCGCCGAAAGACGGCAAGAGCGTGAAAGACCGGTTGGACGAGTTGGCGCAATTGCTGGAAATTGATCGCGATCTCCACGCTCCTCCTCATGTTCGCTTTGTGTGGGGAAACCTGAACTTCACCGCGATCCTGGAGAAGCTGTCCCGCAAAATCACGATGTTCCGTCCCGATGGCACTCCAGCGCGCGCCACCTTAAACGTTGCGTTCAAGGAATACAAGACGCTTTCGGAATTGGTGAACGATCCACGGCTGGAATCCGCGGACAAAAGCCGGCGTCGGGTGATTGTCGGCCACGACAGTCTATGGGCCATGGCTGCGCGCGAGTACGGAGACGTGACGCTGTGGACTGCCATCGCCGACAAGAACGACTTGGACGACCCGCGCGACATTCATCCGGGCGACTGGGTGACGGTCCCGGCATTGGAGCCTGAGAATGGATCTGGCGGACTTCTCTAATTCGAACGGAGCGTTCTACGCGCCCACGTTCCAGGTCAAGATCGGCGGACAATCGCTGACGCACGCCCTGGGTATTGCGGTCACCCAGGTCGAGGTGGATCTAATACTGGGAGCCGCGGGCCGGTTTAGTTTCACCTGTGTAAATACTTTCAACGACAAGCAGCACGCCTTTCTCACCACATACGGCCAGCCCGTGCTCGAGTTGTTGAAGTTCGGCGCCACCGTGGAGGTGGCTCTCGGCTATGGCGATTTCTCCCGCCTGCCAACACTCATCACTGGCGCGATCACAGAAATCGGCACCAGCTTTTCCGAAGGAGGCTCGCCGGAACTCACCGTGGCGGGTTACGACGAGTTGTTTCCCATGACACTGGGCAAGCAATCGCGCAGTTGGAAAAACATCACCGACAGTGGGGTGATCAGCAATCTGGCCAACGAGTACGGCCTCGTTCCGGCCATCCAGAGCACCCAGGAACAGCACGCGCAAATCGAGCAAAACCAGGAAAGTGACCTCGAGTTGATGAAAAAACTCGCCGATCGCAATCATTTCGAATTCTATGTCTCCACACCCAACAAACTGCATTTTGGCGAGCCAAATGACGGGGGCGACGGAGTGGTCAATCTGCTTTGGGGGCGAACGCTTTTGAGTTTCAAACCCGAAGCGAACCTTGCCGCACAAGTGTCGCAAGTCGAAGTCTACGGCTGGGATCCGGAGCAGAAGAAGCCCATTGTTGGCAAAGCCGTGGCGGGTGACGAATCGGGCCGCGATCCACGGCGCCAGAGCGGCGGCCAACGCGTTAGCGCCATCGCCAAGAAAGCACCGATCTTGCAGGTACGCCAGCCGGTTTTTACCGAGGCCGAAGCCGAAAGGCGCGCCAAGGCGATTTTGACCGACCACGCAAAGAAATTCCTCACCGGAGAAGCCGAGAGCGTCGGACTTCCCGCACTTCTGCCGGATCGCAACATCAACCTCGGCAACCTCGGCGATCCCTTTTCGAAGACCTACTACATACAGCAAACCACGCACAAGGTGGATAGCAGCGGTTACCGGACCCGCGTGAAGGTGAAGGAGACCACACTATGAGTCTTTTGGAAGCGGCCGCTCCTAGCGAAGTAACACTCGAAGCTGGAGGTCACGTCAAGGGCGTTGCCGTTGCGATTGTGCGGCAGAACAAGGACGACAGCGGCCTGGCCCGAGTTAAAGTCAGCTATCCCTGGCACAGCAAGCCGCAAGAAAGCTATTGGGCGCGCATCGCCATGCCAATGGCCGGCAACAAGCGCGGAGTGTATTTCGTTCCCGAAGTGCAGGATGAAGTCCTGGTGGCATTCGAACGCGGCGACATGAGGTTTCCCTATGTGGTGGGGTCCTTGTGGAACGGCAAAGAGCCCTCGCCTGAAACGAACGCGGACGGGAACAACGATCTTCGAGTCCTGTATTCCCGCAAGGGACACAAACTGACATTCAACGATGGCAGTAAAGGACTCGTACAGCTCGAACTTAACGACGGGAAGAAACTGGCCATCGATGACAATGGCATCGTGATCGACGACGGAAAAGGGAACAGCGTCTCCATACAAAGCAATAGTGGAACAATTTCCATCCAGGCTGCAACGAAAGTGGAAATCAAAGCGCAGCAAATTTCCATTCAGGCCGGCGGAACGCTTGAACTGAAGGCCGGACCGTCGATGAGTCTGAATGCCGGCGTCATCAACATCAATTGAGGACTTTATGGGACTTCCAGCCGCACGCATCGCCGATTCCACTAGTCACGGGACGCCGCTCGCCCCGGGGCCAGGGTGCCCGACGGTTCTCATTGGCGGTATGCCCGCCTGGCGGGCGGTCGCGGACTTCCACGCGTGCCCCCTAGTCAACGGCTTGCAGCCTCATGTGGGCGGAACCGTGGCGGTGGGCAGCACGACGGTCCTGATTGGCGGTCTATTCGCTGCGAGGCAAACCGACATCATCGTCGAACCAGGCGGCCCAAACACGATTGTGGCAGGTGAACCAACGGTGCTGATCGGATGAATAGCTTTTTACCTAAGCAGCAGACGGAACTGTTCGGCCGCGGCCGCAGCACGCCCGATTCCAGCAGCCGCGCCGTTCCCTCCGTTGGGGTGGCGGATCCCGCCACGCCCAACCAGCAGAAAGATTGGCTGGGCCGAGGCTGGGCCTACCCCGTGGCCCTCGACCCACTGACGGGAGGAGTGGCGATCGCGGAATATGAAATCGACGTTCGCCAGTCCATCGAGATCATTCTGGGCACAGCGCCGGGTGAGCGTGTGATGCGCCCCGATTTCGGCTGTGGAATTTACGAACTCGTCTTCGAGGTGATTGATGCCTCGCTGCTGACGCGCGTCCAAGCGGCTGTGACTAGGGCGATGGTTACCTACGAGGCGCGGATCGAAGTGCTGAGCGTCAATGTCAATCCATTGTATTCGGCCGACGGTCTTCTCTTGATCGAGTTCCAATATCGTGTGCGGCGCACCAATCAGAAAGACAACATGGTCTACCCGTTCTATTTCCGTGAAGGCGGCCCGGTCCAGGCGGAAGGGAGCCGCGGATGAGCACTCTGCGCGAGCCGCGGTTTGAAATCAGGAGGCGTACGGATCTCCGCGATGAACTGTTGGCGCGCGCCAAAGCATGGATGCCGGGCTGGCGTCCTCTCGACTACACGTCGGATTTTGCTGGTGCGCTGCTGGAAATCGTGGCGCGCCTGGAATCCGAAGTGGCGCAGCGGCTGGACAAGATGCCGGAGAAAATGTTCCGAGATTTTCTCACCTGGCTGGGTGTTCGTGGAGAGGCCGCACAAGCGGCGCTCCTTCCGTTGGTTTTTAATCTCAGCGCAAATTCGGCAAGCATCTTGGCCCAAGCGCCGGTCCAGGTACAGGGCTCGCCGCCTCCATCAACCACCGGAGCCTCGCCGGAACCCATCACCTTTGAAACCGAAGAAGACGTAATGATCGTGCCGGGAACGCTCGCTGCGCTTTATGCGGTTGATCCTGCCGCCGATGCGTTTTACTGTGCGCCCGACGGTTTTTCCTCGCTCGATCCGCCAAAGCCTGGGCCAACAAGCTGGACGGTAACGACTTTGGCCCCAGCAAACTCGACACAGATTCAGCTGGATCCGCCGCTAGGTCTTGACGCCCTTCCAACGCTCGTTCACCAACCGACAAACCTGATGTATCGCGTAACAAAAGCGCAGGGCGGCCTGGTGACCGTCGATCCGCCCGTGGGGGTCGGCGATTCTGTTTTCGGCACTACCCCTACGACACCACAGGATCTCGCTGCGGGTGAAATCCTAACGCTGGTAACCACGTTTGATCCGTTCGGCCCCGCGCACCGCAATCTTCAGGAGCATGACCTGTACATCGGCAGCGAGTCGCTGCTGAACCTGGCAACCGCAGCAAAGATCGGGATTCAAGGTCTGGCGGGCGACAACATCAACTGGTACTACTGGGGCAAAGACAGCGGTGGTGCGGGCCCAGACTGGCAGGGGCTGCAACCAGATACAACCCAGAAGATTCTTACCCTCAACAAAGATGTCGGTTCGGTTGAGATCACTCAAATCGAGGGCAAGTCTAGCCGTTGGCTGAAGGGAACTGTTGCCCCGCAAGCACCCGCCACCACACAAGTCTCCAATATTCAGTTGGTCGTGAATTCGCAAGGATGCGGCCAAAACGTGCAATGTCCGCCGGACGCTCCATCCCAAGTGCAGATCGCGGGCATTGCCAATGCGACGCCGCTTGTGCTGGATACGCCGTTCTACCCGCTGGGCCGCGAGCCGCGCCTATTTGATGCGTTCTATCTCGGATGCCCCGAGGCTTTTTCCAAACCCAAAGCCTCCGTCAAGATCTGCTTCGAGGCGCAGGACGCGACGTCCGCCTCTTTCACTGCCGCGCAGGTGACGGCAACAAACACGGCCATCCGGTTTTTTGGGGTCGGCAGAGATGGTTTCCTGCACCACACGCAGCCAACGACGGATCCAACCGCTCCGGTCAAGCGGTTGCCCGCCGTTCAACCTCCTGTGGATCAGACTGGCAAGCCCAGCGTCAATGCAGCCCCGGCGCCGCTCGCAAAAGGGCAGGGACGCTTGAGCACTCTGACGCGTGCGAATGACGTGTTGGTGGCAGTGACGTCGAAGAGCGGAATTTGGATCTGGTCGGAGAATCAAGTCCCGGACCAGCCGGGGACTTGGTATTTCCTGGACCAGCCAAGCGGCGGCTCGACTTCGGCGGCTCCGCCCGCCACTCCTTTCGACCCGTCCGCCATTCTGATGTCCGATGGAGCGAACATTCACGTTGTGGCTGTGACAAGTGACGGCATCTTGTATGAAGCGGACCTCGCCCCCGGTTGGGAATTGGCGGGTCCCGCCATTTGGAGCCAAGTATCGAACACAGACCAATCCTGGTGGGCCGGAATTGCTCCGGTTATTGATCCAGCTACGCAATATGAGGGAACTGCTTTTGCTAACGGATGGATCGGGGTGTCCCAAACAGGAAAAACGTCCCTATTCACGAACAATGCCGGCCAGAGCCTTCGGACAAAAGCGCTTCCCAACATCGATCCGCTCGTTAATCCTCTGGCTTTGCTTACAGGCGCGCCGGGTTCACCGTTTCTTTTCGTCGGCAAAACCGGCGCGTCGCGTTTGGATGCATGGACCGTCTCTTATGACCTCACTCACACTGCACCGATCACGCACGTTACCGCCACCGTACAAGGAAATTCCTTTGACTGGGCCAATTCTGCTGCCAACGGAATTGCCGTGCTATTCACGAATCAGACCCCAACGGGCAGCGTGTGTCTGGCTGCATGGTTTCCACAATCCGCGGGAGTTGCCGATCCATCCGTAGTCTATATGTCGCAACCCATCGCCGGCCTGTCCGGAGCGCCGGCCGCAACCTCAAGTTCCATGATTGCGCCTGGGGCGGCCGGCGCCATCATTGCCGTGGCATTCAACGTCGACGGGCTCGTGGACGTCCCCATTCCGGAAGTGAAGCTGGCCACGGCGCTCGTGGTTCAAAACGCCCCGGATTACCCGAAGAAGCACGATCTCGTGGTGGTGAAGCCGCAAAGAGGACACGGCACAACGCGTCTTAACGGGGACGCAAAGCAGGTCGGCAGTGGCAGCGAGTATTGGATCCCCGTACCAGATTCAGAGATGAGCGTGGGGTTGCACGACGTTACCGTGTACCGCGACCTATCGGCCAACCCATTCACTGGTGACGTCGCCCACAACAAACCCAAAGTCATCAGGGTTGACCCCCACGATCACCACCCGCGACAAGTTGGCGATCCTCTGCACGTAACGCTGGGCGGGGTTCATTCGTTCCACACGATTCAAAATATTCAGACCACGGTCATGGGCACCCTGCTCACCGTCAAACCCAGAATACTCGGTGTTGCCAAACCCGGGTCCCCAGTCGATTACAACTATCTGACGAAGGTAAATCTAGGAACGCCGGCTCTTCTCCCGTTGATCGACGGCGTGCTGACGGACACACAGGCTTCGCAAATAAGCACTGCTGGCACTTATTTTCTCGGCGGACAGCCCTCACCGAACCTCATGTCTTTCCAGGACGGAACTACCCCCAATATATCGGCTGTTTTGCAAAGTCCATGGATGCCTGTACCCACGTTAGTGGCGGCTGCATTCCATCTGATCATCAACGGCCTGTTCACTCAGTTGGTGATTCTTGCCGACAACAAAACCACCAATCCTTCGCTTTCCTGGGAATACTTCGATGGACAAGCCTGGCGGATCATTCCAAACCTGGACGACAAGACTTCCAGCCTGCGGTCCACGGGCGTCGTGAGTTTCTGTGTCCCGGTAGGGCTGCAATCTACTGATGTCGCGGGCCAAAATAGCTTTTGGATTCGCGCCCGGCTGGTGGGCGGCGATTACGGCCAGGAGACGGTCACCGTGCAATCGTCAACCGATCCCACGACGGGTGTAACCACGCAAACCGTGATCCGCTCCCTGAGCAGCGTTTCTCCGCCGGTTCTGGCATCCGTCAATCTTTCCTATTCTCTCTGCTGCGCCGCCAATCCGGACTACATCATCACGTCCGATGGCGGAGAGACACGCGATCAAACTGCAGCCAACACCGCAAGCGCCGCACAGATCGCCTTGTTTCCTTTGCTTGGCGATTCCATTGGCCAAACGGTGTCTGCCCCGCCGAATTACGACGGCAAGACCGACCGCGCGATTTATCTGGGTTTTGACGGCGAGTTTTCGGGCGGACCGATCAACGTTCTGTTTTTCGTCCAGGATCAAAACTTCGGCGACGACGCTTTCCCTCTGCGCGTCGAAGTGCTTCGTGAAACTGGCTTTGAGCACATCGTTAGCGAAGACAACACGCGTGCTCTCGGCGAAACCGGCATCCTCTCGTTTTTCCTGGAATCGCCTCCTCCTGCGATGTCGCTGTTTGGAGTCGGGGAACTCCTCGGAGAGGATTTACGGTGGTTGCGGCTTCGTCCCAACGCACGCTTCTCCGGTTCCATTCCATGGACTCCCCAGATTCGCTTGGCGTACGTCAACGGAGTTTTCTCGCGCGCCTCGGAAACGCAAACTCTCGAGCGCCTGGGTTCTTCCGACGGATCGCCGCAGCAAACAGTGACACTGGCGCGGCCGCCCGTTTTGCCGGAAACGCTCGAACTTCGCGTGCAAGAGCCGCTCGGGGACGAAGACGTCCAATCTCTTCGAGCCACCGATCCAAACAGCGTTCTTGATAACTTGCCCACGGGGCAGGCCGGTCCCTGGGTGCTCTGGAAAGAAATTCCTTTATTGGCAGAAGCCGGGAAAACGGATCGGTCTTACTCGCTCGACAACGATACGGGCGATATCACTTTCGGCGACGGGAATCACGGCCTCATTCCGCCTATTGGAGCCGATTCCATCGTCGCCATCACGTATAAGCACGGCGGCGGCGCTGCCGCAAACAACATAACTGCGTGGGGCGAAATCAATCTCGTCAGCCCTGTTCAGGGCGTCGAGCGCGTGGTTGCTCCGGACGATGCTGCCGGGGGTTCCGACCCGCAAACGGCCGATGAAGTGATCCGTTACGCGCCGGCCAACCAATTCATTCGCGATCGCGCCCTGAGCCTTCCGGACTTCGAAACACTGGCGGTTGAGTCGTCGCGCGACATTGTGCAGGCCCGTGCCTTTTCTTCCGGGGGCGGAGTGAGACTGATTGCGGTCACGCGCGCGCAAGCCCGCAAGCCAAGCCAGGCGCAATGGCGAGCGTTGCTGAGCTACCTCGCCGACCGCACCTCGCCTTCGCTGGCCGTGCCCAACGCAATCACTCCGGTTGACCCGCGCCTGGTGGACATCGGCATCCAGCTCACGCTCACTATCCGTTCCATCGAATTTTCCGGAGATGTCGATCAGGAGGCTTCAAAACGAATCGTGAATCTTCTGGACCCCGAGACCGGCGGTCTGGATGGCCAGGGCTGGCCATTGGGCTTTCTTCCCACGGAAACCGATATTGCTGCGGTGCTGATCGACGTGCCGAATCTGGAGGCAGTCGAGAGCGCAACCATCACCGCCACTGTTAACGGAGCGGCGGTGCAAAAGGCCAGGCCCGAAGACGTGCCCGTTGTTTCCCCCGAGAGCATCCACACCCAGTTCGAAATCGTCGACGTGGAGGTGGGGGCATGATCGATCTCACTCTACCGATGAAGCCTCTGGCGTTCGATGATCTGGTGGTTCTCGGGCGTTCCACCATACCTACGCTTGCGCCCCGTTGGACCGACCACAATGTCCACGACCCCGGCATCATGCTCATGGAGGTTGTGGCCTGGATCGCCGAAGCGCAAATGTATTCGATCTCGCGCTTGCGCCGCGATGAACGGCGCGCCTTCGCGCATTTCCTCTCAGTGGAACCAAAGGGGCCGCTCGCGGCGCAAGGCTTGCTCTGGCCTTCAACAGATCAACCCCCCGCCGTTACCCCGGGCCAGGTGATACCGGCCGATAGCATTGCAACGGCGAGTTCCGACGTTCCTCAGTTCTTCACTTCCAATGCCGTTCAGTTGACGCCCGCAAGCTTGTTGCGTGTTGAGACGCGATATGCAAGCGGCGTCTTGCACGATTGGACCCGCGTGAACGGTCAGCAGAGCGCTACGTTCGAGCCCTTTGGTGACGCTTCCAATCCAGGCGCGCGCCTGATACTTACGTTCACGCTGAGCTCGTCGGTGACCCCCGTGGGCGACGTGCCGCTTTCGCTCGGATTCGAAGTGGTCAATGCGACGCTGTCCCCGGCTGCCAAGCGCGCGGGTCCAAAGATGCTGGTCTCGCTTTCGGATGCCAATGGAGAGCGCCAGCTCGACATTCAGGACACCACTCTGGGACTTCTCCAAAGTGGCGTCTTGTTTCTTCCTGTGGGGTACATTTCCCCGGACGCCGGCCGCTTCCAACTGATTCTGAAGAGCGCGACCGGAGGCTTCGAACGGCCGCCCCGGATTCGCCGCGTCGGAATCAATGTCTTGCCTGTTCAGCAACTCGAAAAGATAGTGGAAGAGTCGCCGACGTTTGGGCAGGCGGTGCCGAATCAGCAGTACACCGTGCAACAGAATGGCCTGATGTTCACAGGGAACGGCAAGGATGCGGTGAAGGTCACGGTTAGCGCAACAGGAAGCCCGCTTTCCTGGACGCAGACCGACGACTTGCAACTCTCCGGTCCCAACGACCTTCATTTTGAGCTCGACACGGACCAGGGAATTCTGACCTTCGGCAATGGGTTAAACGGCAGCGTGGTTCCCAAATCCGCCATGTTGCAGGTGGAATACCAGGTCAGCGACGGCACTCAGGGCAATATTCAGCCAGGCGTGAATTGGGAAGTAGAGGGTGTCACTGGAAATTTCGTCAATCTCGAAAGCACAACCGGAGGAGCGGACGCCACGACCCTGGACGACCTGCGCAGCGCGGCGAGGGTTCAGGTGGACTCGATGCATCCCCTGGTTACCGCGGGTGATGTGGAAGGAGCCGCGAAGTCCTTTGCTGATCTCGGCGTTACGCGTGCCGTCGAGTTGCCGTATGACGATAAGCGCCCAACGGGGGATCGTGTGCTCGTCGCGACCGGACCACAGGATGACCCAAATGCACCGATCCCCCAGGAATCCCGGGAGTTTCTGGGAGCTGTGCGTGAGCGGATCGTCCCCAAGTTGCCCGTGGGTCAGCGGCTGCAAGTGATTGGGCCTACGTACGTGCAGATCCAGATTACGGCGAGCCTCGTGTCCACGCGGAATACCGATCCCAGCGTCGTCAGCAAGAACGGTGTCGCTGAACTGCAGAAGCGTCTGGCTACGGTCACTGCCAACGGGGTTGATCAGTGGCCACTGGGCCGGCCGGTGAGCGTCAAGTCCATCCAAGGTTGGTTGCGCAAAGTTGAGGGCGTGGCACAAGTACAGAAAGTGGAGATGCGCGTCGCGGGCAACGCCCAGGCCCAAACCATCGTGAGGCTCACGCCGAAGCAGTTGCCAAACCTGCAAATCTCCGAAGCAGACTTCACTGTGGTTCGTCCCGCCTCAGGGAGCTCTTCATGAGTAGCGCAGCCATTCGCGCGTATCGCTTTCAGACGAAGGACCAATGGTCGCAGTGTCTGTTATATCGCCTCGATCCGCAACCCGACGGCTCTCTTTTGCCAGCCGCGCGTCTGGGCTCGTATGCCTATCGTGTTCAGGGCACTCCTGCTGGAACCCTGGGCCACCCGATGGCCGTGGATCCCTATGGCCAACCCTTCCTTCTGGCGGATCCCTCGGGACTGCTCGCCCAAAGCCGGCGCCTGATTGTTGATCGCGAGTGGGTGTGGTCCTTCCCGACCGGCGGAACCACAGTGCAGCGTTCCGACCGTGAAAGTCTGCAACTGGATTTGGAACTCGATGTCCAAATGGCAGTCCGCGATATCGCCAGCGACGGCCGGGAAGGAATATGGATCCTGTGCGGTGAAGAAATTCTCTACATCGTTCGCTACGACTGCGCTGGGCGCCTGTGCGAACACTTTCGCGTGCCCTATGAAGGTGAGACCGCTACGCAGATGGTGGGCATCAATCAAGGCCTCTCTCTCGCCTTGCTGAGCAAACACGGCACTCGGCTCGCTGTGGTGGAAGGAGCTTCTGGCGCAACGCAACGCACCGTGGACCTCACACAGCTCGCTCCCGCTTGGGCGGTTACCCAATTCACTTCCGATGGGCGCACTCGCATCGTTCTATGGGGCATGCAGGGTACATCCGAGATCAAGATCCCCCTGTTGTTTTTTTTGGACGCGACCGGAGACGTGGCCGAGGGACCTCTCACCGGCTTGTTCGACCAACCAGAGGGCGCAAAGCCTCCGCAGTCGCTCGACTCGATCCGCGTCGCTGTCTACAAGCAAACCGTTTGGTTCGACACCGATGCCGGATTGTGGCGCCTCGATACCACGAATGCGGCAGGTCCACGCGAGTCGGACAGTTCTTTGCTCACTCCGGTTTTGTTTTCTCCGGCAAAGTCCACCGAACGCGGCTGGCTACGGGCGGAAATCTCCACGGATCTGGATCAAGGCGCGGCGTTGGAAGTGCAAGTCGCCACCACGGACGACGCCACAGTGCCGGGAAAAGTGGCTGCGGTCTCAAGCGATCCCTCGCTCTCATGGACGGAAAAACTAGAAAAGATTTGGACGGCGTTTGGCTTCGACCCGCAAGGCCCCACCCCATTTTCTATCCCCGGACCCGCTACGTCTGACGTTCCCATCGCGTTCCCATTACTGGAACCAGAAAACCAGTGGGCCATCGTCCGGATTTCCGTCATTACCCCTCCAGGGACACCTCCCTCGCCGCTGCGGGAGCTCCGGGTTCTGTATCCCAATCTGTCGATTGGTGACTATCTGCCCGCGATCTTCCGCGGCGAAAACGATGCTTCCGGCACGCTGCGAAAGCTGGTCGGAGTTCTGGAATCCACCACACAGCAGTTCGATGAACGCATCCGCAGTGCGGCGTCGTATCTGGACGCGCAAGCTACACCCATCGACTGGTTGGACTACCTGGGCCGCTGGCTTGGTCTCCCCTGGGATGATGCGCTACCCCCGGATGCGAAGCGCCGCATTCTTGAAGGCGCGGGGGTGTTACTTGAGCAGCGTGGCACGCGCGCGGGCCTCTTGTCTTTGCTGCGATGCGTCCTGGGCAATGGCGTCAGGATTGAGCTTGTCGATCTCACTGTGGACCATGCGCCGATCCGTCTTGGCGGCTGCGGCCAATCGAGTGGAGTCCTCCCCGCGCTTCTTCCCGGTATATCGCTGCGAACTCCCACTCTGGGCGAAAAAGCAGTTTTGGGAAGAGCTCGCTTGTGCAGTGATGGGAATCCGTTGGCTGCCATCATTCCAACGCTGCGCATTTGCATCACCGCGCCCCAAAAGCAGCGTCAGGCATTCGAGGACTTGGTGCAGCGTGTCCTGCTGCAATACGTGCCGGCCGGAGTCACGCTCCTGATTCGTTGGACGGCCGCAGAAATGGCTAGCCCGGATGTTATCGGTGAGAACGGCATTTTGCTCGACGACTTCCATTTGGGAGTGCTCGGAGAAGACAGCGCCATTGGGCATTCCCTGATCGGCGGCCGCGACCGCGGCCGGATCGGCGATGCGGGATTTGCTATGGGCCTCTTGCAGTAAGTGCGCAATGCAAGGAGAAACGATTGTGAACAAAGAAACTCATACGCTACACGACCCCGGTTGCCGGTGCACGGCATGCGCTTCCGGGGAGCGCAACCGGTTCTTCAAAGGCAAGATGATGAAGGTGCCGGAATTCGAAATGGAGCAGCGCTACGGCATCGAGCGGCGGCGCCTCCTCACCCGCGCCATCGCGGGCTGGGGTGTGGTTCGCGGATTTGCGCTGGGAGGCAGCCACGAGAACCAGATCCCTTACCCTGAGCCTGGCCCAATCAGCGTTTTGTCTGGCCTCGCTATCGACCCTCATGGACGGGAAATCCTGCTGACCTCAGAGTCCATTCTGGGCTCGGACAACACATTCGTCATCGGCCCGAACTGCGAGCTGCGCACGGTGGACCGGTTGGAGCCAGGAAAGTATGTGCTCGCCATTCATTACGCGGAACGTCTCCTGGGCGATACGCCGCTGCCCGACGAATGTTGCGGAACGCAGATCGAAAAGAACTATGTCTGTGAAACGGCGCTCTTCTCTTTGCGCAAGCTGTGCCGGGAAGAAGAGTGCCCTTGCGGCGAACCGGGCTGCCCCAAGGAATGCAAATGCCATGGGGACCGGTGCCAATGCGGAAAGCGCTCCCGGCATGCCTGCCTGTGTGAGTGGGTTGCCGAAACCGAAGCGCCGGGCTGCCCGCAAAAGCCTTGTCCATGGCGCGGATATTCCGTTTGGGTGGACGATCCGGTCGATTTGGCCTGCGTCTGCATTGTGTGTCGCGCGGAGAACTGCAGGCCGTTCCTCGGGCGTATCGAAGATGACTGCGGCCCGCGGCGCATCGTCAAGAGCAATGACCTCCTCTATAACCTGATTCGGGGGTGCGACCTTACGCGTATTGCGTGTCTCAGTTGGGGTGAATGGCATCGCCGGGAACAGCCGGTTCCCTGGGAAGAGTTCGTCCAGAAGCTCAGGGGGGAAGTCATAGACGGCGTTCTCGTGACAGGCTTCGCCGTACGTTTCACCGGACCCGTGCTGACGCACACCGTCAGACCTGACTGCTTCTCCCTGCAGTTCGCCACCGGCGTAGGCGAACTGCACACGCGTTTGATCGAAATCACTCGGGTGCTGACCCCGCACCACTATGGGGACCCAGAGCATACCACTCGGCAGGCAACGCTGTGCGTGCGGCTGGAGTGGTTCGAGGATTTTGCCTGCCACGGCAGCAAGATTCGAAAAGAAGGCGCATGGGTGCGGTTCGACGTCAATGGCGACTACATCCTCGATTGCCACCATCAACCCGTTGACGTCAAAGCGCACGGTTACGCTCTGCGGGAAATCGAAGGCAGACCCTGTCAGCCCAGTGGTACCGGCACTCCCGGCGGCGTCCTAACTTCCATGTTCAAGGTTGCCAACGCGCTTGAGCGGCCCGTTTATTAGGTTGAAGAAAAGACTTTCGAGGGATCAAGAGGAATATCGCTATGAACAACCAAGATAAAAAAGTACCTACCCAGTGCGGGCTGTCCACCTTGCAGCGGCCCTACTATAGCCCCGGCCAACTATTGGACGATGATGACTTGAATACGGGTGTCACCTTCACCTGGGACTTGACGCGTACTCTGTTCCGCTCGCTATTCGGCTGCGGCGTCATCTGTGGTCTGCAAGTGACCCCTTCCTGGACCTGCGGGAGAACAAAATGGTCCATCACGATCAGCAAAGGGCTGGCACTCGACTGCATGGGAGACCCGATCGAATTGCCGGTAGACGCCACCATGACCTATGGCCCCGACTGCCAGGATCTGCCGAAAGCACTGTGGGTGACGATTTGCTATATCGAGAAATGCTGCCGTCAAAAGGACGTCACCTGCTCGCAGAGCGACGACCCACAATCCAAACCCACCCGCGTGCGTGCCGGCTACGAAATCTGCCTGTACGACACATTGCCCAAATGTGCTTGCCACTGCCCGACGCAAGACGATAACCCTGCTCTGCCTGCACCGGGGCACGAATGTTGCGACGATGCTCCCCAGCCAGCTGGCGAGGCCGCGAAAAAAAATCCTCAAACGGATTCGACGACGCCCACCATTTGCGACTGCTTCAAGTCGCATTTCGAAGGCGATTGTGAGTGCGGTTGTAACTGCAAATGCGTCGTCCTGGGGAAAATTACAGTGCCGACCACGGACGACAATGGCGCCAATATTGATCCAGCGAATCAGGTTCCAACAACCGACACCAGTATGGTCCGGCGCATCCGTCCGCTTCTGAATGGCTACATCTATTGCGGATCCTTGCAATTCGTTGATCCGAAAGCCACCCGCAGGCTCAAAAAGCAATTGGATCGGGTCGAACAACTCCTGGGAGACTTGGCTGCCGAGAACCGGCTGCGACGCGAGCCGCCTAACGAGCTGTGAGGGGCTAGATGGGGACGTCGCGCAGCGTTTCGCGGCAGCCGGCGGCACCGGAGCGTACCTCCGCCGCGCCTGCTCCTGCGCGCGCGCCTGCTACCCACGCGACCCCCGTCCAGCTCCTTCAGCGCCGATTGGGAAACCAGGGCACGGCCACCTTCCTTTCTCGAAGCGCGCTAAACGTTTCATCGCCCCACGATCCAGCCGAGCGCGAAGCCGTCGCCAAGGCCGCCGAAGTCATGCGCATGCCCGCGGCCGAGACGCATGTTGCGGCTTCCGAATCGGTCGCCATTCAACGCTGCTCTTGCGAGCAATGTTCCTGCGGCACGAACGTCCACCGCGAAGCGAGTGGACCCGCGCAGGCCCCGAATATTTCCCACGATATCCATTCCGACATGTCGGGAGGCGGCTCTCCGTTACCCGGTGACGTGCGTTCCTTTATGGAGCCTCGCTTCAGGGCCAATTTCGGTGACGTGCGCGTTCACACCGGGGAACGTGCCGCTCAATTAAGTGGGGACCTCAACGCCAACGCCTTTACCGTTGGAAACCATGTTTTCTTTGGCAGGGGCCAGTATCGGCCTGAAGAGGCCTCCGGCAAGGAACTCATTGCTCATGAACTGACCCACACCATCCAGCAAGGCGCCACCGTGCAGCGGAGTTCCGCTCAAGTCACCGTTCAGCGTGACGAACAAAAGAAGTCCTGGTGGGAAAGCATTACGGATTGGGGAGAATCCCATGCCTGGGACATGGTTCGCGCCATAGCGCCCAGCGCGGTGCCGATTCTGCAGAAGGGCCCCTCAGGCGTTCTTGATTGGCTCGGCGAAAAGATCAGCAGTGCGGCGGACGCGGCCTTCAATGCTTTTATGTCGCCCGTTCGCGCTATCGCCGGCGTCGGCGATGCGCTTTCCGCCCTCTTCACTCCCATGCTGACGGCGCTGCAAACCGCGGCAGGCCAGATCGTACACAACGATTGCTCTCCGATTCGCGAGGCGGCCGAAAAAATCGAAAAGACCGCCCAACAGATCATCACACCTATCGTCGAGAAGTTTCAGCCAGTCGTCGCCAAAGTGAAAAGCTTCCTCAACGATCTCTGGGACAAAATTGGCGCCCCGATTTGGGATTGGATGAAATCCTACGCGAAGGCCGAATGGGAAGCCATCCAGTGGCTTGTCGGAGTCGTCCAGAGTTTCTATTCGTGGATTTGGGAGAAGACCGCGTGGATCCGCGCGTTGGCCTCCAGGGCCTGGACTTGGGTCAAGAACAAGCTCGGCATCGGCGAAGGTGCCGAAGGTCAGGACGGGCTGCTGCAATGGGTGCAAGGCAAGGTCGAAGCGGCGTGGACCGCTTTGAAGGCAAAGATAGAGCCGTTCAAGAAAGAGCTCACCACGATTGGCCTCGCGGTCGGCGGGGTCCTCCTTATGATCTCGCCCGCCGGTCCGGTGTTGGCGATTGTCGGTGTGGTCGCGGGAGCTGTGCAGGGTTTGCGCTGGCTCGCTGCCCATTGGGGGAAGGGCGACATTATCGTCCAGGCGCGCACCTATTTGGAGAAAACGCTCATTCCACCGTTGCTCGGCGCGGCTCATAAACTCAGTGCCACGGTTACCCATATGGCCGAGTCCGTCGCTTCGGCCCTGGGCTCACTCTCCGCGGGATTGGGTCGCGCGGTCGGAACTCTGGCCGGCTCGGTTCTTCGTTTCTTCGCTTCCGCGGTGCAATGGCTTGCCGATCAGGCTACCGCCCTGACGCGATGGGCGACCGCCAAACTCGCGGGGCTGGGCACCTGGCTTACCACCGCGCTCGATGAGCTCCAGGCTTTCCTGAAACAGATTCTCACGCTTTTGGGCCGCGTAGGCTCGGTCATTCTGGATATTTACGGATTACCGATCCTGCTTGGGGAGAAAGTTTGGAATCTGATCCCCGCCTGCATTCGCGATCCCATCGTGGATTTCCTTGGGCCAATCATCCTCCGCCAAATCGAGCTCTTCAGCGAGTTGGTTCGCGACAACGATGCCTGGCAAAAAACCAAGGCCGATGTGATGAAGCTGATCCATCTGATTTTCAAGGATCACGATCTAGTCGGCGCTGTGAAGGCCGCTTTCCAGCTGGTCCTGCGCGTCTTCAATATTCCGGTGGAGCTGTTGGTTACGATCGGCCAGCGGGCCATGGCTGCCTGGGGCGTGGTCAGCAAGAAACCCTTGGAGTTCATCAAAAATACAGTCAGGGCGATTGGGCAGGGTTTCAAGCTGCTGAAGGATAACTTCATGAGCCATCTCCAGTTCGGTCTGGAGGGTTGGCTCTTCGGAGAACTCGCCGAAAAGAAGATCACGCGGCCGTCGAGCTGGACCGATCCCAAGGCCGTTTTTGGCTTTGTGCTCGCTGTTCTTGGTATTTCCGTCGACCATGTTTACGAACTGCTGAAAAAGCGCTTCCAACCCGACAGCAAAGTGGATGCGCTGCGGAAGCGCATCGGTCAGATAGTGGGCGTAATTTCCTGGGTCAACAAAGCCATCGACACCACCAAGTCTCCCGCAGAAAACGCGCAAGGCATGATCGATCAGGCCAAAGAGTTCGGCAAACAAGTTCTTACGGGTATTGCTGAATGGGTGGCCGGGAAAGTGGCCCAGGAAATCGCCGTCTTGGCCGTTGCCGCCGCGGCTTCCGGCGGGCTTTCCGAAGTGTTGGACATCATCCGGCGTGTTTACAAAGTGCTCCTTTCCGTCAAGCGGTACCTCGCGGGCATTTTGAATATGGTCAACGAAGCGCTGGAAAGCGTCATTGACCTCGCAACCGGAAAATGGGAGCCGGTCGGCGCCAAGTTCGAAAAGATTCTGCATCGCGGAATGCCCATCGTGATTGGCTTCCTGGCCGAACAGGTTGGGTTGGGCGGCGTGGGGCAAGCTCTCCGCGACATTGTCGACAAGCTCCGAGAAAAGGTGGATGCCGCGATCCTCTGGGTGATCGACAAGATCAAGGCCGGCCTCGAATGGCTGATCGGCTTGGTTCAGGCCGGCGTCAAGAAACTCACCGACTGGTGGAAGCAGGAAGTGCCGCTCGAGGCAGAAGGCGAGAAGCACGTCCTGAAATTCCGCGGAGCCGACGCCGACGCCGTCTTGATTGTCAGCTCCAATCCGAAGCCGGTGCGGGTATTCATCCAGGATTTCCTCACGGTTCAGGGGACCGAAGCGCAAATCGCCCAGGCGAATGAGCTTGACGAAAAAATCTCCGCGACGCAGAAGGCCATCGTTGCTGCGGAAAAAGCCGAGGATGATGCGACCGTGAAGGAGCTCACCCAGACCCTGAAGGGGCAGGTGGAGGAGCTCGGGGTGGTACTCCTGTCCTTGATGAAGGGAGACGATGAAGGCGGAGAAAAGCACCCCGTGCAGATCGATTATCCGAAGCGGCGCGCCTCCGCCTACCAGGACATTTATATTGGCCCGCGTGTGGGCGAAGGCGTTCGCATCAACCAGGATTGGCTGCGTGAGGCGGAAGGAAAGGATACGGCAAAGCAAGATCTGCTCAAGCGCAAGCCGGAATTGGCACAGAATGATGCGTTTAAAACGTGGAAGGGAGTTGTGCGAAGGCTCTCGCCAATCGTCCAGGTAGGCGTGGATGGCGACACGGTGGGCCTCTCGGAGGAGTTTGCCTCGCTGGCCCCGGGTAAAGTGGTGATCTATGAAGAGCACGCGGGCACCGGGGGCGGAAGCAGAATTAACAATATTTTTAAACCGTATGGTTTCATACCCTCCAGCAAGGGCGGGGAAGGCCTGGACGGCGATCACGTGATGGAGCGCCAGATCGGTGGCCCCGACGAACTGCGGAACCTCTGGCCTTTAGACCGGTCCGAAAATCGCAGCAGCGGTTCCGTCATCAAGTCGCTCAAATGTATATTCAAAAACAACGAGATGACGATTCACGAAGCTCGAGATAAACGAGCGAAGAAGGTCCTATATCTGTTGATCCGTTCCGTCAGGTCGGACTGAGCGTTAGGTAAAGACATCCCCGCTTACGAAAATTCTTTCCAATAGCCGAAACGAGCAAAATCCTGCGTTACTTCCAAATCCGCAAGAAGTAGGACAGCCACGAGTACGTCATTCCCGTGACGGCCGACCTCGAATTTCTGAATGAGGCGCGCCGCCGTTTTCACGGGGATAGATTCGAGGCCCTCTACCGTGCCTGGCGTTTCGGCGAACTTGGAGACCGGGACTTGCGAACAGAGTTCTCTCAAGTGAGGCCGGACCGTGCCGTGTTTTTCGACACCTTTCTGGTGAATCCGCACGGTTCTCCACTCGCTGTGGCTTCTGGAAATGGTGACGGTTCCGCAAAATACACAAATCACCGTCAGCGTCACGGTTCGCGTCACCCCGAGGGTGACGCGAAGTTGTTGGGAGGATAGCCTGTGGTCACCTGATCAGTTCCTCCTGTCTAGGGAATAAAATTGAAGCATGTCCGTGGCTCGCCGGAGACGCAGCGCGGCTTCGGCGCAGACCGTCGCCTCGGGAGCCAAAATGCTCATCCTCGCGCAGACCTCATCATCCAGCAGTTGCGCGATCTCGGAGTCGCCGAGCAGCCGCAGCCGTCTGGATAGCTCGGCGGGGATCAGGAGTGCCGCTGCGAGCCGCTCAGCCGGATCGCCGGAGCAAACTCGCTTCCGCTGTTCGTCGATAAGCTCAGGATGGTCACAACGCGATCGTTTATGTCCTGAAGGGGGAGATCACCGTTCAAGTCGATGGACGCACGCAAGACCTGATAAGGGATCACGCACTTGCCCTGCACGGAGCCGGACAGGTGAAGTTTCAGGCCACCGAGCCAGCCCACTTCCTCGTACTTTCGGGAGCCGAGATTCGCGAGCCGGTTCTCGCACAGGGACCTTTTATTATGAATAAGCCATCGCAGGTCGAAGCTGCCCTCGCCCGCTACCAAGCTGGCCAAATGGGCCACTTGGCTCCGCTCTCAGAAAGCTGAGCGCCACCCTACGAATAGAGCAGACAAAAATCGGACAGCAAGCTTAAGATTCCCGAATAAATACGGTGAATACAAGTGATTCTCCTGAGCAATCGATGCCGGGTAGAATTGATACGTTTTGGGCAAGCCATGTCACGGCGTTAAGGGTGGGGAACTATTAAGTTGGACGAAAACCCTCCATCCGTAGAAGTCGCACGCATCTTAGGATCAGCACCTTACAGCGGTGCTGACAGGGGGGCTTCGAACGTACCACAAACGGTTGCCGCAACGACGATCGTCGCGGACACCAGATATTCGTGCCAAGCTGGTCACAAAGGCTTCCAACGCCTCGGAAACGTTTCAGCCGACCCAGACTCCTCTGGCTAGCAAATTCGGCGCAGAATCGGCATCCGCATTCGCCCCGCCTGAATAGCTAGGACAGACGGGAGCGTGCGCGTCACGAAGGTCGGGGAATGGTCGAGCATGCGAGCATGGCTGCGGGCTTGGTCACGTGGGGTACATTTGAAGGGTCAGTGGCGCGAATCTCTCAGGGGCGGAAAGCATTCGATCTTCCTAAGCTTTTCCTAAGACTTCTGAGGAAATCCCAGACCTCAGATTTTCCAATGACACTGGCAAAAATGGTTTTTCGACAATTCGCTCGTTGACTACAAAGGACTTGAGTTTTACCATCACCACTGAGAATTTCTTAGGATGCTCGGACAGAATCCCCCCCTCTCGCCAGTTTTGCTGCAGGGTATAGGGTGGGTCTTCTGGGACAATTTCCGCTGGGGCAACTTTCCCTCGATTCCACCGCCGAATTATTTCAGACCGCCAGGCTT
>Ga0335081_10001883_pt1 | contig 33191 bp, 28 predicted proteins | sample Lox_Sample_35_FD_206713 | JGI IMG/M metagenome (GOLD analysis project Ga0335081, IMG submission 206713) | Soil microbial communities from Loxahatchee National Wildlife Refuge, Florida, United States - Lox_Sample_3.5 | ecosystem: Environmental > Terrestrial > Soil > Wetlands | place: USA...
AGCATCTGCGGCAGGTTCCGGTAGGAGGCAGATCCCGCAACCAGAGCCACGTGTGGCGCGCGCTCGAAGATCTTATGGCCCTCCTGCTGCGCCACGCAGCCGAGAACCGCAAATCTCTTCCCTTCCTTCTGCAGCTTCTTGAAATCTGCCAGGCGATGGAACACCTTCTGCTCAGCCTTATCACGGATGGAACAGGTGTTGTAGAAGATGAGGTCAGCGTCTTCCTCGCGTTGCACCTGCCGGTACCCCTCGGAGATGAGTGTTCCCACGACTTTTTCGGAGTCGTGGAAGTTCATCTGGCATCCGAAGGTTTCGATGTAGAAGGTTTTGGACTGAGAGCTCACAACCATCCCCGGAAAGCCCAGTATATCGTTAGAGCGTTAATTACGCAGGTTCGAGGTCTACACTTCGGTGTTTAACCACGCGCCAGGAAGGGTATTCTTCTCTCCACAGGAAAGCGGTTCCGATTTTGCGAGCCGGACAGGAACACATATGCAGAAGATGCACCCGATGTCGAGTCGGCTCCTCCCAGTCCTTCTTCTTCTCTGCTGTCTGGCCTCGCCGGCACAGACGAAGTCCGATCCGCTGCCCTCGTGGAATGATGGCGCGGCCAAGCAGGCGATCCTCAACTTCGTTCGCGTGACGACAGACGCTTCTAATCCCAGCTTCGTTCCTCCCGAGCAACGCTTCGCCTGCTTCGATCAGGACGGCACAACATGGGTCGAGCATCCGATGTACACGCAGCTGGTCTTCGCCTTTCAGCGGATTGTCGATCTCGCGCCGCAGCATCCCGAGTGGAAGACGACGGAACCGTTCCGCACGGTGCTGGCTGGCGATAAAGCCGCGATGGAGAAGTTCAGCAACAAAGACTTTGAGGCGATCCTGACTGCTACTCACACGGGCATGAGCGTCGAGGCGTTTACGCCAATCGTGAACAAGTGGCTCGCCAATGCCCGAGATCCGCGCTGGAAGAGACCTTACACTGAGTTGGTGTATCAGCCGATGCTGGAGGTCATGGAATATCTGCGGGCGAATGGTTACCGGACGTATATCGTGACCGGCGGCGGACAAGACTGGGTTCGTACCTACGCGCAGCAGGTGTACGGCATCCCTCCGGAGCAGATCATCGGATCGGCGTATGCTCTGGAGTACCAATACGATGCGTCCGGCGCCGGTGTTCTTATCCGTCCGCCGAAGATGCTCCTCAATGACAACTTCTCGGGTAAGCCGGAGGACATTTACCTGTTCATCGGGCGGCATCCGGAGGCGGCTTTCGGTAATTCCACCGGCGATCAGCAGATGCTGGAGTACACCCAGGCGGGCAGCGGCGCGACGCTGGAGATGATTGTGCTGCATGACGACGCGCAGCGGGAGTATGCGTACGGTCCGGCCCAGGGGCTGCCCAGCACCGATGTTGGCACCTTCACGCAGGCGCTCTACGACGAGGGCAAAACGCGCGGCTGGTTCGTCATCAGCATGAAGAATGACTGGAAGCGCATCTTCGCGTGGGAGAGGTAAAAAGTCAGTTGCAGGATTCACGCATTCGCACTGCGCAACCGGCCCAGCGTCGATCTGACGAATGAGACGATTTTTTCCTTCGACAGCACTTCCCTTCCCGGTAGGTTGAACAACAACGTTGCGGCGACGCAAATGGCCGTCACGCAAACCCCGACGGCGGCGATTCTCGGAACAAGCCGCGCGGGATTGATCAGGTTGCGCACTGCGTACGCTACGACTCCGCCGACGATGGTGACGCCCACGATCTTGAACAGGTTCGCGTACAGACGCAGGTCGTGGACGCTCACCTCGACGGCCCGCGCCGCCCTCGAGGCGATGACGAAGCGCTCCAGGGTCTGCGCGACGACGGCCGCGATCGCTGCTCCCATCATCCCCCAGCGGTGAATCACTGGCGACAAGGCGCAGAACAGCGCCGCGAAGATGCAGATCCGTATCGCCAGCACGAAGTTTCGCAGCTCCTTATAGGCGCGCACGATCGGGTCCAGCAGAAACACTCCGGTGGGCAGCAGCAGCAGCGTCACCAGAAAGATGTTCGCGCTGCGTTCGTACATTCGGGTATACAGCAACACGATGAGATCGTGTCCGGCGACAAACAACATCATGAATAGCGGATATTGCAGCGCCGCAAAGCGGTTGGTCGCCGCCGCCGTGACGTAGCGGATGTCCTCCTTGCGGCCTTCCTTCTGCAGGCTGCTGACACGCACGATCATCACCGAGACAATCGACTCCAGCATCAGGGTCAGCAGGGGAACATCAACCCAGCCGACGGCGTAGATCGCATAATCCTTCGGCCCAAGCGTGGCGCTAACGAAGTAGTTGTCGAGGTCCTTCTGTATCACCCAAAGCAATCCGAAGGCTCCGTAGGGCAACGCATAGGCCAACTGCTCTTTGAAGAAAGGCCAGTCGAAATGCGTCCAGAACCGCGGGAATTTCCCGTGCAGGTACCAGAAGAGCACGAGGATCGACAGCACCTGGTTGAGCAGGGCGGCGATCAGGATGCTCTTTACCGAGCGGAACCAGAGGGCCGCAGCGGCCAGCAGAATGGCCCGGCCCACCTGCGTGCCCACGATGAAGATGGTGGAGTAGCGCACGTCCTGCAAGGCAGTCGGGATCTGCTGCACCAGGCTGGAGGTCAGCGTAGTCAGGATCAGGAAGCCCAGCAGCATCGCCATGGGCTCAAGTGCGTCGGTGCGGAAGAGTTCGCGCAGCAGCTGCGGGTAAAGCGCCAGAGCAACGAGCGGGATCCAGCCGGCCACGAAGTTGTAGACCAGGATGTTGAGCGCGATCTGTCCGCCACGCTCGGGATGGCGGGGCATGAAGTAGAAGGCGCTCATACCCACACCGAAGGTGGCGATGTTGGTTGCGGTCGAGACAAACAAAAATGCCTGCTTGAAGATGCCGTATTCGGTCTGCGGCATCAGGCGAACCAGCAGGACCGGCAAGCCAATGGTGAGAATGGCCGCAACGAACTTCGAGGCGGTCAGCCAGAAGGCCTGAACGGCCAGCCGGGGTGGCTGCTTGGTTGTCGCCGCTGAATCCGTCATCACTCCAGTCAGTTCAACATAACTGACGCTGTCCGCCAAGTTGAGGATCAGGCACCCCGGTGAACCTGAGGCTTCCCAAATGTACGAACCGCGGCACTCCGGGATCAAGCCGCTGCTGTTATCACCACTCGCGTGACTTTCGTCACCGCGCGCCAAGCAAAGCAGTGGTATGTGTTTGGCGTTGTCCAGCTCGATTCTCTCGCTGCGCAGTGCCGAGCTGCGCCCCTAGAAGCACTGCCTAGAAGGCCGTTGCCCCCGTTGGGCTGCGCGCGGATCGTCGCATGAAAAACGCCGGCATTTGAAGATGCCGGCCCAGTTTCCAATCGATCCCGGTGGTAGCTTCAGTGCTCCAGCACCACCAGGCGCGCGTCGTGTTCGGCGTTCAGTCCAATCCACTTGGTTGGCGAGATCACGTAGAACACGCCTTCGGTACCCGTGGGATTGCCCGGCGCAGTGCCCCGTCCATCGGACCCCATCGAATAGGGAATGGAATTGTTTAGCGATTGATCAAGTCCATCCGACTTGCTGTAGTCACCATCTTCCGTTAAAGTGCCTTGCCCATCGCCCGACATTACCGCAACGTCGTTAATGCAATGCGTATAGTCCATCGGAGCTAACGATCCTCCAGCGTAGCTGCCCTTGATGGACTCGTTCGAGAAGGGCGCACCGGTTTGCGGCTCCAGCAGAGAGAAATAATCCGCAATGTTGACCTCGCTCACCAGAAATGCTTTGTTCTGGCTCACAAGGAAGCCAACGGTAGTTGCGCCGTTGCCGATTCGGGTTACGGCTCCATTGGCGGCCACCGTATACGTTCCCTGGTACGGAGTAATCTGGTACATCACGCCGTCCACATCTTCGTCCCCATCTGTCATACTCCAGTTGCCGTGGCCATCGAAGGTACCAATGAGGGCGTGCGACATGTCATATCCACTGTGGATCACGATGCCGCGAGCGTAACTGACCGTCGTGCCGCTCAGCGATGCCGCGCTGAAGGTTCCGCTTTGCTGCAGGATCGAGCCCTCGAGTAGCTGATTTTGGCTGGTCGGATCAATCGACTCCATCACCAGTTCACTCGCTGAGACCACATACGTCGCCACGTGGCTGGTGCCGTGGTTGGTTTGGACCGTGACCGCGCTGCGGCCGGTTTGCGAGTCGACTGCGGACATCGTCCCGCTAAACGTGCAGGTGCCAAACCCTCCGCCTTCGTTGACATCACACGAGCCGTTGCTAATGCTCCCGTTCGACAGCGTGAATTGGCCAATGTTCACGGAAAACGCTCCGGACTGACTCTCGCCCGTCATGCCGTACGCGTAGCCGCCATGGAGCTGGCTGAGCGAGAAGGCGCTGGTGTTCTGCTTGCGCAACGCGCCGGAGCCGCGGCTGCCCGTGCCCGTCGTGTCGTCATATTCTATGATTCGTCCATTGCCGGTCGAAGACAAGACAAAGGCCAAGGTGACCGGCCCGAACGACTGTCCCTGCAAGGTCAGGAGGTTCAAACCCATTGACGTGATCGAGTAACTGCCGGTAAGTGCGGTGCTGAACGGCTGCTCGCTGGTCGAATTGCCATCCACCACGCCGCTGGTGATGTTGCCGTTGCCGTCGGAAACAAAGCTGCCCGCCAGCGTCCACGCGCCGTCGGAGTTGAAGCCGCTGAGGTAAAAGGCGTAGTGCCCGCTGAGCGCGCCTCCGCCGCTGCCGTTGGAATTGATGGTGAGGCTCAGCTGTGCTGTAACGCTTACCGGCTGCAACTCCGAATCGGTTGCCTTCACGGTGAAGTTCGCTGTGCCCGCCAGTGTAGGCGTTCCGGTAATCGCGCCGGTGCTGGTGTTCAGCGTAAGTCCAGTGGGCAAGCTGCCGGAGGTGATGGCCCACGTGTACGGAGCTACGCCGCCCGCCGCCGTTAAGCTCGCGCTGTAGGCGACATCGACGGTCCCAGCCGGCAAGGAAGTGGTGGTAATGATCAGCGGCATCCCGGGTGCGATTGCGATGCTCAGCGCTACGCTGACGGAGCCTGCCGGTGTCTCCGAGTCGCTGACCTGAACCGTCATGTAGGAGGTGCCCGCGCTGCTGGGCGTTCCGGCGATGGCGCCCGTACTGCTACTCAAGCTCAGGCCCGCAGGCAAGCTGCCGCTGGTGATGCTCCAGCTATACGGAGTGATTCCACCGCTGGCTGCCAGCATCGTGCTGTAGCTCTGGTTCTGCGTGCCCCCTGGCAGTGATGCAGTCATGATTTGCAGCCGGCCCATCGTCGCGGAAATCGTGATGGCGAGTGGCGACGAAGCGGTCGCCGGCGGAGTCTGTGCGTCCGTGACCTTCACCGTGAACGTGAAGTTTCCTGTTCCGCTCGGCGTGCCGGAGAGCACGCCCGTGGAAGCATTGAGACTCAATCCCGTAGGCAAGTGGCCCGAGGAGATGCTCCAGGCATAAGGCGCGACGCCGCCGGCGGCGGCCATGGTGGTGCTGTAGTTGTAATTCACGACGCCGGAGGGCAATGTCGTGTTCGTGATCGACAGCGCTTCAATCTGCGCGAAGTAGCTGAAGATGTCCAGCACCAGGTCGGTGGGATTGGTGACGTACGCGTCGACCGAGCCGTTCTGGGTGGGCACGATCGCCATGTTGGAGGTGACGGCCCCATCCAGCGCGTTCAGGGTCGAGACCACGGGCTGGTCCTCGGCATCCGGCCACAGCGTCAGATAGCCAAGCGGCTTGCTGTTCTGCGGAATGACCGTCGCATTTAACACGTAGGCTTGCGCGCTCGGCACCTGGCAGGTACTTTGTAGAACGCCGACGGGGATCATTCCGGTGAACGGGCCGACGTTGTTGCGGGTATCCAGCACGCGGCATGGCGCCAGCGTGTAGAGCGACAAGGCATCCTGTCCGGAGTTGGCCGGCGCAAAATAGCCATCGATGTCGATCACCAGGTCGGTATCGTTGCTGGCAAAGACGCTGATCTCGCCCTCGCTGCCAGCAGGGACGATGGCTGCGTTGGCCACAACGGTCGCCGTCAGGTCATTCAGAGTCGAAACCAGCGGCTGCGATTGACCGGTGGGCCAGACGCTCAGATACCCCAGCGCGCCCGACGGCACTGCCGTGAAATTCAACGAGTAGCCTTGCGCCGTACTGGGTACGTTGCACGAACTGGAGAGCACGGGAAAATCGCGCTTGATTCCGCCCGTCAACTTCGGACCACCGAGTGGACCGCCGGTCCATCGCGTATCGGCCACGCGGCACGGCTGCAGGGGAAACAGCGCCAACGTGGACGTCGAAGCAGGCACAAAGTAGCCGTCGATATCCAGCACAACATCGGTCGTGTTCGTGGCGTAGACGCTGATCGACCCGCCACTGCCGGCGGGAATAATCGCAGCGTTGGCTTTCGTCCGGCCATCCAGCGAGTTCAGGGTGGACAGCACAGGCCGGGTTTGTCCTGTGGGCCACACCGTCAGATATCCGAGAGGCACGTGCGGCACCACCGTCACATTCAGCGAATAGGAGGCGGCACTGGATGGAATGCTGCAACTGCCGTTGGGAATCGCGAAGTCGCGTTCGCCGTTGCCGCTGATGGGCGGACCGCCGAACGGGCCAACCGGATTGCGCGTATCGACCACGCGGCACGGCGTCACCGCTACAAATTGCAGGGCGCTCTGTGAGTAGAGGGCAAGGGGCGTAGCGAGCAGTAGCAACACGAGAATAAACCGCAGACGACGAGGCGCGGCAGCCATGACATTCTCCTCCACCGGCAATCCGCAGGATTAGGCGTGAGGTTGGAAAGGGGGATAGGTTGGGGGAGGCATCAGGGCGTTGCTGCCGGTAGCGGCGTCGAGGGTCTCCTGCCACACCCGTCAGGAGTTCACACCGTTGCTGCCATTTTGTCAGTGACCCAAGTCGCGGCGGAATGTGATAAGCGCGGCCGGGTAGTGCGAGCAGCCAAGCCAGTCCCGCGGCGCGGGACGGCGCAGTTCAGCCCACGACGAAGTCCTGGGTAGGCTGCATTTATGAATGAGCCCCTGCGGGGGCGGCACAGAAGGATGTCAACAAAGCCAGTTTATCTGAGAACCGGGAGAAGAATCTCACGTGGAACAAAACGCTGTCTTAGTCCCCGGCATTGGCGTCGAGTGCCAGGTCTTCGGCGACATTGTCATCACTCTCTTCCAGTTCGGTCATCAGCCCCTCGTCGGTGAGATCCAGCGGATGGGAGTTCCCCCAGTCGCGATGCACGACGGTATGCAGGCGGTCCATCACCTCCTGATCGCGCACCTCGATGGCCAGTTCGCGCCGGCTGTCGAAGCTGCCCGGAGCCAGATTGATAGAGCCGATGATGGCGCGCATGTCGTCGGCGAACAGCAGCTTGGCATGCAGTTTCAGGCCTTTCAGCTTGTGCACCTTGATGCCGACATCATCCATGATGCGCATGCCGCCGACCGCCTCCACCAGCTTCTCCTTTTTCAGCTTGTGCGGCGGCCGCGCCAGCACGTGGACCTTCACCCCACGCTCCTTGGCGCGCACCAGCCGCTCGATGATGACCGGGTCCTGATAGCGCTCGTTCTGCACCCACAGCGTGTGCTTGGCTTCATCGATGAACTGCCCGATACGCTGCCGCCCGTTGCCAATGCACCAGATGAGATGGGAATGCTCGCCGGGGTTAAACGCCTGCCGCTCCCAGTCGGCATCGAAACATTCCGTGACCTCGCCAACTTCGTGCTTGTGCGACGTCACAACAGCATAGTCGCGAGTCTCGGTCAGGTTCTTGGTTTCCCAGTTTAGGGACTGAACGAAGGCGATCTTGTCGTCGATCACCATGGACTTCTCGTGCGTCACGTCGAAGGCGGGATTGCTGTCGATCACGTCGATGGCAGCGTCGGCCAGCAGCTTGCGCGCGTCGGCGTTCTCCTTCTCGCCGCTGCGGCGGGCCGGGTTCAGCATGATGCGGACCTTCGCCCCGCGCCGGTGCGCCGCGATGACCGCATGCAGAAGCTGCGGATCGGAGAACAGGAACATCTTGATGCGCAGCGACTGTTCCGCATGGTTGACGGCATCGAGGATGGGCTGCGAGGAATCGTCGGGCAGAACGATCAGGTAACGCGACATGGGGCCTCCCTATACTCTTCAATCACTCTCGTTGTCACAAAACGCGACGAATTCACCACTGAGACACGGAGTAGATTTCTTGGGGTCATTCCTCTGTGTCCTCCGTGCCTCTGTGGTGCAAAATCCTCAGTGGTGAAAAAATCATCAGACCTTCGCCGCCGTGACGTCAAACTGGGTGCGATACAGTTCGGCGTAGATGCCGTTCCGGGCCAGCAGTTCATCGTGATTGCCGCTTTCGGCCACCACGCCGCCGCTGATGACCAGAATTTTGTTGGCATCGCGGATGGTGCTCAAGCGGTGCGCGATGGTGATTACGGTGCGGCCCTTCATCAGCCGCTCCAGCGCCTCGATTACCGCCTTCTCCGATTCGCTATCCAGCGCGGCGGTTGGTTCGTCCAGCAGCAGGATCGGACTGTTGCGCACCATGACGCGCGCAATGCCGAGGCGCTGGCGTTGTCCGCCCGAGAGCGTCGAGCCGCGCTCGCCCACCATCGTGTCGTAGCCCTTGGGCATGCGTGAGATGAACTCGTCGGCATTGGCCATCCGCGCCGCGTCAACGATCTCCTCGCGTGTGGCATTCGGCCGGCCAAAGGCGATGTTCTCCAGGATCGTCCCGCGGAAGAGCACCGTGTCTTGCAGGACGTATCCGATCTGCTCGCGCAACGGGTTCAGCTTGTAGTCGCGAACGTCGCGGCCGTCAATCTTGACCGAGCCGTTGGTGGGATCGTAGAAACGCGGAATCAGGCTGACGATAGTGGATTTGCCGCTGCCCGTCGGACCGACGACACCGACCATCTGTCCTGGCTCGATCTTGAAGCTTACGTCTTTGAGCACGGGCGCGTCCGCGCTGTAGCCGAAGGCCACGTGCTCAAAGGCGATGTCGCCCTTCAGGAAGCGCGGCTCGAAGGCATCGGCCCGCTCCGGCAGAATGGTGTCGGTTTGCAGGATGGCCTGCACGCGTTCGACCCCGACAGCGGCTTGGGCGATGGCATTCGTCGTGGTGGCGAGATCCTTTACCGGCTTGAAGAACTTCGTCAGGTACGACAGATAGACGGTCAGCGCACCGACGGTCATCACTCCGGCGAGAATCAGCGCCGCGCCGCGCCACAGCACAACTGCGGTGCAGAGGGCGACGGTAATGGTCACGATGGGTGACAGCAGCGACTTCACCTTGCGCGCCTTCAGGGCCGCATTGACCGTCGCGTGGCTGACCTCGGCCAGCGCCTGCTGCTCCATGTCCTGGCGCCCGAAGGCCTCGATCACCTGCATCGATTCCAGTCCCTGCTGCACTACGGCGACAATCTCGGCTTCCTCCTTGCGCACCTGGTGCGTCGCCTTCTTTACCGCCTTCTTGAAGCGCGAGATGAAGAACAACAGAAACGGCGTGACCGCGATGGCGATGAGGGTAAAGTCCCAATTCAGCCAGAACATCAGGCCCAGCATCGAGACGATGGTCAGCATGTCGATCAGGATGTCCAGCGTGGACGAGGAGGCGAAGTCCTGGATGGTCTCGATATCGGTGGTGATGGTGCTGAGCAGCGCGCCCGTCTGGTGGGTGTTGTAGTAGCCGAGCGAAAGCCGCTGCAGGTGATGATACGTCCGCATGCGCAGATCGTGCGCGACCCACTGGCCCACGCTCTCGGTGTAGTAGTTGTCGATGTAGCTGGCGATCGCGCCCAGGAGCGCGATCACAATGAACGCCAACGCTGCCAGAGCGGCGACCTGCAGCCGGTTGCCCTGCTCGAGCATGGGCCGCACCAGCACGTCCAGCGCATGTGGCAGCTTGTGATCGCCCACCACGTTATCGATGATGACTTTCAGCGGCCACGGGCTGGCCAGGCTCATGCCGGTCTCTACCAGCATCGCCGCCAGGATGATCAGCAGCTTCACACGATAGGGACGGATTAGTTCACGAATCAGGCGAATCATGCCGTGGCCTCGGGACTTGGCGGGATGTGACGCAAACCGGCTGTTGCAGCATTATTCCTCTGAACGCCGTTCTTTGCAAAGACGTTAATTGCGTCCCACGAGCTGGAACCGCGGTGGCACCCCGCTCCCTAAGAACTGGCACCACTCAATGCCCCGCCTCAGAACAGCCTGCCCACCTGGAAGAAGAATTTGGCATGACCATAGTCTCCTACGGCGCCGCCAATCTCCACCGGCCCAAAGAGTGTATTCATGATGATCGCGCCCACGACATCCCCGGGAACATCCGGCGGCCTCGGCCCAAAGGGGAGCTGATAGGTCTTCCCTACCTCGAACATGGCCAGCCCGTCGATGGTGCTTCCCAGTAGCGGGGGCAGCTGTTTCAGGGTGCGAATGTAGCCGGTCTGGAAGAGAAAGTACTGGTCGGTAAGCAGCTCGTTGGTGCCGAAGGCGACGAAGCGGGTCACACCGCCAAGCTGGAACGCCGGTATTCCGGTATTGAAGCCATAACTGGTCCCGCCGTCGCCGTTCAGGAAAACCGAGGACTTGTCACTGAGCTTAAAAAAGTTCAACAGCACTGCCTCCGACAAGGGGAAGCCGTGCGGTGCGGCGGGATTCTCGTTGAAGTACTTGGTGTAGAACCTCAGGCTTTCGCCTTTTCGCGGCACCACCGGCTGGTCCAGAGTATCGAGCGTGTATTGCAGCCGGAAATCGCCGGTGGGCCCGGAAATTGTGGGCAACTCGCTGGTGTTGCCGATCTCTGGCTTCAGGCTTTGCCATCCGCCTTCGTAGCCGAATCGCAGTTCGCCGGTGCGGCCGAACTCGTATCCCAAGTCCAGCCCGCCCAGCGCCTCGCGGTTCCGGTAGAGAGCGAACAGGTTGTTGCCGTTGAAGAGCGGATATTGGTAGCTGTTGAATCCTGCGCGCGGCGCGATGAACCACTCGCTGGTCTCGGTGAACGGCCGATAGTATTCGGTCGTAATGCCGTACTGCGATCCGAAGATCACATCGTTGCGCAGCTCGCGGCGATAGCCCCCGAAGTTCAGGAAGGTGATGCGTCCGCCGATGCTGAAGAACACATTGTTATAGCTGGCTCCGTCGATGCTGATCAGCGGCCTTATGACGGGCGGAGAATAGCTTTTGCCTTCCGCTTGCAGCTGCAAACCGGGTTCTCCATTCTTATCCACCATGGAATAGTTCACTACGGAGAAGGAACCGGTGCCGGCCAATTCCCGGATGTCCTGATCCAGTTTTTCGGTGTCGACCGGTTGGCCGGCAAGTCCGGAGAAGTCTTCCTGGATGGGACGCGTGATGTCCGGGGGGACGCCGACCACAGTTACAAATTGTGGGACCGTCGCCCGCCTCCGCCGCGCCTCCCGTTCCGCCAGATATTGCTTCCAGGTGGCTTCGTCCACCGAGAGGGTCGCCAACTTGTCGGCGTTGGCGGCGGCGGCAGCATAGCCGGCCTTAATGATCTCTTCGGCGGCATCGAACTCCAGCGAGTTATACTTCTGCAGATCGACGGTTATCACCATGTCGGCCTGCTCCATGGCGCGGCGTTCGTTCACCGCAATCACGGTTTCGATCGCCTGGTTTAACACCGAAAAGCTGTTGAGCGTCGCGTTCGGACTGAGCGGCTCGGTTGCCAGGTGAATGCCCAGCACATACTCCGCACCCATCTCCTTGGCCACGCTCACCGGAATGTTGTTCAGCAGACCGCCGTCAACGAAGATTTGGCCATTCCATTTGACCGGCGTAAAGATTCCGGGAAGGGACATCGTCGAACGCAAAGCGAGGTCGAGGGGACCGCTGCGGAAGACATGCTGGCTGTTGGTGACCAGGTCGGTGGCCACACAGGCAAAGGGAATGGGCAGATCGTTAAAGCTCTGGATCTGAGAATAGGGGAGCGCGATACGGTCCAGAATCAGCGACACCTCCTGGCCCGAGTTGAATCCTGACGGAAGCGTTATCCCCTTTTTCAACCCCAGCTCCAGAGTGCTGGGATATTCCCGCGCATCCTGTTTGCGGCGAAAGGCCAGGTCATCGAACGGTATTTGTCCGCTCATCACCTGGGTCCAATTGATGTCCTTCACTACGTCGTACACTTGCGCCGCGTTGCGACCCGTCGCGTAGACTCCCCCCACCAGCCCGCCCATGCTGGTGCCGGCGATGTAGTTCACCGGGATGCGATGTTCTTCCAGATAGCGAATGACGCCGATATGAGCCAGACCCAGCGCCCCGCCGCCTTCCAGCACGAGGCCAACGGTCTGGCGTTTCGCTGCCGGAATCTGACTCTTGGGTTGGGCCGGCTCGGCGGCCTGCAGCGAATGAACCAGAAATGGAACAAGACACAGGAACACGAGGCGACTTCCGGAACGAGCGTGCATGTCATTTACCTCGTCGGAGACGTTGTCGATAAGGAATGTGTTGGTTTCGGAAATTGGGCAGGAAGGCCGCGGGCAGAGGCGAAAGTACCGCGGTCGTCGGGGAAGCAGCTTCCCTTTCGTCGTATAGACTCGTTCGCCTCACGTCTGCGTGCCCCAGTTCATAGCAGGTTCTTTGAATTGTTATTGCTGAGGAGGTCCATGGCCGTCGGCCGCCAGATCACCTGCCTGGCCGTTGTGTCGTAAATAGCGTTTTCATTTTCGATGCTTCCTCAGGAACGCGTCAGCCTTCGCTTTTTACCGGATACTGCTTGAACATCTTTGAGATCGCGGTATTCACCTGGCTGACGAGCTTGTTGGGATTGTTTGCAGCCAGGTTCTGTTGCGACATCCCTCGCCACACCAGCTTCTTGTTGGCGCCATCGATCAGATCGACCACCAGCTGCCCTTTGTGAATGGTGACCGACGTGTTGCCGAATTGTCCGACCAGCAACGGCCCGGAGAAGCTTGGATCGAACGGCGGAATGCCGCCGGTGGCCATGTACAGCGGATCGGTGGAATTGAACGTGGTGTCCTGATCGATGGAGCCGTAAACCTGAATGATGAGACCGGGATTGTCGTTGATGTCGACCTTTTGTAATCCGCGGGCCTTCAACTCGTCTTCGATCGCGCCGACTACATTCGCTGCCAGCATCGGGTGCGCCACGGCACCGTGCGGCGCCCAAGCGAAGGTTTTGAACTGGGCAAAGTTCGTCTGCTTGTCGTAATTGACGTGGATTTTCTGCGCCTGCGCGTTCAGGCAGAGGGCAACCACGAATAGTAGCGTGAGGAACCTCGTCTTCATGAAGCCTCCGATTTCTCTTCTGCGCGGATCTCTCGCGCCCTATCGCCAAACGGTTGGTGAACGCTACGCACGGCCTGCACTCTGGTCTGCCGGGCGTCTCTACTGCGCCGGCGATGGATCTGTCGAACTGAAGCGCCCACCGGCGCAGATCGTGTCGATGGCAGGAACCAGGTCCGAGCCGATACGCGACTTGAAGACATAGCCCGCAGCATCCAGATCGAAGGCGGCGCGGACGAAGTCGATGTTTTCGTGGACCGTCAGAAAAATGACCTTCGCGGTGCATCCTGACTTCTTCAGCCGCTTGGCGACCTCAAAGCCGGTCATGTCTCCCAGCGAAATGTCGAGGATGATCAGGTCCGGCTTCAGCGCCGAAACCTGCTGCAGGAGCGATGCGCCATCCGGCAGTGCTCCCGCCACCACGTACGGAGGCTGAAGCATGTCGACCAAGGTGTCCAGGATCTCCGGATTGTCGTCTGCCAAAAGGAGCCGTATCGCTTGCACCGACCGCTCTCCGCCCTCGTCCAAAGGAATCCGCCACGGCGCACGAGGTGCTGCCATGCTCGACGTTATCAACCGGAGATGCGGCTGCCTACTGGCAAAACTACTATTCTTAGTTGGAAAAAGCTGGTTACCTTAGGCGGGCGTCATCTGCCGCCGAATGGCATATTCGAGAAGTTCCGCATTGGTTCGCACTCCCAGGGTCTCCATCATGCGGTACTTGTGAAAGGCCACCGTGCCGGGCTTGAGTTCCAGAACGCTGGCGACTTCTTTCATCGACATGCCTTCGGCCAGCAGTTGCAGGATCTCGCTTTGCCGCTTGGTGATGCGCTTCTCTTCCCCGCGCGACTTCCCTTGATTCAGCAGGAAGGTCACGGTCTCTCGTGCGATCAGCGGCGAAAGATAGGATTCGCCTTGCACCACTTTGCGAATCGCCGTCACCAGTTCCTCGCCGGCGGAGTGCTTCAGAACATAGCCCGCCGCGCCGCGCCGGAAGGCTTCCGCCGCGATGTCGGCGGCGGTGTTCATGGTTACATAGACCAGCTTCACGCCCGGCAGCTTCTGCTTGATCTGCTCGCCCGCATCCAGACCGTTCAGGCGAGGCATGGAAATGTCCAGGATGATGACGTCCGGCTTGAGCTCGGCCGCCGACCTCACCAGCGTACGGCCGTCGGTGACGATCTCGACCACCTGAAAGGCCGGTTCCAGCAGTGTCTTGCAGGCATCAGCGAAGAGCCTGTGATCGTCCGCGATCAATAGCCGCGCTACTGGTTTGCGTTCCATGCAGACGTGCCCTCGATTCCGAAGGCCGATTAGGTCAACGGCTGAGAAGCTATCAAAACAGAACTGCGCTGTCACCATTAAAGTTTTATAAAGCAGTGAGAGTGGATAGCTCTTTTGGGTGGGCAGTCGACAGCGCTTCCGCGGACGGCCGCCTTAGGGGACTCCTAGTGATCCGAAACTTGAAACTCGAAACTGCCTTAAGGCTTGATGGCGGGCAACTGCGAAGCAATCTGTACGTTAAACAGGCTATCGAGTCGCCGGTCCAGCTGCATGAACAGCGCGGCCTTGGTTCCCGGAAGCACTTGCTCGAACTTCGGCAGGTACTGTAGGCGCAGGTTGATGATTTCCTCATCCGCTTCGGCAAGCAAGCGGGTCATCTGATCTGCCTCTTCGGCGGTCATGGTTTTGTAGACCTGCGCGTATTGCTTCACCAGTCCAAAGCGAGTGTCGTTCACCCTGCGGATCTCGGCCGTGTATTGGTCATAGAGTGGCCAGAAAGCCGTTGCTTCGGCATCGGTGAGCTGCATATTCTTGGTGATCAGTTTTTTCGACTCGGCCTGCAGATTCTGCCGCAACAGCGCGACATCTTTATCGTTCACCGTAGGCAGCGGAGTGCTGTAGGTTTGCGCTGCCAGCCTACAGGCTCCCAGCAGCAATAATCCCGACAGCGAGATAAGGCGAACATAGTTTCCTGGCATGATTTCTCGAGTCCTCCTCAAGTTCTTGTGACCTGCCGATGTAGTTACAACTTGCTAATCGATACATGTCAATCAGGAAGCGGAATTCTGCGTCGTCTTTCAGTCTCGCCCTAGCCCTGAAATCCGGCTACGTACCCGAAATGCCTTTGTTCTGCAGGATTCGCACGACGACACGACGGTTCGCGGCCTCACCTTCTGCCGTGGAATCGGCCGCGACTTGGTCCGACGTGCCCATGGCTCCCGGCGCCAGAACGTTGGTCGCCGGGACGCCTGCCTGCTGCTCCAGGAGATCGAGTACATGATCGGCGCGCTCCTGGCTCAGCTTCTGGTTCAATGCTGCCGAGCCGATCGCCGAGGCATAGCCCTGCACCTGGAGGAGGTAATTGTTGATCCCTTTTGCCTGCTTGGCCAGCTTCATCAGCTGCGGTTTGTACTGGGCATCGATGGCACTGCTGCCGTTGGCGAAGTACACCGTTACCTCGCCCAGAATGTTGTAGTCTGCCAGTTCCCCAAAGCGCTTGTTGGCCGCCGCGATGGCGGCCTTGTTGGCGGCGATCTTCTGCTGCTCTTCAGCCAGTTGCTGTTGTTGCTGTTGCAGCGCCTGCTGCTGTTGTTGCAGTTGCTGCTCGCCCTGCTGGATCTGCTGTTGGTTCGCCTCCGCCTGTTGTTCCGTCGGAGTAATGCCGGCTTGAATGTCCTCGGCATTCTTCAGATCGCCGGCCTTGAACTTCACGGTGTCGGCGACCAGCTGGTTCTGCGCATTGTACGCACCCTGCACCTGCACCGGAAGTCCCGGCACAAGCGCTGCCATGCCCAACTGCTTCTTGCGGATGTGCAGCAGCCCCGATGCCTCCTCGACTTGGGTCGCCGGCGTCAGGATGACCGTCACTTTTCCCTGCACTTGGCTTTGCACCGTCATCGCCGCGCCACTGCGTCCAATGATCAATCCCTGTAACTGGGCACTCTGCGCCCCAGCCACGCCGCACTCCAGTACCATCGCGGCCAACAACAAGGCGGCCAGACTTACCCTTGTCCCCTTCATAGTTATCCCCTTCGATTCACGCCAGGTGAAAGCCAATGGGTTCCCTTGCGCAGCTCACACAGAGACAGCATGCCTCAGCCGCTGGACAGTCACTGCCGACAAATCGGAGGCTAGCGTGATGCTAACGGTTCCCGTCACCTCTGGGTACTGGCAAAAATGATAGGCCAATCGGGAGGCTTCGGCTGAACCGGCCGTTCCTGTGTACTGACTGGATAACACTTTTTTTTGTGGCACGGAATATGTATTTCTGCTAGTTAACGCTTGGCAATCGACCGGCGTACCATCACTCTGCTACTCGGAGACTCTATGCCGCGTTTCATGGAGGAGGAGTTGTGCGCACAAAATCTGTTCTGACCAAAGCGGCCTTCGCCGCCCTGCTGTTGTCGACCGTGCTGGTGCTGCTCAGTGTCCCAGGCGTTGCCCGCGACAAGAATGAAACCATCGATGCTACCGCCTGGGGTACCAGCACCCAGTTGGGCAAGCACTTTGGCATCACGATCACGATCTATCAGTACTCGACTCCGGAAGACCAGGAAATCCTGATGGACGCATTCGAAAAAAGTCAGAATCAGGGTCTGGTGAACTCTCTGGAGAAGATGAAGGCCGTGGGCCATATCGCCATCACGGGCACGCTGGGCTACGATCTCAGCTTTATCAAGTTGATCCAGACGCCCACTGGCCGCACCATTCGCTTTGTGACCAACCGGCCCATTCGCTTCGGCGAAGCCTACTGGGACACCCAAACGCAGTATTACAACCTTACAGCCGGCGAGATCAATATCGACAATCAGGATAAAAGCAAGAGCAATGGAGTGCTCTATCCCGCAGCGCAGTTGGCGATCGGCTCCGATGGACAGTTGACGCTCAACCTCAACCAGAATCCCTGGCGACTGAGCAACATCATCGACTGGACAGGAACGCCGGGCGAGAACTAGGGTTGCCCGCCCGTCAACCTAAGTAGCCCTTCGCCTCCCCGAAAGGCGCGGCTCGCGCGAAGGGCTTCGGCCGCAGCTAAGTCTTGAACCGTACGAGGAACTATGAATCAACGCGCTCTTCGAATCTGCGTGCTATCGGCATTCGCAATGGTGGTATTGGTTAGCGTCGCTTCCGCCCAGGCAAAGGGCAAATATGTGTGCGCCGAGCCCAATCCACAAAGTCTCTGTTCCGCGGACAACACCTGTCCTGCGTCGGGTCCCTGCTCCGTCGATATCAAACGCGACGGCATGAAGGGAGCTACGGCAACTCCCAGTTCCCCCAAAGCCAAAGGCAATTCTCTGTTCTGCGTGAGGGAAGGCGCAACCGTTACCTTCCAGACATCCTCAAAGGGAACCGGCTTCATCGTGGATTTCGGACCTTCCTCGCCCTTCGATCCGCAGGACACCATCATTGGGGGAGCCAACAAGCCGGTGCAGGTGGCAGCCAAGCGGCCGGGGTGCTTCAAGTATTCCGTAGGCGCCTGCTATTCCGGGGCGACCTACGGGATGTGTGGATCGGGAGCCGCCGAAGCAATCGTGCTCGGCTCCAAGTGAGCCGGCCGGTTAGGCGCCGGCCGGCATCTCACGGGCGCTGCCGGCCAGCCGCGCTCTTGCCTGCAGCCGCGTGCCGTTTCCCGGCTTCGACGAGACGGTGAATTCTCCTCCGATCAGGTGCATGCGTTCTCGCATGCTGATCATGCCCAACCCTGCCGTCGTGCGGATTTTGTTCAGGTCGAAGCCCACGCCGTCATCGTGAAGCGTGAGCGTCAGGTCCTCACCATCCCGCTTCATCTCCACCGTAACGGACTTCGCCCGGCTGTGTTTGGCCACGTTGTGCAGCGCTTCCTGCACCACGCGCAGGAAGCACAGGGCTACATCATTATCCAGATCCGCGGGAATGCCGGAGCAGTCGCAAACAATCGCCATGCGGTACTGCTCGGAATATTCGCGGCACAGACCCTTCACGGCGACGGCCAGCCCCAGGAACTCCAACTCCGATGAGTGCAGTTGATGCGATAGCCGGCTGACCTGTGTGCCGATCTCCTTTACCCTGCCGCAAAGCTCGGAAATTCCAGGATTCTTCCGCCCCGCCGGCGCCAGTTGTCCGGCCTTTTGCAGCTGGATGCTGAGCAGCGCCAGCGCCTGCCCAATGCCATCATGGAGCTCGCGCGCGATGCGAGCCCGCTCGGCTTCCTGTGCGGTCATCAGACGGCGCGAGAGATCGGTGCGCGCCAACTCCGCCTGCTTTTGATCGTCAATATCGATGCAGCAACCGATATAGCCAACAAAGCTGCCGTCCGGCAGAAGGCGCGGTACACCCGCATCGCGAATCCAACGATACTCGCCGTCGTGCCGGCGGAGGCGGTATTCCATGGTGAAGCGGCGCCGCTGATCGAAGGCGGCGTGGTAGATGGAGACGCAGCGTTCGAGGTCCGCGGCATGCACACCTGCCGCCCAGCCGTCCCCCCTCTCCTGCTCCCGTGTTCGTCCGGTGAATTCCAGCCAGCCGCGATTGAAGTCGGTGCAGCCTTTGTCTGGACTGGCCATCCACATCATGATCGGCGCGCCGTCGGCCATCACGCGGAAGCGCTCTTCGCTTTCGCGCAGAGCATCTTCGGCTTGCTTGCGTTCCGTGATGTCTTCCGCAACCGTCAACACGCTTGCGTGGCCGTCAAACTCGATCACCTCCGCCGAAAGCAGCACGATCAGCGGATCGCCGATCTTACGCCGCACCAGCGCTTCCATATTCCGTACGCTGCCGTGCGTCACCGCCTGGCTAAAGGCATACTGCAGGCTCTGCAGATCGGCTCCGCGTCCAACCTCCTCGATCGACCGCCCCACCACTTCCCCGCGCAGAAAACCGGTGTGCTGTTCAAAGGCGCTGTTCACCTCGACGTAGCGAGAGTCGCTGACCCGAACAATCGTGATCATCGCGGGACTCGCCTGGAAGGCTTTGGCGAACTTCTCCTCCGAATTCCGCAAAGCTTCGTCGGCCCGCTTGCGCTCCAATACGGTGGCGATCGCGTCGCCGACGACCCGGCAGTGAGCAACGTCGTCGTCCGACCAGATGACCGGCTGCGCGTGCGAATCGAAGCCGACGGCGCCGGCAATCTCGCCCGCGGCGCCGCGGATCGGCACCAGCAGGAGCGACTGCATGCCCGCGTGCACGTCGGCGGTCTGCCGTTCCAGAGCCGCTTCCGGCGGGTAGTCCGTCAGCGCGTTGATGCGGATCACTTCGCCGGACAGAATTCTTGACTCGCTCCACGTCGCACTCCCGACGGGAACCACCTGGTAATTCCCGGTCTGCGCGGCGACGTTCCTGGCGCACCATTCGTGGGTCGCACTCCAGGAGTTGCGGTCGGGCGAAAACAGCAGCACATGCGCGTGATCGAGACCGAGGAACTCCGCAGTCTGTTCGAGGGCGAAGACGACGCTGGCGTCAACCTCGGCAGGCGGACACGCGGCAAAGCGGCTCAGGATGCGCGTCATCAATCCGTCAAAACCAGCCTGCCGTTGCTGACTGAGCTTGCGTTGCGATGTGAGGTCTTCGATGACTGCCAGGTAGCTTTCCGGCGAATTTGTGATGGAATCGCGCAGCAAGGTAATCGTGGCCTTCAGCCAGACAACGCGGCCGTCTCCGCGAAGGTGTCTCTTCTGGCTCGAGAAGCTCTGAATTTCTCCCGCCAGCAAGCGCCGGCAGTCATGGTGTTCCGCGGCCAGGTCATCGAAGCGGGTGATTTCGGAAAGACTTTTGCGGTGCAGATCTGCGCGCGAATAGCCGAGTATCGCGCACAAGGACTGGTTCACTGCCAGCCATTGGCCGTCCAGCGACAACTGTGCGACGCCGAAACCTGCCCCGTCAAACAGCGAGCAAAAGGCGTCCCGCTCGCGCAGAAGCGAGCTGCGTTCCTCGGTTAGATCTTGCATCGGCTAGAACCAGACTTGCGTACCACTGGGATATGCGAAGTATAAGCGGCGGGCACGCGGGTGCGAAGCGAAATCCGCCGCGCTCGTACCCCAGAGTGGGAGTGTCCTGTTTTTCGACGATAGCCAGGTAATGGATAATTCGTCCATTTAGAATTCGCTTGCAAAACTAGGATCTCTACCTCCGCTGACATTTTTCGCGCTACCTAGCATTTCTGCCAGTTAACCAAAACTGCCCTGCGGATTACGCTGGGAAGGCGATATTCTTGTCCGCGACGGGAAACCCCCGCACCGGAAATTCTGTCAGCAAACTTTCAAACTGAGGCAGCGAGAGGCAGAAACATGAAGGGCTTTGCAGATCGAATCATCGCGTCGATGCTCGTCTTCACCATCACCTTCGTCTCCCCGGGATTCTTGTGCGCCCAGGCGTCGCAGGCCGCGCCTGCTGCCGGCGCCGCCACAGCTACTTCGGCAGCTCAGCCAGCCAGCGCAGCGGCTAAAGCTCCTGCTGCACCTATCGGTCCGGCAGCCGGTGATCCCTGGCCGCGGACCGTCACCTATCAGGGAGCAACGATCTCCGTCTTTCAGCCCCAGCCCGAGAGCTGGGCCGGAAATCAGCTCAAGGCGTACGCTGCCGTGCGCGTGCAGACACCCAACAAAAAGGACACGGACTACGGCGTGATCTGGTTTTCGGCGCGGAGCGAAGTCGACAAAGTGAACCGCATGGTGACACTGGAAGACTTTGTGCTCACCAAGCAGAGCTTCCCGACCATCGCCAACAACGGCTCCGCCTACGCCAACGCCTTCATCATGAATCTTCCCTGGAGCCGGACCATTCCTCTCGACCTGCTGGAGTCCTCGCTCGCGGTCACGAATGCGGCCGGGTCGCAGAAGAAATATCCGCTGCAAAATGATCCGCCACGAATCATCTACAGCATTACGCCTGCGGTGCTGGCACTGATCGACGGAGCTCCGGTGCTGCGACCGGCTCCCGACAATCTTCAGAAAGTCATCAACACGCGAGCGCTGATCTTCTTTGATTCCTCCAAGAACATGTACTATCTGGCGCTCATGGATGGCTGGGTGGAAGCTCCCACCATCGAGGGCCCATGGAATCCCGCTAAGCACGCGCCGACCAAATCGCTGGACAAGATCCGTCAGGCCGCCGAAGCTAACGATCAGAACCAGCCTCTGGGTAACCCGCAACAATCGCTGGAACAGGCCTACAAGGACGATGAGGCGCCGGCCATCTACGTCAGCACCACACCTGCGGAGCTGCTGGTGATCGAAGGTGAACCGCAATACTCTGCGCTTCCCGGAACGACGCTCTCCTACGTTTCCAACACCGGATGCGATATCTTCCTCAATTCCACCAACCAGAACTACTACGTCCTGCTTTCGGGCCGATGGTTCCAGTCGACCTCATTGCAGAACGGCCCATGGACCTACGTGGCCGGTGCGAGCTTGCCTCCGGATTTCGCCAAGATCCCAAGCTACAGTCCTAAGGCCGATGTTCTGGTCTCGGTTCCAGGCACGCCGCAGGCGAAAGAGGCGCTGATTGCCAACTCCATTCCCCAAACCGCGACCATCTCCCGCACCGCGGCCAAGCTGACCGTGGTATACGAGGGTGACCCGATCTTCCAGCCCATTCCCGGTACCACCATGACCTACGCTGTGAATACCGCAACGCCGGTCATCGACGTCCCCGGCAATACCTACTATGCGGTCAACAATGGGGTGTGGTTCATGTCGGCCGCTGCCGGCGGTCCCTGGGTGGTGGCGACATCGGTGCCTGTCATGATCTACACCATCCCGCCCAGCTCGCCTGTACACTACGTGACCTACGTGCAGGTGTACGGATACACACCGAGCGTTGTCTATGTCGGCTACACGCCCGGCTATTACGGCACGGTTGTCTCATCGGACGGCGTAGTAGTTTACGGTACCGGTTATTACTATCCGCCGTACATCGGTCCGACCGTCTGGGTGCCTGCCCCGTACACCTATGGAGTGGGCGCCGGCTTCGCCTGGAGCGCCGCTGCCGGATGGGCGCTAGGCTTCGGTATGGGCATGGCGATCGGCTCCTGGTGCAGCCCGTGGTGGGGACCGGTGGGCTACTGGGGCTGGGGCTGGGGCGCTCCCGCATGGGGTTGGGGAGGATGGGGCGGCGCAGCCGCAGCCAACGTCTACGGCCGCTGGGGCAACACGGCCTACGCTGGAACGCGCGCCGCCTGGGCGAATCCCTGGACGGGCAACTACGGCACCGGCTCACGGGGTTCCTATTACAACTCCGTCACCGGTAACACCGGCTACGCCGCGCATGGTCAAAACTACAACGCCTACACCGGCAACTACACCACTGGATCGCGCGTGAGTGGTTACAATCCCAGCACCGGCAATCGCTACGCCGCAGGCGGCGGCACGGTCAGCAATGCCTACACCGGCAACTACGCCGCCGGGGTTCATGGCATGGATTACAACCAGAACACCGGCGTGGTGAAGGGCGGAGCCGCCGGAGTTGCCGGCAATGCTTACACTGGCCAGTCCACTGCCGGAGCCCAGGGCTTTGCCTACAACACCAACACCGGCAACGGCATTGCACACACCGCGAACAACACCTACGCCGATCACGACGGTAACGTGTACAAGTACAACCCATCGTCCGGCTGGCAGCAGCACACGGATAGCGGCTGGTCCTCGCCTTCCTCCAGCTTCAATAAGTCATCCATGGACAACATGGCAGCCTCGCGAAGCCAGGGAGCGCAGCGCTGGGGCAACTTCCACTCCGGAGGATGGGGCGGCGGTTATGGTGGTGGCGGCTGGGCCGATCGCGCAGGCGGCTCCAACTGGGGCGGCGGTCGCAGTTTCGGCGGGTTTGGTGGTGGTGGTCGCAGCTTTGGTGGCGGCGGCGGCTTCCGGAGATAGATAGCTCCTTGGCCAGATGGAGGGTCTGACTTAGAGAACCTCTGATTATGTCTCGTCCTTCGAAAGGAAAGGCCTCAAGCCGTCCGTAAATGCTGCAAAATCAATACGGCTTCAGCGCTGAGGAACTTCGCCGTGACCTAATCAGACTTCCCTTGACTGTGGAGACAAGACTCATCCCGCAAAGAGCGCTCTCACTTTTTCACTGTAATACTGTCGGCGATCTTGTCGTACTCCTCGCGAGAGACAATGCGCCGCTCCAACAGTTCGTGCTCGCTGGTATAGGGGCGCCCGGCGATGATGCGGTCGGCCGAAGCATCGTCCATCCCCGGCAAGCTCATTAGCTGTGATTTAGAAGCGGTGTTCAGGTCAAGCGGCTTATCCGGACTGGGACGGGCCAAGCCATCGCGTATTCCTTCCGCTACCGCTTTCGCGTTGTCCTTCAACTCGGCAGTAGCGGCGGCGGTCTGTTGCCGAACCTGCTCCGGGCTCGAGGGTTTGGTGGCACAGGCGTTGCAACCGGTGAAGCAACAACAAGCGCCACTCACAATCAGCGCCAGAAAAATCACTCGCACAGGCATGTGTGGTGGGATGCGGATTCAGAGTCGCGGGTTGATGGCGGTCGGAGGAGGCCCGAAAAGCGAAAAGGCACCGCGCAGCTGTGCCTGTGAACTGATCGCTTTTCGCTGTAGCTGTCGCAAAGACTGTGCGCCAGCGTCCGCAATGGCCCAGTAGGCTGCGTGATTGTGGCGACGCAGCGTGCGGCACGGTCGCGCCCAACGATGCTCGCGCGTCGCTCTATGCCTTGGCGTAATACTCGGCGTTCTTCGCGATAAACTCCTGCTTGTCGGCCGGCACCTCGTCCACGACGAAGATCGAATTGGTCGGGCAAACCGGAATGCAGGCGCCGCAGTCGATGCAGCCGTCGGGGTCCACATACAGCTGGGTCGCCGCCTCGAAAGGCTCTTCATCCTTCTTGGGGTGAATGCAGTCGGTCGGACAAGCTTCGACGCAGAGTTCATCTTTGGTGCAGGTATCGGTAATAACGTATGCCATGATTGCGATCTCCCGTTCTGTTTTTCTTGTGGCCGCCCCATCATCCTGACGGCTGCGCTTTGAACTCTTACATAGCCACTCTACAAAGACAGTAACCACGGAGGCGGTGACGTGAATCACTGACCTGTTGTGAGCCGCCGCACAACGGTGAGGCGCCTTATCGGGCGTGAGCGTAGAGGGGAGGACTGGAGATCCGCGTAGGCGATAGCGAAATGCGACGATGGTCCTCCACTTGCTTCCAGCATCAATAAACATCCAGCAAGCCAGCCAACCGTGGAAATTCGACTCGCTCCGGCGGCGCACTGCGTAATTTGTGCATCTTACGGGTGAGTTCCTGGACGGCTTCTCCGGTCCGGTTTCCCTCCGCTATAATCGGCAATTCGGCTTCGCTATGGTGAAGGAGTACGTGAATGCACGCAGGTAGAAAACCGAGAGTGTTGGTCGTGGACGACGAGCAGGTCATCGCGGACACTCTGGCCAAGATCCTCGACTTGAATGGGTACGCCGCTTCGGCGGTCTATACCGGAACGGCAGCCGTGGAAAGCGCGCGTTCGCTGCAACCCGATTTGGTCATCAGCGATGTCATCATGCCGGACATGAACGGTATTGAAGCCGCCATCAGCATTCGTGGCTTTCTGCCCTCCTGCAAGATCCTTCTGTTCTCCGGCCAAGCGGCCACCGCCGATCTGTTGGAAAACGCTCGGGCCCAGGGCCATGAGTTCGAGATCCTGGCAAAGCCTGTGCATCCCGCTGATTTACTGGCAAAGCTAAAGAGTTAGTTTAAGAGCTCCGGACATTCGCCCCGTCCGAACCGGAAGCCTTCTTGTCGGCACACGTTTACCATAGTACATTTGTACCATGGTTGAACGCATCCAGCATCCCATTGTCATCGAGAGGGTACAGACCGGTGTTCGCATGGAAAAGCGCCTGCTCAAGGTGCTGAAAGCGCTGGCGGCGCTGAAGGACTTGAGCTTGGGCGACCTTCTCGAAGGTATCGTTCTGCACGCCTTCGAAGGCAAGGCGCCATTTTCTTCGCAGACGCTGAAGGAGATCGAACAGCTGCGCCACATTTACGGACTCACCCTCCGGGCCCGGGACAGCCACCAACTCAAGGAGCAACAGCCGTGAAATTCGCTCTCCTGTTCGCCGCTCTAATCACGCTGATCGGCCTCGTCGTCCCATGCAAGTCAGCTGCTCAAGAACCGTCGGCTGCAGGCACAGTGCTGGCCCACACGCGTGTCGAATTTCACTTTGTCGCCAATGCTCCGTTTGAGCAGACGGCCCCGCTGTTCGGCGCCAATGAAGAGCGCAAGTGGTCGGCGGACTGGAATCCGCAGTTCGTCTATCCCCTGCCCGCTAGCGATCAGTCAGGCATGGTGTTTCGAGTTGAGCATCCCCAGCACTCCAGCATCTGGGTCAACACCGCCTTCGATCTCGCCGCAGGACATATTCAATATGCGTACGTCCTGAATGACGCGATGGCAACGCTGATTGACATTCGCCTCACGCGAGACAGTGCGCAGAAGACTGGCGTGACAGTCGTTTACGAACGAACTGCACTGCTGCCGGAAGCCAACGAACACGTGCAGCATTTCGCAAAAGGGGACGAGAAGGCCGGCAAGGAGTGGGAGGAGGCGATCAACGGTTATCTACAGAAAGCCAACAGGCAACTGCCGGTGAAATAGTGAGGAAGTGAGGATCGAAGGGGATTCGCTGTTGGAAGCAGGCGATGGAATGCGTACCAAAGAGCAACGACGACCAGGATCGCCCACAAAAAGCGCTGCGGAGTGCTGGATAGCGCGATTCTCCTCTGAGCGTCCGTTAAACCTACTTCAATGGCTTTCTTGCCACCATTCGCAGCACAGCGGTCTCGCGGCGATCATAGAAGTCGGACTTAGCATGAACTATCTCGTAATGTACGATCTCCAGGGGATCGAAAAGATGGAGCATCTCATTTCGGCCGGTGACGAAATCGGCTCCGCATTCCATCACCACGATCCCGCCCGGTTTGAGTGAGTCAGCCACCCTTTGGATTGGCACGAGCGGCATCGTCCAACTAAAAAGAATCAGGTCAAATCTTCCTTTGCCGAAGTCATACTCGCTATCGCGAACTGCGGCGGCATGCAATGTCAGCCCCAGCTCCTTTGCGCGTTTCCGGGCGAGTTCGACCCCGGCGTCGGAAGGATCAAATCCCCAAACCTCCCATCCAAGGCTCGCCAGGTAAATGGCGTTTCGGCCCTCTCCCATTCCATAATCAAGAGCAACTCCTGGTCGCAGCCCCGTCGCAACCTGCTTTAGAAAGTCGTTTGGAGCGCGATTGAAATTCGACTTGCTGTCAAGATAATAGCGATTCCAATAATCGGCCTCCAAGCCGTCGCGTTTTGTCAGCAACAGTGTGGTGCGACGGGTTATCTCGGTCTCGGTGACTCCTTCTTCCCTGAGCTCCGCCGCATACCGTTCCACGATCTGTTCCTGCGTCAACGACAGCGAAGGGTTCTCGGCGCGTAGTTTAGGGACAAAGCTGTTTCGGAATTCAGAGTAGAAATCGTATTCCGGCTTCTGTGCGGCGACGTAAGTCGCATACGAGAGCATCGCGAACAACACCGCGATCGTCAGAACACAACGAGCTCTCCAGCTGCCACAGTTGTCGAGGCCAGCTAGGCTCATGCCGCTTCTCCGTTGGACGGACTACAGATGCTAAAGGTGCCGCTGCCCCGAGCGACGCCGAGGGATCCCATATCAGCCTCACAATAGGGGTCCTTCGACTCCGGCGCGCACAAAACGCGCGCCTCCGCTCAGGATGACACCTTCATAAAGGAGCGTGTGGTTCTACACTTCCCTTCGTCCTTCCATCGCCTTCTGCATCGTGACCTCGTCGGCGTACTCGATGTCGCTGCCGACGGGAACGCCGGTCGCGATGCGCGTTACTTTCGCTCCCGAAGTCCGGAACAATTGCGATAAGTATGTCGCGGTAGCTTCGCCTTCAATGGTGGGATTGGTCGCCAGGATCAGCTCGTCGATGCTGTCCGACTCAACCCGCCTGGCGAGATTGGCGATGCGCAACTGGTCGGGACCGATACCATGCAGCGGCGACAGCGCTCCGTGCAGCACATGGTAGACCCCGTTGTAGTGGCGGGTTTTCTCGATAGCCGCGATGTTCGTCGGTTCTTCCACCACGCACACCAGTCGCTGATTACGCGTCGGACTGGAGCAATAGACGCAGGGATCGACGTCGGTGATGTTGTTGCAGACGGAACAGAGACGCAGGCTGGCCTTGACGTCGCGAATCGCGTCCCCCAGCAGCTCAGCATCCTCATCGCTGGCGCGCAGGATGTGAAAGGCGTAGCGCTGGGCGGTCTTGCTGCCCACGCCGGGCAGCTTTTTCAGCTCTTCTATCAGTCGCGCCATGGGCTCGGCAAATCGCGACACTACCATCCTCCCTTTTCACCACTGAGGCACAGAGTCACAGAGAAAAATTTTTCACCACGGAGGTCCCGAGGACACGGAGAAAACTCGAAATCAAGAAAACAACGAAGACCCAAGAAAAAAGCGGAGGTCGAAAAGACCCCGGAGAAGACTGGCAAAGATCTTAGCTCCCTGCTCTCCGTGTCCTTAGTGCCTCCGTGGTGAAAAGAGTATTTCTTCGTGTCTCTGTGGTAAGCGCGCTTCACATCCCCGGCAGGCCCATGCCGCCGAGCATGCCACCCAGGCTGGATTTCAAGGCCTCATCCACTTTGCGTGAAGCCTCGTTGACCGCGGCGATCACCAGGTCCTGTAGCATCTCGATGTCACCCGACTTCACCACCTCCGGCTCGATGACGACACTGAGCAACTGCTTCTGCCCGCTCATGCGCACCGTCACACTACCGCCGCCCGAGGACGCTTCAATGACGATCTGCTGCATCTTCTCCTGCAGCTTTTCGGCTTGCTGCCGCGCCTGCGCCAGCATCTCCTGCAAGTTGAATCCACCCATAATTCGTCCTTCAGCCGCGATCTTTCTGATCGATGACCGTGCGAATCTCCGCGCCAAACTTTTCCTGCATGCGCTGTACGATGGGATCGGCCAGGGCCCGGCTGCGAGCGCCCACGCCATTGGCCGGGCGCGGCGTCCCTTGCGCCTTGGGCGAACCGTTGGTTCCAGCACTCAGCATCTTGAACCTCAGCGGTCGTGCGGCCACCTTGGCAAGAGCTCCCTGGATGATGCGCTTCGGCTCCGCGCCCAGCGCCATGTCGATCAGCACTTGCGACATTCCCACCTTTACCGTTACGTCAATGTCTCCCAGCGACCACTCCCCTTCTTCAAGGTTGTGCGCAAGAATGTGTTGTCCCGCATCTTCCAGGGCAGACAGAACAGCGTTGCGGACGGTCTCTTCGGTCGTCTCCCCCGTCGCGGCTGCGGGCGTTTCCTCCACAGCGATGGCTGTCGCAATTCCGCCAGCCTGACTTACGGAAGCAGGGCTTGCTGGCGAGCTCGACGCTCCAATGGCCGCCCCGCGATTCGAAGTCGCTGCAAGGATGTCCTGCGCGGCCTCAGCTTTAGGCTCAGTCTTGCGCTGGCGGTCCGCCTCAAATGGCGAGGGTCGCGCAAACGCTGATGCTGCGGGGGCGCGAGACGACGCCACCTCCGCTTCGATCTGGCGCGAGCCACCGCTTCCCCGCGCCGCCGTAGGCGGCTCACGTGAAGACGCTCCCGCTCTCGGGGTGGACGACGGGCTTGCGGGCGTGCTTGGCACCGCTTCGCCGCTCAACAGCTCTTCCAGAGGCAGCAGCCTCTGCGCATGCACCAGCTTCAAAAGTCCAAGCTCCAGGTGGAATCGCTGCTCCTGCTTGTAGCCGAGCTCGCTGTGGGTGCGCAGCATGATTTGCATGAAGCGCGACAGCTCTTCTTCACTGAATCGCTCAGCTACGCGCGCCACGCGGGCCCGCTCATCAGTCGAGATTTGCAATACCGGAGAGTTGCTACCCGCCACCTTCGCCACCAGGGTATTTCGTAGGAAGCGCAGCATCTGCCGCGCGAAATGCTGTGCGCTCTGCCCCTCCACCAGCAGACGATCCACCGTTCGCAGAACATCCTCGCTGGAGTTGCGGGCCACCGCATCCATCACGTCTTCCAGCAAGTCGGAGGCGACGGTGCCCACCAGTCCGCGCACGACGTCGGCGCTCAGCGTGTTACCGCAGCACGCGATGGCCTGGTCCATAATGCTGAGCGCATCGCGCATGGAACCGTCGCCGACTTCGGCCAGCATGGCCAGCGCACTGTCGTCGGCCTGAATGCCTTCCTGTTTTGCGATATCGCGCAGTTGCCCCACGATGTCATCGAAGCGCACGGCATGAAAGCTGAAATGCTGGCAGCGCGAGCGGATTGTCTGCGGAATATCCTCCGGTTGGGTCGTCGCCATCATGAAGACGATGTGGCCCGGCGGCTCTTCCAGCGTCTTAAGCAGCGCGTTGAAGGCAGCATCGGTAATCTGGTGGGCCTCGTCCAGGATGTAGATCTTGAAGCGATCGCGCGCCGGCCGATAACGCGCAGCCTCGCGCAACTCGCGAATCTCATCGATCCCACGGTTGGTGGCCGCGTCGATCTCGATTACATCTACCGCGTTTCCGGCACGTATCTCGCGGCAGGAGTCGCAGACGCCGCAGGGCTCGGGCACGGGATGGTCCTGGGACTGGCAGTTCAGGGCCATAGCCAGGATGCGAGCAATCGTGGTTTTGCCGATCCCGCGATGGCCGCTGAAGATATAACCGTGCCCGATGCGACCCTGTTCAATGGCGTTGCGAAGCGTGCGCGTGACGTGGTCCTGGCCGATCACCTCGGAGAATTTCTGCGGCCGATATTTGCGCGCGAGAACCTGGTAACTCATGGAAGGAAGATTCGATTATACGGTGCGCCGCTGTGGAACGGGAAAGACGAGGGAGAGATAATGGAGTGCGACAAGCGAGGTGCCCAGTGGACAGTCTGAAAGATCTGCGTGAGTTGCTCAATCGCCTTCCCGCACGCCTGACCGCACTTGACGCCAACCGGCTCGAACATAAGCCGGCTCCCAACGCGTGGTCCAAGAAAGAGGAGCTGGGCCACCTGTTGGATTCGGCGGCCAACAATCATCAGCGCATTGTGCGTACCCAATTGGAGGAGAGGCCTGCCATGCCCAATTACGACGGAGACGAGTGGGTGGCGCTGCACCGGTATCAGCAGCGCGACTGGCAGGAACTGATCGGGCTTTGGGCCGCACTGAATCGCCAACTGCTGGCAGCGGCAGAGGCGGTGCCGGACTCGGCCTGGCCTCGGACCTGCACAATCGCCGATTCGGCGCCGCTCACGCTCCGCTTCGTTTTCGACGATTATGTACGCCACATGCTGCATCACCTGCAGCACATCGGCGTTGAGGTGGAGGACCTGCTACCAGCCCGGGTCGCGGCGAGCTAGCGACTTACGACTGAAGGGTGTGGAAAGCCTCAGCCCTGCTTTCTGTTTTCCCGGGCGGCGCGACCGGCGCCATTCTTTTTCGTCGCTAGCTCGGCTTGCTTCTTCTTGCGCGCCTCGGCCCGCTGTTTCTTGCGCAACTCTTCCGGCGAATACATGCTCCCGCGGCACTTTTTGCTGCCACAGTAACAAGGCGCCTCGTCGTCGCCATCATAGAGCCAGTAATCGTAGGTGAGCTCCTCGTCCGGCGCGATGGCGCGAATACTGGCAATGAAAACCTTGCCATCTTCTTCGTCGGTTTCGCAGTTGGGATCGCAGGAGTGGTTCACAAACATGGCCATGCCGTGGCCGTCGATCACCACCTCACCATCGCCGATGCCAAAGAGGTAGGTGAAAGGCCGACCGTCGTAGCGATCGTCGCCTTCCGCCTTGGTAATGCGTTCTCCGGTGTACTCCAGAAGCCGGGTACCTTTGCTGATGGGGTCCAAGGTGAAACATCCGGCGGCATGAATGTCTGAGGAGCGAATGATGAGGCGTGGCAAGCTCAGGTTCTCCGGGCGTGGGTGGACTGCAGTATAGCCTATCGCAAAGGAGCCATGGCGGGAGCTGGTTTTGGATTCCTATGAATGTCACATGAGACTGTGGCACTTGCCAGTTCACATTCGGCTGCGGATTTCGTATCTTGAAGGAGAACAGAATTCTTGGAGGGCTTCATGGTGCATGTCTTGGTCCGCCACAAGGTCTCGGATTATCCCCGCTGGAAGGAAGCTTTTGACGGCCATCTTAACGCTCGCAAGCGGGCCGGCGAAACCGGATTTCATCTGTTCCACAATGCCGACGATCCACGCGACATTTTCCTGCTGCTCGATTGGCAGACGCTCGATGAGGCGCGCAAGTTCATGAACTCCGACGACCTGCGTGAGCGCATGCGGCAGGCTGGAGTGGTGGGCGCGCCCGAGGTCCAGTACCTGGAGGATGCGCGCAGCGTTCATCGCACTGCCGCCGATTAACAGGCCGCGATAGAATTTTCGCCTCGCTCTTGACAAGACACAGGGTCCTGCGCTTGCACCTGTATCACATGCGAAATGTCCGCGGGCCGGTCTGCCATGCCCTGAGCGGCAGACGCGGAACGCCGGAAGTGCCGCTCCAGAAGCGCGTTTCGCGCGGTTGCCCCAGTTGTCAAGAGAATTTGCAGAACAATTTCGATTGCGCGAAAGAGCAAACATTTGCGCACGTTGACAAACTGATTGGGAAAATTACAATACCCGACGACTCTCCGAACTGATTTGCAACCGTGACAAGCTCAACTGAAACTCCCGTGCTTCTGCGTACTGACTTTTCCGAGCTCGAGCTCTATGCCAGCGGGAAAGTTCGCGACCTTTACCTCGTCGACAGCGACCACCTGCTCTTCGTCGCCACCGACCGGATCTCCGCCTTCGATTACGTTCTGGCCACCGGCATCCCACAGAAGGGACGCGTGCTGACGCAGCTCTCACTGTTCTGGTTCGATTTTCTGAAAGGCATCGTTCCGAATCATCTGGCCACCGCCGATGTGCGCCAGTATCCGCGGGAACTGCAAAAGCACGCCGACCAATTACGTGGGCGCTCCATGCTGGTGGTGAAAGCGGACATGATCGCCATCGAATGTGTGGTGCGCGGATATCTTTCCGGCTCCGGCTGGAAGGAGTACAAGGCGAGCGGCTCGGTTTGCGGGATCGCTTTGCCAGCCGGACTGCGCGAGTCCGACAAGCTGCCCGAGCCGATTTTTACGCCAGCCATCAAGGCCAGCAGCGGGCACGACGAAAACATCTCGTTCGAGCATATGGTGCGGCTGGCCGGGCGCGAGCTGAGCGAGCAGCTTCGTGATCTCAGCATCAAAATCTACCAGACGGCCGCTGACTACGCTGAGACGCGCGGCATCATCATTGCCGACACGAAATTTGAGTTCGGGCGGACGCCCGGCGGATTGGTGCTCGCGGACGAGGTCCTGACGCCGGACTCCTCACGCTTCTGGCCGAAGGACAAGTATCGGCCGGGTGGGGCACAGGAATCGTTCGACAAGCAGTATGTGAGGGATTATCTGGAGTCGATCAAGTGGAACAAGCAGCCGCCGGCGCCGGGATTACCACCCGAGGTGGCGGCCAGGACGAGTGAGAAATATGTGGAGGCTTATACCCAGATGACCGGGCATGCACTGCCGGTTTGAGGGTAGGCCGGGATGAGCCTGTCGATGCTGGACTGGGTGATAGTGCTCGTCATTTTGTTGTCAACCGTACAGGCGATCTCGCAGGGGTTTTTACGGGAGTTCTTTTCCCTGATGGGCATCCTCGCGGGATACCTGGTGGCGGCTTGGGAGTACCCCAATCTGGCGTTGTTGTGCGCCCACTATATTCAAACGCCTTGGATCGCTGACCTGAGCGCGTTCTTTGCGATTTTCATTATCGTCGCTCTGATTGGCGGATCCATCGGACGGCTTTCGAGTTGGGCGGTGCGGAGTATCGGGCTGAGGTGGTTCGATCGTTTGTTGGGTGCCGCGTTCGGTTTTATTCGCGGCATTGTAGTGAGTGC
>Ga0335081_10001884_pt1 | contig 33187 bp, 31 predicted proteins | sample Lox_Sample_35_FD_206713 | JGI IMG/M metagenome (GOLD analysis project Ga0335081, IMG submission 206713) | Soil microbial communities from Loxahatchee National Wildlife Refuge, Florida, United States - Lox_Sample_3.5 | ecosystem: Environmental > Terrestrial > Soil > Wetlands | place: USA...
ACGAGCCAACCACGCTGCCGCAGACGATCTGAGACGTCGAACACCGAGTAGTTCTCGATCTCGGGCGCGAGCGCGAAGGCGAACACCGGCAGGTCGCTGCCGTCGGACAGCAGGCGGTAGGGAGCCATCTCCCCGATCTCCGCGGCGATGAACTGGGCCACGTCCCGCGCGGCTCCGATCGTACGCCGGTACCCCTCATGCCCAAGGCTCGTGAACATGAAGTACTGCGCGACGACCTCCGCACCGGGGCGGGAGAAGTTGAGCGCGAACGTCGGCATGTTGCCGCCGAGATAGTTGACGTTGAAGATGAGATCCTCCGGCAGCGCCTCCTTGCTGCGCCAGATCGCCCACCCGACGCCCGGATACACGAGCCCGTACTTGTGACCGGACGCGTTGATCGACTGCACTCGCGGGATCCGGAAGTCCCATTCCAGCTCAGGTTGGATGAATGGCGCGACGAAGCCGCCGGACGCAGCGTCGACGTGAAGCGCCACATCAAAGCCGCTGTTGGACTGCAGCTCGTCGAGGGCCTGCCCGATCTCCTTGATCGGCTCATAACTGCCGTCGAACGTCGAGCCGAGGATCGCGACCACGCCGATCGTGTTCTCGTCGCATTGCGCGACCGCCTCGGCAGGCCCGAGGTGGTAGCGCTCACCCTCCATCGGCACGAGCCGCGGCTCCACGTCCCAATAGCGGCAGAACTTCTCCCAGCACACCTGGACGTTGGCGCCCATGACGAGATTTGGGCGATCGGTAGGTTTGCCCGTGGCGCGCATGCGCTCCCGCCAGCGCCACTTGAGCGCCAGGCCGGCGAGCATCGCCGCCTCGCTGGAGCCGGTCGTCGAGCAGCCGGTCGCCTGCCCGTGCTCGGGGGAGTTCCAGAGCCTGGAGAGGATCCTCACGCAGCGCGCCTCGAGCTCGGCCGTCTGCGGATACTCGTCCTTGTCGATCATGTTCTTGTCGGCCGTATCCGCCATCAGCCGAGACGCTGTGGACGGCATCCACGTAGTCACGAACGTCGCCAGGTTGAGGCGCGCCTGGCCGTCGAGCAGCAGGTCGCTCGAGATCAGCTCATACGCAGTCTCGAGGCTGATCCCGTGCTCGGCGAGCTCGTGGCAAGGAAGGCGAAGCTCGCGGTCCGGGTGGTGAATCGGAGCTGTGTGTGTGCGGTGGTGCGACGGGCACCATCCCTGCTGGCTGAGGGCCATCGGTTCTTCTCCTTGATCGGGTCGGTGAGGCTGATCGGTTCGCGGGTTGGTGAGGTTCGCGCGGTGATGGATCATCGCGCAGCACGCGCGGGAACAGCTGCTCCTGTCAGCCCGAGCCGTCGTGCGGTCGCACAGGCGGCGGCTCACACCCGATCTCAATCAGGTGACGGGCGAACGCCGGCCGGTCGCGCTCGGAGTCAAACCGCTCCTTGCCGTCTCGCAACAGGGCGCCGACCCGCTCGAGGTCGTAGAGCAGCCCCAGCTTGCCAGGCGGGTCGTCCCACTCGCCGGAGTCGTAGCGTTCGACCCAGGCGGCGAGTGCCGCGAGCGTCTCGATCTGAATCTGGTCCTCCCACCATCCCGAGCGAACCGAAAGCCGGTAGCGGTTACGGAGCATGCAGACGTCGTCGTAGAGTTGCTCGAACCACAGCCGGCGCTCGCGTGGACAGAGCCCGGTCGGACTCATCGGCCAGCGAGTGGCCTCCAGCTGGGGTCCTGGGTCCTGCGGTTCGTCCCAGCTTTCCCCGCCGGGCTCTGACCAACTCATGACCCGGCCGCCAATCGACGGAGTCTCCGGTCGGCGAACCACATCCGCAGCGTCAGCTCAGTCGCGGGGAAGCGGCCGTAGAGCACCAGCGCATGGCCGCTGGCCAGCCGGCGCAGAGCCTCGGGCGCGACCAGCGGGCGACGCCGGATTGCCGTCGAACGGCTCGTTCCGCCGCTGCCGGTCGTCCGCGTGCGGTCCGGTGCCTCCTCCTCGCCGACCAACTCGGCGAAATATCGCAGCGTCTCGAGATCCGCCACACCCGGAAGCAGCATTCGCGCGCGGTGACTGTTGACGACCGTCTCCGCCTGTTGGCCGTAACGGCTGCGCGCCTGCGCGAGGTCGTGGAAGATCGAGACCAGCTGGATGTTGTGGCTTGGAGCGGTCGACGCGATCTCAGCGAGGTTTGGCAACGGCGCCACGTTTCCGGCCTCGTCGAGGCACAACAGCAGGGGTGCGGCGAGGCGGCCCCCGGCGAGTGTCGCGCGCTCGTATGCGCGGTCGACGATCTCCGACAGCAGCGCGAGGAAGATCGGGCGCAGCAGCTTCGATGCCTTCGCATCCCCGACCAGGTAGAGCGTTGCGCCTTCGTCGAGCAGCCGATCCGGCGTGATCTCGCACGATTGCGCCGATCGGGCAACGCGCGCGAAGCGATAGGCCCGCAGCAGCGCCTGTGCCGTTGCCTCGATCGACGAGCGGGTGCGATCAGCCTGAGCCTCGAACGCGCGCACGGCGTCGTAAGCCGCGTGCGCGTCTGCCACTTGCGCTTCGTCTGCAGCGCGATCGGCGACCCGCTCGAGCGCTTCGAGGAGATCGCGCCCACCTTGACCATACACCCACCGCACGACGCTCTCGATCCCCGCTCCGTCCGCCGCGGCGGCGTAAAGGAGCGGTGCCAGCCGCTGCTCGGCGGCGATCGCCCAGAAATCTCCGCCCTCGACGCCGCGCTGATCGAGCTCGCCCGAGGCCGCCAGCCTCCAGGCGACCTCGAGCGCCCCGTCCCATGTCTTTGCGGCCGCCAGCGGCGACCACGTGTCGCAGGCAACACCGGCGAGCGCGAACGGATCGAACACGAACACGGCGCCGAGCGACCGCCGTCGAGCGATCGTCGCCCCGAGCAGGTCGGTCTTGATCGAGGATGCGACCGCGGGGCCGTCCCACTCGAGCAGCGCCGGAATCGCGAGGCCCGCGGACTTCCCGGACTGCGGCGGTCCGAAGGCGACCAGCGCGTGTCTCTGCTCCGCGTAGAGCAGGCGGCCCCGATGACGGCCGAGCGCAAGCCGGCCCTGGCGCCCGCCGAGCGCGGCCGGCCCGGCGCGGTCGTGGGCACGACCGGTCAGGCTGCCGTCGCGGGCGCGACCGGCCCGGACACCGGTGTGCCGCAGAGCGAAGGCAGCGAAGATCCGGGAGCCGGCCACGCAGGACCATCGGCGTGCCCCGCCTCGCGCGCGCAGCGCCCGCAAATCACCTGGGCCGGCCCAATGCGCGCCCGTGCGGGCGCGGCCGACACTTGCCCACATCCCCCCTAGCCGAGCGCCGATGTGGATCAGTGCTGTGGCGGCGCCGATGATCAGCCCGAGCGCCCCGTAGAACCCGACTGGTCCGGGCAGTCGAGTACGCGCGACGACCGGCCACGACTGCGCAGGGTCGCCAATATGGCCGGGGAGCGCGATCAGGACGCCGAACAGCTGACCTGCTCCGACCTGTGGCCAGCCGCGGCCGAAGAGCGCACCCGCGACACCGCCCCACAGCCACAACAGCCCCGCGATCGAGCCCACCGAGCCGATCGCCGCGAGCATCGCGAAATCCGAGATCGAGCCGTCGCGGTCGTTGCTCATCCTCGCGCTCCTCGCTCGGCGGTGACTCGCATCCCAGTGTCAGTGTTCGTGAGCCGGGCTTCGTAGCGGGATCGATAGTGCTGCACGACGAAGGATCGCGAACCCACACGCCACAGTGCCTGGCCGGCGGAGAGCATCGAGATCAGATGCGCCTCGCTGTCGGACAGCCCGAGCAGTGTCCGCGTCAGCGGAACCTGACTCTCATCCTGGTGGTAGACGATCCGCGTCGAAGCGTCCGCGATCAGCCCTTCGGCGATCCGTGCCGCTCGCGAGCCGGCATCGCCCGCGGCCTGCAGGTCGGCCAGCTTGTGCAGCACGACGAGGTTCATCACGCCGAACTGTCGGGCCAGCTTGAAGTTGGACTGAAACCACTCGCCGAGGCCGGTGTGCTGGACGATCTTCCACGACTCGTCGGCGACGTTGATCAGACGTTCACGGCCCGGACGCTGGGACATTCCCGAGAGCAGAGCGCTCATCCAGGCGGTCGCACAGGCCATCAGTATCCCGACTGCGGGCGAGTCTCTGACGGCATGCAGGTCGAGCACGAGAAGCTTTGCGTCGAGGTTCAGCCCCGGCGTGGTAGGTCCGTCGAACATTCCTCGCAACGGCCCTTCGCACAGATCCTGCAGCGCCAGCGCGGCCCGGCGCACGTCGGCGGCGAGCCGCTGCGGGGTCGTGCACAACCTCTGCGCGGTCTCCGCCGGCGGGTTGAACAGCACGGCGGCGATTGCCGGCAGCGTCGGCTCCTGCGCGCTGCCTGCCCGGACCGTGCGCAGCGCCTCGCGCAGGGCCGCCGCCTCGATCTGCGTGAGCGGGCCTGCAAGGGCCGTGACCGTGACCGCCCGCAGCAGTTCGAGCTGCGCGTGCTCCTCGGGCCTGGATGCGAGCGGGTTCAGGCGCACCCCGCCCCCCGGCACAAGCGAGATCGGCTTCACGCCGACGGCGTCGCACAGCGGGCCATACTCCCGCTTGACGTCGAGCACGAAGGCGCGCCGGCCGAACAGCAACATCCGCCACAGAAGGGTCTTGACGAGCGAGCTCTTGCCCTGCCCGAGCTTGCCCAGCACGATCACGTTGGGGTCATCCAGCGCGCCGTCGCCGTAGAGGACCCAGGGGTCGTAGCAGAACGCGCCGCCGCCGGAGTCGCGGCCGACGAAGACTCCTCGCCCGCCGAGGCCGCCGGGTGCCATGAACGGATAGATCGCCTGAGCGTGCCGAGTTGTGCATCGGTGCCCCGATCGCTCGACGCGGCGTATGCTCATCTCTCGCGCTCCTTGCAGCGGCTGCCGCGGCGGCGATCGTGCACCGCAGGCGTATGCACCACTGCCATTGGCCGTTGGTGGCGGCGTCGTTCGAACGTGTTCATCTCAGCCCTCTGCACATAGGCAACGTGAACGTGAACGCGTCGGCCTGCTGGCCGTACATGCGGTGCAGTTCCAAGCGTGCGCGAGCAGCGTGCTCGAGCACCTCCGCGCTTGCCCGGCGCAGATCCTCGCGGTCCCTGCCCGACACCGTCACGTAGCCCGCGATGCGCACCTCGCTGTGCCCGGCGGCGAGCTCGGCTTCGCGGCGCATCGTCGCGTCCTGAGCCTGGCGCTGGCGTGCCGTCTCGGCCTGGCCGAAGCGACGGCGCAGATCGCTGTCGGCGCGATCGCGCGTGATCGCCGCCTCGACCTCGCGCGTCGATCGCTCAGGTGGGATCGGCTCGAACGTGACCGCCACACTTCGCACCACGCTCGAGCGGCCCAGCAGCGCGTCCATGAACATCGGCGAGACGTCGATCCGTGGCCATCCGCCGATCCAGTACGTGGCGTGCAGGGCGCCGTCGCTGCGGTAGTGATCCCAGGAGTCGTCGGTGCCGAGCGGCCATGCGTTGTATTCGACGAGGCCATCGCGAGCGGGATCGGCCACCTGCAGCGCCGCCAGCTCGGCGCGGGCGTACGGGTCGAAGGCGGTCCGCAAAGCGCGAGCCAGCTGTCCAGGGCTGAGGGCCCCGCGCACGACCACGTCAGCCGCCTCGAGCGCCTGCGCGACCCGTTCTGCCTCCGTGATCGCGGCGCGCATCGGGGCGTCCGCGCCACGGTCGCGCACGCGGCGCGTATCGACTTGGACGGCGATCAGGATCTCGTGCTCCTGCGCTACGCTGGCGCTCGTGCCGATCAACTGCAGGTAGGACTCGATCATCGGCGTTCCGCGCAACGGAATCGCCGGGTCCCGCTCGGCGTGCAGCCAACGCGCCAGCTCGTCTGCCTGTGCCGGCGCCGTCCGTTCCACCCACTGAATGCGTCTGATCGCCGTGCTCGCCGCGCCGGACAGCACGAGTCCCCATCGCGCCAGCCGACGCTCTTGCGCCTCCGCATCGAGCAGCGAGAATGACGCCACGCGGCACGCGAGCACCGCTGTGAGCAGCCGACCGCGCTGCTCGCACAGCAAGCCGATCGATCGATCGCGGTAGGTGGCGGCGAGAATCCGCACCGCCGTCAGCGACGGCGGGGCAACCGGCGTTGGCTCGTCCAGCGCGAGCACTCGCGAGGATGATGTTCGGAGCGTGCCCGACGACGGATCGAGCGTGCCCGACGACGGATCGAGGGTGCCCGACGACGGATCGAGGGTGCCCGACGACGGATCGAGGGTGCCCGACGAGGACGGCGCGTGCAGTCGCATCCCCTGCTCGGGCAGTGGCGAACGGAAGCGACTGCGTCCGTTGATTCTCCCGAGGGCGAACGATGCTGCGATCGGGGCCCACTCCTCGGCAGTGTGACGGCCGAGGGGCGCGACCGCGAGCAGCACCGAACCTGCGAACACGGCCGTCGCGATGAAGGCACCTGCGGCAGTCGGTGCGCGATCGATCAGCGCGATCGCGACCAGCCCACCCGCCACCAGCAGCATGGCTTGTCCCGCTCGCACGGGACCGAGAATGCCTCGGCGCTCGAGCGGTCCGAATCTGTATGTCAACCGAGATTCGCTCACAGCCATCCGTCCTCGGGCGGCTGCTCCGGCGCGTGCGGCTGCTGCTCGTCCGCGGTGCGGCCAGGCGGCGCGATCCCGGGCTGTTCTCCGATGGGGAGGGAGCCGAGTGGTCGTGGCTGATCGAAGTGACTTGCACGAGCCTGTGCGCCGGTCGAGCCCGGTGTCGGCGGCTCGCCCCCCGCGCCGACCGAGCCGCCAGCATCGCGGTCCAGCCCGCGCCCGCCGTCCGGAGGCCAAGGCGGATCGGGAGGCGACTCGTGATCGAACGGGTACACGAACGGCCGCCACTGCTCGTCCTCGGCTTGCCACATCTCGCCCCAGTCGCGAAAGCGTTCGCGACGGCGCGAGCCGTCGTCGTCGTCGGCGACTTCACCGTCGCCCTGGCCCGTGTAAATGCCGGCGGTGTTCCCGCCGGTGCCGCCGCCACCCGACCGGACACCACTCGCCGGGAGGCCATCGCCCGGAACGCCGTTGCCGGGACCGCCACCCACCCCGACGCTACTTGCCGGGAGCTCAGCGCCCGGGACGTCGTCCTCGGGAGCGCCGTCGCCCTCGGGACCGCCGCCGCCCGGGTCGCCGTCGCCCTCGGGACCGCCGCCGCCCGGGTCGCCGTCGCCCTCGGGGCCGCCGCGATCGGGATTCGGTCCGCCGAAGGGATCGCCGTCGGCCGAGGGCCCGGTGTCTCGCCGCCCTGGAGAGGCGAGCTCGGCCAGCGAGGCTCGGTCGCGCCCGCCTCCGGCGGGAGCGGGACCCGGGGACGGCATCGCCTCGGCCTGGCGTCGCATCAAGCTCGTCAGGTCCGCGACCCACCCGTTACGCCAGAGGTCGTCCGCCCATCCAGCCTTGCTGGCAGCAGTCGACGCCGGGCCTCTGGTCGCTCGGCTCTCGGCGCGTAGGGACCCCGCGGCGCCACTGGCCAGCTCCGCGAGCGGCACGAGTCGCAACAACGCCCATGGCGCAAAGACACCCATCAGCAAGAGGACGAGGCCGGCGAGCGAACCTGTCAGGCTGAAGTGACCAGCACCATGGCTTAGAGCCTCGCCGCCGAGCGCGAGGACCGCGACGATAGCGAACTTGGACAAGATGAGCGCGACCAGGAGCTCCACCGCCCGTATTGCCCAGACGCGTCGTGCCGGCCAGACGAACGAGGCGAACACGAGCGGAAGCATCAGCACGATCACGTAGACGGCGGCCTCGCGCATCAGCAGCTCGAGCCACAGCGCGAGCGCGCCGGCTGCCGTGAACAGCCCGACCAAGAAGGCCAGGAACGGCGAACCGGAGAGGACGGTGAGCGTAGCGAGAGCGGCGCTGGACTCGGTGAGCAAGCGCGTGTCCGCGTTGCCTGCCGCCGAGCCGACGATCGCAGACAGCTCGTCGGATGCAGCAAGCAGCAGCATCGTCACGGGCGCGGCGATGCCGACCGCCAACAACGACAGCGGGAGATATCCGAGCGCGGCGCGTGCCAGCAGGGCGAGATCCGAGCGCAGCAGTGCCTGGATCGCCGCGGCGAAGAGGAACGGAAGCGTGAGGACTGCGGCGATTGCAGCGATGCGCCAGTAGGCTGCCGAGAACCACGTGCTCGAGAGCTGGGGGCTGGTCGTGTCGGAGAGCACCCTTGCGGTCTCGTGCAGGGCGATCGTGGCGCCGCCGAGGACCCACGCCCCGATCGCGGCGAGGCCCAGAGCGGTCGATGCTGTCGACGCCGAGGACGCAGTCGTCGTGGTAGACGGGCTGGATCCGCCTTCCCCGAGCACCGTCTTCGCGGCGCCCACCAGATGCCCGCCCAGCACCTTCTTGCCCGCCTTCGCGATCGTACGCGCGTGCGTGGCGAGTGTGCAGGCCTTTCCTGCTAGGCCGCTGACCAGGCCGGCGGCGGTACAAAGCGGCTGGGCGTTCAGAGCCGAGGCGCCAGGTACGGCTGGGCCGAGTGCCCAGCTTGCCGTCATCAGCCCGGCCGTGATTGCTATCAGGGCGCGGCTGCGCATCGTCACTTCGCTGTCGTCCCGAGGCGCTCGAAGAAGTTCACAAGTCCGGGCGCCGCGCCGACGATGAGCGCCGACGCGGCCGAGATCAGTGCCGCCATCCTTCCCCGCGCCGCGTACTGGTGGTTGTGGGTATGTGAGGCGACTGCCCACAGAGCAGCCCCGATGAAGGCGCCGAGCAGCGCGATTGCCAAAGCCCACGCCTCCGCTCCATCAACGAGCTGTTGCAGGACGTTGCTGCCGGGCAGCCCGTTGGGATTGGGATTCGCAGTGACCGCTGCATTCACCAACAGTGTCATATAGACCTCCTGAGATCAACTGAGCCACATCACCCTACCAAACCCTACCTATTCCTGCTAGCCTGTGCTGCATCAAATTAGACTCAGTTTGCCTCAATGGTCATTGTTCTGATTCCAAACACCGCTGCTAGCCATGGCGCTCTCGATGTGGGCGACCTATACCGAGCGCTCGCTCCTCGGCTCGAGCAGATCGTGCGGGGCGATGTCCGCGCTTCTGACGCGCTCGTCGAGGACGCATGTCAGTTCGCGTGGGCCCGGCTGCTGCACCACGCCGGACGGGTCCGCAGCGAGGCAGTGCTCTCGTGGTTGGCGACAACCGCGGTGCATGAGGCCTACAAGCTGATTCGCAGGCGAGACCGCGAGCTGTCGTTTGAGGACGCCGGTAACGGTGCGCTGAGAGCCCCAGCGGCCAACCTGGAGGATGTGCTCGCACGCCGTGAGCGGTTGCGGTCGATTCGCAAGCTGACTGAGCGCCAGCAACGATTGCTCTGGCTACAGGCGCTCGGACTCAGCTACGCCGAGATCTCAGCCCATACCGGCTGCTCGCTGCGGACGGTGGAGCGGCAGTTGCTCCGAGCCAAGCGGCGGATGAGAGAAGCCGACAGCGACGTATAACAACGAACTACGGGCTTTTACTGTCGGTGTCATCGCGCGCGGCCTCGCTTGCGCCGGCGCCGTTCCGCCGGGCTCAGCTTTCGAGGCTTGGAGCGCTGCTTGGAGCCTGCCCCGGCGGTCGCCGTCGCCGCTCGGTGACGCGCCGGCGCCCGGCGATGGGCGTCACGCCAGATGAACAACGAGATCCCACCGAGGATTACGAGCGCGCCCACGATGATCGCGAGCGCGCTGGCGCCGCTCAGTCCGCTGGAGCCAGACGCGGACGTTGTGGCGGTGACTGCCGGCGTCGTCGTCGTAGGCGTGGACGTCACCTGCGGCACGCCGGGCGAAAGCGGACCGCCCGGCCCTTGGGCGAGCGATGCCGGAGCTGCCCCGAGCGCGCAACCGATGAGAATCGCGGCGAATGCACCTGACGCGGCAAGGAATGAACGGCGGTCCAGCAACTAATGCCCCCTCGCCAGCGGCTCCCCCATGGCCGGCGTCTCGGGTGCGTCGCGGTAGGGCTGCTCCGGTTCGACGTGCTCCTCGTGGTAGACGCTCTCAGCGTTGACCGCCCAGATGTCGTGGCGGGTTCCAAGCAGGATGTTGTCGACCGCGCGCATCGCCGTCAGCATCGAGTGGTCGGAGTTGTTGTATCGGTGCAGGCCGTTGCGCCCGACCTGGATCAGGTTCGAGATACCGTCGAGCCAGCCGCGGATCGTCGCCACGCGGTCGGCGTATTCGACGTCGTAGATCGGGTATGCCTTGTGAACGCGCGCGACGAAGCCGAATTTGACATTCTGCGCGCGAGCCAAGTGCAGCTTGTCGATCTCCTGGCTGGCCATCGCGACGAGGTCATCGTCGGACATGCTCCAGAGCTCGTCGCCTTCGAAGCAGAAATACTCCATCCCGATCGACGCGTCGGTGTCATTGGGCACCATCCACGGGCTCCACGACTTGAAGTTCTGGATTCGCAACACGCGGACACCGGGTTGATGGATGTAGATCCAATTGTCTGGGAACAGGTCATCGCCTCCGATCACCAGCAGAACGGTGAGGAATTCGCGATAGCGCAGCCCGCGGGCGGCATCGCGCACCTCATCCGGCGCCGCCGGCTTGGCGATCCCGACGGTCGTGCGAAGCGGAAGCGAGGAGACCACGTGCGAGGGCTTCAACGTCTCGCCACCGGCGACGACCTCCACCACCCGGTCGCCCTCGATTCGCAGTCGCGTAACCGGCGCGTTCAGGCGCACCTCGCCTCCGAACGCGCGGATATCGTCGGTCATCTGCTCCCACATCTGACCGGGACCGTAGCGCGGGTAGTTGAACTCCGAGATCAGGGATTTGATCTTGTCGCCCCTGTTGCCCAAGAACGCCGCCTTTGCGGCGCTGAAGAACGACAAGCCCTTGATCCGTTGCGCGGCCCACTCGGCGCGAATCTCGTTGGTTGAGACACCCCACAGCTTCTCCGTATAGGTCTTGAAGAAGTGCTGGTAGAGCCGCTTTCCGAAGCGATTCGAAACCCATTCCTCAAAGGTGTCCTCTCGCCGCTTGGGCTTCAGCGCCGCCCAGACGTACGAGAGCCCGCATCGCACGAGTTCGACCGGGCCGAGCTTGCGGATCACGTCCATGCCTTGAAGCGGATACTCGAGAAATCTGTCGTTCCAATAGATCCGAGACTGGCGCGGGCGCCGGAGAAACTCCTCCTTCATGATCTCGTGCCAGAGCGCGTCGACCTCCTTGACCTTGGTGAAGAAGCGGTGCCCGCCGAGGTCGAACCGATACCCGTCCCGCACTTCTGTGCGGGCGATCCCTCCCACCTGGCCGGTCGATTCGAGGACGATCACCGGCTTGCCGTGCTTGGCGAGGAGGTAGCCCGCCGTAAGCCCGGCGGGACCGCCGCCGAGCACGAGGACCGGATGCTCGGCGGTGATGTCGGCGCCCGCGCCGGAGACGGCTGAGGGAGCGAGGTCGGTCATGACACCTTCTGATAAAGGATCGCGCTGTCGGCGACGCAGCAGGCGCCACGGTAGTTGTGCGGCGCCGTCGCGACCTCCTTGAGCTGCGAGTCGTCGGCAAGGATCGCGCCGAACTGCGCGGAACGCCGGCGCACGAGCAACGTCCACGCAGCCTGCCAATTGCCCGCCCCCTCTGTCAGGGGGCGGATGTAGAGCACCTGCTGTCCTGGCCTGAGGCTGGCCAGCAGCGCCCCGAGCGTCGCCTCAGGATTCGCGTGACGCAACCGCTTGAGCGCATACACCCAGTTCATGTAGCGCGGGTCTGAGACGGGGCCTAACGTGCTCGCGTACCGCAGGCGGGAGGGGAGGTAGTACCAGGCCAGCGGAACCTGCTCTGGCTGGCTGCTGATGACAACGTCTCCCGTGTGCAGCAGCGGCGCCATCTCGCCTCCGACATCACGCAGGTCGCTCTTGTACTGCGGCGTGTAGGAGCCGACGTGAATCACGAATATCAACGAAACGAAGATCGCGACGAGGCCGACGATGCCCGAGCGCGCGCAGCCCCACGCGGCCAGCAGCAGGATCGCCCCGAGCACCGGCGCGAAGTATCTGGAGACGAACGCCGGGGTCACCTGCGAGGCCAGCCAGGCGATCAACAGCGTCGCTCCGGGCAGCGCGATCAAGGTCCACGCGAGCGTGTTCTCGCGCGTGTCGCGGAAGCGGCGCGTGAACAGCCGAGCGAGCCCGATGATCGTCGCGAACAGGAGCGCGATCGTGATCCGGTCGCCGCCCATCAGGTCGCGCGACAGCAGAACGGGAGCCCCGAGGCGCGGCGGCGGCGCCCACGGCGCGCCGGTGTGGGTGGCCTGATAGAGGAAATTCGGCAACCAGGGCAGGAACAGGATCCCGGCGCCCGCGAACGCCATCGCCGCGTCACGCACGACGCGGCGGCGATCGTCGCTGGCGCGATAGGCGGGAATCAGAGCCACGACCGCGCCGGCGGCGAAGAACATTCCCCAGGCATGCGTGTAGAGCATCAGCGCCAGCGCAATCGAGAACACGAGCAGGTACTTGCGCCGGCGGAATACGAACGCGTGGATGAACGCGGCCGCGGCCACGATCCCGAGCAGCCCCATCAGCTCGTACATCCGCGTCTCCTGCGCGTACTCGGTCAGAAACGAGCTGCACGCGAACAACGTCGCGGCGTAGATCCCAGCCCTGCGCCCGAACAGGCTCCAGCCGGCCCACATCCCGACCGGCACGGTCAAAAGTCCGAACAGGAGCGGCAGTGAGTGTGTGGCGGCTTCGCTGGCGCCGAACGCGCCGATCCAGAAGTGCAGCAGCACGTAGAACAGCGGCGGCGAGCCGTCGTGCCGCAGGATCCCCGGTATCTGGCTGAGCGGATGAGAGGCGATTCCGGTGGTGATCGCCTCATCCATCCAGAACTGGCCGCTGATGAACCTGGTGCGGAAATAGGCTGAGATCGCCAGTAGGACGACGAGGATCGCGCTCGTGCTCGCCCATACGGGAACGCGCTCGAGCCACTTCGGCTCGCGTACGTCGACGACCTTCGGGACGGCGCGCGGAGGGGCAACGACGGTGGCCACTAGCCGCTCACCCTACGACCACAGGTTGAAAAGATCCTGAACGTGCGTACACGAGCGACGAGCGTATAGCGGGCACCGGCGTGCTCCCAGGCGATGACCTGCACCGGGGTGGGCAGCAGCGTGGAATCGGTCTGCGCCCGGGTCTGCAGGATCACGTTCGGCCAGGGCGGGGGCGCCAGACTGCTCGGCTCGGCCTCGACTGCCAGCGTGCGTATGCCGAGCGTCCAAGCGACCATCGGGACCTGGAATCCCTCGGTCATCACTGAGCCGCATTTGAGCAGTGCGCCGGCACCGCCGGCCTCTCGGACGGCGGCTGTGAGGTCCTCACGCAGGTGAGCCTGGTACACGAGCGCATGATGTGTGCGCGGCAGGCTGACGAGGTTCTGCCCGATCCATGGCGGCACAGCGAGAAACAACGCGACCGCAACCGCGCTACCGCCGGTCAGCGCAGCCGCCGCGGCTGCCCGGCGCCGGAAGCCGGGTGCAAGCGCGATCAGCCGGCGCAAGAGCCGGGCCGCCGTCTGGGCAACCCAGCCCCACGCGATCCCCCCGGCGATCGCGATCGGCGCCGTGCCGAGCACGAGATAGCGGTTGTTGCCCGAGAAGCCGGCCTGCGTCTCGAGCGCGATTCCAAACCACCAGACGAAGCCGAACAAGCCGAGTCCCAACAGCCAGGCGCGGGCACCGGTGGACGGAGTCCAAGCGCGGCGCCTCCACCACGTATCGTGTGCGCGCCAGAGTCCGAACGCCGCCAAGACCAAGGCGAGAATCCCTGCGATCTTCACGCGGTTCAACACGGCCGGCCAAGCCTCGTTCTTGAACACCGTGCAGACTGGGCACTTGGCGAAGGCGGCGCTGTTGGAGCGCGGGTGCTGGGCGCGCGCGACTCCTCGCAGCAGATGGCCAGACCCCCACAGCTCGGGCACAAACCACAGCACGGGGATCAGTGCGAACAGGGCCAGCACGAGGCGGCGCGCGCCCGCGTCGCGCCAGAACAGATACAGGCCGAACGGGCCCCAGAAGACCCACAGCTCGGGCCGGTCGAGTGCGGCGAAGAACCCGACGGCGAATGCCTGGCGGGGTGCGCCGTCCAGGTACCGGTCGACCGCGATCAGCCCGAGCGCGGTCGCCAGGCCTTCCGAATAGCCGAGGGCGTTGTCGGAGATGAAGCCGCCGGAGTTGATCATGCTGCCCGCAGCGATTACGCCCGCGAGCAGGCTCGGCAGCGCCGTCCACGCGCGTACCGAACCGCCCTCGCCGGCCAGCCCGGTGCCGAGCGCCCGCGTCAACCGCCAGGCGATCTTGAAGGACATCAGCACTGCCATCACGGCCCCGGCCCGGGCGACGATCAGCCACAGGTCCGGCTGCGCATGCCCGAACAACGCGAACACCGTCGTGAAGATCATCGGCAGCGGCTTCCATGACGGTCCGCCAGCGGTGTGCAGGTCCAGGTGCACGATCTCCCGGCCCCACACCAGCCACGCCCATGGGTCGTAGCTGGGCGTGGAAGGGATCAGCAGCGAGAGCGCGCCGATGACCAGCGCCGCGCCGCCGAGCGCGAGATATAGACGGCCCCCCGTGAAGTGCCGGGTGATGTGGAAGATCCGTGCCCTGCTGGGGGGCGCGATGGTTGGCGCAGTCAGCTCTGCAGTCGGGACAGACATCGATCCTTGGGCGCCGCGTTCGGCGGCTCGACACGTGCGGGGCGGCAGACAGACACGTGCCCGCGCACCGAGCGCGGGCATCGTCGCTCGATTGTAGAGGCGAAGGCGGCGGCGCCGCGCGACGGCACGACGAGAGCACCCCGGGAACGGCTCGCGGCGCGATCCCGCGGCAGCGCGGGATCGCAAGCCAGGGCGCTGGTGCTTCGCGACGGGTCCATGGAGACGCCCCGCGCCAGCGCCGAGGCGCCCCTGTCACCCGAGCGAGGGTGAAGCCTACCCGGCGACGTCCTTTGCGATGCAGGCCTCAACCTTGCCCAGCTCTTTGTCGGAGGCCGCGTTTGGATACACCAGCGCACTGCCGATCACCTCGGCGCCCTGAAAAGCACGATTCCCCTGCATCTGGTCACCTTGTGCGATGCCTGGCGTCGCCTCGAACATGACCGTGGGACCGTCGGGACGCGACCCGATCTGCAGTCCCGGGCGGCCGTGGATCGTCGTACTGGCGACTGCGAGGTGGGCCTGGCGCAGGCAGGCGACATGGTTGGGTTGGTTGGTGCGCGGATTGTCGACTCGGCCGCGGCCCTTGGACACGTTGGCGGAACCGGCCACCGGATTTTCGACGCTGCCGCCGCACGCCGTCACCGCCAGCGCGACGAATAGCCAACTCGGCACGAGCTTTGTGACTGACATCGAACACGAGGGTATCGGGCGCCGTGGCGTCACGTTCCCGGCGGACGGTGGCGACCGCCGCGGCGGGTGGGGCGTGAGCTTCAGCCTGGGTCCACCTGGGATCGGGTGGATGCAGGCTCTAGGTGGAAGCACGCGATGTTCGGGGGTGGGCGCGCGCGGTGTTCCGGGGACCCGTAGAGGATCATCCAGTCCGTGATCGGTTTTGCGGCCGTCGGCGGAGCGCTGTCCAAGCTCGGGGTCGTGGCGGTCGCCTGTCTGGCGGCCGTTGTTGTCCTGGATCGCGAGCCGCGCCGTCGGGCCTTGGCGACCGTCGGCGCGCTGCTCCTGGCACCGGTGCTCCTGGTGGGGGATATCTGGCATTCGCCGCAACTGGAGGTCGTGCACCGTCATCCGCTCTTCGCCGGCGTCGCCGCGCTTGTCGCGCTGCTGGTCGTGAGCGCAGCCGCGATACTGATCGCGCGCCGTCCGGCGGCGTTCGCCATTCTCGCCGTGATCGCACTTCCGTTCCGCGTGCCGATCGAGTCGGGTGGTATCACCAACAATCTGCTCGTTCCGCTGTACGGCGTCGTCGCGGCGGGGGCGCTGGCATTCGCGGTGCCCGGGCTACTCGGCCTCGCAGGCGTTGCGCCCGAGGCCGCCGAGCCGCCGGCCGGCGCTGCGCGCCGCGACGTTCGTCGGCTCGAGTGGCTGCTGGCCCTGTGCGTCCTGCTCTACGCGCTTCAGGCGATCTACTCGCCGGACTTCGAGAAGGCGCTGCAGAACATGGTGTTCTTCTATGTCCCATTCGCGCTGCTGTTCGGCCTGTTGCGACGCTTGGCATGGTCGCAGCGGCTGTTGCGCACCTGCGTGCTGGTCGTCGCGGCGCTCGCTGTTCTGTTCGCCCTCATCGGGTTCGTTGAGTACGCGACGAAGACGCTGCTGCTCAACCCGAAGCTGATCGCCGCCAACGACGTCCACACGTACTTCGTGATCAACTCAGTCTTCTTCGATCCGGACATCTTCGGCCGGTTTCTCGCGCTGGCGATGATTCTGCCGGCCGCTGGACTGCTGTACGTGCGACGGGGGCGCGAGCAGTTGCTGACGACGCTCTTCCTCGCGATCCTGTGGGCGGCGCTCGTGTTGACGCTTTCGCGCTCGAGCCTGGGGGCGCTGCTGGTTGGTCTCGGGATGCTCGCCGCCCTGCGCTGGAACGTCTCACGAACCGTGGTCGCGGCGATCGTGGTCGCCGCCCTCGGTGCCGCCGCGGTGGCGGCTTCGCCGACGACGTTCGGACTCAATCAGGGGACCAACGGAGCCTCGGCCGGCCGCGCCGGGCTGGTCAGCGGCGGTGTCACGATGCTCGGACGGCGGCCGCTCTGGGGTTACGGCTCGGGATCGTTTGTCTCCGAGTTTCGAAAGCTGCACCCCGGAACATCCCAATCGTTGGCGGCCTCACACACCATCCCGGTAACGATCGCCGCTGAGCAGGGCACGATCGGCGAGCTGGCGTACCTCGCGCTCGTGTTCGCGGCGACCGTGGCGTTGCTGCGTCGTGCCCGCGCGGACCCCCCTCGCGCTGCCGTTGCCGCGGCGTTTGTAGCGCTCGTGTTCCACACGCTGCTCTACGCGGACTTTCTCGAGGACCCGGACACGTGGGCGCTGCTCGGTATCGGCGCCGCGCTGGCCCTCGCGGCGCGCCTGCCGGATGCCGATCGAACCGTGCCAGCTGCGGACGTGGCGGCAGTCCCGGCTTAGGGCCCGTTCAAGAATTATTTCGCACCGAGCCCGGCTCTGGTCGTCCCTCATGCCCGCCGAGTCGTCGATCGGGGGTTTCATTTTGCTTGGGATCTGGGTAGCATCGGCAAGTCTTGACCTGGGGATTTCTCTGGCTGATGCTCGCGCTGAAGATCCCGCTGATCGGGCTGATCTGCATCGTGTGGTGGGCGATCAAGCAAGGACCCGAGGAGACCACTTCGCCGACTTCGGACGACGATGGTGGGATCAAGTGCAGCCGACCGCATCCGTCAAGGCCCTTCCCGCGCCGCCCGCGTCGCGGACCCCACGGCGATCCGCCGCCGCTGCCGCCGGCGAGGGTGCGGACGGTACGCGCTCGCGCTCGTACGTTCGGTCACTAAGGGCCCGTTCAAGAATTACCGCTCGCTTTGACGGCGTCTGCTCGGGCTTGCGGCCTGCTGGGCATCCGGCCTCGCCGGAACGAGCCGCGCCCGATTCATCCGGCTGCCTGGCGCCACCCGCCCGCCGTTCGAGTACGCCCGACTATTGCGCCGAGCCGGCGGCGCCCGTCACGCCGAGCCACTCGTCAAATCCGAGCGCTTATTGTTGCGCCGGCCCTAACGCCGTTACTGCGCGCGAGTGGCTGACCGGCGGCGCTGTCAGACTGCGACGATGAGCGGCGACGCGCCCCGTTCAGTCCTGTCTGACGGCACGATCCGGCAGCTCGTGCACAAGGGCCGTATCCGGATTGAGCCCTGGGAGCCACAGCTTGTGCAACCGGCAAGCGTGGACCTCCGGCTTGGCGACTCCTTCCGGGTGTTTCACAACCACCGTGCTTCGGCGATCGACTTGCGCAGGCCGCCAGAGAACCTGACCGAGGAGGTCGTGGTGTCCGCCGGTGATTCGTTCGTGATTCACCCTGGTGAGTTCTGCCTTGGCCGAACGCTGGAATGGGTGGAGCTCCCCGATGACATCGTGGCGCGCATCGAGGGGAAATCGAGCCTGGGTCGCCTCGGGCTGATCGTGCATGCCACTGCCGGCTTCTGCGACCCCGGCTGGAAGGGGACGCTAACTCTCGAGCTCAACAACCTGACGCGCGTGCCGATCAAGTTGTACCCCGGGCTCCTGATCGCACAGCTGTCGTTCATGTCGCTCGACGCTCCGGCACAGCGGCCATATGGAAGCCCTGAGCTCGGCAGTCACTACCTGGGCCAGCGCGCCGCGACCGAGAGTCGCTACGAGGGGGGGCCGGTGGAGCACGTCCGCACGTAGCGTGGGGGGAGCCTGCAGCCCGCGTCAACGGCGACGCAGCCCTGCCCAGGTCGGGTGCCGCGGCTGCCTTCCCTGACGGTGCTCCGATCAGGTAGGCTCGCGGCGTGCTGAGCTTCCTGTACGCGGCATCGGAGCCGTCGAAGGTCCCGTTCTACTTCGCCGGCGGGGTTCTGGCCGCCTGGGCGGTCGTGCTCTCTTGGATCGGCCTCACTCGACCCGAGTTCCCCTACAGCGAACGCGGCGCGCGCGGCGTGATGGCGGTCAGCTTGCTGCTGATGGCGATCGCGATCGCGATGGCGATCGTCACCAGCAAATAGCCTCGTAGCCGAGCAACGGCGACGCCTCGGCGCAATCGCGATCGTCACACGCGGACAGCGCCCCAGCCCGGCAACCACGATGCCACGGCGCGATCGCAACCACGATGCCACGGCGCGATCGCAACCACGATGCCACGGCGCGGTCGTCACACGCGGATAGCGTCACGTCCGAGCCATGCGGCAGAGATGCCACGGCGCGATCGTCACACGCGGATAGCGTCACGTCCGAGCCAGGCGATGGCGATGCCACGGCGCGAACGCGATCACGTACGCCCCGAGGCCTGCGACGAGGCGTCATGAGGCTATCGCCTCCACGCCCCCACGGTCGTCCACGCTTAGGCAACCATGGGACTCGGGTACTAGAGTGATGGCGTGGTCTCGGGCGTCCCGACGCCGGACCGACCACCCCGCAACCGCGCGCGAGAGGAATGCCGTGACGACTCAGACACAGCAAACAGATGGCACCGGCGTGGCGACGGCGCAGGAGACCCTCACCGTCACAGACAACCGCACCGGCAGGCAGTACGAATTGCCGATCGAGGACGGGACGATCCGTGCCACGGAGCTGCGCAAGATCAAGACCAGCGACGACGACTTCGGCCTGATGACCTACGACCCGGCCTACATGGCGACGGCTTCGTGTCGGTCTGCGATCACGTTCATCGACGGTGACAAGGGGATCCTGGAATACCGGGGCTACCCGATCGAGCAGCTGGCCGAGCAGTCGAGCTACCTCGAGGTCGCGTACCTGCTGATCCACGGTGCGCTCCCAACCCAGGCCCAGCTGGACGAATGGACGTACCAGATCACGATCCACACATTCGTGCACGAGAACATCAAAGAGTTCATGCAGGGCTTCCGCTATGACGCCCATCCGATGGGGATGCTGCTCGCGTCCGTGGGTGCGCTCTCCACTTTTTATCCGGAGGCACGGGAGATCAAGCAGCCGGACATCCGCTACATCCAGATCATCCGGCTGATGGCGAAGATGCCGACCCTCGCCGCCTTCGCCTATCGCCACAACCGAGGCATGCCGTACGTCTATCCGGACAACGATCTCACTTATCCGGGCAACTTCTTGTCCATGATCTACAAGATGAGCGAGCTCAAGTACGAGCCCGATCCGCGGCTCGAGCACGCTCTCGATGTGCTGTTCATTCTGCACGCAGACCACGAGCAGAACTGCTCCACCAGCGCCGTGAGGAGCGTCGGCTCCTCCCAGGTTGATCCTTACTCAGCCGTCGCCGCCGGTGTTGCTGCGCTCTACGGCCCTCTGCACGGTGGCGCTAATGAGGCGGCGCTGCGGATGCTGCGGCGAATTGGCACGACGGCCAACGTGCCGGACTTCATCAAGGGCGTGAAGGAGGGACGGGAGCGGATGATGGGCTTCGGCCACCGTGTTTATAAAAACTACGATCCGCGCGCCAAGATCATCAAGAAGGCGGTCGACGAGGTGCTTGAGGTGACCGGCACCAACCCGTTGCTCGAGATCGCACTGCAGCTGGAGCAGATCGCGCTCGAGGACGAGTACTTCGTCTCGCGCAAGCTGTACCCGAACGTCGACTTCTACTCCGGGCTGATCTACGAGGCTCTGGGGATGCCGATGGAGATGTTCCCCGTGCTGTTCGCGATCGGCCGTACGAGCGGCTGGATCGCGCAGTGGGTGGAGATGATCGACGACAAGGAGCAGAAGATCGCCAGGCCCCGACAGATCTACACGGGTGGTCGCGGTATGGATTACGTGCCGTTCGGGCAACGCTGACGCGCTGCTTGCACCGGCCGCGGCATGAGATCATCGGCATCGGCCGGCTCATGGAAGCTGACGGTCCGTTCGGGGGCGCGCGTCGAGCGCCGACGTTACGACCAGCTCGAGCGTGCCCTCGGCGTGGCCGAGGTGCGTGGGACGCAGTTGGCGCGGGAAGTGCCACGGCGGACGGTTGACCTGAAGTTCAAGCGCATCGAGCCAAGGCAGCAGGTCGCAGCGCGGATCGAGCTCGCCGGCCCCGAGCGGGTCGTGCCCAGTGTGCGCGCGGGTGTCGACGTGCGCGGCGACGGCTCCAGCGAAGCCTATGTGGGCCGCCTCCGCCGGCAGCTCATAGATCCGCTCCGTGGGGAGACCTCCTGGGCGGCGCTGCGCAGAGTCCTGATGAGCCGCGCCGATTCCACATCCCGACTGCCCGGACGTTGACGCGGCTAAGGGCCCGTTCAAGATCAGAGCTGCCGACGCCGAGATCTGCTGGCCAGCAGCAGACGTCTGCTTTTGCGCGCGGCTCGGAGCTCGAGCTCGATCTCAGTGGAGCACCAGTGTGGCCCCGTGCTCGCGCAGCCAGCGCGCGTGCTGGCGGTAGTCCGGGCGGTGGCGCGCCAGCAGCGCCCAGAAGCGCGGCGAGTGGTCCATCACCTGCAGGTGACAGACCTCGTGCCAGATGACATAGTCGAGCACAGGCTCGGGTGCGAGCAGCAAACGCCAGTTGAAGCTCATCCCCCCGCGCGCCGAGCAGCTTGCCCAGCGCGTGCGCTGGCCGCGGATCGTCAGGCTCGTGTAATCGTGGCCGGTCGCCGAGGACGCCCGGTCCAGGCGGGGCCCGATCTCGGCCCGCGCCGCGCGCCGGTACCAGCGCTCGAGGGCCTCGCGGCGAGCGGCGCCCGCGGGCACGAGCAGCTCGCCGCCGCGCTGCTGAACCCGCGTCCGGTCTGGCTGGGAGACGAGCGTGAGCATCTGGCCGATGTAAGGGACGGCGTCGCCGCGCGCAGCCAGCGTCGCCCGCGCGCGATCGAGCTCGCGGACGCGCCGCTCGATCCAGGGACGGAGTTGGCTGATCGCGATCGCGGCCTCGCGCTCGGGCGCACGACGGGGCAACACGACCTCGACCCCGCGTGCGAGGTCGACAGTCACCCGCACGCGCTGTGCCCGCGGCGAGCGGCGGACGCGGTAGGGAATCTGCGACGAGGAGGCAGGCCGTTCCACGTCGCGACAGACTACGGTGCCAACCCGACGTGCCTCCGATTCCCCCTCTCAACGAGCCGCTCAGCGACGAGCTCGTGGACGTGCGCGACGGCGCCGAGCGCGACATCCCGGAGATCCTGATCGCCCACGAGGACGATCCCGAGATGCACGTACTGCTGGGCGACGAGCGAACTCCGACCGGCGCCGAGCTGGGCCGCCGCGCCGAGGGCGAGCGGGGGGCGCGGATCGCGGGCGTCGGCGCGACGCTGACGATCGTCGAGCCGGGGAGCGACGAGTGCCGCGGCCAAATCTACGTGCACCACGTCGATTGGGACCGGGCGCGTGCGGAACTCGGCATCTGGGTGGCGCCCCAGGCTCGCATTCGAGGCCTTGCGCGCAGTGCGCTGAGGCTGGTTGCATGGTGGCTGTTGCGAGATTGCGGCATCGAGCGTGTCGCGCTCGTCACCGCCACCCACAACCAGCCGATGCGCCGCGCCGCGCGCGCAGCCGGGTTCCATGAGGAAGGCGTGTTGCGCGCCCATTTGCGCGAACGCAATCGCCGCGTCGATGCGGTGGTACTGTCGCTTGCGCGACGCGATCCGGAGAGGTGATGCAGTACTGGCGCGTAAAGCTGCCGCCCGGCGTGCGGTCGCCGTTTGAGGTGTACGTGAACGGAGTCCGGCAGGAGCTCGGCGTCGATTATCGGATCTCCGCCGGCGAGCTGTTGTTCGAGCGCGAGCTCGTGCAGCAGAAGCTCGGCCCGTGGGCGTGGTTCTTGGGCTTCTGGGGGATCGGAACCTACAAGCGCAACGACGAGGTCGACGTACGCTATGAGCTCGACGGGCAGCCGATGGTCGCTTCCTCGCTTGCGATCACGGCGCCATCCGCACGACCTCGCGCCTGACCCATGGGCGCAGCAGCCTCAGCGCGGAAAGGATCGCGCTTGTCGCCGGTGAGCGGTTGAGCGTGTAGAAATGGATCCCGGGTGCTCCCCGGGCGAGCAACTCCGCGCATTGCAGGGTCGCATACGAGACGCCGAGCTCGAGCACGCCGCCGGGATCCGAGCCGCGCTGCTCGAGCTGCTCGAGCAGCTGGTCCGGGATGTCGGCGCCACAGAGGCCGGTGATGGTCTTGATCTGCTTGAGGTCCGTGATCGGCATGATTCCCGGGATCAACGGGACGTCGATTCCCACTGCCCGCGCCTCGTCCACGAAGCGGAAGTACAGCTCGTTGTCGAAGAACAGCTGCGTGATCAAGAACGACGCGCCGGCTCGCACCTTCTCGCGCAGATAGCGCAGGTCGTGCGCCATATCGGGAGCCTCGGGGTGGACCTCTGGAAAGCACGCCGCGCCGACGCTGAAGCCGTAGCCGGATCGAATCAGCGCGACCAGGTCGGTCGAGTAGCGCAGCCCGCCCGGATGCGGCATCCACCGGTTCTCGCCACGTGGCGGGTCGCCGCGCAGCGCGAGGACGTTCTCGATCCCGGCCTCGTCGAGCTCGCCGAGGATCGCGCGGAGCTCCCGGCGCGTGGCGCCGACGCAGCTCAGGTGCGCCATCGCCTCGATCTGCAGCTCCTGCTTGAGCCACTTCGTGACTTCCAGGGTGCGGTTGCGCGTCGAGCCTGCAGCCCCGTAGGTGACGGACACGAAGTCCGGCTCCATCGCCCGCAGCGTCGCGAGCGCATCGCGCAAGTTGCGCTCCCCGTCATCGGTCCGAGGCGGGAAGAACTCAAACGAGAAGACCGGCTCGTCGGCGGCTGCGAGGATCTCATCGATTCGCACGGTGGTCCACCGTACAACCTTGACAAGCTCGTGTCAAGGTTCTGGGTGCTAGCGCGTCACGCCCCATCGGCGTCTGGCGCGATCGGTCCCCGGCGCCAGGTGATTCAAATTCAGATAGCAGAGCGTCTCGCGCAGACGCCAGGGAACCGCCGCGAAGGGGACCTCGCCGTATCGGGCCCGTGGGCGCCGGTGTCGATCAGGACCACGCATGAGCCGGCCGCGATCGCCCAGGCATTGCAGTGTGGCACGGCGGGATACGGCAACGGCAAACGCAGGCGCCAGAGGCCCGGCACAACGCGCTCGCCTCGGCCGAGCTCACGACGGGTCATGCGTGCACGATGCGGGCGTAAACTGGCGCGTGCGGATGTCGACGACAGAAGTTGCGAGGCGTTACTTCAAGGCGCTCGCCGCGCACGACCTCGACCGCGTCGTCTCGTGCTGGGCGCCGGGGGCGGTCGATCGCCTCGTCGGCCAGCATGAGGTTGTCGCGCCCGATGGGATCCGGCGGTACTTCTTGGAGCTGTTTCAGGCATTCCCGGACTTCAGCTTCGATGTGCTCGATCTGACGAGCTACCACGGCAACTCCGCGGTGCGGTGGCGTGCGCGGGGGACGTTTGCCGGTCCGGGCCGATTCGAGGGATTCGCTCCCAACGGCGCGCGGATCAGATTTGAGGGCTGCGACGTGCTGACGGTCGCCGACGAGCTGATCCAGCACGACGATGCGTACTTCAACCGTGGCGACATCGCCCGGCAACTGGGCTTCCTACCGCCGTCCGGGTCGGCGACCGAGGCGCGCCTTACCATGCTCGCGAACCTGCGGACGAAGGTTTTGGCCTGGATCCGCGCCGCCGAGCCGCACCGGATCGCCGACGGCGTATGGCTGTTGCGGGGCGGCTTCCCGGTCAAGACGATGAACGTCTACCTGCTCGAGCACGATGGCGGGGTCACGGTGTTCGACGCGGGGATCGCTGAGATGACGACCGCGGTGGCGGCGGCGGGTGCGCGGCTTGGCGGCGTCAGGCAGATCGTGCTCGGGCACGCCGATGCCGATCACCGCGGATCGGCTCCCGCACTCGAGGTCCCCGTGCTTTGCCACCCGGCCGACCGTCCCGCGGCCGAGTCGAGCGCCACGTTCCGCAACTACTGGGATCTGTCCAAGCTCGATGCGCATGGGCGGTGGTTGCTCGGGCGGCTGCTGCCGTTCTGGGACGGAGGCGCGGTGCGCGTCACCGGGACTCTCGAGGAGGGTGACAGCGTGGCCGATTTCCTGGTCGTGGAGCTCCCCGGGCATGCCCCGGGCCTGATCGGGCTGTTTCGCGAGTCCGATCGGCTGGCGCTCGTGAGCGACTGCATCTACACGCTCGATCCGCAAACCGGGATCAAGGGCGCGCCGCGCGTTCCGCACCCCGCGTTCGACGCTGACGTCGAGCAGGCCCGAATCTCGATCCGCAGGCTCGCGGAGCTCGAGCCGTCGTCCGTCTGGGCGGGCCATGCCGAGCCCGTGCAGGGCGACGTGCGCGCACAGCTCGAGCGGGTGGCGTCGGCGCGTCTGTAGGGCTCACAGCGTGGGACGGCGCAATCGTCAACGCCGGCAGCTCGTCGCGCCGGTCGGCGAGTACCGCGACGAGGAGGGCAACGTGCTGGTGTTGCGCGGCTCGCTGACGCCGGCCTCGCGGCGCGAGTACGCGGCGGTGGTCCAGGGCGGCCTGCATCGTGAGGATGCATGGCAGCGAGCAGTCGAGCTGCTGTTCGGGCGCCTCGCGATCTCGTGGACGATCTCAGGCCTCACGATCGAACGTCAAGGAGAGCTGCTGCAGCGCTACCGGATCGCCTCGGTCCGCGAGCGCCGTTTCGTGCGCGAGTCGCTGCGCGAGCACGTTCGCGAGCACTTCCCCGAGCTGCAGGCGCCGTGATCGGCCCCGACCGCTGCGCGGGGTCGCAGAGATCCCAGAGATCGCGGTTCTGCAGGATTAATTGCTCGCGCGGCGCGGCAGCGTCAACACTTTCTGTGCGGGTGCCGGCACTCGACGAGCAGGCAGACGTCGTGCAGTAGCGTCCTGCCAGATGCGCCGCACGAAGATCGTCGCGACGATTGGTCCCGCCTCCCGTGAGCCCGACACCCTCGCCCGGATGGTGCAGGGCGGGATGGATGTCGCCCGGCTCAATTTCTCGCACGGCACGCTCGAGATGCACGAGGAGAACGCCCAACGCATCCGCCGCGCGGCGTCCGCGGTCGGCCGGCAGGTCGCGATCCTGCAGGACCTCCCCGGACCCAAGCTGCGGATCGGGGCACTGGACGAGGACCGGGTCGAGCTCAAGCCGGGCGAGAGGCTCGTCCTGCTGTGCGGCACCAACGCCGTCGGCAACGGCGAACGGATGTCGGTCAGCTGGGGCGGGCTCGCCGCCGCGGTCGATCCCGACGACATCATCTACCTAGCCGACGGCGCCATCAGGCTGCGCGTGCACAGAGTGCGTGCGGGCGACGGCGAGGTTGAGACCGCGGTGGAGATCGGCGGCTCGGTTGCCTCACGGCAGGGCCTGAACATCCCGGGCTCCACGCGCGGGCTGCCCGCAGTGCCCGAGGAGGATCTCGACATGCTGCGGTTCGGGGAATCGATCGGCGTCGACCTCGTGGCGTTGTCGTTCGTCCGCAGCGCCGAGGATGTGAGCGCCGTCCGCCGCCGCACGCGACTGCCGTTGGTCGCCAAGATCGAGAAGCCGCAGGCGGTCGATGCCGCTGAAGAGATCATTCGCGCCGCCGACTGCGTGATGGTGGCGCGCGGCGATCTCGGGATCGAGCTGCCGATCGAGGACGTGCCGATCGTCCAAAAGCAGCTTTTGCGGACCGCGGGGCGCCTCGCGCGCCCCTCGATCACCGCCACGCAGATGCTCGATTCGATGGTCAACTCGTCCCGGCCGACGCGGGCCGAAGTCGCCGACGTTGCCAACGCGATCCTCGATGGGACCGATGCGGTGATGCTCTCCCAAGAGACCGCAATCGGCGCCTATCCAATCAGGGCGATCGAGATGATGGCTGCCGTCGCGGAACGCACCGAGGACACGCTGCCCTATCGGGCCTGGAATGAGGACCGTGTGGCGCGCGATGCGCGCGACCCCGCGTACACCGTCGCCTACAGCGCCTGCGCCGCGGCCCGTGAGCTCAATCTCGCCGCCCTCGTCGTGCCGACGCTGTCCGGGCGATCGGCGCGGCTGCTGTCCGCGCATCGGCCGCGGGTGCCGATCTTCGCGCTGTCGCCGGGCCGCGAGACCGTGCGGCGATGCGGCCTGATGTGGGGCGTCCGTGCCGGCTCGATGCGCCGGCACGAGGTCACCGAGGCACTGATCGCCGACGCGGCGCGGCGCGTCGTGGAGCTGGGCTGGGTGAGGTCGGGAGAACGGATCGGGATCACGGCGGGGCTGCCCAGCGGACGCCCGGGGACGACGAGCCTGATCCAGATCCAACGCGTCTAACTAACTAACTAAGGGCTCACGACAGCGAGGGTAAGGGCCCGAGATTGTTCTCCAGGTCGGGCATGGATGCGCGAATCCACGTGATCCTTCCTCAATGAGGCCTTAGGGCCCCCCTCAGAAGACGTCGTATGTGAGCAACGCCCCGGCGCGTGCGGCGTCCAGGGGTGGGCCGAGCAGGTGGCCCTGGCCCAGCTCGCAGCCGAGCTCGATCAGCAGCGCGCGCTCCGCGGCCCGCTCGACTCCTTGCGCGATCATCGTCAGGCCGAGCTCGCGGCCCAACCTGAGGATGCCGGCGAGCAGGGCTGCGGGCCTCCCGCCCTTCCCGGCCGCGGCGACGAACTGCCGTGCGATCTTCAGCAGGTCCACCGGCAGCCGCGTGAGATCGAGCAGCGAGGAGTAGCCGGCGCCGAAGTCGTCGACGGCGACACGCACCCCCAGCTGCGCGACGGCGGCGAGCGATTGCAGCGCGCCGGGCGCTTGCTCGAGCGGCGTGCGCTCGGCCACCTCGAGGATCAGGGCGCAGGGCGGGAACCGGCCGGCGATCACGTCTTGCACGGTGGCTGCGAAGTCCGGGCGCTGCAACTCGCGCGCCGAGACGTTCACGTTGATCGACAGCGGCGACTCGCGCCACCAGAGCGCGAACTGCGAACAGGCCTGCTGCAGCGCCCAGCGCCCGAGCTCCACGATCAGCCCCGTCTCGATCGCCACTGGAATGAACTCGACCGGCGCGATCAGCCCCCGCTCGGGATGGCGCCAGCGCAGCAGTGCCTCGAAGGCGCAGATACGGCCGGATCCCAGGTCGACGATCGGCTGGTAGCGCAACTCGAGCTCCTCCTGCGCCACCGCCCGGCGCAATTCGGCGTCGAGCCCGAGGCGCGACAGCAGCGCGGCGTGCATGCTCGGCTCGTAGCGCTGGAAGCGGCCTGGCCCCGCCCGCTTGGCGTGGTACATGGCCACGTCGGCGTTGCGCAACAGCGTCGCTGCGTCGTCACGGCCGGTCGCGATCCCGATGCTGACGCTGACGAACGCCTCGTGGCCTGCGATCTGGAAGCGCTGCTGCAGTGCTTCGATGACTCGTTGCGCGACGACGCCGGCGTCTGCGGTGCTCGCGAGCAGCACCGCGAACTCGTCGCCTCCGAGCCTTGCGCAGAGATCGCCGTCACGAATGCAACCACGCAGCCGGTCGGCCACGGCGGCCAGCAGCTGATCGCCGATCGCATGACCGAGGGAGTCGTTGACGAGCTTGAAGCGGTCTAGGTCGAGGAACAGAACCGTCACCGGCCCGCCGCCGCGGTCGGAGCGCACGAGCTCGTGCTCGAGCCGATCGAGCAGCAGCGCACGATTGCCAAGGCCGGTCAGAGGATCCGTGAAGGCTTTCGCAAGCGCATCGGAGGCACGGGCCACGCACAGCGTCAGGCCCACCTGCTCGGCGTAGGACGACAGCAGCTCGCGCTGGCGCTCGGTCCAGGTGCGCCCGGCGATCTGGGTGCCAACGACGAGGCTTCCGATCACTCGGTCGCGCTCGCGAAGGGGTACGCCGATGATCCCCTCCACCGCCAGCGGGGCGAGCTGAGACCGCGCCTCCGCGCGCCGGTAATCGTCGATAGCGATCAGCTGCCCGGTGCAGATCACGCGCCCGCTGACGCCCTCTGTGACTGGTGATCGGTGGCGCCAGCGCTCACCGTGGCCGGTCGATCCGCGCGTTGCGACGGCGACCGTCCAGGACGGATCTTCGAGGTCCACGAATCGCAAGGAGCCGTTGTCGGCGTCGAGCAACCGCAGCGCCGCGTCGATCACCGCCAGGTATGTCTCCGACGGCGGCGCCCCGCTGGCGACGAGCCGTTGGACGGTCACAACGGCGTCGACGAGCGCCGCGTCGGAGGCCCGCGCGGGCGCTCGCTTATCGGTGCGCCGGCGAGACACCGGCTTGCGCGCGCAGGTAGTCGATCGTCGTTTGGGCAGCGATCGGCTTGGCGAAGTAGAAGCCCTGGCCGTGCTGGCAGCCGAGGTCGCGAAGCATCGACCACTGCTCGGGAACGTCGATCCAGCGCTGCGGCCGGTCATCGTCACGCCGCGGCCGGCTGAACCGTACGTACGACGACTCCCCATATCGAGCGCGACGATCCGTGTCCACAACGCATGTTTCGGCACTGACGCGTCGATCCTGAGCAACACGCCGGGCGCATGGACGTTCGGGAGTCGCAACGCGCGATCCGCGCGCCGCCGGGACTGTGTGAGACGGGCCGGCGGCGCCAGGCCGCCGGATGACTCGGGCGCGGCCCGTTCCGGCGAGGCCGGATGCCAAGCGGGCCGCAAGCCCGAGCAGACGCCGAGACGCCGTCAAAACGCTCGAGCTTCTTCAACGGGCCCTTATGGCATTAGGACGATCAGGCCGCGACGCGGCGGTAGAATAGCGCCTCCTGCTCGCCCAGCTCGGTCGCGGGCGGATCGCCGTAGAACCACTCGCGGCCGATGCGGTGAAAGTTGGCGCGAGCGTGCAGCTGAGCGATCACCGCCAGCGTCAGCACCTCCATCCGCCGTCCGAACAGGTGGTCCGGCGGAGCGGACTCGCGCCGGAGCTGGCCGAAGTACTCAGAGCGTGGATCGCTCATGTCGATCAGCACCTGGGTCGCGTACTCAGGGGACAGCTCGACGAACTCGTCGGCGGTGTACCACGATGTCGCTGCGCGGAAGTGCTCGAGCACGAGGTCGGGGTCGAAATTGTCCGGCTCTGGAAAGAAGCCGGTCTGCGCCCCGATTCGCATGATCGTCTCCTTGTCGCCCTCGATCACGGCTCGCACGACCTCGATCTCGACCTCTACGGCACCCGGGGGCATCCGCTTGAACAGCCCGAAGTCGAAGAATGCCACCCGTCTGTCTGGCAACTGCGCCATGTTGCCGGGATGGGGATCGCCCGAGAATTGGTGGTGGCGGTACAGGCAGCCGAAGTAGAACCGGAACAGGATCTCGCCGATGCGGTCGCGGTCGCCCTGGGAGGCGCGCTTGAGATCCTCGAAGCCCGTCCCCCCGACGTACTCGCTGACGAGGACGCGCTGGCGCGACAGCGAGCTGATCACATTCGGCACGACGATGAACGGGTGGCCACGAAAGATACGCGCGAGCGTGCGCTGGTTGCCCGCCTCGAGCTCGTAGTCGAGTTCCTCCTCGACCCGGTTGCGGATCTCCTCGCCGATCGCCTTGGGATCCATCCCCGGGGCGATCCGCTTGGCGAGGCGGAGAATCAATCCGAGGTTCTGCATGTCCGCCCGCACAGCCGCCGCGACCCCCGGGTACTGAACCTTGACGGCCACGCGACGTCCGTCGGTGAGCCTCGCGCGATACACCTGACCGATCGACGCGGCGGCGATCGGGTCCTGGTCGAACTCATCGAAGACGTTCGCGAGGCGCTCGTCCAGATCGGCCTCGATCACCTTGCGCATGTCCTTGAAGGTGACCTTCGGTGCGGCGTCGCGGAGCGCCGCGAGCCGGCGCTGGAACTCCTCGCGGTACTCCTCCGGCACCAGACCGACATCCAGGAACGACATCACCTGCCCAACCTTCATCGCCGCGCCCTTCATCGTCCCTAGCGCCTCGACGATCTGCTGCGCGGCCTCGATGTGGCGCCGCTCGAGCGCCGCCTGACGGCCGCGGCTGGTGCGAGCGACATTGGCCGCTCGGGTCCCCGCTTGGCGGATCGCCTGTCCCGCCGCGAGCCCACCGATCTTCGCCGTTCGCCCCACGCGCGAGGTGGGGATCTTGTCTCTCGCCACTTCTCGAGCAATGCTAGTGGGACCCCCCCTCACGCATCTCCGAGAGCGTTCTCCGGTGGGATTGCTCTCCGACATGCGTTAGCCGTAGCCATGCGATCGAGGCGATCGAGGCGCGCTGGACGCCTCACGCATCTTCGAGAGCATCTCAGCTCGGGATGCTCTCGGAGAGGTGTGAGGGCTGACCTACCGCATCGCCCGGCGATGCGCCGCCTACGCCCTCGCGGATCGTTTCACCTGCGAGCCCGGCACGATGTCGTCGGCGCCATTGCGCCACCGGACCCAGGCCTTGTAGCCACCGTCGTAGTCATCGCCCAGAAGGATCAGCGTCGCCGGATCGCCCAGCGCCGTGCACGGCTCGTCGCCCTCGGGATCGAGCCCGCGCCAGATGCGCACGAACCTGTTGTGCTCCAGCTCGTGCGCCACGGTGGTCGGATCGGCATGGCCAGGATGGACACCCGTCTGCGGTGGCAGCGCGAGCAGCGTGTCGATGATCGAGGACTTGAGGTCAGCGTAAGTCGTGTGACCCGGAGCTCGGACGCCGCCGACCGAGCCTTTGAACAGCGTGTCGCCTGTGAACACGTCGCTCCCGCCGACGAGCAGCGCCAGCATTCCTGCAGTGTGCCCCGGCGTGTGGAGCGGCTCGATCCGCAATCCCCCGCTGCGAATCTCGACGCCGGGCTGCATCGGGGCGGTCGCGCCGGGGACGAGGTCGAGCTCGAGTGGATGGACCAGGACCGCAACGCCCGGATGGCGCGCCAGCACGCGGGGCAGGTCGGCAACGTGATCGTGGTGGTGATGCGTGAGCAGCACGTGCGTCAGCTCGAGGTGGGTCCGTGCGACCGCATCGAGGAGCGGTGCGACCGGACCGCCGGCGTCAATCAGCACCGCCGTCGAGCTCCGCTCGTCGCTGACGAGGTACGTGTTGGAGAGCCACGTCTCGTTCATCGAGCGCTCGATGATCACGCCGCGCAGCCTATCCTGTCGTCGACATGAGTCTGATCCACACTTGCTACCGGATCCTCGACGTCGATCGCTCGATCGCCTTCTACGAGGCGCTCGGGTTCGAGGAAAAGGGCCGCGTGCCGATCCGCGACGAGGCGATCAACGTGTTCATGGGACTGCCCGAGGATGGTCCCGAGCCGCGCCTGGAGCTGACATACAACATCGGCCGCGACGCGCCCTACGAGATCGGCACCGGCTACGGGCACATCGCGATCTCGACCTCGGACCTTGACGGCACGCTGGCGGCACTCGCCGGGCAGGGGATCAGCCCGGAGCGCCCGCCGTACACGATCCGCGAGGGCGGCTCGCGCCTGTGCTTCGTCCGCGATCCGGACGGCTACCGGATCGAGATCATCGAGCGCAGCTGAGCCTGGATCCGGAGAGTAAAGTAAGCGCCGGCGATGGTGGACGCCAAGAATATGGCGAAGCTGCTCGAGCGGTTTGCGCAAGCGGTGTACGCGCACGACCGCGAGAACCCGACGCACAACACCTGGGGCATCGGGATGGCATATTTCGATATCGAGCGGCTTGGGCTGGAGGAAGGCGAGGAGCTTTTGCCGGGGGTCGTGCTGCAGGCCGACGGCGGTGTCAGCGGCAACTTCCGGATCCTGTGCGACGGACTGCACGATCAAGGCGAGGAGCAAGAGACCGAGGAAGAGGTGGTCGAGGCGGTCTCCTCTGAGGAGGTCGTAGCCCCGGCCGGCGCGCCCGCGCAGATGCCTCAGATCCGCCCGCCGTTCTAGCTCCGCTTGGTGATCGCAAGCTGCACGAACGAGTCAAGTTTCGACGCGTCGATCACGATGCGGAGCTAGCCGCCGCTAGTAGCGAGCGGAGATGCGTGCGCGGGCGGCGATCTGCGAGTGCAGCCGCGCGACCGTGGGGCACGCGAGCCGGTGGCGAGCGGCGGCCCGAAGCACCGACCCGGCGATTGCGTCGAGCTCCGGCTCCCGGCCGGCGGCGATGTCCCGCCGCATCGACGAGCCGAGCTGCGGATCTGCGGCCTCGAGCTCGGCGAGCGTGTCCGATGGGTCTACGTCGGCTCCCTCGGCCTGGGCGACGGCAGCTGTCTCGGTGACGCAGGCGGTGAGGATCGCGCGCCAACCGGGATCGCTGCGGATGAAGCCGAGCGGGCGGTCGGCCGCGCTCGTCGCGCACGCGAGCGCGTTCAAGCGCACGAGCTTGGACCACAGGATCATGGCTTCTGTGCAGCCCAGCGCCACGCGGAGCTCGGCCGCCTCCAGCACCGCCGCGAGCCGGTTGAGCGGGTCTGCGAGCGACGGGTCGTCGGCGGCGAGGTCGATCCGCAACGACGGGCTCGTCTGCTCGACGCGGCCCGGGGCGGAGCGGTCTGATTCGATCCGGATCACGCCGGCGCCAACATGCCGGCCGAATCGCTCGCGCAGGAGGGCCATGTGCTCGACGCCGTTGAGCAGTGGCACGACGAGCGCCGGCTGCGAGCGCACCCGGGCCAGTGCCTCGCGGAGCGCGGTCGCCTTGGTCGCGACCAGCAGGCAGTCGATGGGGTGCTCGAGCGCCGGCGCCACGCGCGGATGCGCGACG
>Ga0335081_10001885_pt1 | contig 33179 bp, 32 predicted proteins | sample Lox_Sample_35_FD_206713 | JGI IMG/M metagenome (GOLD analysis project Ga0335081, IMG submission 206713) | Soil microbial communities from Loxahatchee National Wildlife Refuge, Florida, United States - Lox_Sample_3.5 | ecosystem: Environmental > Terrestrial > Soil > Wetlands | place: USA...
TTCGGCAACGACTACCTGCGCCAGGTGCTCGGCTCGTAACCCGGCCCGAACTCCACGCTGGCGCCTCCCGCGCCGATCATCCTTGCGCACTCGGTAATATACTCAGTATTCTACTGAGAATTGACCGTGGATGAACGGAGTGCCATGAGCGTTCCGCACGCCCTGCTCGCGCTGCTGAGCGAGGGACCCAAGTACGGCCTGCAGCTCAGGCAGGAATTCGAGGCCAGGACCGGCGAGGTATGGCCGCTGAACGTGGGCCAGGTGTACACGACCCTGCAGCGGCTCGAGCGGGACGGGCTGGTCGAGTCGGACGGCCCGGACGGCGACGGCCCGCAGAAGGGCTTCCGCATCACCGCAGCGGGCGAAACCGAGCTGGGCCGCTGGCTGCGCACGCCGCCCGATCTCGCCTCGCCGCCGCGCGACGAGCTGGTCATGAAGATCCTGGTGGCGGTGCGGGTGCCCGGCACCGACGTGCACGAGGTGATCCAGGCGCACCGGCGCTACCTGGTCCAGCTCATGCAGCAGTGGACCAGGATCAAGGAGGTCGAGGCCGAGACCGACCTGAGCCTGGCGCTCGTCGTCGACGCCGAGCTGTTCAGGCTCGATTCGGTGGTCCGCTGGCTGGACGCGGCCGACGCCCGGCTGCGGCGCGCCGCCGTCGAGCCGCCTGCGCCGGGCGGCGCCCCGCTGCCCAGGCCGCGCCGCCGGGTGGAGGTGCCGCGATGAGCGAGCCGGTCGGGTTCCCCGGGGGCGAGCGGACAAGCACCGTGAGCGTGCTGGAGCTGAGAAGCGTGTCGAAGGTCTACGGCGAGGGTGCGACCGCGGTGCAGGCGCTGCGCGGCGTCGACCTGCATGTCGAGCCCGGCGAGATGGTCGCCGTGATGGGACCGAGCGGATCGGGCAAGAGCACCCTGCTGACGATCGCCGGGTCGCTGGAAGATCCGACCAGCGGCGAGGTGCTGGTGGACGGCGCCAGGCTGGCCGGGATGTCGCGCAACGCGAAGGCACGGCTGCGCCGTCGCCTGATCGGCTACGTCTTCCAGGACTTCAACCTGCTCCCCGGGCTGACCGCGGCCGAGAACGTCGCGCTGCCGCTCGAGCTCGACGGAGTCCGCGCCAGGAAGGCACGGGCCGATGGGGTGTCCGCGCTGGAGGCGCTCGGCCTCGCCGACCAGGCCGGGCGGTTCCCCGACGAACTCTCCGGCGGAGAGCGGCAGCGGGTCGCCATCGCCAGGGCGATCGTCGGCGACCGGCGCCTGCTGCTGGCCGACGAGCCGTCCGGCGCGCTCGACTCGGCGACCGGCGAGTCCGTGATCCGGCTGGTGCATGCCGCCTGCAAGAAGGGCGTCGCCGCCGTGGTGGTCACCCACGACGCGCAGCTGGCGTCCTGGGCCGACCGGGTGGTGTTCATCCGCGACGGCAAGATCGTCGACCAGACGGCCCCGCCGCCAGGGCCTGAGTCGCTGCTGGCTCAGGGACCGCGGTCATGAGCACCGTGCTGCGCGAGCGCCCGGCCGAGCTGAGGCCGACCGGCCGGGACGGCGGCGCCCCGGCCCGGCGGGCTGTGGTCCGCTGGGCGTGGCGGATGTTCCGCCGGGAATGGCGCCAGCAGCTGCTGGTGCTCGCCCTGCTGGCGGCGGCTGTCGCCGGCACCACAGCGGGCGCGGCGTTCGCGGCCAACTTCCCGGCCTCGCCAACCGCCGCGACGTTCGGCACCGCGGGCGATCTGGTCACGATCAGCGGCAGCGACCCGCACCTGCATGCCGACATCGCGGCCATCCGGCGGCGTTTCGCACCATCGCAGGTGATCGAGAGCCAGACGCTCGCCATCCCAGGCTCGGCCGCCACCATCGACCTGCGCGCCCAGGATCCGGCCGGCTCCTACGGCCGGTCGCTGCTCGCCCTGGTCGCCGGCCGCTATCCGGCCGGACCCGACCAGGTCGCCGTCACGAGCCAGGTCGCCTCCACGTTTGGCCTGAGGGTCGGCTCGGTCTGGCACCAGGGCGGTCATGTCAGGCGCGTGACTGGCCTGGTGGAGAACCCGCAGAACCTGACCGACGAGTTCGCGCTGGTGGCGCCGGGCCAGGTCAGCTCGCCGACTCAGGTGACGATCCTGTTCGACGCCGCGCCCGCGAGCGTCGCGGGCTTCGCCTTCCCCGACGGCGCCGCGGCGGTGGCCCGGCCGACCGGCACCAAGGGAATCAGCTTCTCCGTCGGCCTCGTCCTGGTGCTGGACACCCTCGGGCTGCTGTTCATCGGCCTGGTCGCGGTCGCCGGGTTCACGGTGATGGCGCAGCGCAGGCTCCGCGCGCTCGGCATGCTCGGTGCCCTCGGCGCCACCGACCGGAACGTCCGGCTGGTCCTGCTGGCCAATGGCGCCGTGGTCGGAGCCGCCGGCGCCATCGCTGGCGCCGTGGCAGGGGCGGCCGCCTGGATCGCGCTCGCCCCGGCCATCCAGCCGTACGCCGGGCACGTCATCGGCCGGCTCGCCCTGCCCTGGCCGGCCATCGCGGGGGCGATGGTGCTAGCGGTGCTGACCTCGGTGGCGGCGGCATGGTGGCCGGCCCGGTCGGCCGCGCGGATGCCGGTCACCGCCGCACTGTCCGGCCGGCCAGGCAGCCCGCGGCCGGCCCGCAGGCTCGCCGCCCTCGGCGGCGCGCTGCTCGCCTGCGGCCTGTGCGCCCTGGTCTTCGCCGACGACAACGGCGGGGTGGCCCTGCTGGTGCTGGTCGGCATGGTGGCCACGGTGCTCGGCCTGGCATTCGTCGGACCTGCCGTGATCGACCTGCTGGCGGCCGCTGGCCGCAACGCCCCCATCGCGGTCCGCCTCGCGCTGCGCGACCTCGCCCGCTACAAGGCCAGGTCCGGAGCCGCTCTGGCGGCGGTCAGCCTTGCCGCCGGGCTCGCCGCCACCATCGTCATCGCACTGAACCAGGCCGCTGCCCAGGCCGCGCAGACCACCCCCACCGGACCTAACCTGCCGGCGAACCAGCTCATCGTGTACGCGTCGCCCGCCGGGCCCGGCACGGTCGCGCCGAGTCAGACAGCCGCGCAGCAGCGGACTCTCGGCGCCCGGGTGCGGGCATTCGCTGGCACCCTGCACCCCACCGCGTTCGTGCCGCTCGAGGTGGGCGTTCGCCGCGACCAGGGGTCTTACCAGGAGGCTATCGACACCATACCCGCGAACTACGAGGCCGCCGGGCTGGTCAAGTCGGTCTCCACCTGCCCGCCGCCGGCTCTGGAGTACGCCGGCCCGGCCTACCTGGCCACCCCGGCGCTACTGGCCCGCTACGGCATCAGGCCCGGCCAGATCTCGCCGCGTGCCGACCTGATCTCCTCGCGCTCGGACCTGTCAGGCGATCAGATCGCCTCCGGCGTTTCCAAAGGCTGCGGGTACGCCTCGGGCATCTACTACCTCACCCACCCGGTGATCCAGACGGTCGCCAGCCTGCCCGCCTACACGTCTGATCCCACGACGCTCATCACGCACCGCGGGATGCGCGCGCTCGGGTTGCACGTTGCCCCGGCGGGCTGGCTCATCCAGACGGCAGCGCCGCTGACCAATGCCCAGATCAGCGCCGCGCGCCAGATGGCCGCGGCGGCTGGCGTTGTGGTCGAGACGATGTCCACCGCTCCGACGCTGGCCGCGCTCAGCTACTGGATCACTCTAGCGGGGCTGCTGCTTGGCCTCGGCGTGCTCGCGATGACCGTCGGCCTGATCCGCAGCGAGACGGCAGGCGACCTGCGGACCCTGACGGCCACCGGAGCAGGCGGCAGCACCAGGCGGCTGCTGACCGCCGCCACGGCCGGATCTCTGGCCCTGGCCGGGGCGGTGATCGGCACGGTGGTGGCCTACCTCGCGATTCTCGCCTGGCATCGCAGCGCCCTGTACACGATGGCACACGTGCCGGCCGGGAGCCTCGCGGTGATCCTCGTCGGCCTGCCGCTGGCCGCAGCCGCCGGCGGCTGGCTGCTGGCCGGACGCGAGCCGCCCGCGATCGCGCGGCAGCCGATCGAGTGAGGGGATCAGGAACGGCCGACCGAGGGCAGAATCGATGAGGTGCGCTTCATCAACGAACCAGTCAACGACCTGACCTACAGCGACGTCTTCCTGGTACCGAACCGGTCGGCCGTCACCTCCAGGAACGATGTCGACCTGGCGTCCACAGACGGGAGCGGCACCACCATCCCTGTCGTGGTCGCCAACATGACCGCGGTGGCGGGCCGGCGGATGGCCGAGACGGTCGCCCGCCGCGGCGCCCTCGCCGTGCTGCCGCAGGACATCCCGCTCGACGTGGTCGCCGACGTCGTCGACTGGGTCAAGCGACGCGACCTGGTCTACGACACCCCGCTCACGCTCGGCCCTGACGCGACCACCGGCCACGCGCTGAGCCTGCTGCCCAAGCGCGCGCACGGCGGCATCGTGATCGTCGCCGACGGACGGCCGGTCGGGGTGGTCACCGAGGCCGACTGCACCGGCGTTGACCGGTTCACCCAGCTGCGCCAGGTGATGTCCACCGAGCTCGTCACGCTCCCGGCCGGGGTGGATCCGGAGCGGGCATTCGGCCTGCTCCAGGCGGGACGGCACAAGCTCGCGCCGGTCGTGGACGAGTCGGGCCGCTGCGTCGGCATCCTCACCCGTACCGGCGCGCTGCGTGCCACCATCTACACTCCGGCGACCGACGATGCCGGCCGGCTGCGGGTCGGCACCGCGCTCGGCATCAACGGCGACGTGGCAACCAGGGCCAAGCAGCTGCTTGAGGCCGGGGCCGACCTGCTGGTGGTGGACACCGCACACGGCCACCAGGAGAAGATGATCTGGGCGCTCGAGCAGGTGCGCTCGGTCTCGCCGGGCGTGCCCGTGGTGGCCGGGAACGTGGTCACCGCGGCCGGGACCGCCGATCTGATCGAGGCGGGCGCGGACATCGTGAAGGTCGGCGTCGGTCCCGGTGCCATGTGCACCACCCGGATGCGGACGGGGGTCGGGCGCCCGCAGTTCAGCGCCGTGCTCGAGTGCGCGCGCGAGGCCAGGCGGCTGGGCAGGCACGTGTGGGCCGACGGCGGGATCAGGTATCCCAGGGACGTCGCGCTTGCGCTCGCCGCCGGGGCGTCGGCCGTGATGATCGGCTCCTGGTTCGCCGGCACCTGCGAGTCGCCAGGCGACGTGTTCCGTGACCCGGAAGGCAGGCTCTACAAGGAGAGCTTCGGGATGGCGTCGGCCAGGGCGGTCCGGCTGCGCAGCGCCGCGGACTCCCCGTTCGAGCGCGCGCGCAAGGAGCTGTTCGACGAGGGCATCTCGAGCTCGCGGATGTACCTGGACCCGCTGCGCCCCGGAGTGGAAGACCTGATCGACGCTATCATCGCGGGGCTGCGCAGCGCGTGCACCTACACCGGCGCGAACAACCTGGCCGAGCTGCACGACCTCGCGGTGGTGGGGACGCAGAGTGCAGCCGGGTACACCGAGGGCATGCCGCAGCCGACGGGCTGGTGAGCGGAACCGGCGACACCGGCGGCGGTAACCAGACAACGGCGGCTGAGTCACAGTAAATAAGGTGATGCCATGACACAATCGCGCCGCGCGCGCTATGCCGTGCCCGCCGCAGCTCTGGCCGCGGCGACGGCGCTCACCGCGCTCAGCGCCGGCCCCGCGGCCACCGCGGCAGTGGCCAGTCATGCGGAGCCGCCACCGGTGGTCGCCGCCTACGCGGCCGAGCTGGCCAACGCGACCACCGGCAGTCAGTTGTGGGGGCGCAGGCAGTACAGCCCGCAGCCGATCGCGAGCATCACCAAGGTGATGACCGCGCTGGTCGTGATCAGGGCAGGCCACCTGAACAGGCGCATCACGATCACCGAGGCCGACGAGGCGTACCTCGGCTGCTGCATCCAGGGGGCCGGCCTGATCCCCGGCGATGTGCTGACCGCCAGGCAGCTGCTCTACGCGATGCTGCTGCCCTCGGGCGCGGACGCCGCGATGGCCCTGGCTACCAGCTACGGGCCCGGCGCGACCAGGTTTATCGCCACGATGAACGCGACCGCGCGCCAGCTGCACCTGGTCGGCACGCACTTCACTAGCTTCGACGGCGTCCAGCCGACGACCGTGTCGACGCCGCGGAACGTGTTGATGCTCGGCGAGGCGGCGATGCGGCTGGCCGCGTTCCGCCAGGTGGTGACGAGCCGCTGGTACGCGATCAGGGCGGGGCCGCACCACCATCACTACTACTGGAAGAACACCAACCTGCTGCTCGGCCACTACCCGGGCCTGATCGGCATCAAGACCGGCTGGACCCCGCAGGCCGGCGAGTGCCTGCTGTTCGAGGCGGTGCGGGACGGCCGGGCGCTGATCGGCGTGGCGCTGTACAGCGCGCCGACCAAGACCGGCCAGGTCTTCATCGACGCCGCGCGAATGCTGAACTGGGGGTTCGGGCTGCCAGGGCCGGTGCCGAGGCTGTCGGCCAAGATCCAGGCCGAGTAGCCAGCGCACGGACCCGCTCGCCTAACCTCGGTGGCATGACAGCACCGAGCGCCACGTCGGAGTCCGCCGTCTCGGGTTCGGGGCCGAGGGTCCTCGTCGTCGAGGACGACCTTGGCATCGCGAACCAGCTGGTACGCGGCCTGACCAGGGGCGGCTACCAGGTCGAGCACGTAACGACTGGCGGCGAGGCGCTCGCCCGCGCCGAGCCCGACGTGGTGCTGCTCGACCTTGAGCTGCCCGACGGCGATGGCGTCAACGTCTGCCGCCGGATGCGCGAGCGATCGTCGGTAGCGATCATCGTGGTGACCGCGTACGGCGAGGAGGCCGACCGGGTCAATGCGCTCGACGCGGGCGCGGATGACTACCTGGTCAAGCCGTTCGGGCTGGCCGAGCTCCAGGCCAGGATCCGGGCGGTACTGCGCCGGGTCAGGCCGGGCGGCGAGGTGATCAGGCACGGGCCGCTGACCATCGACCTGCGCACCAGGAAGGTCACCGTCGACGGCCACGAGGTGGCCCTGACGCCCAAGGAGTTCGACATCCTGGAGTGCCTGGCCCTGGATCCCGGCCGGGTGGTCGGCCGCCAGGAGGTGCTCGAGGCCGCCTGGGACTCGCACTGGTACGGGCCGACCAAGGTGCTCGACGTGCACGTGGCCGCGCTGCGGCGCAAGCTCGGCGTGCCCGGCCTGATCGAGACCGTGTACGGCCGCGGCTTCCGGCTCGGCGAGGTCTGATGGCGCGCAGGATCGCGCTGATCGTGATCGCCCTGATCATGGTGCTGCTCGGCGTCGTGGCCGTGCCGCTCGGGCTGCTCACCGCCGGCCAGGACCGGCATGACTTCCACGACGAGACCCTGGCGGCCGCCACCACCGTGGCCGACGTCGCCGAGGAGCACCTGGACGACCACGCCACCGGCGCCCCGCTGGCACGGGCCACCGCCGAGCTTGCGCGCCGCGGCGACCTGGTCGGCGTCTACGGCGCGACCGGGCGCTGGGTGGCCGGAGCCCACGTCATCCCCGGCGCGTCAGTCGCCATGGTCCGCCGTGCCCTGGCGGGCGGCCATACCACGCAGTACACCTCGGGAGACCGCTTCGTGGTGGTGACCCCGGTGCTGCGCGACGAGAGCTCGGCCCGGGTGGGCGCGGTGGCGCTGTCCAGGTCCACCGAGCCGCTAGACCACCGGATCGCCGGGCTGTGGACCTGGCTCGCGCTGGTCTCGGCGGCCGGGCTGCTGGCGGCGGCGTTCATCGCGGCCGCGCTGGCCCGCTGGGTGGGCCGGCCGCTCGGGGCCCTTGAGACCACCGCACAGCGTCTCGGAGCCGGCGACTTCGGCGCCCGCGCCCCCGCCGCTGCCGGGCCGCGCGAGGTGCGCAGGCTGTCGGCCAACTTCAACCGGATGGCGGCCAGGCTCGAGTCGCTCGTGGACGGTCATCAGGCCATGATGGCGGACGTTTCGCACCAGCTGCGGACGCCGCTTGCCGCGCTGCGGCTGCGCCTCGACGTGCTCGCCCAGGAGGCGCCCGACCAGTTGGGCGATGAGCTGGCCGGCGCCCAGGACGAGGTCGCGCGGCTGTCCAGGATGGTGGACGGGCTGCTCGCGGTCGCCAGGGCCGAGAACGTGACCTCCCCGCCGGTGCCGGTCGCGGTCCAGGCCGTGATCATGGACCGGACGGCGGCCTGGCGGCCGGCCGCCGAGGAGAAGTCCGTGCAGCTCGGGGTGACGGCTTTCGAGCAGCTCACCGCAAGGATGGGCGAAGGTCACCTGGAGCAGGTACTCGACAACCTGCTCGCCAACGCACTCGAGGCCGTGCCCGCCGGCGGGCACATCAGGGTCAGGGCCAGCTCGGCGGGCAGCCGGATCCAGGTCGTCGTCGCCGACGACGGCCCGGGGATGAGCCCGCAGCAGCGGCGCGGCGCGTTCCGCAGGTTCGTCACGACCACTCCAGGTGGCACCGGGCTCGGCCTTGCCATCGTGCACCGCCTGATGACTTCGGACGGCGGCAGCGCCGAGCTGTCCGATTCCCCGGGAGGCGGGCTCACGGTCACGCTTGACCTGCCGGCCGCCCCGCGGGAGCGTACGCCGCGGCGCGCCGCCGTGCCGTCAGCGGCCGGCCCCCGTCCCTGGCCGGATGCGCGATCTTAAGGAACTCTGAAGACTTCCTGAACCGGTTCTCCAGCCCGGGCGGGGCAGGCTAGGGATGGCCCCCACCCCGAGGAGGATCTCATCATGCGCTGGCCGCACGAGAGCGCAATCGCACGCAGGGACGCGCATCTGGCCCGTACCCGCAGGCTGTCGGCCTGGATCGGCGGCGGTGCCGCCGCCGCGTCGGTCGGCCTCGCCGCAGCGCTCGGCTCGGCGCTGCCCGGGCACACGCCGACCGCGGCCAGCCGGTCCGCACCGGTCAGCGCGTCGGGTTCGGGCGCCGGCCAGGCCACCTCGGCGGGCCACGGAAGCGGCTCGGCCTCCGGCCGGGGCTCGCGCCGGCCTAGTCACCACAAGATCGCCGCCCCCGGGCATGCACCGGCTCCGTCGAGCGCCCCGCCGGTGGTCTCGTCGGGCGGATCGTGACCGGCACGACGCTGTGGTACACGACCAGGGCGACCGGCATCGTAGCGCTCGTCCTGCTCACCGGCACCGTCATGCTCGGCGTGGCCGGAACCGCCAGGGCGGCATCGGCGCGCTGGCCGCGGGTGGTCACCGCCGGGCTGCACCGCAACCTGGCGCTCACCGCGACAGCGATGGTCGGCGTGCATGTGATCACCACGGTGCTCGACCCGTTCGCCTCGATCAGCCTCGTCGCCGCGTTCGTGCCGTTCAGCTCCGACTACCGGCCGCTGTGGCTCGGCCTGGGCGCGGTCGCCCTCGACCTGCTGCTCGCCGTGCTGGTCACCAGCCTGCTGCGGGACCGGCTGGGCCACCGCGCATGGCAGGCGGTACACCTGCTTGTCTACCTGTGCTGGCCGGTGGCGCTGTGGCATGGCCTCGGCACGGGCACCGACACCAGGCTGCCGTTCGTGCTGCTGATCGACGCCGCGTGCGTAACCGGCGTGGCATGGGCGGTCTGGTGGCGGCTGCGGCTCGCTGCGCACCCGGCAGCCAGGCTGGCCGGGTCGGCGACACTGGCGGTCGCGCCCCTGTTGACGCTCATGTTTGTGTACTTCGGGCCGCTCCAGCCTGGCTGGTCGCTGCGGGCGGGCACGCCGGTAGCCCTGCTCGGCAGCCACCAGCCGACCGGCACCACCGCCGGGCCGACAGGTCACGGCGACCAGCCAGGGCTGCTCGACGGCGTTCGCTTCACCGGGCGCGTGTCGGTGCGCAGCGGCCCTGGCGCCCGCTACCGCACGATCACGATCACCGGACGCACCGCCGCGGCCCCGGCGCAGGCGTTCGTGATCGTGCTGCACGGCAGGTCCTCAGGCGGCGGCATCTCGCTGACCGGCGGAACCGCGCGGATCGGGCCGCCGGGCAGCGGAGCCTACGTCGGCCCGGTCGTGCGGCTGGCTGGGGAGGAACTGGTCGCGGAGGTGTCCGGCCCGGCCGGGCAGCGGCGCGCCACGTTCATGCTGACAATCAAGGGCTCGGCAGTGACCGGAACGGTCAGCCTGCTGGCCGCTGACGGGGAGTGACGATGAGCCCACACGGTGACGGTACGGTATCTGACCAGCGGCCGGGCACGGCCGACCGGACCGAGCGGCTTGGGCTGAGCGGCAGGCTGACCGCCGGCTGGCAGGACTCGGGACAGCCGGCCACGCTGCGCGAGCACCACGAGCGCTACGGCCCGGCCGCGCGGCACGGCGCCGGCCGGGCGGACGGGCTGATCGACGCGGTCACCGACGCCGGGCTGACCGGACGCGGCGGGGCTGGCTTCCCCACCGGGGTCAAGATGCGCTCGGTCGCCGCGCACCGCGGCCGGCCGGTGGTGGTGGCCAACGGGATGGAAAGCGAGCCGGCCAGCGAGAAGGACAAGGCGCTGCTTGCCCGCGCGCCGCACCTGGTGCTGGACGGCGCGGTGCTCGCCGCAGCCGCGATCGGCGCCGACGCGGTGCAGGTCTGCCTGCCACGCAGCACGGACTGGCTGATCGCGATCGTGGCGGGCGCCGTCGCCGAGCGAAGGGCAGCCGGGCTCGACCCGGTGCGGATCGAGGTGCATGCGCTGCCGCACCACTATGTGTCCAGCGAGGAGACCTCGGTGGTGCACTGGCTGAACGGCGGGGACGCCCGGCCCACTGCCGTGCCGCCCAGGCCGTTCCACAAGGGCGTTGGCGGCCGTCCCACGCTGCTGGACAACGTCGAGACGCTCGCCAACGTCGCGCTGATCGCCAGGTTCGGCCCGGCCTGGTACCGGCAGGCCGGGCTCGCTGACGCGCCGGGCAGCATGCTGACGACGGTCTCCGGCGCCGTGCGCGAACCCGGAGTCTACGAGATCGAGGTGGGCACCCCGATCGGCGACCTGCTCGCGATGAGCGGGGCGCAGCGCAGGCTCGGCGCGCTCCTGATCGGCGGCTACTTCGGCACCTGGCACGACGTCGCCCGGGCTGCCGAGCTGCCCATGGCGGCCACCGGGCTCCGGCCGGCGGGCGCCTCGCCGGGCGCCGGGGTACTTGTCGCGCTTCCGGCCGAGGCGTGCGGCCTGGCCGAGACCGCCCGGGTGCTCGCCTGGCTGGCCGGCCAGGGGGCCGGCCAGTGCGGGCCGTGCATGTTCGGCCTCCCGGCCATCGCCGACGACTTCGCGCAGCTCGCTAGCGGGCGGATCCAGGGTGACGTACTCGGCCGCCTGGACCGCAGGCTCGGCATGGTGCTCGGCCGCGGCGCCTGCCGGCACCCGGACGGCGCGGTCCGGCTGGCCAGGTCCGCGCTGTCGGCCTTCGCCGCGGACGTGGCGTCGCACGCCGCGCGTCGCACCTGCTTGTCGGCCGACGGCGGCCAGGCCAGGCGCGGGGTGCTGCCCATCCCGCGCGGGACCGAGCCGGAGGTCTGGCGATGAAGCACCGTCTCGCGGTGAACCCGATAGCCTGCGCCGGCCACGGCATCTGCGCCGAGATGCTGCCTGAGCTGATCGGGCTTGACGAGTGGGGCTACCCGATGCTGGCCGACTACCCGGTCTCCCGCGACCTCGCGCCGCTGGCCAGGCGCGCGGTCAGGCTCTGCCCCACGCTCGCGCTGCGGCTCGAGTCGGTCAAGGCGGAGCGGCGGGCGCCGACCGGCGGACGACCAGGGGGCTCGACCCGGTGAGCGTCAGGACGCTGCCGAGGCACCGCAAGGTGCCGGCGGATGCGACAGGCGGCGGCTGACCGGGCGCTGCCCTGGCAACGACCGCCCGCGCCGTCGCTGCGGGCCGGCTCATGCATCATGAGCGAGTGCCCCCGTGCTGGAACTGTCGCGAAGGAGCATGACATGGCGTTCTCGTTCAGCGCGGCCACGCTGCGGCTGCTCGACGGCAGGAACTACGCGGTGCTAGCCACCGTGAACCCGGACGGCAGCCCGCAGACATCGGCGATGTGGGTCGGCCGGGACGGTGCCGACCTGCTGTTCTCCACGGTGGCCGGCCGGGTCAAGCACCGCAACATGGCCCGTGACCCACGGGTCAGCGTCACCGTGCTCGACGTGGAGGACCCGGAGAACTACGTCGAGCTGCGGGGCAGGGTCACGATCACTCCGGACATCGGCCGCGCGGTCGACACCGCGCTGTCCTGGAAGTACGACGGCAAGGACCCCGACGACGACAAGCCAGGGGCGGTCCGGGTGGTGGTGCGGATGGCGGTCGAGAAGGCCACCGGCTACGCCGCCCGTTAGGGCGTGGAATGGATGCCACAGTCACTGCGTATTCTGGGACCTCCGCCACATCCATCAAGATCATCTCTGCCAGGACGGGGCGCGCCAGGCGACAGGCTAGGCGGTCGACCGCCACACCTCGCGGACGATCACCTGGAGTGCGCCGGCCGCCGGGATCGCGAGCAGCGCGGCCACGAAGCCGCCGAACAGCCCCCCGATCCAGCTGCCGAGCGATGCGCCCACCAGGATCGACACCAGCACAAGCAGCGGATTGATCCGCACCGTGCGGCTCATGATCAGCGGGTTAAGCACGTGGTTCTCGACCTGGGTGTAGACCGCGAACACGAGCAGCGTCACCAGCCCGGCGGTCGCCGACGTGGTGAAGGCGAACAGCACCACGGGAATGCCGGCCAGCGCTCCGCCGATCATGGGCAGGAAGTCCACCAAGGCCACCCAGAGCGCCCAGAGGTACGGGAACGGGACGCCGAATGGCAACAGCGTCACGACCACCACGATCCCGGCAATGACCGAAGTGGCGAAGTTCCCGAGCATGTAGCCGGTGACCGACCTGTTCACCTCGCCGGCCACCCGGCTGTACCTGGCGGCGCGCTCCGGCGCCATCAGGCCGAGCAGCCCGGCCCGCATCTTGGCGCCCTCCACGAGCAGGAGGATGACCAGCACGAAGATGGTCAGTAGCTCGATCAGGACGCTGAGCGCGCCCTTGCCGAGCTCAAGCACCGGCTTGGCCAGGTCCTTGCCGTAGCCGGCCAGCTTGGGCGCGTTGTGCACCACCCAGGTCTGCACGTGATAGGTCTTCACCAGCCGGCCGAGCCAGCCCCGGCCCTGCTCGGCCTTGGTGACGTAGCCCGGCAGGTCGTCGGCCAGGTGGGTGATGCCGTTGACCAGCGGGAGGCCGAACGCCAGGGCCAGCCCGCCGAACGCGACCACGGCGAGCAGGGTGACCACGGCCACGGCCACACCCCGGCGGCGCACCTTGCGCTGCACCGCCACCACTACCGGGTTGAGCAGCAGCGCGATGAAGCCGGCCACGACCATGAGCAGGATGACCCCGCGCAGTCGGTCCACCACCTTGGCGGCCAGGAACACGAGCACGACGGCGGCAATGGTGGTGAGGATCGCCCGCAGCGGCACGCCGCGCGACTCGGCGGCGACCCAGAGCCTGGCGCGCCGGGTCTGGCCGATCGGATGCCCTGCCGCCGGGACCGCCGCCGACGCCCGGACCTGCGCGGTAACCTCGATGGTGGCTTCGGCGGCCGGCTCGGCCTGCGGCAGCGCGGCGGCGGAGCCTGGGTCGGCTCGCCGGGCGTCCTCAATCACGTGCACAGCATGTCAGGTCGGCCGATGCGCCACAAATACCGAAAGTTCCCCCTGGCGTCGCCGACCCGAGGCAGCCGCGGGAATGCCTGCGCGCATTACTACCGTGTGACCCAGCCAGGGAAGGCAGGACGCCGGTGAGTGAACGACGCCGTGACGCGGCGTTCAACGAGTTCGTGCACGCCAGGCTGACGTCGCTGCGGCGGTCGCTTTCCTGCTCTGCCGGCACTGGGACCATGTCGACGACCTGGTCCAGGCGGCGATCACCAAGCTCTACTGCTCGGACCGGATCCGGGTCGCTGGACGACCCGACCGGTGACCTGAGGACCGTCAGCCGGCCAGCTCGACCAGCGCCACCTGGTTGCCGTCCGGGTCAGCGATCACGCACTTGCGGCCGGCGCCGCCGACGACCTCGGCGCGGCCTGCGGTGATCCCCCGCCGGGCCAGCTCCGCCACCGCGGCGTCCAGATCGGCGACGGCGACCGTCAGCGCGCCCTGGCCGGCCCTGCCTGGTTCCGCCAGCAGGTACACCGACGAGGACCCGGTCAGCTGCCACATCGCCTCAGCGTCGTTGGGCAGCAGGTCGGCCGGCCTGCCGAGCAGGCGCTGGTACCAGGCCGCCGCCTTGTCTCGGTCGGCGACCACCAGGCAGGCGAACACGTAGCTGACATCCATCAGGCCCTGAGCCTAGGTGATCGCGTCGATGGCGGCGAGCATGGCCAGCAGGAACGTGACCAGGGCAAGCACGCCGTGCACGGCAGGGACGAGCGGCTCGAGGCTCCTGGCCCGGCTACGCGGCCGGGCGTGGCCGGCGGACAGCGCGCCGGCCAGCAGGTCATCGACAAGCATGGCGGTCATATCCTCGTCGGCGAGCGCCCTGGCCAGCATCTCGTCGGAGATCGGCCGGACCGTCGCAGGCGCCGCAGCCGCACCGCGCGCGGCCCGGCGCACGGGATAGGGGGTCCACACGGTCACCGTGGAGACGCCGAGCCCGATCGCCGGGGCGAGGAAGCCGACAGCCAGCCAGGCGGGCACGGCAGCGCCGGTGATGAGGAAGATCACCCAGCAGCTCAGCCCGCAGGCCGCCAGGCTCGCATGCCCGAACAGCACCGGGGCTGACATGCCGTCCCTGGTGTGGCGCTGCCTGATGCCGCCGCTGGCCACCCAGATGCGCAGCATGTACGCACCGAGGCTCTCCGCCAGCAGCCAGCTGACCAGTGCGGCCACGGCCACTGCTCATCACTCCCGTTACCTGGGCTGAAGTGTCCGCTACTGCCAGGATGACACCGATCGGGCGCAGGCCAAGGCCTCCGGGGGGCTAGGGCACGATCAGGATGGTCTGCGACTCGGTGTAGAAAGCGCGGGCGGCCTGGCCCTGCTCGCGCGGGCCGTAGCTGGAGTCCTTCGACCCGCCGAACGGCGCGTTGAAGTCCACTCCCGAGGTGGGGGCGTTCACCCGCACCATCCCGGCCTCCAGCCGCCCGATCTGCCGTAGCGCCTGGCCGAGGTCGCTGGTGAACACCGAGGCGACCAGCCCGTACCGCACGCCGTTGGCGATCGAGATCGCCTCGTCGGCCGAGTCCGCCCTGATCAGCGCCGCGACCGGGGCGAAGACCTCCTCGGTGGCGAGCGGGCCCGTCGGACCGTCGAGTTCCGCCAGCGTCGGAGCGAGGTAGTAGCCGGGCTCGTCGAGCACGTGGCCGCCGGTCACCACCCGCCCGCCCGACTGCTGCACCGCGGCCAGCGCCGAGTCGCGTGACCCGGCATCGATCACCGGCCCGACCAGCGTCGCGGCGTCGGCCGGGTCGACGACGGCCAGCGCCTCGATCGCCGCGGCCAGGGCGTCCCTGAACCGCTGGTAGACCTCGCCCACCACGACCACCCGGCTGGTCGCCGTGCACTTCTGGCCGGCGTAGCCCATCGCGGCATGCGCGATCGTGGCGGCGGCCCGGTCCAGGCCGGCGTCGGCGAGCACGACCGAGGGGTTCTGGCCGCCCATCTCGGCCTGCACCCGGCAGCCGCGTGCCGCCGCGCGGGCGCTGATCTGCCTGCCGACCGCGGACGAGCCGGTGAACGACACGGCGGCCACGCCCGGGTGGTCGATCGGCGCAGGTAGGCACGGTCGATCGCGCCGTCGATGATCTCCAGGTCGGTACCGCACAAGCCGACCAGCTCGGGCTCGACCAGCATCTCGCCGGGACCGGCGGTCAGCAGGTCCCTGGTCACCAGGCCGACCTTGCCGGGTCGGTCGACGACCAACGCCAGGCCGGCCGCCACGGGCGGCGGGCTCACGCGAGCGCTCCGTCGGAGGCCGTGGCGCGGGCGGAGTAACTCGCGCCGCCGAGCATCTCGGAGACCCGGTCGGCGTACCTGCGCACGGTGCGGCCGAGCTCGGTCACCCGCCAGTCCGGCAGGTCGCCCTTGATCCCGGTCACGCTGATCGCCCCGGCGCACGAGCCGTCGTAGCCGAAGAAGGCCGCGCCCACGCAGAAGATCCCCTCGGCGTCCTCCTCGTCGTCTACGGCGAACCCGTTGCCGCTCACCACGGTCAGGTTCGCGAGCAGCGTGTCAATGTCGGTGATGGTGCGCGCGGTCCGCGCCTGCAGCCCAGCGCTGCCGCAGATCGTCCGCACCCGGTCCTGCGTCATCGTGGCGAGCATGGCCTTACCGGCCGCCGAGGCGTGCGGGACCTCGCGCTGGCCGAGCGGCGTGTGGAACCTGATGCTGCCGGGGCCGTCCACCCGCTCGATGAAAACGGGGAAGCCCTCGTCGCAGATCGCGACTCGAGCGGTCATCTTGGTCAGGTCGGCGAGCTCAAGCAGCACGGGCCGGCAGATGTCGCCGAGCGGCAGCTGGTGCCTGGTGATGTCGCCGAGCCTGATCAGCGCGGTGCCTAGGCTGTACCGTGGACCGGGCCGGGAGTCGCGTAGCACGCCAGCGGCGGTGAGGGTCCTGGCCAGCGCCAGCGTGGTGCTCTTGGACGTGCCGAGCGCCCTGGCCAGGTCACTGAGCGAGAGGCCCTTGGCCGGACCGTCGGCGACGATGTTGACCAGCCGCATGGCCCTGGCGACGCTGCGTACCGTGTAGCGGTCGACGGCGTCGTCGGCACCGGCGCCGTCGACCGGCATCGACTGGGCGGCCGTCTCGCTGCCTCGGGTTGCGCTCATCTGGCCTCCGCAGGGCGTTCGGCATTACCGAACACAATATATGAAACCGGTAACAACCCTTGACATACGTCGCAGCCAAGGGTTTCGTGGCGAGCGTGATTCTATATCACACAACGTCGTTCGGTGATACAGAACACCGGTGATGTAGTGCGGACCGGGCCAGGGCGGCCAGGCAGCGCCCGCAGCAGTGGCTCGCGGCGGCCGATCCCGGCCCGGCCGGGCTTGTGCTGACCGGCCCGGCGGCCGTCGCGTGGTCCACCGGCGGCCTGGCGCCGCCGGTGGACCGGACCGCCGCGGTCGACCTGATCTGGGCGGTGATCACCACGGCGGGCGCCTGGCTGGTCACGACCAACGTGGAGGCCGAGCGGAGCAGGGCCGAGTACGACCCGGCCGCCCACGGCTACGCCGAGCTTGCCGTCGTCCCCTTGTACCGCCCCGCCGAGTTCGCCGCCGCCACCGCGCCCCCGCCTCAGCCCCGCCGCCTGTCCGACCACCACCCAGCCGCCCCACGTCACAACGGCCATTCCCACCGGTCACAACAGGCTCTTCCGTCCCATTACTCGCCAGTCCAGCTCGGCCGCTCCCACTCCCGCCCCGCCGCTCCCACCGGACCGACTTTTCACCCTCTGGCGTCTGACAAATCATCCTAAAAAGGTCGTGATCATGACGCTAGTGGATGCAAAGTGGCGCCAGCGGATGCAAAGTGGCGCCAGCGGATGAAGAGTGGGGCGCCAGGGATCGCGAACGGTGGTGTAGTTGAGGTCTTCGTGGCCACTGAGACTCACGAGACCGGACCACTCGCGCGACCTTGATCGGGGCCCGGGCTGAGGCCTCGCATCGGGAGGGCTTGCCCCGGCCTGGCCGGGGGCCTGCCTGGGCAGGTCCGCCACGTGCAGCCGACGGGAGCCTGGACGTGCCTGGGCAGGTCCAGGCGCGCGCCCCCGACCGGGCGCCTGGACGTGCCTGGGGCCGGGGGCCGCACTCGGCGGCCACCGGCCCCAGCTTGACTCGCGCCAGTTACTCCTTATCCTCCTCCGTCAGCGCCCTGCCCCCCGATGTGACCAGCACTCGCCCGTCTGAGGTGAGTACGTGGTGATGGTGGTGCTCAGGAATCGGCTCGCCTGGGATGTCGCCGAAGTCCGGGAGTGCCTCAGGCTCTTCCATCGGGTAGGCGACCTCGCCGTGCGCCTTGATGTCGCCGGCCTCGAGTTCGGGCTCGCTCATCCGGAGCTTCATGAACAGGCTGATGCCCTTGAGCAGCAGGAAGGTGACCAGCCCGTCCCAGACGATCACGGTCAGCGCCGCGCCTGCCTGAATCAGCAGCTGCCGGGGGTGGCCGTAGAACGCACCCGAGGTGGTGACGTCGGGGTTCTTGCCGAGGCCGAGGTAGACGATCATCTTGGGGTCGGCAAGCAACCCGACGAGCAAGCCGCCGAACAGGCCGGCGAACCCGTGGGTGTAGACCACGCCGAGCGCATCATCGACCTTGTTGAACGGCCAGACATGCTTGGGCAGGTAGCCGAAGAGCACCCAGACCAGGGCCGAGGTGACCAGGCCGATGATGATCGCGCCTACGCCGTTGACGTAGCCGGCCGCCGGGGTGATGCCGACCAGGCCGCAGATCATGCCGTTGACGCCGCCGAGGAAGGTGGGCTTCTTCTCCTTGCTGAACGCCATGTCCATGACGATCCAGGTCATCATGGCGACCGCGGTGGCGAGGTTGGTGTTGATCACCGCGGCGCTGGCGTCCGCTCCGGCGAAGTACGGGTCGCCGCCGTTGAACCCGTTCCAGCCGAGCCACAGGATGCCGGCGCCGACCGCCACGAACAGCAGGTTGTTCGGCATGGCCTTCTGCCGGTCCCGCTGCAGCCGCGGCCCGACCACCGCGGCGGCGACGAAGCCCGAGACTCCGGCCGCGAGGTGGATGACGTAACCGCCGCTGAAGTCGAGCGCGCCCTTCTGAGCCCAGAAGCCGCCGCCCCACAGCAGGAACGCGTTGACCGCGTAGGCGAACGTGATCCAGAGCGGGACGAAGATCAGCCAGACCTTGAACCTGATCCGGCCGATCACGCTCCCGACGAACAGGATCGGGGTGATGGCCGCGAACACGAACTGGAAGTAGACCAGTGAGCTCTGCGGGAACCTGAACTTCGGCATCAGGCCGTTCAGCAGCGGGATGCTGGCCCGGCCCTGCTCACCCGTCGCTCCGACGACCGTTCCCGGCTTGCCGAGGAAGTCGCTGATCCAGGGGGAGCCGAAGCCCATCTTGAACGCCCACAGGACCCACACGATCAGGGTGAGCGCGAACGCGCTGAACACCATCATCATCGTGTTGATGGCCCATTTCCGCTGCACGATCCCCCCGTAGAGGACCGCGAGTGCGGGGATGCTCATCAGGCCGACGAGCGTGGCCGCGGTGAGCTGCCACGCGTTGTCACCCGGATGGAGCCAGGTGGAGTAGGGAACCACTCTTCGCCTCCAGGGGCTGAAGCGAAGGGTGTGCGGAGGGCCAGGCAACGCTGACCAGCGCCGTCTCGCCACCACTTCATGGTTGGTCAGTACGGGTTCCTTTCTCCCAGCAGCACGTTTCGCGGACGTTTCCCGGCAGTAACTTCCCTGGAACAGGTCAGCCGCAGGTCACCGCGCTTAGCGGCCGGATGCACGGCCAAGACGCGCGCCGGTTACCACCATGTTTCGCCCTTGTTACGACCGCGCGCCTCTTGCGACCGAGGCGCCCCTGCCACCGGGCCTCTGACCTCCGCGCGGCGTCGACCGCGGCGGGTGCCGGCCGCGGCAGGCGTCGGCCGCAGCGCCCGAACTGCCCAGGCCGTTGAACTTGCTCGCCCAGGACCGCGCCAGGAGCGTCAGGCTTCCAGCGCCTCGATGGCACGTCGGGCGCGGTCCTGCACGCCCTGGCCGAGAACCTCGGCGTCGTCGTGACCGCCGCCCATCGCGCGGGCCGCGTACCTGACGAACACGCCCTCCAGGATGCAGGCCAGCTTCCAGTAGGCGAACGCCAGGTAGAAGCCGATGTCCGAGAGGTCGCGGCCGGACCTGGCGGCGTACCTGGCCGCGAGCTCGGCCCTGGTCGGGAACCCGGGCAGCGCGGTCACCTCGGGAGACGTGGTGGCGAGCGCCGGCATCCTGGCCGGCGCCGGCATCCTGGCCGGCGCCCGCATCCCGGCCGGCGCCTGCGAGCCCTGCCCGGCAAGCGCCGCCGAGTCCTGCCCGGTTGGCGCCGGCTCCGCCCGCCGCTCGGCCCAGTAGGCGAGCAGGATCCCGACGTCGGCCAGCGGGTCGCCGAGCGTGCACAGTTCCCAGTCGAGCACGGCGCGTACCCGGCCCTGGCCGGACATGATCACGTTGTCGATCCGGTAGTCGCCGTGCACGATGGCCACGCCGCGCTGCTCGGGCACCCGGTCGGCGAGCAGCCGGTGCGCCTGCGTCACCAGCGGGACCGGCCGGTAGACGCCGACCTCCCTGGCCTGCTGCTGCGACTGCTCGAACTGGCCGTGCCAGCGGCGAAGCTGCCGCTCGATGTAGCCGTCGCGGCGGGCCAGGTTGCCGAGCCCGACGGCGTCCACGTCCACGGCGTGGATCTCGACCAGGACGTCGATCAGGTCGTCTCCGGCGACCATTCTCGTGGTCTCGTCGAGCACCGCCGCGGTCTGCCCGACCGACCGGAACACGTACCCGTCGACGAAGTCCATCACGTAGAACGGGCGGTCGTTCACGGTCTCGTCGGCGCAGAACCCGAGCGTGTCGGGTACCGGGACGCCGGTGCCGCGCAGCGCGGAGATGACCCGGTGCTCGCGTCCCATGTCGTGCGCGGTGGACAGCACGTGGCTGATCGGGGGCCGCCGCAGCACGACCCGGCGGCCGGTGGCGTCGGTGACGATGTAGGTCAGGTTCGATCGGCCGCCGGGGATCGGCTCGAAGCTGACCGGCGGGGTGATGCCGTCGATGTGCTCGCCGAGCCACGCCGTCACGGCCGGGACGTTGATGCCCTGGGTCATGGGTCAGCCGTTCCCGGTGATCCTGGCCTGCATGCGGCGCATGCCGCTGAGCCACCGTTCCCGATCGTCGGCGCGGCGGCGCTCGTAGATGGCCACCTCGGGGTGCGGGAGGATGAGGAACCGCCCGGCGGCCAGCGCGTCGAGCACGCAGTCCGCCACCTGCTCGGCGGTGAGAACGCCGTCCACCGCGGCCTGCCGCGACACGGTGGCACCGCTCTCCCCGGCCGGCCCCGGGCCGAGACCGGCGGCCGGCGCCCCGTCGGCGACGGGCGTCGGCGCTGGCACCGGCGCGCCGGACATGGCCCGCTGGCTGGTGACGCCCAGGTTGGTGGTCACCGCCTGCGGGCACAGGCAGGACACGCCGATTCCGGCGGCTCCGTAGGTGATCGACAGCCACTCGGCCAGCGCGACCGCCGCGTGCTTGGTGACCGCGTACGGCGCCGAACCGAGCTGGGTAAGCAGTCCGGCGGCTGAGGCCGTGATGATCAGGTGGCCGTCCCCTCTGGCCAGCATTCCGGGCAGAACGGCTCGCGCGACGTACACATGGCTCTGCACGTTGATCGCCCAGATCCTGGCCCAGGCGTCGTCAGGCACCTCGATGCCGCCGCCGACGATGATCCCGGCGTTGGAGCAGAACAGGTCGATCCGCCCGAACTCGGCCTCCGCCCGGCTGACCAGGGCCTGGACGTCGGCCTCGCTGGCCATGTCCGCTGCCACCGCCGTGGCGCGGGTACCGAGCGCCGCAGCGGCTTTCGCCACCTCGCGCGCGCCCTGCTCGTCAAGATCTGCGACGACGACACCCGCCGCGCCGCGGGTGGCCAAGGCCAGGCAGAGGGCGCGGCCGATCCCGCTCGCGCCCCCCGTGACGACCGCCATCCGGCCGGCGATGTCCATGTCAGCGCCTGCCCAGCCGACCGCGGGCGGCCGCGTCGGCCCATGCGGCCAGGTCGGGATCGGCGGCGATCAGGTCCGCGTACTTCTTCCTTGCCTCCTCGCGCTTGGCAGGCAGGTACTCGGTCGGCCACAGGCCAGGGTGCGGCTGGTATCCCTTGAGCACATTCCGGGCCACGGTGACCTTGTGCACCTCGTCAACCCCGTCGGCGATGGCCATGGTGGGCGCGGCTGCCCACATGGCCTGCAGCGGGGTCAGGTCGGTGGTGCCGAGCGAGCCCATGATGTGCAGCGCGCGGTAGCTCACCTCGCGCAGCACCTTGGCGCAGGTGTACTTGCAGGCCGCGATCTGGGTGCGGGACTCGCGGGTACTCGAGTTGTCGATCGTCCACGCGGTCCACAGCACGAGCAGCCGCAGCATGTTGATCTCGGCGTAGGAGTCGGCAATCGCCTCCTGCACCATCTGGTGCTCGGCGATCACCTTGCCGTGCGACTCCCGGCTGAGCACCCGCTCGCACATGATGTCGAAGGCCAGCTTGACCTGCGCCACCGTCCGCATCGCGTGATGGATCCGGCCGCCGCCGAGGCGGCGCTGCGCGAGCACCTTGGCTCCGTCCTCCGGGCCGAGCAGGTGGTCTGCGGGCACCCGCACGTTGGTGTAGCGGATGTGGTTGTGCAGCGCGGGGAATTCGGCGATCTCAACCCCCGCGGTCTGCCTCGGCACCACGAACATGCCGTTCACGCACATCACGAAGATGATGTCGGCGTGGGCGCCCGCGCTGGTGAACCACTTCTCGCCGTTGATCACCCACTCGTCCCCGTCCCTGGTGGCCCGGGTACTGAACAGGCTCGGGTCAGAGCCGCCCTGTGGCTCGGTCATCGAGTAGGCGGAAAAGATCTCCTGGTTCATCAGCGGATACAGCCAGCGGCGCTTCTGCTGGTCGGTGCCGTAGGCCGCGAGCATCTCCATGTTCCCCGTGTCGGGGGCGGCCGTGCCGAAGACCACGGGCGCCGACCGGTAGCGCCCCAGAATCTCGTTCAGCAGGGCCAGCTTGAGCTGGCCGAACCCTGGGCCTCCCAGGTCGCGGTCGAGGAACAGCGCCCACAGGCCGCGGTCCTTCACCTGCTGCTTGAGTGGGTCGGCCAGCGCCTTGGCCTTCGGGTTGCGCGAGTACGCCGCGCCGGGGAACACCAGGTCGAGCGGCTCGACCTCGGTGCGGCAGAACTCATCCACCCAGTCAAGCTGCGCCTGGAACTCGGGCTCGGTCGAGAAATCCCACGCCACAAGGTCCTCCCGGGGCCCGTTCTGGTACGGCGCCGACCCGTGAGCCGCCCCACCAGCGACTAGAACGCGATTCTAGAAGCCAGCCTGAGCGGCGAACAAGCACGGCCTGCAGCCCAGCTGAACCCTGGCCAGCCCTAGTCAGCTACGGCGACAGCCGCGGTGGCCGAGGCCGCCGGCCGTCGGCCAACTTCACCTGGTCCATTGCCACCAGGTGGCCCTGTCCGCGGGCCGCGGCCGGCGGGCAGGGTGGAGCCATGGAGCCAACGCCCACGCTCGCCCGCCGCCTGTGGGAGGCGGTCGAGCCGATCCACGCCGTGGTCTACTTCGCCGCAGAGCCCGCCGAGGCGGCTCGCCAGGCCGGCCTCAAGGGCTTCTGGATGGGCTACTTCGCTGGCCGGGTCGCTCCGCTCGGCCCGGTGCCGCCCGAGGCGGTCGCCGCCATGGCCTACGGCTTCGCGCCCGCGATGGTTGCCCGCGCGATCCCTGACGCATGGCGGCTCGCTGACCCCCGTGCCGTCCTGGGCGCGAGGACCCACGGCGCAGCCAAGGCGCTGCGCGCGCACCTGGACGACACGGCGATCGGCGCCTGCCCGGGCTTGCTGACCTGCTGTGGCAGGCGATGACCGACTGCGGCTACGACGGCAGGCCGCTGGCCGCCGCGTGGTCGCAGGTGCCAAGGCCCGCCGACCCGGTCGCGGCGGCCTGGCTCGGCACCACGATCCTGCGCGAGCACCGAGGCGACGGCCACGTACTCGCCGGGGTCGGCGCCGGGCTGCGCGGGCTCGACGCGACGCTCACGTTCGTTGCCACCGGGACGATCAGTCGCGAGATCATCCAGCCCAGCCGCGGCTGGAGCGATGACGACTGGGAGCAGGCGGCGCGGCGGCTGACGGTACGCGGGCTGCTCGACCGCGACGGCCGGCTGACCAAGACCGGCGGCGCGCTCCGGCGGGACATCGAGCACCTCACCGACCGGCTGGCCGCCGCGCCGGTCGAGCGGCTCGGCGAGACCGGCGTCCGCCGGGCCATCGCCCTGGCCGCACCGGTCAGCAGGCAGCTCATCGACGGCGGCCTGATCCCGGTGCCGAACCCGATTGGCGCGCCACGGCCATGAGCACCCGCGTCCCCAGCATCGCCGTCCCGCCCGCCGCAAGTGCGGCCGACGGCGCCGCGGCGATCAGGCCGGCCAGGCCAGCCGACCGGCAGCCGCTGCTCGACATGCTGGCCAGGTGCAGCACGCAATCCAGGCTGCAGCGGTTCCACGGCTTCCTGCGCAGCTACCCTGAGCCCTACTTCACCGGCGCGCTGGCCGGGACGGCCGAGCACGTCGCGCTGGTGGCGGAGGTCGCCGGCACCGTCGTGGCGCTGGCCAGCTGCATAACCGTGGCACCCAGCGCCGCGGACATCGCCGTGCTCGTCGAGGACGCCAGTCAGCGGCAGGGCATCGGGACCGGCCTGCTCGCCGCGCTGGTCGGCCATGCCCGCTCGGCTGGGCTGGCGACCCTGAATGCGACGCTGCTTGCCGAGCAGGGCTGGATCCTGCGCGTGTTGCGCCGCTATGGCCGGGTCACCGCGCGGGTGAGCCTCGGAGTCTACGAAGCGAGCGTGTTCCTCGGGCCGCCGACGGCCAGGGCCCCAGTGGTCGGGGCCCCAATGGTCGGGGACTGAATGGCTGGGGACTGAGCCAGCCGGAGCGCGGTGGCGACCAGGTGCTCGGCCCTGCTCCGGGACGCGGCCTCCTCGGCCGCCGTCCTGGCCAGGAAGTGGTCAGGGTCGGTGCCCGCCCGCGCCGCCGCGTCCCGGCCGCCGGCCGCCAGCCAGCCGCTGAGCTGCTCGGCGTCCACCTCGGGATGGAACTGCACGCCCAGGTGCCGTCCGGCGGCGAAGGCCTGCACTCCGATCTCGTTGCTTGCCAGCACCGTCGCGTGCCCGGGCGGCTCGCACCGGTCGCCGTGGAAGACCAGCCAGGGTCCCTCGGGGATCACGCCGGGATCGGCCGACTCGACCACGGTCCAGCCGACCTCCTTGCGGTCGGCCGCGACCACCTGGCCGCCCAGCATCGTGCACAGCGCCTGCGCGCCGAAGCAGATGCCGAGCACCGGCACCCCAGCCTCGTCGGCCTGGCGCAGCCAGGCGAGCTCCTGTGCGATCCACCAGCTGTGCGGGCCATCGTCGTAGACCGAGGGGTTCGCGCCGAGCACGACCACGTGGTCGGCGCCGTCGAAGGCCGGCAGCGGCCCTTCATCGGGGAACAGGTGGACGGTCACCTCGGCGCCCCGCGCGACGAAGGCGTCGGCGATGAAGCCGGGCGAGTCCTGCTCGTGATGGCGGATGACGATGACCCGCACGGTCGCCTCCTCGGGGTGCGCACTCGCGTGTGCGCACAAGGTATCTCTGGGGGGCCATTCCGGCCAGAGCGCCGGTTTTCCGGCAGCTACCCGGCCTGGTTCGGGCTGGCGGACACGGGCCCGGATGCCTCGCCCACCGCGGCATCGGCGCCGAGGCCGACCGCCGCGCGGATCCACCGCCCGATCCGATTCAGCAGCTGCGGGCCCGCACCGGACTCGGCGTGCGTGAAGCCGGGGATGAGCCAGAGCTCCTTCGGCTCGTTGGCCGCGTCGTACAGCCGCTGCGCGTGGTCGACGGGGAAGAACTCGTCCTTGTCGCCGTGCACGATCAGCAGCGGGGTCGGCGAGATCAGCGCGGCCGCGTCGGCGGGCGGCAGCGGCACCGGGTCCCACTTGCCGTTGGTGATCCTGGTCTTCAAGAACGCCTTGGTGATCAGCCGGCCGGTGCGGTTCTCGATCGCCAGGTGCACCAGCCGCATCGGCCTGGTGCCGCGGTAGTACCACTGGCCGGGGCTGCTGACCGAGACGACCGCGTCCACCCCGCCGATCAGCCCGCCGTGCCGCAGCACGATCGAGCCGCCCATGGAGAACCCGATCGTGGCGATCCGGCGGTAGCCAAGCTCCCTGGCATAGCCCACCGCGACATCGACGTCCCTGATCTCCTTGTCCCCCACCGTGGACACGCCGCCCGACCTGCCGTGACCGCGGAAGTCGAACGTGACCACCCCGCCGAATTTGTTCAGCTTGGTGGCGACCTTCCAGACCCCGGGGCGCTGCCAGTTCTGGGTGAACCCGTGCGCCAGCACGATGCCAAGGTCCTTGTCGCCGGGAAGGTGGGCGGCGTCGATCGGGACGCCGTCCTCGGTGACGATGGTCCTGGCATAGGGCACGGGCTTGGTCATAGATACATTCTGCGTGAGCAAGCACTATGGTCCGTCGGCGCGGATGCCGGGAAGGATGATCGGGTGGCACCGTCAGTAATGCAGGTCTGCCAGCAGGCGCGAGCGGCCGCCGCGGTGACCCGCGAGCTCACCACGAGCGTCAAGGACGAGGCGCTGGCGCGGCTTGCCGACGCGATCACCCGCGGCGGGGACCGGCTGCAGGCAGCCAACGCGGACGACGTCGCGCAGGCGCGGGACTCCGGGGTGTCGGCCACCCTGGTCGACCGGCTGACGCTGACCGACGCGCGGATCGCCGCGATGGTGCACGCGGTCCGGGCCGTGATCGGGCTGCCCGACCCGGTCGGCCAGGTGGTGCGCGGCGCGGTCCGCCCCAACGGGCTGCTGATCGAGCAGGTGCGCGAGCCGCTCGGCGTGGTCGCCGTGGTCTACGAGGCGCGGCCGAACGTGACCGTGGACGTGGCCGCGCTCTGCCTGAAGTCGGGCAACGCCGCGGTGCTGCGCGGCTCGTCGGTGGCTGCCCGCACCAACGGGGCCATCGCGGACCTGATCGGCGACGTGCTGCGCGGCCAGGACGGCGTGCCCGAGCACGCGGTCCAGCTGATCAGGGACAACTCTCGGGAGGCCGTCGTCGAGCTGCTGACCGCCGACGAGTACGTGGACCTGCTCGTGCCGCGCGGCGGGCAGGGCCTGCTCGCCACGGTGCGGGAGCACGCGACCGTGCCCGTGGTGATCGACGGCGACGGCAACTGCCATGTCTACGTGGACGCCTCCGCTGACCCGCGGATGGCCACGAGCATCATCGTGAACGCGAAGACCTCCCGGCCCAGCGTCTGCAACGCGGCGGAGACGCTGCTGGTGCATGCCGACATCGCGCCGACCTGGCTGCCCGACGCGCTCGGCGAGCTGCATAAGCTCGGCGTCGTGGTGCGCGGCGACGAGCGGGTGCGCGAGATCTGGCCGGACGCCGAGCAGGCCAGCGACAGCGACTGGGGCACCGAGTACCTGGACCTGGTACTCGCGGTGCGGGTGGTGGCCGACCTGGACGAGGCGCTCGCGCACATCGCCCGCTGGGGCACCAGGAACTCCGAGGCCGTGGTCGCGCGCGACATCGAGGTGGCGCGCCGGTTCGCCAGGGCCGTGGACTCGGGCAGCGTGTTCGTGAACTGCTCGACCAGGTTCTCCGACGGCGGCGAGTTCGGCTACGGGCTGGAGATCGGGATCTCCACCCAGAAGCTGCACGCCAGGGGCCCGATGGGGCTCGAGGCGCTGACCTGCGTGAAGAACGTGACCTGGGGCTGTGGCCAGATCCGCGGCTAGGCCGCCCGGTAGACCACCAGCGAGTCGCGGTGCACCGCGTGCATGTCCCGCACGGCCCGGCGGGCCGGGGAGTCGGGGCCGATCTTGCCGGCCAGGAACGACCCGTCGGCCAGCATCGCCGAGCAGGCCCTGGGCTGGGCCGCGAGCAGCGCGTCGGTGAGCACCCTGACCCGCTCGGGTGTCGCCGCCAGCAGCTCGGCCCGTGCTTGCCTGGCCGCCTGTGACCGGCCGCGCTCGAGGTCGGCGATGTCGTCGAACCGGGCGGCGTCGAGCAGCTCGGCGCGTAGGCCCGCCTGCAGCTCGGGGTCGGCGGACCGCAGCGCGGGCGCGTGCCTGAGCCTGAACAGGACCGAGAGCACGTCGGTCACCTCGTCGGGCGAGAGCGCGCGCAGCAGCTTCAGCGCCGCCGACGGCATCGCGACCGAGCCCCGGCCGATCAGCCGCGCGGGGTGCCGCACGTCCACGAGCTCGACCACGGCGCCCGGCTCGAAGTCGCCGTCGATCCGCTTGACCCCGGACAGGAACAGCGTGCTCCCCGCGCGCAGGCTGACCTCGGCCTCCCGGTTGATCCCGATCGTGCCCATCGGGTAGGCGATGCCGCCCACCCACCGCTCGGCCGGAGGCAGCGGCTCGCCGACGGCGCGCACCACCGTGCCGAGCCTGGCCTGCGGGCGCAAGCTCCTGGCCACCACGTCGGCGTCCCTGGCCGAGCCGATCACGCACTCAACGCCGCAGTAGGCGGCCCGCGCCGCGGCGTTGAGCTTGGAGCGCATCCCGCCCCGGCCCTCGCCGGGCAGCGAGATCCGCAGCGCCCTGGCCTCCTCGGGGGTCAGCCTGGCGATCCGGCGCGCCATCTCCGCGTCGGCGAACACGCCGCGCACGTTGGTCAGCAGCGTCAGCCTGGACGCCTCGGCCGCGACCGCGACGGCGACCGCGATCTGGTCGTTGTCCAGCTCGGACCTCGGGTCGGTGGTGTCGTTGCCGTTCACGACCGGCAGCAGGCCCTGGCCGAGCGCGGCGGTCAGCACGCTGCCGACGTCGCGCATCGCCTCGGCCGAGTCCAGGTCGCTGCGGGACAGCAGCACCTGGCAGACCTCCATCCCGACGGCCGCGGCGAGCTGGCGGTACAGCGCCATCAGCCCTGGCTGCCCCACCGAGGCGGCTAGGGCCAGGCTGAGCGGGCCGGGCAGGTCGGGGATGCCGGGCCTCGGCAGGGCCGCCTCAAGCGAGCCGACCAGCCCGGCGTGGTCCGGGGCAGACGGCCCGCCGGATGCCTGCGCCAGCGCCAGCCGTACCGCATCGGCCAGCCGCTGCAGCTCAGCGCCGGCCCGCGCCGTCGGCCCTTCGAACGCGAGCAGCCCCCGGCCGAGCCTGGCCGCGCCCGAGGTGACCAGGATCACCTCGTGCCCGCCGCGCTGCGCCGCCGCGATCTGGGTGAGCAGGCCAGCGATGACGTCGAGCGCCAGCCCCTCGCCGCTGGCGATCGAGCTCGAGCCGAGCTTGACGACCAGCCTGGTCATGGGACCGGGCTGGTCGCTCGGACGCGTCGCGTCGCTGGCATGTCGGGTGGGCCGTTCTCGTAGGCGGACCGGCGCGGCCTGCGCTCGTCGGGTGGGCCGATCCGGGCGGCCAGGACCAGCCAGCCTACCCGGTGCGACCCCGGGGTGGGGCAGGCGATCCAGGCGGCGGCGTCAGTGCGGGGGCGTCAGTGCGGCGGCGGTGCGAGCGTCGCCACGAACTCGCGCACCAGGGCGAGCCCGCGGTCAGGCACCTGCCTGACCACGCCGTGGCCGACGCCGTCCAGGATTTCCAGCCGCACCGGCGCCTGCGTGAGCAGCGCGGCGAGCCGCCGGGACGCGGCGACGGGAACCACCGGGTCATCGTTTCCGGCGAGGATCAGAACCGGGCAGGTAATGGCGGCGGCGCGCTCGCCGATCTCGGCTGGGCCGCAGCCGCCCCGCCTGAAGTGCTGCTGAACGTCGTCGCTGACCATGGCCCGCGCGCGGCGCTCGGCCAGGTCGCTGCGCGTGCCGCTCGCATACAGCGGGAGCACGAGCCGCTCCCATGCCTGCGCCGCGGCCGGACCCTGGTCGCCGCCGAAATACGTGCTGGCGGCCTCCCGCGCCGCAGGCCCGCCGCGTCGGCCGATGACGTCCAGGCTTTCCTGTTCCGTCATCGGCGCGCCGAAGCTGCTGTCCAGCACCAGCCCGGCCACCAGGGCGGGATGCCGCGCCGCGCACTGCATTGCGACCAGCCCGCCGCTTGAGGTACCGACCAGGACCGGGCGACCGATGCCGAGCGCGGCGCAGAAGGCAGCCACGTCGTCGGCCCAGCGGTCCCAGGTCCACTCGGCCGCACTGGCGCGGTCTGACCGGCCAGATCCGCGCTGGTCCAGGTACACCACTTGGCCGACGTCGGCGAGCGCGCCGAACTCCGGCTTGAAGAAAGTATGGTCGGCTCCCGGGCCGCCGTGCAGCAGCACGAGGGACGGCCTAGCGCGCATGCTGGCCCCACTGGCCATCAGGCCGCAGCCGTCCACGTCGAAGTAGAGCAGCACGTCGCCGATCGACACCCGCATCGGCGCCATTATCCCGCTAGCCCCTGACCGCGGCGCACATCGACCCGCTCGCCCCGCTTACTGGTGACCTTCGGCCCGTGCGCCGCCCGGCGTCCGCCGCGACCATGAGCGAAGGACGCAAGTCAGGAGGAGGGTGCGATGGGTGCGATGGCCGACAAGCGCGCCGATCTGGCCGGGCCGGGGATCGGGGATTACGCCGAGCTCGAGCAGGTGCTGCCGGCCGGCTACCAGTCGCTGCTCTCGCCGCGGGAGACCCAGCGGGCGATCTTCGCGGTGAAGAGCTACATCGAGCAGGGCCTGTGCGCCGCGCTCAACCTTCAGATGGTGACGGTGCCGCTGATCGTGGCCTCCGACAGCGGCGTGAACGACATGCTCGACCGGGACGGGTCGCGCACGCCGATCGAGTTCCACATCAGCAACGACCGCGACCTGCACCCGGTCGACGCCCAAGTGGTGCAGGCGGCGACCAAGTGGAAGCGGATGGCGCTGCGCCAGTTCGACTGCGCGCCCGGCGAGGGCATCTGCACCGACATGCGGGCGGTGCGCAAGGACTACTTCCTCGACCACGACCACAGCTGCTACGTGGACCAGTGGGACTGGGAGCAGGTGATGACGGCCGAGCAGCGCACGCTGGAGTTCCTGACCGGCACGGTCAGGTCGATCTGGCAGGTGCTCACGGGTGCCGAGCGGTTCGTGCGCGAGATGTTTCCCGCGCTAGATGACCCGCGCTTCCCGCCGCTGCCCGAGGAGCTGACGTTCCTGCACGCCGAAGACCTCCTGGCGATGTACCCCGACCTGCCGCGCAAGCAGCGCGAGACCATGGTGCTGCAGCGGTATCCGGCGGTCTTCATCATCGGGATCGGCTGGCCGCTCGCCGACGGGTACCCGCATGAGATGCGGGCGGCCGACTACGACGACTGGATCACCGATACCAGCGCGGCCACCGGCAAGCCCACGCACGGGCTGAACGGCGACATCCTGGTCTGGAACCACGTCACCAAGCGCCGGCACGAGCTGACCTCGATGGGCATCAGGGTCACCGCCCAGACGCTGCGCGAGCAGCTCGAGCAGGCCGGCCAGCTGGACTCGCTCGCGCTCCCCTACCACCAGGGCATCGTGACCGGGCAGCTGCCGCTGTCGGTCGGCGGCGGCATCGGCCAGTCCCGCACCCTGATGCTGCTGCTGCGCAAGGCGCACCTGGGCGAGGTCAGCGTGTCGGTCTGGCCGAAGATACTCACCGACATGTGCGCCGCGAAGAACATCACGGTGCTGACCTGACTGCGCGCTCAGCGCAAGTGGGCGGTGGTCATCAGCTCCCCCGCGTCCACGGGCGCGGGGACCGTGTTGCCCGGCGGCGCGAGCGGGCAGGCCCAGGCGGGGTCGTACGCGCAGGACGGGTTGTAGGCGAAGTTGAGGTCCACGACCAGGTGGCCGTCGCCGCCGCCGAGGTCGGCGCCCTTGACGGTGTCGATCAGGTACCGGCCGCCCGGGTAGGTGGCGCCGTCGGTCCTGGTGTCCCTGACCGGCACGAAGATGCCGCCGCCGTAGCTGGCCAGCCACCAGACGTCCAGGTCGCCTACGCCGGGCAGGTGCACCACCCCGACCCGGTCGAACACCGCCACGCCGTCGGTGCCGGTCGCCATCTCCACCCTTGCGGGCGCTGCCGCGGCATCGACCTCGGCGACGAACCGTAGCGACGGGTCGTAGGCGGCCACCGGCACGCCGCGGAAGCCGGCCCGGTGCTCGGCCGGCACCGGCGAGGCCGGGTGGCCGCCGAGCAGGCGGTCCCGCCCGGCCCGCCAGATCTGGTGCGCCTGGCGCGGGTCGTCGGCCGTCCGCACCTGCTCATATAGCGAAGCGACCTGGCGCCGCCAGTCGAGCACCGACATCGCAGCCGCCGATGTCGCGGGAACGGTATCCATGAAGGCCTCCTATCGGCCGCAAGCAGGTCCAACGGCCCTGGCCGGCGCCTTCCGCCCGGCCTACCGTAAGAGCATGTCCGGAGCAGCTATCTCGGTGATTGTCGCAGTCGCCATCGTCGTCGTGGTGCTCGTGTATGTGACGATCTGGATGCGGCGGGGCGGGTATTCGGGAATGGGCGGCGACACCATCGTCCGGTGCCGCAGCGGCCACATCTTCACCACGATCTGGGTCCCAGGCGTCTCGTTCAAGGCCGTGCGCCTCGGGACGAGCAGATTCCAGTACTGCCCGGTCGGCAGGCACTGGAGCGTCGTGGTGCCCGTCAAGGACGCTGACCTGACCGACGAGGAACGGCTGGAGGCCGCGACTCACCACGACGCGCGCATCCCGTGACGCGGCCAGGCCGACCGCCGCGGCCAGGCTGACTACGCTGGGCGAGTGCCACGCCAGCGGTCAGCTACGCGCCCGATCGGAGTGCACGCCCCGGCCGGGGGCGGACTGGCCACCGCGAGCCTGAGGTACGCGGCGCAGGTCGGAGCCGAGGTGATCCAGGTCTTCGTGACCAACCCGCGCGCCTGGGCGGCGTCACCGGGAACGGCGGCGGAAACCGCCGCGCTGCGCGATCACGTCGAGGCCAGCGGGCTCCCGGTGTTCATCCACGCCCCGTACCTGATCAACCTCGGCTCGCCCGATGAGGTCCTGCGAGCGCGTTCTGCCTCGTTGCTCTGGCACTGCCTGCAGCGCGGCGCTGACGTGGCGGCGCGCGGAGTCGTCGTGCACGCGGGCTCGGCGATCACGGCGGACCGCGACGCCGGCCTCGCCCGGATGCGCGAGGCGCTGCTGCCGCTTATCGACAAGCTCGGCGCGAACTGGCCCGGCCTGCTGATCGAGCCGATGGCCGGTCAGGGCAGCATGCTGTGCGCCAGGATCGAGGAGATCGAGCCCTACCTGGCCGCGCTCGACGGGCATCCGGGCGCGCTGCTGTGCCTGGACACGTGCCACCTGTTCGCCGCAGGGCACGACCTGACCGCCGACGACGGCGTCGCCGCCGCGCTCGGCGAGCTCGACCGGGTGGCGCCTGGCCGGCTGCGCCTGATCCACGCCAACGACGCGCAGGACGGCTGCGGATCGAGGGCGGACCGGCACCGCAACATCGGCCGCGGCACGATGGGAGCCAG
>Ga0335081_10001886_pt1 | contig 33179 bp, 27 predicted proteins | sample Lox_Sample_35_FD_206713 | JGI IMG/M metagenome (GOLD analysis project Ga0335081, IMG submission 206713) | Soil microbial communities from Loxahatchee National Wildlife Refuge, Florida, United States - Lox_Sample_3.5 | ecosystem: Environmental > Terrestrial > Soil > Wetlands | place: USA...
ATCGTGGAATTCAAGCCGGCAGATCAAAGTGTCTGATTCTCCATTGCGTCTTCGAGTCAACTATGGATTGGTGCGCAAAACTCTTACTGCCTGCACAGCATTCCCGCAACCTTTGAATCTGAAAGACGTACAATCATTTGGCAATCTTCGGATCGTGTCATTCTATCATTCCCGGTGATTCCAATATTTCGATTTGACACATCAAACTCATAAGAACTCCTGCCCGTGATGAAGCAGCACGCGTTTTTGCAGCAGCCAGAATTGCCTTTTGTGGAGGTGATCGGAAGTCTGACCTCGAAATTCTCAGAGCTCTGGATTTCTCTTCCAAACTCGTCGTTTCCATCAAGCAGAGTTTACAGTGATGGTGAACAGCGCGAGAATGGAGAAAGGTTCGAAAGACTCATGTCGGACGCAGCTATCGGGACTGAATCGCAGAGCGATGCCGAAGCTCGTATTCGTGGATTGAGGAACCGTATCCGCGGACTTGTCCTTGAAACGGCTGAAGGAGAAGAACGCGATCAGATGAAGGGGATGTTGAGTGCGTTTTCGGATGCGGGAGACGAGTTTGTCCGACGCGCCCGCGAGTTTGACCGGACCTTGTCGCTTGAGGGCATATTCCAGGCGCTCAGGAATTTGTGGATCATCAACAGCATGCAGGAAGCATTTGGAGTGCCTGTCTGTGTGACTCCATCGGCACTGGCGTACAGCTTGCTGTACACGTACACCGATAACTTTCTTGACGATGTGAATGTCTCCCCCGAAAGCAAACGTGGTTTCAACGATATATTTGGCCAACGACTTGAGGGATACGATGTACCGCAGGACTCACGACGAATTTCAAAGGTCTCGGCACTTGTGGGACTTATTGAGTCGGAATATCCACGACGCCTGTTCCCCGGAGTCTATGCAAGCCTGCTCGCGATTCACAGGGCCCAGCAAATGAGTCTTCTGCAGCGCCAGACAACACCGTCCGGCTGTGGTCGTGACATCTTGACGATCAGCGTGGAAAAAGGGGGGACGTCCGTCGTTGCCGACGCGTACGTGACAAAGGGATGGCTCGCACCGGCAGAGACCGATTTTGCATTCGGGTATGGCGTGTTTCTCCAATTCATCGATGATTTGCAGGATGTAACGGAAGATATGAAAGGTGCAAGCGAGACGCTCTTCACCCACGCAAGAAGCACAGGAACACTGGACCGGACAACGAATCAGCTTGTGCACTATCTGCGTCAGATTCTCTTTGCCGGGACTCCTCTCAAGGGTCCGAAAGCGGAAGCGCTGACAGATCTCATTCACCGAGGAAGCCTCGGGCTCATCCTGGAATCGGTTGCACTGAATGCGCAAATGTTCAATCGCGACTACCTCAAAGCCGTGGAGCGGTATTCACCGATACGGTTTGAGACTATTCGAAGCCTGCACTCCAAACGTTCATCTCTGCAACATCGGTTCAATCATCAAGCACGGAATCTCGATCGTTTGAAATCCCGTGCAGCCAATCGCCCATCCGATGGAATGAAGGAACTCCGGGCGAAGGCGCGAGCATCAAGGCGATGAACTTACCCGAATTATTTCAAAAGCAACAACTTCCTCGTGGATGCGGATCCATCGGTCGTCAGTCTGTACACGTAAACGCCGCTCGGCAACGAAGCGGCATTCCACGTCACCGAGTACGCTCCCGCCCGTTTCGTCCCGTTTACCAATTCTGCCACCTGCCGTCCGAGGAGGTCAAATACTCGTAAACTCACCCTGCTTGTCGCCGGCAGCTCGTAACGGATCGTGGTTGTTGGGTTGAATGGGTTTGGATAGTTCTGTGAAAGCTCCGGAGAAGTCGGCGCACGCCCGACCTCCACTTCGACTTCTGTCGAATACTTGAACGAGCCATAGTTGTTTACCTGCTTCAGACGATACGAATATCTGCCATAGGCGATGTTCGAATCACCATAGGAGAACTTCTCCGGAACGTTCGACGTACCGGTGCTTTCGAAAAATGCGATCGTGCCCCAATATCTTCCCGGACTGTCGGGATCGACACCCGATCGCTGTAGTTCAAAGCCGTGGCCATTCACTTCACCCACCGTTTCCCATTCAATCTTCACCGTATTTCCAATGGAGTTCGCAGCGAAGGAATAGATTCCCGTTGGAAAAAGCACGCTGGTTGTTCCGAATGAAACCATGGAGGGGCCGTTTTGAACACCCCCCAGCGTTCCATTTCCCAACTGCCCCAGCAGATTATCTCCCCACGCCCAAACCGAGCCGTCTGCAGTAATGGCGAGATTATGATAATCCCGTGCTCGCGCAATCACGACATTCGTCATGCCCGTGGCCTGACTGATCTGAACCGGCGCCAATCGATCACTTGGATAAGGTCCCGTTTGCGGACTAACAGTATCTGCCAGCCCCCATTTCCAAACGGTGCCGTCGGCTTTGAGAGCCAGTGAGCTTCCATCGCCCCCCGACACAGAGATGACCGATGTGAGACCCGGCACTTGAACTGGCACAATACTGTAGTCTCCGTGATTTCCATTCCCTAATTCTCCGCACGAATTATCTCCCCATACCCACACCGTACTATCCGACCTGAGAGCCAGTGCGTGCTTCCATCCGCAGGAGACCTGCACGATGTTGGAGAGGCCGTAGACAGTCAGCGGAACGTCGCTCGAAGTCGCTGAGGAGTTTGCGCCCAACTCCCCGTGGCCGTTGGCTCCCCACGACCGGACAGTAGAGTCAGCCATAAGCGCAACACTGAATTTGTATCCTCCAGTCACCATCACCGCTTTTTCTGTCAATCCGGATACCTCGACCGGATAATAGCTTGTTGCGTGTGCGGGATCGTTGTTTCCCAATTCGCCCAGAGAATTCCAGCCCCACGTCCATACCGTTCCATCAGCCTTGATGGCGAGGGAGTGGTACCCTCTTCCGCCGAGTGCGACAACCGAATCCAGAAACCCGACGCCGTTTGCCCCGGTCACCTGCACAGGAACGGCGCTTTCAATGATCGATGGATCATTGTTACCAAGTTGGCCAAATGCATTCCATCCCCAGCACCACACAGTACCATCTGACTTCAACGCTATACTATGCGTTTCACCGCCCATAATGGCTTTGATGGATGTCAGGAACCCGATGTTATTTGGTCCGTGAACTTCGACCGGAAGCGTTCGGCTTCCGGTGCTTGTATCACCGTCCCCAGCGTGTCCAAATCCATTGGATCCCCAATCCCAGACGGTGCTGTCGGACTTCAGGGCTAGGGAATACCTAGCCCCTCCCCAGACATCGACAACCTTCTGAGAATACAAAGGTGGAATCAGCGTCAGATAAAGTAACAAATGCCAGACAGTCTTGAACATTTGATCGCCTCTCCTCTTTTCATTGATGAATATTTGCTTCGCAAGTGTTCTGAGTCCTCATGAACTTCGTACATTGATACATCTATTGCGAACAGAGAGATGAAGAAAGGAACAACCGGCACGGACAAAAGGAATGCCACATCATTCACTTCGTTTGTTCACCAAATTATAGCAGAAACATCGGTCACACAGGTATTTTTTTCCTTCCTCGGTAAGAAACGGTGAAGGAGGAACAGTTCAGTGGTGGAACGGAGTGTTGCGATGTATCTGATATCATTCTCTGTTTTGAAATCTCTGCATAAAGTTTATATTGGAATGTGTTGTACACTTGACCGTGCCCGCAGTCTTCTGACATATTTGCAGCAAGTGGTGAGAGACGAACGATGTGTGGATTCATTGGCGTATTTGACTTGAAGGTGGGAGCCGAGGCTCTGCGACCACAGGTGCTTGAGATGTCAAAAAAAGTGCGACATCGGGGGCCCGACTGGTCCGGCATCTATTATTCTGAAAAGGCAATCCTTGCACACGAGCGTCTTGCCATTGTCGATCCACAGTCCGGCCGCCAGCCATTGTACAGCAAGGATCGAAAACTAATCCTGGCGGTCAACGGGGAGATTTACAATCATGAGGAGCTCCGCAAACAGGTCAATGAATCATACGAATTCCTGACGCACTCAGATTGCGAAGTCATCCTGGCGCTTTATCGGAAGAAGGGGGTGAATTTTCTCGAAGACCTCAGCGGTATTTTTGCTTTCGCACTGTATGACGAGGATAAAGACGCCTATCTCATCGCGCGGGATCACATTGGCATCGTCCCCCTGTACATGGGATGGGATCAGTTCGGTAACTTCTACGTTGCCTCTGAACTGAAAGCGCTCGAAGGGATCTGCAAGCAAATCAAGGAGTTCCCTCCCGGTCATTACCTTTTCAGCGAGGAGGGAGAAGTCAGGCAATGGTACCGTCGTGACTGGATGGAATACGAGGCGGTGAGTAGAAATGGGACCGACAGGACCCACCTCCGCAAAGCTCTTGAAGCCGCCGTGCATAGGCAGCTGATGTCGGATGTCCCATACGGTGTCCTGCTTTCCGGCGGTTTGGATTCCTCCATTATCTCGGCAATTGCCAAAAAATATGCTGCCCGTCGGATTGAAACGCAAGACACGCAAGAAGCGTGGTGGCCCCAGCTCCACTCGTTTGCCGTAGGCTTGGAGGGCTCACCGGATCTTGCAGCAGCAAAACGCGTGGCGCAACACATCGGGACGATTCACCACGAGGTTCATTTCACGATCCAGGAAGGACTGGATGCACTCAGAGACGTCATTTATCATCTGGAAACGTATGACGTAACAACCGTGCGGGCTTCCACGCCGATGTACCTTATGGCCAGGGTCATCAAGTCCATGGGCGTGAAAATGGTTCTGTCGGGAGAGGGTGCCGACGAAATTTTTGGAGGATATCTTTATTTTCACAAGGCTCCGAACGCCCGGGCTTTTCACGAGGAGACGGTCCGAAAACTCGGCAAGTTGCACTTGTATGATTGCCTGAGAGCGAACAAGTCGCTCGCTGCCTGGGGAGTGGAGGGTCGCGTGCCGTTCCTCGACAAGGAGTTTCTCGATGTAGCGATGCGGTTGAATCCGGAAGACAAGATGATAAAAGATGGACGGATTGAAAAATGGGTTTTGCGCAAGACCTTTGATGACTATTTGCCCGAGAGCGTGGCGTGGAGACAGAAAGAGCAATTCTCAGACGGTGTTGGTTATAGCTGGATTGACACCCTCAAAGAGATGACGGCACGAGCTGTCACGGATGACCAGCTGGCAAACGCAAAGTACCGGTTTCCGATCAATCCACCCTTATCGAAAGAGGAGTATTTTTATCGCTCCATATTTCACGACCATTTTCCATCGGACTCGGCCGCGAGTTGTGTTCCGTCTGTTCCCTCTGTTGCGTGCAGCACTGCGGAAGCACTTGCGTGGGATGCGGCGTTTCAGAATCTGAACGATCCGTCGGGACGCGCAGTAAAGAATGTGCATAATCAAAGCTACAAATAGAACGGCAGATGCGTACGGGAATTGATCAAAGCCTGAGTTTTGCCTGCCCAGGAAGAGAAGCGGAAGGAGGACTGAAATGTCTATGGTGAGTGTTCGATATATCGTCCAAGATGTCGATGCGGCAATCGCGTTCTACACAAAGCATCTCGATTTCAAAGTGCAGATGCATCCAGACCCCGCATTTGCCATGATTACGCGTGGCGACTTGAGGTTGCTTTTGAGCGCTCCGACCGGAACTGGAGGAGGGGCGCAGCCAATGCCCGACGGTCGCAGGCCAGAGCCGGGAGGATGGAATCGCATTCAACTACAGGTAGCGGATCTTTCATCCGTTGTCGATTCGCTGCGTAAGGCTGGAGTCCATTTTCGAAATGACATTGTGACCGGCATTGGTGCCAGGCAAATTCTTCTGGACGATCCGTCTGGCAACCCGGTCGAACTGTTTGAACCGTTGCAGCAGTCATGACTTACCAAGCGGTCCTTTTCGATCTCGACGGAACACTGCTCGACACGCTGGAGGACATCGCGAACGCCGCAAATCGGGTCCTGGAATTAAAAGGTTTTCCCACCCGCCCACTGGATGTTCACAGGGCCGCGGTCGGAGAGGGGGCAAGAAAGCTGATGGCCAGAGTGTTGCCGGAATCAAAGCGCGACGAATCGACAATCCAGGAATGTTTCGAATCATTCCGCAGAGATTATGGCGAGCATTGGAACATCAAGACCAAACCGTACCCGGGCATTCCGGAGCTTTTGGATGCCCTCGAATCTCGTGGTCTGAAAATGGCCGTGCTATCCAACAAGCCGGCAGATTTCACTCGGAAATGCGTCGAAGGCATTCTTTCGAAATGGAAGTTCGAAGTTGTTCTTGGCGCCGAGGACGGGTTCCCAAACAAACCCGATCCTGCAGGGGCGATGGAAATCATAAGAAGACTGGGTGTTCCAGCGGAGAAATTTGTCTATCTTGGTGATACCGGAGTGGACATGAAAACGGCAAATGCGGCAGGGATGTTTGCCGTCGGCGTCCTTTGGGGGTTCCGCGGACGTGATGAATTGATGCGGGACGGCGCACAGATGTTACTGGGAACCCCGCTGGAGTTATTGCAGGTGGTTGGGTTACCGGACCCGTCAATAGCATAAAGTCACCCGTCGTTGGTCCATAGGAAAGTGAACGTGGGTGGAAAACAAAAACTGATGTTGAAAAACACTGCACTGAAATCCGGATTCCTCGGTATTCTTCTTTTGGCTACGACAGTCACTTCGGTTGGGGCGCGCCAACAGGAAACCGAAAAGCCCGTTGACATTCATCCATACGTTGTTTCAGCAAATGAATTCGGTTTCAAACTTCTCAAACAGATCACGTCCGAAGGGCTGAACGGCAATGTCTTTATCTCTCCATCCAGTATCCTCTTCTGTTTGAGCATGGCGAGTTCGGGCGCGGAAGGCCCGACACAAGACTCAATGCGTGCCGCCATGCAGCTTTCCCGTTTCACGAGCAGCAACATCAACAATCACAATTCGTACCTGCTGAAGGCGCTTGCCGAGCGGGATACGAATGTCCGGGTAAACATAGCGAACTCGCTGTGGCTGAACCAGGGATATGGACTTACCACCGACTTCAACAAGGAATGCCGCGACGATTATTTAGCTCAGACCTTCGAACGCGACTTCCGGAGCGACAAGACTTTGAAGGAAATCAATGCGTGGGTGAGCGAAAAGACAAACGGCAGGATTAATTCGATACTCGATCGTCTGAATCCCGATGACGTTGTCATTCTCCTCAATGCAATGTATTTCTACGGGAAATGGACGTTCGCATTTGACAGCACAAAGACGAAAGCTATGCCGTTCTTCCTTCTTGATGGAACGGAGAAACGTTCTCCGCGAATGACTCAATACCACACGTTTGAATACTACGAGAACTCGAAGTTCCAGGCAATACGATTGCCGTACGGGGATCGTTTCAGCATGGTGATTGTGCTTCCACGGGATCGCGATGGACTGCCAGCTTTTGTCCGCGACATTGACAGCGACAATTGGGAACAGTGGTCGTCCCGATTCGCCCGGCGACCCGGCTTCATCGGTCTGCCGCGTTTCAAATCAGAATACAGCGTCTCCCTGATGAATCCGCTGGCAAATATGGGAATGGAAATCGCTTTCGGTAACAAGGCCAATTTTCAGCGAATGACGACTTCGCCCGTTTATATAAGCAACATTCTGCAGAAGACGTTCGTCGATGTCAACGAGAGGGGAACGGAGGCTGTGGCTGTCACGACTATTATGGCTCACCCTACGTCCGTGTTGCTGAATCCCCCGAAACCATTCGAAATGATTGTTGATCATCCATTTTTCTGTATCATACAGGACAAGACGACGGGATTAATCCTATTCGAAGGGGCTATCGTCGATCCAAGGGGAGGTGCTTAAATCTACCGGACGATGAAGGACTTCTTCCGAAGCTCGACAGTGAGATCGGAAAGACAAAACTTCCCTGCCACATAATGAGTGATGCAAGAGTCTGGCGCTCCCGGGGGCGGCAGGGGTCATCGAACCGGAGGTCTGGAGCAAACAAAAACACTGAAAAAGGAGTACGAACATGGGAATTGAAGAAATCAAGACAGCGATCAGAGAATTGGGAGTGCAAGAACGCAGAAAAATTGCACTCTTCATTCTTGAGCTTGAAAAAGAGCATGTCTCACAGACCGTCGGTCCTCAGATAGCAAAGGACCTGGACGATGTGTCAAAGGTAGTACAAGAGGCCGTCGACAAACTCAAAAAGTTCGTGAGCAAGGGATAACGACCAACGTGTCGCCGGCTCGTGTTAAAGCTGACGAGGCATTACTCATCCATAGTGAGACCGGCACGGATTCCGCGCCGGAGGAAAGGATATTCATGCAGACAAAACTTCCGATGACACTGAGCGCGATCCTCATGGGAATCGCCGGTGTGTTGTTTCTTTTCCTTCCGGACGAGTCCTTATCTCTTTTTGGGGTCTACGCCACGTCGGTGACGCAGGTTTTCGCCCAGTTTCTCGGCACTTTGTATATTGCTTTTGCAGCAGTTAACTGGATTGCAAGAGGCAACTTGATTGGCGGCTTGCACGGTCGCTCCATCACGGTCGGAAATTTCACGCACTTCTTTCTCGGAACACTTCTCTTTCTCAGAGAACTGCGCGTTACACCTTTTCCTATTTGGCAGCTCGCCGCGATGTGCGTGTACGTGCTTTTTGCAGTATTCTTTGGGAGAGTACTCTTCTCTCAACCCATCAAACTGCGGCAATCGGAATAGCCTTACTGCGACCCCTGTCGCTCCTTGATGAACGTTCCGCTCTGCAGCTCCGCATACGCCTGACGCAGCTGTTCTTCTGTGTTCATCACGATGGGACCGTACCAGGCAACGGGCTCCTCCAGTGGTTTCCCGGAAACGAGCAGAAACCGGATCCCCTTCTCGCCGGCCTGTACCGTCACTTCATCACCATTCTCGAACAGAACGAGTGTTCTGTTTCCCATTTCTTCCTGGGGAGCAGTTCCGACCGTTCCAACCCTGTCGGTTCTTACATCGAACGGATTCGAAGCGTTGCGAAATTTCCCGGTTCCTTCAAAAATGTATGCAAAGGCGTGCCTCGTCGTTTCCACCCGGAGCGTCTTCCGTTTGCCGGGAGGAACCCAGACGTCGAGGTAGCGAGGGTCGGCAGCAATGCCTTCAACCGGGCCGGTTTTTCCCCAGAAGCTTCCGCAGACTACTCGCACGAGCGTGCCATCTTCATCGCCTACTTCCGGGATTTCAGCACCCGGGACATCCTGATAGCGGGGAGAAGTCATCTTCAAGGATGAAGGAAGGTTCGCCCAGAGTTGAAATCCATGCATCTTTCCTTTCTCGTCACCCTTCGGCATTTCCTGGTGAAGGATCCCGCTCCCTGCGGTCATCCATTGGACATCACCGGCACCAAGCGTTCCGCTGTTCCCTAGGCTGTCGCCGTGACTGACGGTACCTTTGAGCACGTAGGTAATTGTTTCGATGCCGCGATGTGGATGCCACGGAAATCCGGCGAGATAGTCTTCCGGATTCTCGTTTCGAAAGTCGTCGAGCAAAAGGAACGGGTCAAAATCCGAAGTGTTGCCGAACCCGAATGCCCGGCGCAGTTTAACTCCCGCTCCCTCAATGGTCGGTTGTGCTTGAAACGTTCCCTTGACTGGTCGTATTGACACGGTTCCTCCTTCGTTTCTTGCTTCGCAAGTATAAACACGCGTGAACAAGCCGGGGTTCCGTGACGCCGGAGAAGGTCTTCTTGCATTTGGATTATTGAAGAAGGAAATTACCTGAAACGAACAAACGGAGTTCTGAAAGAACATGGCGAAGACGAGGCAGGAAATCAAGCGAGAGTACGTGGATCGGAAGAAACCGGCAGGTCTGTTCCAGATTAGGAATAAAGTAAACGGCAAGGTTTTGCTTGGAAGCAGCTTGAATCTCGAGGGGCCACTCAACGGGCATAAATTCATGCTTCAGATCGGCAGGCATCAGAATGACGCACTGCAAAAAGACTGGAATCAGTTTGGAGCCGACAAGTTCGCCTTTGAAATCCTGGAGGAGGTGAAAGTCAAAGACGATCCGGACTTTAACCTCGAGGATGAACTGACACTCCTTGAGCAAATCTGGCTCGAGAAACTTCAACCGTTTGGGGAACGAGGATACAACAACAATTCCCGGATTCGGCAGGCATAACGTCTTGATTCCATCCTGAGAAGTGACTTGACGCTCCCAAATTCGATCGTGTTTGTACTCTTCGGGATGATGATCGTGCTGTTCATTTTGCCGTCATTCCGAAAGAGACTCTCCACTTGGTTCTTTGCACCGAAGGACAGGCTATGGTTGTTTCCCGCCATTGTTCTTCTGTCCTACGCCGGCATCGCGGTACCAAATGGACGCTGGCAGTCAGGTGAATGTGTCCTCCTTGCCATCTATTTTTCTTACCCGGTTGCGGTTTATTGGACGGATCTTTTCCGCGGTACCAGCGCCTCGCTTCTCGACGCAGTTCTTGTGCTCGCGATCTGGTTTCCGCAAGAATTCGAGTTGATTGACCCGCGATGGACGAAGATAAACGGCCTCCCAATCCCGGTGGGAGTGTTCGGGACCGTTATTCTCCTTTTCGTCCTGCTCACCCACGAGGAAAGATTTGACCTTCACGTCCCCGGAGTCTTGAAGGCTGGTGAATTGCGATCTGTAGGCATTGCTTACGCCTTTCTCTTCGCAGTTATAGTGCCGATTGGAACGCAGGTCGACTTTGTGGCGCTTGGTTTGAATCATCGACTCCTTGGCAATCCGTGGAATTCCGTGTTGCTGTTCCCGGTTATATTCCTGACCGTGGCCGTGCCCGAGGAATTGCTGTTTCGCGGATGGATTCAGAACCTTTTGATGACCCGGTTGAAGTTCCTACCCGGTCTCCTCTGTGCCGCGGTCATTTTTGGCCTCTCTCATCTTGATAACAAAGTGGTCACTTCGACACACACATTCAACATTCCGAACTGGTGGTATGCCTTCTTCGCGACGTGTGCAGGCTTTGCGTACGGCTACGTCTATCACAAGCGAAGATCTCTCTTTGCATCTGCGTTGCTTCACACCCTCGTGGATTTCACGTGGGTCATCTTCTTTGCGGGATAGCAAGAGGACCATGAAGAAACCCATTGCTGTTGGACTGGAGATTGCATGTACTTTCTTCCTCGTCCTTGGTCAAATTTGGTTCGTAGGAAAACTTCTTTCACCGTTCACGATTCTTCCCCTTGGGGTGATCACGGCAAGTTGGATTGTGCGCAAAGAAACGCTTCGAACTTTGGGACTTCGAGTTCTCGATTTCAGAGGATATGCAGTTCTCTGGGTCTTTCTGGCAGGAGGAATAGCCTTGGTCGCGGTTGTTGGCGTGTTTCTCAATCGTTCGGCCCTTCAACGAGGCTGCATTCTTCTTGGACTGCCGCTGAGGTTTGTTTCGTACGTGGTGCCGGCATTATTTCAGCAGATCATTCTGAACGGATATTTCGTCAACAGGATTCAGTCGCTTACACGAAGGCGCAGCCTCACAGCGGCTGTTGCAGGATTGCTCTTTTGTGTTATTCACGCCCCAAATCCAGTTCTTCTTGTACTGACGCTGTTTGGTGGAATGGTCAGTGCCTGGCTTTTCGTCAGAAGAAGTAACGTGTATCCGTTGGCGGTCGCGCACGCCACCCTTGCAGCGTTTGCCTATTGTGCCTTGCCACAACTTTGGCATCACGGCTTCAGGGTCGGCATGGAGTATTACCTCTTTGTACCAAAGCCCGGCGACTGCTGCGTGCCGGAGTTTCTACAGGGGTTGATTCGTTGGACTCCTTGAATAAGCACGATTCAATCGGTAGATTGAAATGCAGCGCACTTCCAATTTTCCTGTTTGAAGAGAACCAGTGGAATATCCTCTCTCGCGCCTTGTCTTTCTTTTGATCATTCTCGTTTTCCCCCAACGTTGTTTTGTCCCGGAATCACGGGCTCACAATGCATTCGCAAGCTCAAAAGCGCACAACGTCCGTAGTTCGTTCTCAAAGCAATCTGATCCAGCCGATTCAAGCGTGAAAATCAATCTCGGAATTCGTTGGATCCCGGTCGAAGGAGGAATGTTCGACATGGGGAACGACAATGGCTTGTCACCGGACGAATCGCCCGAACACGAAGTCACACTCGATAGTTTCTCCATCAGTGCGACGGAAATCACGTTTGATCAATACGACCGATTCTGCGAAGCCACGAAACGGAGCAAACCAAGCGACAACGGCTGGGGGCGTGGATCGATGCCCGTGATCAATGTGAATTGGAATGACGCTTATGAATACTGCCAATGGGCTTCAGATGTTACGCAGACAACAATTCATCTGCCGACCGAAGCAGAATGGGAGTACGCGGCACGGGGTGGAACTAAAGGCCACGGATACACGTTCAGCGGCAGCAATGATGTCGACGCAGTGGCTTGGTATTCCGAAAACGCAGGGAAAAAGACTCATCCTGTTGCAGGCAAGCTGCCCAATGAGCTTGGTATTTTCGATATGACGGGAAATGTCTGGGAGTGGTGCTTAGACTGGTACAGTGACGAGTATTACTCTGTGAGTCCGAGGAAAAATCCACAGGGACCGGCGAGTGGACAGTATCACGTTCTAAGAGGGGGATCGTGGCTGAGCAACGCGGCGTACAGTCATATTTCAACCCGTAGCTCGCTTCGTTCTGATTACATCTCCGTGAGCAACGGATTCCGTGTTGTAAGAGAAGTAAAGTAGAGTCGGGATCGGTCGAAGCTGTCAGGTTACAAAATCCGGCCTGTCACGCAGTTTGGCTTTTGAAACGGGGAGAAGCTCTCCTGTTTGAATCGATTCAACCAACGATGCCTCGTTGAACCAACTTGGCGGCGGCGTATGGCCCCAAAACGTCGCCCGACGTGGATCGTTAATGCTCCATCGAATCGGTTTCCAATCGGGGTCGGGGATGATATAATCGCTCGTATAAAGTTCAATGCGATTTCCATCTGGATCACGAAGATAGAGGAAAAATGCATTGCTCAGTCCGTGACGTCCTGGACCACGCTCGATGCTATTCACGTAGCCTGATGCCGCAAGCACGTCGCACGTCCGAAGTACACTGAGCTGATCGCTCACCCAGAATCCACCATGATGGACTCGCGGTCCTATTCCATTCATAAGGGCGATATCGTGGACATCCTGCTTCCGGTGCAGCCAGGCTGCCCATAGTCGAGGCGGTTGATCGTCGTTGACTGTATATTCGGAACAGGCAAATCCCAGTTCTTGCGTGAACCAATCGTAAACAGGTTGGACATCCGGCACCTGGCAATTGAAGTGATCGAGACGCATGATCTGGGCGCCTCGATACCGATGGAACTGTTGGAGAAGGCGGTCTCGCTGTTCCATCTCGTGGAAAAATTCAATCGGCAAGCCGGAAGGATCCTGCACTCTGAGGGCACGACCCTGTCCGTTCTCAAAACCTGGCTCAATCCATCGTATCGCACATTTGTGCTTCTCATAGAGCTTTGCGAGGTTCTCCAAATCAGCAGGATCCGAGATGCGGAAAGCAATATGTCCAACGCCAGGCGACTTCGCTTTGCGAAGGATGAGTGAATAAAAATCCCGTTCTTCGAGTCCTCCCAAGTACAGGCGCTCGCCGTCTCGTGCAGTCTCGACGAATCCGAGAATGTCGACATAGAACGCTCTGGATCGTTCGAGATCTGTCACTCTGAACTCGAGGTGAGCAGCGCGGGTAATGCTAAATGGCATAATGATACCTGAGCTTACCTTGGTGGGGATTACGCTTCGTCCCACGGGTCGTAGAAGACTCGAATATCAGTCTTTCCGATATCGAGCTCCGGTGCGGGCTTCCCGTCTCGAAAGTCTATCTTCCTGTACATGCTTCGGTGAAAGATCAGCGGGGAATGCGGTTCCACGCCAATGTGAAGAGCAACCACCTCGCCAAGAACGATCCAGTGATCGCCGGCCTCGATCAGCTTTTGTGTTCTGCAGCCGATCGAAGCGAGGGAGCCTTCTAGGCGTGGGCCGCCGGTCCACTCGACAAACCTGAACGGTGGAGCGTTCGGTTGCTTCCATCCCCCCGCGAAGTAGGTTGAAAGAGCTTCTTGTTCATCACGCAAGATGTTGATTGAAAAGCCCTGCGCTTGTTGAACGAATTCCGCCATCTTTGCACGCTTGTCCACGGAAACGAGCATCAGCATGGGAGCAAGCGAGAGCGATGCAAGAGAGTTGGCTGTCATGCCGTGTATTTCTCCGTTGATTTCCGTTGCAACCACTGAAACACCCGTGGGGAATTGGCCCACGACCTGGCGAAATGTTCGACTATCAATTTGCATACTCACTGCATCCCCCTCTACGTTCTTCGCTGTAGCAAAAGGCTGTTCTCTCATTACGGCTATTTCTTCGAAGCTTCTTGTAGCGCTTCTTCCTTGGAGCTCGCAAGGAATTCGCGAACGCGGTCCATATAAGCCTTCCTGTCATGATTATTGATCAGCGCGCCGGCCATTCGGACGGGGTCGCCGAAGAAGAATCGCTCGTACAGTACCTGACGTGCTGAGAACGCAGAGACGGCTGTGTCCCAGGCTAGCCGAAAGAGCGGGATGCGCTCGTGTGCTTCCGCGCGCGCAGCCTGAAAGTAGTTCTTTATCTCTTCAGACAGAGGTCCGTTGACGTCTGATTCGGTTGGAACGGCGACAAGACCGCTCGCTCCCATCAGCTGAATGATTTCGACCATCCGGGGATAGAGTCGTGGATAGAGATTGCGCGCAGCGTCGAGTGGATCCCAGGCTGGACGCATCACGCCGTACTCATCCAGCTGCGCATCGGCCTCCGCAGCCCTCAGAAAGGCTTTCATTGTCTCCATGTTCACCCAAATCTCGGCGATCTTTTCCTGGATGTGCTGAAATGTCTCGATCGCAATAGTGTGGGCAAGATAGGATGCAAGTCCGAGGAGATATTCGGTCTTGGCAATGTTCTTCACGACAACCTGGTGAGCCATGTTGACAATCGCACCAGTCCGCGCATAGGCTTCATTGCAGCGCGTCACATCGCGATAGAGGAGAACGTTTTCCCACGGAACGAGAACGTCGTCGAACATGACGACCGCGTCCATCTCTTCAAAGCGGGAGCCTAACGGGTGATCATAGGGTGATCGACCATAATCGACACTTTCCCGGCAGAGGAACTTAAGACCGGGTGTGTTCGTGGAGATTGCAAACCCGAATGCGTACGGCGCGTCCTCTTCCTGGTTCTTGAGAAGGGTGGAGGGGAAGACCATGATTTCATCGGAGGCTGGAAGTGTGGCAAGCATCCGACAACCGCGGATGACAATGCCCGCGTCGGTCTCTTCCTTCACACGAGCTGCAAGAAAGGGATCGGCTTGCTTGGCTGTGTTCACTGCACGATTAGCCTGTGGTGTGATCAGTGTGTGTGTAAGGCACAAATCGTTTTCACGTACGTACTCATGGTACCTGCGCGCATTCTCTCCGAATTTTGGGTTGGGTGTTGACAGGAAATCGGCGCCACCGGCATAACCGGATATTGCACGATTGAGGTAGTCCGGAGCCCGTCCCATCATACCAAACGTTGCATCGGCCCAAACCTTCATCATCCGGCTTATGCTCGTCAATTCATTTTGCGTCCTTGGAATCATGAACGATCGGCCGACTTTCTTACCGGACGCCGGGGAGTCGAACATCATGACATCCGGTTGCTTCCATTGCAAGTCGTACAGACGGGCAAGACTACGAACGCCATTCTTGAAAGCGGGATGCGAGGTTACGTCCTTTACTTTGTCGCCGCCGTACCAGATCTCGGGCGGATTCTCTTTCAGTTTCTGAAGAAGCTGTTCGCCGCGACGCGCGCCTTGAGCATTTTGTGCGCCGTTCGCGCGAAACGCGGCATCGTGTTGTCTCGTGTCTGTTGACGGTGACCTTGCTGCCATACTTCTATCTCCTCGGTGTTGCGCTAACGCAAACGTTGTTTCGTAAACCGTTTATCTTCATGTGGGGCTTCGAATGTCGTTATTCGGACCATCGTTCGCGAATCCTATCCCATCCTTGGGATGGGGTGGTTGCCCATCGCGACGTGGATCGTCGTAATCTCGGTATAGAAGTCGAAGCTATGGTGTCCACCTTCGCGTCCGATGCCGCTTGCTTTGCTGCCCCCAAACGGTGTTCGCAGGTCGCGCACATTATGCGAATTGACCCAGACAAGGCCCGACTCAATTCCCTGGGCAATTCGATGTCCCCTCGTAAGATCGTCCGTCCAAATGTACGCTGCAAGACCGTACTGAATGTCGTTCGCGATCCGTAACGCTTCTTCATCATCCTTAAATTGAATGACAACGAGGACAGGCCCGAAGATTTCTTCCTGGGCAATGCGCATGTCGTTCCGTACTCCTGTGATCAGCGTTGGAGCAAAGTAGTTGCCGTCTCTGAATTCCGCCGGTCTCTCTCCTCCTACGTTGATCGTCGCGCCTTCCGTGCGTGCCACATCCATATATGCGTGAACACGCTTCCAGTGTTCAGGGTGAATCAGCGGCCCGACATCCGTCTTTGGGTCGTGCGGATCACCGACCCGTATGTTGCGAACGCGGGCTTCCAACTTTTCCACGAAGCCGTCATAAACGCTTTGCTGCACGAGGAGACGGGAGCCCGCAGTACATCGCTCTCCGTTCAGCGAATACACCTGATAGACTGCCGCATCGAGTGCCCGGTCCAGGTTCGCATCTTCAAAAACAATGTTCGGAGATTTCCCTCCGAGCTCCATCGAGAACCGCTTGAGCGTTGTGGCACCATTCCGGATGATCTCCTTGCCGGTCGTTGTCTCCCCGGTAAAGGATATGAGCTGCACGCCCGGGTGAGCCACAAGAGATGCACCCGCCGTCTCTCCGAAGCCGTGCACGAGATTGAAAACGCCTGGTGGCAGCTCCGCCTCTTGTGCGATTTCCGCAAGTTTGTTCGCCGAAAGGGGAGACCATTCGGCCGGTTTGAGCACACACGTGTTCCCCGCGGCAAGGCAAGGCGCCATTTTCCAGGTTTCGAGCATGAAAGGCGTGTTCCAGGGAGTGATGAGACCTGCAACGCCCACGGGGTGCCGCACCGTGTAATTCATGAATTTCCCATCGACAGGGAACACTTCTCCTGTAATCTTCGTGGCGGTATCGGCAAAGAAATAGAAATTCTCGGCCGCACGCGGAATTGCACCCTTCCTGATTTGGTTCGCAGGGATTCCTGTGTCGTTAATCTCAGCCTCAGCGATTTCATCCGAATGCTTCTCGATGAGCTCCCCGATGCGGTGCAAGTACTTCCGTCGTTCCTGCAGTGTCATGTGGGGCCAAGGTCCTTCATCGAAGGCTTTTCGAGCAGCCATGACAGCCCGATCGATTTCCAATGCGGTTCCAGCAGCGACCTGGTCCAGTGGTTTGTTGGTTGCAGGGTTCAAGGTCTGAAACGTTTTTCCGTCAGCCGATGGAACGAACTGATTATCGATGAAATGAAGAATCATCGGTATTTGGATTCCTCCCGTACTTATTTTCAAATGATGCGAGCGTTAAGAAAGTGCCGGCTTCGATGACTTTGAAGTCAAAGCGCTTTTTCCTTGTACATGTTCTGCTACAACTGGATTTTCCAATGCCCCCAGCCCGTCGATTTCAAGCCGCATGGTGTCGCCGGGGAAAACGTGTGAAATCCCCTTTGGTGTTCCGGTCCAGATGAGATCCCCCGGTTCCAGCGTCATGATCATCGAAATGTATTCCATTAATTCGGGGACAGGACGAAGCAGCCTCGACGTATTTCCTTCCTGTCGGAGTTCTCCGTTTACATATGCCCGCAGGCCAAGATTGGCCGGGCTAGAAACTTCGTCAAGCGTCGCCACAAACGGACCCAGAGGTCCAAAGGTGTCGTATCCTTTGGCGCGGACCGGTGGGCGATAAAAGTTCTTGACAAAATCTCTGACGGTGACGTCGTTACCGATCGTATAGCCTCGGATATAGTCATCCGCGTGTTCAGCTTTTACGCGCCGACAACGGCGTCCCACGACCACCACCAGCTCAACTTCGTAATGCATATACTCCACGCCTGCAGGATAAACAACAGCGGCTCCGTGTCCGACGAATGAGCTGGGTGGCTTAAAGAACAGTGCCGGGTCTTCAGGCGATTTCATCTGCAATTCTTCGGCGTGATCGGCGTAGTTGAGTGCAAGCCCGACCGCCTTGGAGGCGACCACTGGCGGCAGCCACGTAATCTCGTCAACGCCAAAAGACTTGCCACTTCTTGCCTTCACCCTTCCATCGGGCTCCAACGTGCCATCAAATACCTCTCCGTGCACGAGAAAACGAACGTGTTTCATAGGGTTCGCTCAGCCACAGATTTCTTCAAAACTTGATCGAGGAATTCATCGATGAATGGGAACACCGGGGGGTCATCCTGTATAAGCATCGTATAATGATTCCCCCCCTGAACGTTCGCCCTCCGGCAGTTTGGAATATGCCTGACGACATTCGACGCTTCGATGTCGGAGTAAACGTGCCCGCTGTTGCCGGCGAGACCCTGCAGGGGGCGAAGGAACATCACGGGACAATGAAGATTGGGGAAATGGAGGCACATAGAGTACATGAAATGAACATCGAGGTCTCGTTCCAATGCTGCGGGCGAGGATTTCGACCGGACGGAACCATTCGCAAGCACTTCGACGTCCTCCCGGACGTACTGTTCGAGCGAACTCGTCCACGGCTTGTAATACGAGATCGTTCGCTGTGCTTCGACGTACTCATCCATCGAGGCATAAACCTTATCCAATTGCGAAATGGTGTGATACATCATGCGCAGTGTCTCCGTTTTCGGGTCAGCGCCTCCGTCCATCAATACGATTGTCCGGACACGATCGGGGCGAATAGATCCAATGTATACACTGGCAGTTGCCCCGAAGGAATGTCCAATCAGCGAAAAGGTCGCGAGCTCAAGTGCGTCTGCAACAGCCAGAACGTCTCTTGCGTGATAGGCGAACCCATACCCGTCCTTTGGTTTGCTGCTGTCACAACGCCCTCGCAGGTCAAGAGCGAGCACTCTGTACTCAGGGGAGAGTTTCTGCGCAAGAGCCGTAAAGCTTCCTTTGTGACCGGCGATGGTTGGCAGGCATACGAGGGGTCCCCGCTCTCCCGGCCAATCGAGATATGCGATCGAGATGCCATTGACGGAAATGCGTTTCGCTTTTGGAGATGAGTGATCGGAATTCATTACAATTGTTCAGTTATCGAAATCAGTCGGATTGGATGAGACCATATTGATTTAAAACAGCACGGAGCTTCTCTTCATTCCCGGAGGAAAGGGGGGCGAGCGGGAGGCGTACTTCGGGTGAAATATGATTCATCAAGCCCAGTGCAGTTTTCACCGGCACCGGATTAATCTCAAGAAATACAGCGTCATTCATTGGCATCAAGTGATAGTGCAAGTCCTGTGCTTCCCGCCACTTATCCGCAACAACCAGGTCGTACAGACGCGCGACTTCCTTCGGCATGACATTCGCCGTTGCGCTGACATATCCTGCTCCACCGATAGCGAGCACGGGGAAGCAAAGCAGCTCAATTCCGGAATACACAAGAAAATCACGGCCGAGCTTTCCCAGAAGACGCGTAACGTGTGAGAAATCCTGATTGGCCTCTTTGATTCCAACGACATTCCTGCATGTGTCGCGCAATCTCGACACCGTGTCGATTTCGAGATTGATGGCAGATCGACCCGGGATATTGTAGAGGATGACAGGGATGTCGACGGCTTCGGCAACAGACTTGAAATGTTGAAACAGACCTTCCTGGCTTGGCCGAACATAGTACGGCGTTATCACCAATAGTGCGTCGGCCCCGGCTTTCTGGGCAATCCGGCTGAAATGGAGCGTCTCTTCGTGATTGTTGGAGCCTGTTGCCGGAACGAACGGCACGCGGCGGTTCACGGTTTCTGCTGCAAACCGTATCACCAATTCTCGTTCTTCCCGGCTGAGCGCAGTCGGCTCTCCCGTTGTTCCCGTCACGGAAATCCCGTGACTGCCGCTGGCGATCTGCCACTCGATAAGAAATGCAAATGCTTTCTCATCCACCTTCCCATTCCGAAATGGAGTTACGAGTGGGACGATCGATCCGCGCAGTGTCTTCTGGGAGTTCTTCACTGGAACTTGAAGCGTTGAAACGTCATACGATGCTGGATTCCTAATACTATGATGAATGGAATGAGGCCAGGTGCCGTCGGGAGGTTCCTAGAAGCAAGATTCCACGTCTTTTTGTCAAACTCGAAAGATTCCTTCTCCGCAGAAATCCTTCCACGCATTCCGCACTGGGGGTGTTTGCAGTTTCGATGACATTCCGGCTAATATTCCGGTCAACATCGTTGGGGGAATTCAAGCATTGAGCGGGGACGAATTATCGAACCGGCCAGCGTTGCTCGGTAGCGCCCTCGACAAACTAACAACTGCAGGTGAAGCAGATACGTTCCCAACAGCGGGACGGGCTTCTTCTACGGGATCATACAGATGATTCTCAAAATCGAGAATGATAATTGCGAAAATTCACGAAAATTGCAATACTTCTTTGAGCAATGATTGAAAAGTCGGAGGTATGGTGAGCGAAAAAGCCAGACCGTCAGGTCTCGGAAATCTGCGGATGTCGAAAGCAGGCCGTCATCTGCCAGACACGTTTCCAACGACGAGACCGAACGCCGAGACCTTTGGTGCCGCCTGATCGATCCGTCACTTCAGGAGGATTGCTTTTTTTGATTCCACAAGACGTCCCGCGTGGAGACGGACAAAATAAGCACCGCTTGCGAAACCTTGAGCGTCCCATCGCCTTGAATAGTTTCCCGCCGGCAATTCCTCCGAGAGCAAGCGTGCCACGGTTTGCCCAAACACGTTGAATATTTCCAACGTAACGAACGACCGAGATGGAACACTAAACTGAATCGTGGTCGATGGATTGAATGGATTGGGAAAATTTTGCGAAAGCGAGAAACGTGTGGGCAAAGTGTTCCCCGGTTGTTTGACCGCATTGATCGTCCCATACTGAATGCCGTTAATGATTGCCCCCAGGCAATACTCGTTGTAGCCCGGCTCCCATTGCCCGTACGTTCGCCCAAAGCCATCAGCAATGTCTATGAAACTGTAGAATGTACTCGACGTTGAATAAGTGTTGAATGCCCAAATGGTTCTCACAACTCCAAAAACAGCATCGGAACCCTTATGAACCGACGTCGTGAGTGTATCCCCGCCAAGAATGGTCGATAATGTATCGCCATTTTGACGTGAAAAATCGTAAAGCACGTATTCACCAAAGATCTGCGAGTATTCAAATACCGTGTCGCCTTGCTCCCGCAGGAGACTTCCGTCGGAGAGGACGGCGTAGGTTTTATCGTTGGGCAACAAAGTGTCGCCCCGGACGGAAACCGTCCTTTCGTAGACAAAATGGCCGGCAGGCCCTCCAGGAATAAAGTCCAACTCGCCATAGTCCCAACGATTGCCAACTTCCAGAGGAAAGTGACCCTGCGCGATGCAGAACGTGCTTGCCACAAGGTTCAACACAAGGAGAAAGTCTAATTTCATGGTATGCATCCTTCCCTTTTGAATTACGCTGTCATCGTCTGAGTGATTCATGGCGAGTAGTCGTTGAAGGGATGCAAAAGTCAAGGATGGTGCAGTTTGGTTTTCCTGTTTTCAAGGGTATCAGAGGTGTTCGTTCGCTTACACTAAGTCATCCGACTCCACCTTTTCAGCCACGGCATATTTCCACATACCAAGGACAAACGTCACCAGGATCCCGGCCAGGATGAGAAACCAGACTACTATCGCCAGATTGGTGCCTGCCATCTTGATGAGTGAACGATAGAAGAGCGTAAAGAGAGCCAAAACGAGAATTGATCCTACGAAACAGTACCAGAAATACCGGCCGAAGCTTTTCACATGAAGCAAAGCACCACAATGCTCGCACTTGAAATATCCCCTCATCGATTGATACAAAGGGACACCCTGGAGTGTAAAAGCATAACGGAGAAATGATGCGGCCGGTTGATTACACGATGGACAGTTCATAGATCCTCCTATGGTTTGGTCTGCAAATAGATTCCACGGATGACTATCTGAAGCACATCAACTGACGGAGATATTCTTGGAAATCCCCCATTAGAAGGTCCAGGCTTGTACAATTCCAGTAATGCTCGGAACAAGGTCGGCGGCAGCGTGCACGAGCACCACCACAGTCAGATTCTTCGTCCGTGCCCAAAGAACACCCAGGAAGAATCCCGCGACCGAGGTGATCAGGATGGAATATCCGACCGCTGCCAGCAATGACGGAGATGGCCCCAGAATTTCCAGACTCTTTGAAGTTCTAAGATACATCCCGGGAGCGTGTGCCAGACCAAAGAGGATCGACATCAGGACCACTCCTGCAGTCTCGGACTTAAGCAGAGCCGCTAGCCGCGATTGAATGAGAGCCCGGAAAAAGAATTCCTCAACCAATCCCGCTTCAAGAACAAGCCAGACGTAAGCAAACGGAGCCCCAACGACCAGGGACCACCACGGTAATCCGGACTCCCTCATGACCGAAAGGCCCCGACCAAGGATGATTTGGAACAGTATGAGTACCAAGGCCATCCATCCGATAATCCGCAGATGTCTTCGCGTGCCGGGTCCGATGTTCATAAGATCGCGCACCGGGTATCTCCACACCGCACGCCACAGCAAAAGGGGGAGGAGAACGAACATGAGGAGCTTGGCAGCCAAGATGGCAAGGGACTTTAGGGGCTCGGTGTGAATTGCGGTCTCAACGATGTTCAGACCCCACGTGAGGAAGAGTGTGACAACGACGAGACACAGTACAAGGAGAATACATTCTGATTTAGGTTGCTTGACCAAATAGGGGAAGGGTACAGTTCCTCGAGTCGTCCACCATGCCACGGTTGAAAAACCGACTCCTGCAACAAGAAGCGCCACGAGGGGTTCAAGGATGCTCATTCCCTCAAGGGAGTGCAGCAACAAGAGAACGATGAGATAGAAAACCAAATATGCCAGGATATAAGGGTCTTTGAATATATGCATCATTGAATTCTTCACGATCATTTCATTAATGAGGGTTTCTCTCCACTCGTGTGTCTTCCTGCCTCAAATAAGCACAAACAATTCTTTTTCAACACAACTCTCGCTGTCATCACAGGTGACATAGAAACCCACCCGGCGAATCCCACCGACATAGCAATCCGTTGATATCGACAAGCTTTTGAGGGATCTAGAGTTCGGAAGTGATTGATCAGACATCCGGCTTCCTTGGATGTGTGATTGGGCGTGGGTTGCTTCAAATCTAAGAACGGCTTACGCGAGATGCAAGAATGTGGTTCTTTCCATTCAAGCTTCTCTTGCGTCCTTTGTCGTCAAACGGATCCCGTTCCTACACACCCAGTTGCAGGCTGAGCAAGAACGTCCGGGGTATCCCAAAATGTGTTCCGCCAAAACTGGATTCGAACTTATACAGGTATTGCGTATCCAGCACATTGAGGATTGTCACTGAGCACGACAGCGGAAGAGAAATGTAGCCGCGGAGATCAGCAGAAATCCCGAGATCGAAAACGGCGTGCGGCGCGACGGACTTATCCGGCGAACCTGGCTTGTCGGAAGAGAGTGAAAGGAGGTTGATGACATCGTCGGAATATCCTCGTCGTTCCAACTCGACCCGGGAAGCCTGTTCATCCAATCCAACCCCATTCTTGTCTGCCAAGTCGAACGGCAAGCCGGAATCGAACCTCCCGCCAAGATTTGCAGTGACAACCGGCGAGAAATAGTACGAAACGTTGAGCACCGCAGTGAATAACTGATTGTGCTCGGTGAAGAATGAGCTTTCTCCTGCGAACGGATGGGAGTAACTCTGTCCTTCTTCACCCATGATCAGCCCTGCTGCGATCGGAGACGACCCGTCGCTCGGTTTCAGACCCTCCGACAGGCATGTGCTAAAGCTCAACGAACCGGAGAATTTGTTCCAGTCGTGAAGCTCAGCCCGGAATTCTCCTCCAGCAACAAATCCCTGCTTGAGATTCACGGGAAAAATGACGCCGCTGTTTCCAAGCTCAACGTTTACAAGGAAGTCGTCGATCAGCTTTGAATACCCCGTAAGGTCAAGATCCACAAAGTCGTTCAGATGGTAAGTACCGCCCAGCTCGAAGACGTGCGACCGTTCGCTTGTGACCCGATTGGGCGTCGAGCCTTGTTCCTGCCCTGCAAGTGCCTTTGCTTGATCAGAACTTGAAACCAGAATGTTTTCCAACGGTGCTTGCATCACAATCCTATTGTAGGAAGCACGGAGGACGAGATTGTCTTCAAGCTCGTACGCCGCGTTGATACGGGGGGAAAAATATGATTCACTGCCGAACAATGTGAAATTATCGAATCGCGCTCCTACTCCCAACCTCCACTTTCCCATTCCAATGTCATCCTGAACAAATGCAGAATACCGGGATCCTTGTTTTGACTGGTCGAAGAGAAAGGGGGTACCGCTTTGAGTTATATCGATGGCGCGGTAGCGGATGTCGCCACCCGGTTGCGACGAATCCGACAACGCGGGGTTGGTGACGGCGAAGGTGAAGAACTCGTGCAGCGGATAGATTTCGCCGGCGATGCCCCCTTTGACCTCGTGCGTGACCCCGGAAGATTCGAGCCGTGACGAATACTCCAATTGTCCTCCATACTGTTCTTCTCTCCGGTCGCCGCCAATAAAGAACTTATCGTTCTCCATTATTGCCTTCCCCCAATCGGCCCCATTCGTAATCTCCGTTAGCCCACCACTGGTTATGAGAGCCGTCCCATAGCGGGCATACGCGAGAAGGCTCACGAGCGACTCTTCTTGAAGCTGTACGTTGAGTCTCGCACCGATAAGTCCATCGTCCAATGACTGCCGCTGATCCTGGATGCTGTTCGTCGAGCCGTTGGGGACGTAGTACATCGTGTGGTTGTACATCCCGAGAACATTCAAGTCCGCCGATTCTCCGAAGACGGTGTTGAACTTGCCAAACGCCGACGCGCTCCTTCCGTAATCGTGGATAGGATCAAAGTCGCTGATAGGATCAAGATATCGGTTGGATTCATTCACACTTGCGGTTGCATAGAAGGCGCTCTGGTTTTCCAGATTGCCCCCGAGTTCGACGTTGGTCCCTTTCTCTCCAAATGAACCGTACTGGACTCCACCGCGGGCAAAGAGGGGTTTGTCGAAACCCGATTTCGAAGTAATTGCCAGAATACCGGATGTGGCCACCCCATATTCAGGGTCGAGGGCGCCGGTTTGTATATCGATAGCCTTCGCGAATTGCGGATTGAGCAAGCTGGAATACACACGGCTCAGGTCTGCCGTAATAGGTATCCCATCGATGACATATTGCAATTGTGCGTGTTCACCACGGACGTGCATTCTCCCGTCCTCGTCCGGGACAACGCCCGGCGTACTGAGCAGAACGGCTTCAATTTTCTTGTCCGCTCCTGGTGCCGGAAGCTCGTCGATGACCGATGCAGTGTACACGGTTTGCGTGGCTGTCGCCGACAGATGAAGATGGCTGACGGGCTCTGCTACGAGGACTTCACTAAGATGGTATTCCTTCTGAATCGCCATAGTTATTTTTGTAGGAACGGCAGACCGAACATCGACATTCTGTTCAGCCAGAAGAAGGGAATCTGCGCTGACGAGAATGCGGTATGAACCGAAAGGGACGTTGCGAAGCGTTATCTCGGCTTTGGGGTCTGCATTCTGTTCCTGAACGAATGACTCGGTGTTGCGTTCGATAAGCCGGACATTGACAGAACTCTCGAGGATTGGTTCTTGCTCGTTGAGTCGCAGGACGAGTGTACCCTCCGATAATTGTGCGAAGCTCAACGGGGCTGCTGCCAGACCACCGAAGATGAGAATGACGAGTCTGAGCGTCGAAGTCAATCGCGAATGCATGCCGGCCTCTTCATCTGAATATCGTTTCTTGAACGGATTCTGTTTGATACGCTGGTCTCATTTCTGGGAAAAATTCACGCCAAACAATTTAACCGAAGCCTACGACAGAAACAAGGGGCGAGATCCGGAATCAAGGTTGGTTGCAGTCGATACCTCACATCACCGGCACGCTGTTTTTGCGGGCCGGCGTCGAGCATCCTCAAGCTGTGAGCAGCGAATCTAATTTGGCGGCTTGGCGCCAGAAATTCTCTCTCGGCTTTCCCCCAGTTTCATGGTGAGCGAATAAGTTCCGACTGCGCGAAAGAGGAAAGGGCTTGCCTTGAACTCCAGGAGAACATTCGTTAGAATACAACCAACGTTAGTACTGGTTGGAGCAGAGTTTTGACTTGCTCCATCCTACCCCGCACGGCAAAGACCCCGCATACGTGCAATTGGCTGACAGGGAGGAATAACGGCGGATGTCTTGACCGCCGTGGGTAGTTCTTCCAGTCCTCCTTCTTCGCGCATGTTCAAACAGGCTGTTCTTCAAACCAACCGGACCAATTGTCATGAGAACCATCCTTTGCTTTGCCTCCATATCTATGTACGTGGTTTGCACTGTCGCTCTCGCACAAACGAGTTCTCCGGATACGCTTCTGTATCATTATCCGACCGAAGTCATTATCACCGCTCCACGTATGTCGATGTCGATTCAGGAGATCCCCTTCTCGGCCAGCGTGGTCCCTCCTGATGCAATTCGTACATTGCCCCGATCTGTCGCCATCGATGAGCCATTAAAGCTGGTGCCCGGCATAAAGGTCGACAACCAGGCCAACGGCAGCAGGATCCATATGTCAATACGCGGCCAGGGTATTCTCTCCGAGCGTGGTATCCGCGGAATCAAGATCCTCCTCGACGAAATCCCGATCAACGACCCGACAGGGTTTGCTCCCGATGTCTTCGACATCGATTATAATTCTGTGGACCGGATGGAGGTCCTGCGTGGTCCCGCCGCCTCGTTGTACGGTGGGAGCGCTTCAGGCGGTGTGGTCAATGTAGTTACTCAAAACGGAGGGACTCATCCTCTATCGGCGGAGGCATCCGCTTCGTTTGGTTCGAACAATTTCTGGAAAGGATTCGGACAATTCGGGGGAAATGCGTTCGACGCGAACTACAGAGTCTCGTTTTCGAGGACGGGGGGTGACGGTTACCGGGATCACACGCACTTTTGGGGTAACAATGTGTACGGCAAAATTACATACACCCCGAGTGAATATCTTCAAATTACCCCGCTTGTTTCGTGGACGGATTTCTATCACGAGAATCCCGAAGGAGTAACCCTTGAACAATACAGGCAGAACATCATGATGGCGAACCCGGATGCCATACCGTACAACGAGTATCTCCAGACGAATCGAACGACCGTCGGGCTAACGGGATTCCTTCGTGTTGATGGAAAGGACGACATCGAATTCAGTGGCTACACGAAGACCACTTACTTCACCGAGGCGAACAACCACACGTTCAATCACAGAACAATCACGACACCCGGAACTTCACTGCAGTTCGCCCATCGAACGGGAAGTGAGAATGACTACATTCGTAATCAGGTGAGCGTCGGCGTTGATGCGCAGTGGCAGACGATTGATGAGCAAAGGACCGACAATCTCCTCTCCGTGGAAGGGGATACGATTCGCTCGAAGGAACAAATTGACCAGAGCGGACTGGGGGTCTATCTCATCGACAAGCTGAACGTTGGAAAAAAATGGGGCCTTATGGTAAGTTTCCGCGAGGATGGCATCCAGAACAAACTTACAGACGAACTCAAAGATCCATACGATCTTTCCGGAAGTGCAGACTTTTCGAAGATGACCGCCCGGATCGGCGTTGATTATGCTGCATCGCAACAAGTTTCGTTTTTCGCGAATTGGGGCCAGGGCTTCCTTCCGCCTGCAACGGAAGAGCTTGCACAGAATCCCGATCACTTTGGCGGGTTCAATACGCACCTGACCTACGCCACGTCCCAGGGATTCGAAGTTGGATCAAGGGGGCTGGTGCTCGGTTCCGTGGAATACGAAATGACGGTGTTCTCGATGACGACGGACAATGACTTTGATCGGTACCGTATCACCGATCCTTTGCGAAACCAGGAAACGTTCTATCGCAACATAGGCTCGAGCAGGAGATATGGTGTCGAGCTGTACGGGGCGTACAGTCCTGTTCGAGCATTGAAAATTCAGCTGGCATACACATTCGCCGATTATAAGTACACCAACACGACACCCATCCGAGTAATGATGGATGATACCACGATCGTCAAGTATATCATGGATGGCAACTTTCTGCCGAATTCTCCGCAACATCAATTCTACGTCGATGCGGAGTACGCACTCACGTCAAACCTGACATTTGCTCTCAGTGCCGAAGGTCTGAGCAAGTGGTATATCGACGGAGCAAATATCGAATCGGAAGCCGCGAATGCCTACACGCTCCTTCACGCCCGGGTTCAGTATGGATTCGAAATTGGCGGCCTGGGAGCCGACCTCAGTGTCTACATCAAGAATCTCACAGATAAAGAGTTCATTGCCTTCACAGAGCCCGATCCGGGTGGCAATGCGTATCAACCTGGAGCAAGGAGAGAGGCATTCGTCAACTTGAGGGTTCATATTTGACGCAAAGAGTTCGGATCGAAGAATCTGTGCCAATGGAGTCTGCGGAACCTGGCGTGCACTCATTCCTTGCCTGCGCACCGTGGTCCAATCACTTCCGACGTACAGAACTAGACCGTGATTCGCTTGAAAAGTCTGGATTCAGGACATTGTTGCAGGTCGATGAGGGTTGCAAACCGGCATTATATTTTATAGATTCTCCAAGTTGTCTCACCAGCATAGAATCACTCAGGTTAACTTCGTGACCCAAAAGAGTTCTCTTCGAAAGCCCAAATCTCGGAGCATCGATGATGCTCAGCTCACACGCAGGATCATTGAAAGTGTGTCGGCGGCGGTCTACGTAAAAGATCCAAAAAATCAAATCCTTCTTGCCAATCAGGCTGCAATCCGATTGTTTGGAAAGACCATTGACCAGCTCAAGGCAAAGAACAATGGCGGTGCCACCGTCGGCGAAAGAGCTCGCGCAGTGATGGCGCGGGACGAGGAAGTCCTGGCGAGCGGTGCATCGCTTCAGTTTGAGACGGTACTGAACGTTGGTAATGAAGCACACACTTTTACGGTTTCAAAGATACCGTGTCGTGATGCGAAGGGGAAGATCACTGCACTGATCAGTCTTGCTCGAGACGTCACCGAGCGGAAGAGGGGGGAGGTTGCACTGGAAACGCAGCGTGCATTCTTACGCCAGATCATTGACCTTGACCCTAATTTTATATTTGCCAAAGACCGCGCGGGGCGGTTTACATTAGTTAATCTGGCGATTGCCGATGCCTACGGAACAACCGTGGACAAGCTTCTGGGAAAAACCGATGCAGATTTCAACGCGAATAAAGAAGAAGTCGGATTTTTTCGACAAAAGGACCTTGAGGTGATAGACTCGTTGCAGCCGAGATTCATCGCGGAAGAGCGCATCACGGATTCACGTGGAAACATTCGGTGGCTGCAGACTGTCAAGATCCCAATCATCGGTGAAGAGGGAAAAGCCAGTCAGGTTCTTGGCGTTTCGACGGACATAACCCTGCGCAAGAGAATCGAGGTGCTGCAGAGCGCCGTGTACCAGGTCTCGCAGGCGGCAGAACGGGCGACATCCCTCGATAATCTCTTCAAATCCGTACACGAGATCATCAGCTCGGTGATGCCAGCCCAAAATTTCTATATTTCCCTCTATGATGAGGACCGGCACCTGTTGAGCTTTCCCTATTTCGTCGACGAAGTTGACTCTCCTCCATCGGCACTCAAACCCGGAAAGACGCTCACGGGGTATGTTCTTCGGACGGGCAAATCTTTACTGTGTGATGAGGCGACCGACATCGAATTGCGGCAAAAGGGAGAAGTCGAGGTCGTCGGGGCTTCGTCTGCAGTCTGGCTTGGCGTACCGCTGATTGTGGAAAGCAGGACCATTGGTGTCATGACCGTGCAGCATTATTCGAACCCCCACGCATACGGGGAGCGCGAACAGCAGATGCTTGAGTATGTATCATCTCAGGTAGCAAAGGCGATCGCTCATACGCAAGCGCAGACAGCGCTTCGGGAAAGCGAAGAGCGCTACCGACGGCTCGTCGAATCGTCCCCCGATGCCATCGTGATCCATGTCGACGGAAGGATCGTTTTTGTCAATGAAGCTGCCGTCAGGCTTGGGGGCGCGCGAGCTCCTGATCAGCTTGTCGGCAGGACGTTGTTGGATTTTGTCCATCCCGATTACCGAGAGGTCGTTGGTGAACGAATTCGCCGTGCAACGATAGAAGGCAAAGAGGTGCCGGTTATCGAGGAAAAGTTTGTCCGTGTTGATGGGGTGACTATTGATGTGGAGGTTTCTTCTATCCCATTTACGTATCAGGGTCGGCCCGGGGCTCAGGTAGTCATTCGTGACATCACAGAGCGGAAGCGTGCGGAAGAAGCTTTGCGTCAATCCGAGGAGCGGTACCGCAGCCTCGTGTACAGTGCCCGGGATGCCATCTTTACACTTTCACCGGATGGAATCATCACCTCCCTCAATCCCGCATTTGAGACGATCACAGGCTGGAAGTGTGAGGAGTGGATTGGCAAATCCTTCACGAGTCTTGTTCACGCGGACGATCATGCAGTGGCGGTCCAAAACTTCAAACGCATGATGCAAGGGGAACTTGTGCCGGTCCACGAGCTCCGAATTCGCACAAAGAGGGACACCTATGTTTCGGGGGAATTCACCATTACCCCACAGAGATTGCGGGACCGAGTCGTGGGCATGATTGGGATTGCCCGCGATATCACGGAACGGAAAAAACTCGAAGAGAACCTCCGCCAAGCCCAAAAGATGGAGAGTCTTGGGACCCTCGCGGGAGGAATTGCACACGATTTCAACAATATCCTCGCGATCATTTTGGGTCACGCTTCGCTTCACAAAAAGAATGCGAATACTCCTGAAAAGTTTTCCCAGAGCATCGAAGCGATTATCACCGCGACGAATCGCGGGGCGGGCCTGGTCAGACAATTGCTCACCTTTGCGAGGAAGGCGGAATCGCTTGTTGAGCCCATACTTTTGAATGAGACAATCCAGGATCTCCTCAAGCTCCTGCACGAGACATTTCCCAAGACCATCCTGATTGAAACAGACCTGGCTTTTGATCTGCCATCCGTGAGCGGCGATTCCACTCAGATTAATCAGGTGCTGATCAATCTGTGCGTCAACGCGAGGGATGCGATGCCGGCCGGGGGCAAGCTGACGATTGTGACCAAAATGGTTTCCGGGAGCTCGGTGAAGGCAAGGTTCCCGGATGCGACGGCCCATCAATATGAGCAGATTGATGTGGCGGATACTGGATTTGGTATGGATGAGGCGACACGCGGGAGGATTTTTGAGCCGTTCTTCACGACGAAAGAGCGGGGAAAAGGAGTGGGGTTGGGACTCGCCGTCGTGTTTGGTATCATCAGCAGTCATAACGGGTTCATCTATGTCGACAGCAGTCGCGGGAAGGGGACGGTGTTTCATCTTCTCTTTCCAGTACCGGAGCACCCTGCCCAGCAGAACGAGTCGGTGGACGTCGGAGCGTTTGATGTGCCTGGTGGCGACGAGACGATCCTTCTCGTTGAGGATGAAGAATTGCTCCGGGATGCGGCAAAGGAGATTTTGTCCTCGAATGGTTACACGGTTCTTACGGCAGGTGACGGTGAAGAAGCGACGCAGATTTATTCACTGCGGAAGTCTGAAATCGCATTGCTCCTGTCCGATCTTGGTCTTCCCAAGATCCAGGGCGACGAGTTGTTCAAGAATGTCAAAGTGATGAATCCGAAGGTCAAGGCGATTTTTGCTAGCGGGTACCTCGACCCAAACCTCAAGAATGAGCTTCTGAAGGCGGGTGTAAAAGATTTCATCCAAAAACCCTACGTTCCTGCCGAAATTCTCAAGAAGGTACGAGAAACCCTCGATCGGACCTAATTCTTTTTCCTTGACAACGTCAGACGCGCTCGCCCTCACGTTGTCAAGCTCACACGCGCTGGAAACAGAAAACCCCGGCAGATGTACCGGGGTTTGTCGATGTGGCGATCACAAGACGCCTCAAGTGTTTTCCTGTGTGGTTGGTCCTTGACGAAAGATAAAGGCGAGGACAACTCCGGCGATGACGTACTCCAGCACGCCATAAATAAACCACTGCAACGCAAGCGAGTACGGGATGGCAATCATCGCATACGTGCCGTACGCTTTGCCGACACTGAGCCAGATGCCTATGTAAATGCCGTATCGCACGCCCTCTACAATTCCCTTATTCTCGAATCCTTTTGAAAAGATGAACGCAAAAAAGAACGAACCAATCAGCAGGACGAGACTAAAAATCCAGGCCTTCGACATCATATCCGGCCTCCAAACGCTTTTGTAGGCTTCGTAGGAGGGGCCGAGGATCACGTAGTTCACAACCAATTCCAGAACTTGGACAGTGATGAACGTGGCAATGAATCCAAGCCACACCTTCTTGTTCATAGAGACCTCCGTATGAGTGGTGAAGAATAATGAAGCTGGACTGGCCCCCGCTATGTTTAGCAAAAAATCATTCGAGAATCAATTACCTTGCCCGCCTCACCACCGGCGGCGCACCCACTCTAAAAGTTCGTGCGGTGCCTCGGTCATCTGCCGTCCCCCTAAGTTGAGAGCTGACAGGTATTTGCGACTCGGTGAGCCGGGTCACGTACTTTCTTCCCTCGCAATTGTGGCCATCGGAACTTAAAAAGGAAGAGAAAGGTTGGTACCCATAGGGCAACAAGGTGTGCCTCCTCATTAGAAGAGGTGGTAACATGAAAATCCTCCTCCATCCCGTTTCATATTCGTTGTCAGGTTGTCATACCGATAAATTCTTTTCCGAGTATTCGCTTTCCTTCCAGCACCCACAGATTCTTAAAAACTTCCGAATGTCGTTGATCGTCTGTGGACAATCGTTGAATTTTTGGAAAAATTTCCATCGTGAGAAACGGTCAGAAACATATTAGAGTACGATTCGGGCTTGCAATCAGATACTTGCGACTCAAGCAGGAGCTTACGCAGGAAGAACTCGCTCATCGGGCTCTTCTGCATCGCACGTACCTTACGGACATTGAACGCGGCACCCGCAATCCATCCATTGAGGTAGTAGAAAAGCTTGCCAACGGTCTGGGAATCACGCTCGCAG